>Ga0196905_1000084_pt1 | contig 34082 bp, 41 predicted proteins | sample CB_VirMetaG_3_FD_169098 | JGI IMG/M metagenome (GOLD analysis project Ga0196905, IMG submission 169098) | Freshwater to marine saline gradient viral communities from Chesapeake Bay - CB_1508_1S Viral MetaG (v3) (version 3) | ecosystem: Environmental > Aquatic > Marine > Coastal | place: USA... | reverse complement strand
TAACATCAATTCGACCGGTTTTGATTCCGGAATTTCCAACCGTTAAATCATATCCCGAAGCGGGTAAAGCGCCGATTGAAACTTGTGAAGTCGATAAATATAAAACGGATTCGTTACCTAAACCATCGCTTATTTTATCGGGTGTGGCGCTTAATGAACTGTTGTCGCCAATTTTAAGAAGTGAATTGTAGGTGTCTTTGACCTTTAAGCCGGTTAAGTTCGTAGCCATTCAAAATGATTTTACTACAAATTTAACCAAAAAGCGGACATCACTTTTGGTTGTCCTTGATCGCCGAACCAAAATAGTATCCGGTGATCGACAATAAAATTCCTTCGGTTACACCAATAAGGTGAATCCAAACTTCTTTGTTGGATTCGGGTATTTCTAAATTTATGATTGCAAAAACGATATATGAAAATGCGGCAAGTGAAACGATGCCGGTTAAGTTGAACATTAAGTCGAACTTCTTGGTCTTTGAAACCTCAACTTCGCGTTCCCTTGCGCTTTTACGATCTTCAACTTCTAGCGCGTACAATTCTTTTAATTGTCGGTGCGCTTCTTCTTTTTGTTCGGGGGTTAATTCATCGTCGATTTCAATTAAGTTCTTTACAACGCCTAAAACGCCCGAATCCGGCAATATCTTACCGGCAAGTCCGCCAAGTAATTGACCAACCTTTGTTTCGCTAAATTTTTTCTTTTTTGTTTCCATTAATAAGTCCAAATAACAAATGGCGCCTTTTCCGGATCGCAATCAACGTGAACAAAAGTATTACCAATTCCAATTCTATTAAATCCTGCCTTAATAAGTGAATCCAATAAATCCCAACGATCGGCGCTTGTGGCACAAGAAATATCCGCCGCAAGACCTTTCAAATGGCTTGATTCTTTTTTTCCGCCAACTTTTGCATTGTGTTGGGCAGTTCTAAAACCCGAATTGATCTTCATTGGCTTGCCGTAAATTTCACGGGCGAAATCTAGCATATCCAAAAACGCCTTGTCCATTTTTATTCCCGAACCTTCAAGGTCGGGTGAATCGAATTCGTTAAATGTAAAGTGTTTCATTTTATAAGTTCATTAAGTCTTGAAATATCTTTTCGAATCCTTTCGCGTTCTAGTTTAAAATCAATCACTTCGTTTTCCAGTATCCGAATATCCGGAAAAATATAAGTGTTTTGATTGTATCGTAAGGATCGCAATTCATCTTCATTGTCGGCAATCCTATTTTCAAGACCAAAATAAAGGTAAACCGCAGTTCCAACTAAAACCACAATTTGAATCAACCACTTGATATTGATCGATAAACTTGAATCGTCGTTTAGTTTGGGTGAAGTCATTTAGGCGCCTTTTTTCTTTTTCCAGTCCTTGAATTCATCGCGAACGTAATAAAACGTTTGCTTTCCTAAAAGACCAAAAAAACCACCGATTAAACCAACGGCGGCGGCTTGAACCCAACCCATCATATTTATTGACGTCGCGGCGGTAAAAATAAACCCGCTAAAGAACGAAATTCTGTTATCTAAATCCATAGCACAAAAATAGGAAACTAAATTTTTTCGCATTTTACGTTTATATTAATGATTGCGCGGAAATAGGTGTGATCGTCAAAGTCATCTTCAAGGTAATTAACCCCTTCATTGGTGATCCCGTAAACATTAAAACCTTGCGCCGATAAGTCAATATAACCCGCCGATCTTGTTCGGATTTGGTTTAATATCGAATCAACGATTTGGTTGCATTGCAATTCACCGCCCGAATTACCATCAAACCTTGTGATCACTTCAAGGCGAAGTTGACCTTCAAGATTAAACGCCGATCGGTTTAAATCGATTTCGTTGTTCGCAACCGAATATATCCTTACAAGCGGATAAGAAGCGTTTCGCGGGATTACGTTGTAAACCGATACCGAAGTACCGCCAACGGATAAATTGCCGCTTAAACGGTCTATAAACGCCTTGCGGATATGGTGCAAGATTTCATTCATTTGCAATTCTTTTAAGGCGGTTTTCAACCCGCGTTAGCATATTCATATAAGCCTTGCGCGCCGATACATAAAAAAACGGGCGTGGCTTTAAATTAACTTCTTTGATTCCCTTTCCTTTGAATTGGGCAATGTACGAATCCGGAATACCTAATTCGGTCGCATCGTTTGGCGAAACGTATTTTGATCCAGTTCCGAATTCTACATAAGGCGCGTAATAAGCCGTTGAATACATTTCGGCGCCATCCGATAAATTTCTTAATTGAATCGAACCTTTTAGCGTTGAACCATATTCACCCTTTCCGGCAACCGGCGCTGAAGCTATTGCCATTGCTTGTGCGTTTAACATCGCGCGATTGACTTCAGTTATCGCATCCCTTTGCGAAAACTTGTACAACTTCTTGAACTTCTTTTGAAGTTTATTGTAATCGGCGGTATTTATAGCAACGTCAAACATTAGGCGATTTTCGTTGCGCGTATTGTGGTCATAAAGTCTTGTTTCGAATCAAATATTTCGGTAACGCGATACGTTCCGGTTTGTGATTCGATTTGCAAAACGTCATCGTGGCGAATATTTTCCGCCGTTTTTTTACGAACGGTTAATTCAATATCGTTGTAAAGGGTGCGTTGTCCGTTTTCGTTTTTCACTTCGCCGCCCAATTCTTTTTTGTTCGCCCAAATAGTCGAATAATCGGCAATTGTCGAAACGGTTCCGCCATACGAATCGGAAGTTTCGGAAAGCCGTTTGATCGTCACCCTTGTATTTAAATTTCCCGCTTGCATTAAATGAACATCGTTTTATAACTTGATAAAATGCTTTTCACGTTGGTTGGAATTTCATTTACCGATTCGCTAGTAAAGTCCGAACGGTTATCGTAATACGTTGAAACAAGTTGAAGAATCGCTTGCTTTAAAAGTCCATCCGATAAGCCAGTTGTCACATAAGTAACTTTGACGTTTTCGGCGGCACCCCCATCAAGTTCGATTGTTTCATTATCAAGACCAAGAACCGTGTAATCCGATTCATTGCCTTCAATGGTCACGGTGCTAATTGAAGCAACCGGCGCAAATGGTAAATCAAACATCCCGTTTGTGGTGTGCAAATAGTACGTTCTATTTTTCGCCACAATATCGCGTGAAATATAGTTTTCGCACCAAATACGCGCTTGGGTGATCATTAAACCAATGATCGTATCGTCGGCACTTGTATCGATGCGAACGTAATCTTTAACTTCTTGAACCGTTACAATTTCGCTTCCAGTAACGGAATTAATCTTGACTTGTCGCATCTTTTGTTTCGTTTTCGAACTTTAGTTCTTTAGTTTCAATTTCGGTTTTTTCTTCTTTGTCCGCCTTCTTTTCAACTTTAGTACCCCAACCCATTCGAATCCATTTGTCGGCGTGTTGCTCCAATACATCAATTGTGGCGCCTATTTTAACGCCGTGATCTTGGGCAACTTTTTCGTTTTTAACCTTGAATTTCATATCGTATTGTTTTGATCAAAGATAAAAAAAATGCGCCACAAGGATTTGAAGCGCATTTTTCGTTAACTAAACAACTTAACTATTATGATGAAGAATAATTGAAATCAAAGTTATTAAAATAAATTGAATTTTTTCCGTCTAATGATAAACGAATCGCTTTCATTGATCCGGTATTTGGAAAAACAAAAAAAGCCGCAAAATATTCTGAATAAACGGCGAAGAAATCAACGGAATTTAAATTGTATCGTTCGCTTTTGCCTTCTAACGGAATATGAACCGTTTTGCGCCCTTGTCTTGGTTCGTTGGCGGTGTATTTTATTTGAACCTTATAAATACCATTGTGGGTATCTACAATTGCATCGTAGGGGCTAGAATCTAGCAATGGCATCGAAACAATATAGTTCCGCCTTGTACATTCCGTTGCGAAGTGATATTCGGTAGCGCAACCCTTGTAATTAGTTATGCCGATCACATCGTAAAGTTAAACAAAAAATAAAGGGGCGCTTGCGCACCCCCTTATCGAACCAAAACAAATTAAAAATCACGTTATGAAAACGTAATGCGGTGATCTTCTTCGCATTCATCCGAACAATAATATCCGGTGCTATAAAGTCCACAATTCGGGCAACGGGTTAAATATTCCCCGTGGTTGCCAATTGAATTGTAGTATTCTTCTAATGGATCGCTAAAACTAGACATTTTTTCGGCTTTGTTTAATGATTTCTTCGACGTATTGTTTTTTTGCCTTGCGCCCAAGGATTTGGATATAAGGCAAGTTGCAGTTGTCACCAGTAGCGATAATTTCATTTATCGTGTCAATTAAAGATTCCATAAGATCTTGAACAATAAAAGTGAAGCCATAACGCCTAGAACAACCGCCATTGTGAAAATAAAAAACATTTCTACAAGGAATCGCGTTGTCTTTTTCCAATCCGCCCGTTTCATACGAAAAAGAAGTTTCTAATGATTAACAAGGCTAATCCAAAGGCGACCATCGCCAATCCAACGGTTGAACCGTAGTCTAATTTTTCAATAATTTGCTTTTCGCGTTTTTCAAGGTTTTTCATACTTTTTCGGTAAAGTCGGAATTTGCACATCCGGTTGAACAATAATCTTTGTAGTGTGGTATTTCTTTTCCGCATTCGGGGCAATCGTGATACCAACCATCCCATTGCGGATCAAATGCTTCCATAATTAGTTTTTTAAAAGCCCCCCGAAGGGGGCGTTGGTTTAAAGTTTATATTCCGATTTTACAAAATCAGTAAGTTCATTAACCACTTTGTTAAAATCATAATCAGTCTTTAAAATTGATTCTTCATAAGCTGACCATTGACCTTGACAAGCCCAAGCCGTACATTGATACTTCCATACAACAAGAAATCTATCCCCTTTATCTTCAATAGTCGGCTTACATAAACCTAATTTTGGGTTGTTGTTAATAATCGGTAATTCTAAAATTGCTTTCATAAGGCGTAAATTTTGATTTTTAATTTGTTTTATTGTTTTGTTCACTACAAATATAAAATACTTTTTTGAATCACAAAACTTTTTTTAAAAAAAAATAAAATTTATTTAAATCGGTGATTGTGTTCACCAAAAACATATATAATCGGTGAATATTGCATATCGCGATACGCGATATTTCCACAAAGTCTAAAACAAAAAGGCGCCAAACACTAAAATAGGCGCATAAAAAAACCCCACCTAATTGGCGGGGCTTTCTTGAAGTAACTTATTCGTTATTCTTATGGTGTTTCAAGTGCCGCTTTAGCAGTTGAGAACGATCCGTTAACGAATGCGTTTGGTAAGTAGTTGGTTAATGCAACACGCTCAACGATTCTAACGGTTACGAAACCATCGCGAACGTTAGTTCCATCTTCACGGTGGAAGCTAACTGCAAGGTTGTCGCGAGTCCAAAGTTGAGTACCTTGACCGAAGTTTCCAGTTAAGAAAGTACCGGCGGCGATAGCAGTATTAACGATTACCGGTACACCCATAAAGTTAGGCGCTAGACCTGCATAAACTTGGTCTTTTAGGTAATTGTTTTGCGTATCCTTTAACAATAGGATTTTGTGGAAATCGCTAGGGTTAAGAATAATGTAATCCGCTTGGTATTCTTTAAGTGCAAGTTGGTTAAGTGCAACAACAAGAACGTCGAATTCGTTAGCGCTTTCGATAGCGTCAGCAAAAGCACCTTCAGCGAAATCAGCCGCATCGGTAATGATACCCGAAAGGTTTGGCGCAGTACCGTTTCCGTTAAGGATTTGGTTATCTTCTAGTGCAAGAAGTTTTTCAGAAGCACGAACAGAAATGTAAGAAGCAAGCGCAGGTGTATCGGCAAGCATTTCTTCAGAAATTCTGAAATACGCCCCTAACTTTTGAACGTTAGCGTCGGTTGCAGTAAGATCGAAATCCGATTGACCTAAAGTTGCACCTTCGGCTTTAGCCGCACCACCGTCAGAATATCCGCTTTCTTTTACGAAACGAACAACGTCAGAAGAAGTTGATCCAACCGGAATGATTGAACGCATATGAAGTGATCTTGTTGGATCGTATTTGATACCGGCAACACGGTCTGCGGCGATAACTTCGTTAGTGAAGTCAGCGGCAGTTGTCATATCGGCTTTGATTTCGAAAGCCGCACCGTTTGATTGTCCTTTGATCATTGATTCAAGGGCGCCATTCTTTACAACTTCGATAAGTGAAGATTTGAATGATTTTGGCTTGCTAGCTTCGAATTGTTTTTTGCGAGCAACTTCCATTTCATCCATTCTAGCGTTGAAAGTTTCAGTAAGGTTTTTGATTTCACCTTTAAGCATTTCATCCGCTTTACCAGTAGCCGATTCGATCGCTTGACCGTAGGCTTTCTCCAATTTAGCATCGATGATATTTCCTAATTCATCGATTTGATTTTTAAAGTTTTCCATTTTATGAAAATCGTTTTTTTAAGGTTTCTAATAAATATGATTCGATTTCGTAATTGTCCGCTTTAGTTACTTCCGGCGAAGTGATTTCTTCAATCGGCTTCGTGGCATCAATAAACAATGCTTTCAATTTCAAAATTTCGGCTTCTAAAGCGTAACCCATATCGTCGCTAATTTCGCCTTTGCGCAATAGCTTCGCAATGTTATCGTAACGCTTGTAAAGTTCTTCAAGGTTCTTGGTTCCTTTTACGTCAAGAATCTTGGCTTGATCATTAGCCGCCAAAGTTACGGCGCTAATTTCAAAAAGTTTTACTTCTTTTATTTCGCGGTAGTCGCCTTTATCTTCTTTTACGATCGGTAAAATACCAACTGAATTTTCGGTGATCACCCCCGCCTTCATAAGTTCAACCACATCTTTACCAAGTGTGGTTTTTGGAATTTCCGCAACGAAAACAAGTCCTTTTTCATCTTCATATAATTCGGACATTTTCCCGATCGGTTGCATCATATTGTGTTGATATAAATACTTAACACGATGCCCGTTTTCCTTAATTGTTTTTTGATAGGCGCCACGGCGAATAATATCAGAATCCGAATCCTTATTGTCGAAATAAGAACCGTATCCTTTTACGATGCCTTTCGATTCGTCGGCATCTAGTAATTCACCCATTGGCGAAGCCTTGTACAAAAATTCCATATTAGTTATTTTTCCCAAAATTAATAAATTTTTTATTGCCCGAATTCGTCGGGGTGCGGCACCATTACAACAACGCATCGGCAGTTGACGCGGTTGGCGGCGCTTGCCGTTGGTTCCCCCGCTTTCATCATTGGTTCGCCACCTACAATGAACGGTTGGTTATATGGTTTAACATCGCCATTGACTAAACGATGCGCATCGCGTTCGAAACCATCAACACTTGTCACCCACCTTTTTTGAAGTTGGTCTTTTGCAAACATCGCAGTTGCACTTTGATCGATTGCATAATTGCTTATTGTTGTCGTTTCGGTTCGTACAATCCGTTTCGCTTGCCATCGGCTAATTTGTTTGAATTTATTATTTAATATCGCCGCCTTTTCCCGAATGCCTAAAGACATAAATTCCGGATCACTTAAAAATGCGCGGGTGATCCGTTTTAATTTATCTAACGCCGTGCCTTGAATCAATACAATCTTGGAAGCGGAATACACTTTTGCGTATTGCAATATTTGTTGTTCCCATATTCCGCGAAGTTGATTCGGGTTGGTCGATACCGCCTTGGTTTGATACCGCGTAAAGTTTCGCATATAGAACGAAGCAAATTCCCATCCCATACCGATATACATTTCGGTCATTAAATCTTCAAACTTCGCAAATGAAAACAATCCACGTTCGTTGATCGAATTGGATTCTAGAAATTGTTGAATACCTTTTTCGTATTCCGCCAAATAAAAACGGGTGAATTTTCTTGTCCAGTTCCGTTCCTCAATATCGCGTTTTCGTTGTAACCCATTTGCAAAAGCATCGAAGTCATAATTCAACGATTTGTTTTGTGGTCGGTAAAGACTATTGCAAACGGCGATTCTTTGATTGACTTCGGGAAATTCGTTTTGAACTTCCGCATTGTTCAAACACCGGTCGATAAATGCGCTTTCGCTTTCGTTTGTTCTTGGCTTCGGTAGCGGCATCGTTATCCATTTTCGGCGATTCGTTTTGCCCAAGATACCATTGCGGCACCGCCCCAAAGATTATAAGCAACGTATCCTTTATCTTTCCAAGGTTCGTTTTTGAATTCGTCAGCAATCACCGCGTTATCTTTGTGACGTGCTAGAAATGAATTGATCCGCTTAACGGTATCAAGTGACAATGCTTCGCGGTTCGCTAATTGGTTCGCTCTAGTCCAACCAACGGGTGTTCCGCCTTGAACTACATCGCGACCGTACTTTTCGCGCCATTCTAGCATTCTTTTAGCGTTATTGGTTGCCCCTTGTGGGTAATCCGAATAAGTTTCGGCTTTAAGGGCTTTTGATTCGGTTTCGATTTCATCTTCAACGTCATCTTCAACGTCATCTTGAACCGGTTCGGGCATTGTTGGTTCGGCGATCATATCCATATCGCCTTCAAGCGGAATCAAATTTGCAGGAACGAAATAATTATTCATTTGTTCGTTTTCTTCATCCATTCCGTAATTCATTACTTCCCGCTTTTCATTCGGTGTTATCCACCAAGCCTTCGAAAGTTGATCAACAACCTTTTCGGTTTCTTCTTGCATTTCGGGAATCGCCGTAAAGTCAAATTCAATACAAATTTTGTCACCGTACTTAGGCGCAAGCCAACGGTTCAATTCGTCTTGTATTTTCATAAGTTCCGGAATAACCGCCATTTGATACAACGCCTTTTTCGCTTCTTTCATATTGTTGTAAGTCGAAGCATCGGTGTTATTCAATAATTGAACCGGTACGCCATAAATATTACAAAGATCTTTGACCGACGCATTGTATTGTTCGATAAGCGATAAATCCGAAGCGTTTAATCCGAAGTTCACCCACGATAGTTTTTTCGGTGTAATAAGAATATCACCCGCGTTGTTCGAACCTTGGTGTTGCTTACGGAATTTATCTTTTAGTTGTTGCGCTTGTACTTCGTTAATATCACCTTCTTCGGACATTAGGATTCCACGGGCGCTTTGATTTTGTAGGTATTTAACACCAGTAGTGATTGCTTCATTGTTGGTTGTAAGTGATCGGAAACCGGCACGAAGGGGTGATTGCCCGTAAAGGTGTGATCCAGTTCCATCGTAGTACGGATTGAAATCCTTAATATGGCAAATGGCATCTGCGGGTATTTCATAAGTACCGTTGTATTCAAGTCGGTATTTCGAAACGGGTTCCATTATTCCGTTTGAAACGATTTCCATTACTTGTGAAGGCATTATGTACATTTCGTTGTACTTACCGGCGCGAAGTCCAGTATCCGGCGCAATACCATAAATGTATCCGTTACCGGTTAGTTTTCTAAATGCAATAAGTTCGGAAATCCAAGAAGCATACGATTGCGCCTTGTTTGGGTTTTCCAATAACATTTGAAGTTCGTGACCTTCGAGTTCAACAAGTGCGTTCTTTTTGATTAATTGGCTTTTGTATAAAGCGCTAGGATCGGCGATACCCGATTGCATTGCCTTGTAACGCTTGTATTCCGATTCCTTGGTCTTTTCATAAACCATAAAAGGAATAGTTGTCGCCGCCTTTGTTATGATATTAATCAACGAATAAATCGTTGCATTGCGTCGATAACCTTCGGTAATATAGTTGTCATCGTTTTCGGTATTCCACAAAACGGAATGCCCAAGGTAGTTGTAAATCGCTTTGTTATATTCCGCCGCCGTATTGGATGCGTTCTTGGTGACTAAATTTCGAAACCGATCGAGTATTGATGCCATTAAGGAAATTTTTCGTAAAAATACAAATTTATGTTTTGCCTATATTATAAAGAAGTCATTGCGCTTTGAATACGCCGAATAAACGCAGTATCTAAACGAATCCTGCAAGTGATTCATCTTATCTAATGGCTTATTTATGATCGTTCCATCTTTTAATTCTTCCCAATAGTAATTGTGGTATTCTTTCATCAAGTTTTTGGAATCGTCGGTTGCGTAAACGTCAAATTCCTTAATTAGTGAAATACCCGCCATAATTGAACCTTGACCTTTTATTGCAGGCTTGATCCAACACCCAAGGCGTTTGATTTCTTCTATTGACTTGGGTTCGGCGCTATCCGCATATACAAGGGTTTGATCATAACCGTTCGACTTCAACCAATCGGCAATATCATTATTGGTCATTCCCGTATTGTAAAGAAGTTCCTTGACGTACAATTTATCGTGTTTCTTTTGAACTAGAACCGCCGCAGTTGGATCGTTCGAATAACCAAAGTCAAGCCCAATGATCGGATCGTCAAATTCGGGAAATTCCGATTCGGGAATAAATTGCCAGTTGGAATAAATTTGTCGCTTCGAATAGGTCGCTTGCAAACCTTCACCATAAACGCGCCAATAGTCCGGATCGCGTTCACGCATTCGTTCGATTTCAAACACCAGTTCCGGCGATAAAAACTTGTTGTCTTTGTAGGTTGTAATCCAAGTATCGCAATCTTCACGCGGAATGATTTCATCGTAAATCCAATGCACCGGATCGGAAGGGTTAAAATCGAGAATTAAAAATCCCGTTGTACGCATATTAATTTGCCGGAAATCTTCAATGTTCAATTCGTTCGCTTCGTTTAGGTAAGCAATATCCCTTTTTCGACCGCGTATTTTCTGCGGTTCGTCAATCGATAAGAATTCAACCAAGTGATTTCGATATTTAAAGGTGTTTTCCGCCTTGTTATGTGTACCAATGTAGTACACGCCTAAATGTTCAAGAACTTGAATGAAATCGCGTTGAACCGATCCCTTTAAAGCCGGTAGTGTTTTCCTGATTATTGAAATGGTAAGCGGTTCTTCACTAGAACGCAAAAGGTAAGCAAGGTATTGGCAAATGGCGTAAGTTTTCCCGCTTCTTGTACCCCCTTGGTGAACCCTAAACCTTTTTTTTGATTTTAGAAGTTGTTCGAACTGAATATTACAATCAACCGTTATCCCCATTTTCGTCTTTGTGAACGCGCCATTCAACAACGGTATTTTCTAATTTACCATCGTGAACAATTTCTTGGCGTTCTACATATCCCCTTTGTTTTGCTTTTGTCTTTAAATAAAATATCGTTGAAGTTGGATTGCCTTCATCGATTTGTTGAAACAACTTTGATTCCACAAAGTCAATCGCCACGTCTTGAATTTCATCGACCGCCTTTTTGAATTCTTTATCCTTATCGATCCATTCGTAAAAAGTTGATCTAGCAATTCCAACCGCCTTACAAGACGTTGATATGATCCCGTGGTGATCTTCAAGGGCTTGAAGTAATTTCTTTTTTATAGTGTCCGATTTGTCCGATTCCATAACGCAAAGTTATGAATTATCCGTTTCTTTTTTTGTGTACCAAACCACGTTGATCATAATCAGAAAAAGCGCGAATTGCAAGAAATGTTGAACGTCATCTTCTTCAGTTTCGATTCCAGAAAGGTTTTCATTGGAATAAGCAACGCCAGCTAATAAACCGAAAAATGGTGCGATTTGAATTTCGAATTGTGCCATTTGTTTTTTATTCAAATATAAGTTTTTTGATATTTGAAGCTACTGCGGCAACAACGTCAACTGTTACTGCATTTCCGCACATTTTATAACGTTGACTATCTGAAATTAAACCTTTTGTTTCACCAAATTTAGTCCAGTCATCCGGAAAACCTTGTAATCGTTCACATTCTATTGGTGTCAATCTTCGTATTTTATTTCCTTTAATGACTTTTTGACCATTTCTATTTGCTTTAGAACCTATATTACAAGTCAATGTTCCTACATTTCCATCTTCTCTAATCTTACTATTATAATCATCGTATATCACCGCTTGATTACATTGTGTATCTAAAGTTTGTGCTACACCTTTGCCAACCCTACCTCGTCTAGTTTTAGAATTTGGTACGGATAAATTTATTGAATCACCTAATCTTGCTTCTTCATATCCTTGTTTTGTGGCTGATGGAACTTTGTACAATTCATTAATATAACTTCCCGTTCCGATTGCGTTGTATCTTGCCGTGATTGTACAGGTATTTGCTGTGTCAGTTGTCCCATCAAACGATTCATTGTTCCTTGTGATAGGAAATACTTGTCCTCTACTTCCATCTCCAAGATATCCGACAAGGTAGATTCGCTCGCGATTTTGGGGTAAAAACCACTTCGTATTAAGCAATTGCCATTCGAATCTATAACCCCCAAGGTTGGTAAACGCTTGGATAATTGCCCAAAAGTCCGCGCCATTGTTTGAGCTGAATGTTCCTTTAACATTTTCCCATATAAAAAAACGTGGTCTGCACTCATCGACGAGTCTAATTGCTTCGCTAATAAGGGAACTTCTACTCCCTTCAAGACCTTTTCGTTTTCCGGCGAGGCTAAAATCTTGGCAAGGGCTTCCGAAAGTGATGGCATCGATTCTTGGTAATTGGTTTGCTCTAATATCGACAACTGATCCGACATAATTTGAATTTTTAAAGTTATTTGAATAAACATCTATTGCGTATTTGTCAATTTCTGAAAAATATGAATTGACTTTAAATCCGGCTTTTTCCAAACCTAAATGGAACCCGCCGATTCCACTAAATAAATCTAAAAGATTAATTTCCATAATAGTTAAGTTAAAAAGGTAAGTTGTTTCTAATCCCCTCAAATGTACGCTTTTCGACAATAATTCGTTGATCCGTTTCGTTGATATTCTTGTAAGCCCCGCCGTTCTTGAAGTCCGGTGCAATTTTAAATACGCCTTGTTTTCCGTTTTCTTTTCGCTTGACCTTTTGGATATGAATATCCACGGCATCGGAACCCAAATGGGTTTCTTCACCAAGGCAACGATAAACGGTCAATGCATTGTACGCCTTATTGAAAAAGTCGCTTGATCCGGATATGGAATACGGTGTTGGAACAATGTACTTACCGTTTTCGGTTTCCATTTTTCGTGGGTGCGCCACAAGAAATAAATGCGTATTGGTTTGTTGTACGAATTGGGTGATTTCCGAAAGCATTCGACCAACGTAGGAAATATCACGTTGCGCCGTGTGGTCAAGTGTATTCCAAGGATCGATCACGCAAACGTTGATTCCTTTTTGTAAAACCAGTTCCCGAAATTTATCCAATATGGATTGTAATGTTAAGTTTTGAAGGTCAATCTTTACAAAGAAGAAGTTGTCGGCAATAAAGTCTTTTGAACCGTTTAATTGTTCTTTTGTGCAATTGGCTTGGTTTAGTTTGTTTGCGATGCGTTTAATATGCCCTTCGTACGGAAATGATTCGGGTGCAAAGAAGGCAACCCTAAAACCGTGTTGTAACGCCATATTGCAACAAATTTGATCCACCACATCGGATTTTCCAGAATTGGGAATACCAGTAACGACCGACCATTCGCCAAGTGAAATTTTAAGGTATTGATCCGATTCGCCAACACCCATTGAATAGTTCTTAATTCCGTGTTCGGAAAAGTTCAAAACCGAATCCCATATATCAAGAACATTCACAACACCCTCAATGGGGAAGTTTTTAGCCGTTTTAAGCAACTTTCGTAAAGTTTCCGAACCTTGGGATACCAAGACCTCGTTTGCGTCTTTAAACGCGCCGAAATCAACGTATTTGCATTTGTGGTGACCAAGGCGCCTTGCAAGTTCATTTCGAAGCGCAATTCCGGCATCGTCGTTATCGGTGCAAAGAATGATTTGTTTCTTGTCTTTAAAGTATTGATGGCAGTTGTCTAGGTATTCCAATCGTTGGTTTCCTTTTGTTGCGCCATTGGGTACGGATACAACGGAATAAACACCCGCTTCGTGAAGTGAAAGCGCATCCATTTCGCCTTCGACAATGTAGCAATGTTCGGAATCTTTGATATTGTCTAGTCCGTAGAATATAAGTTCGGCACCGGAAACCAGTTTAAAGTTCTTTTCACGATCGCGATACTTTACGTTGATCAATCGCCCATCACGATAGTAATTGAAGTTTATTGTTTTGCGCTTGGCTTGAACTTGTGGCATATATTCTACCGATTCGCCAATTTTCCAATGCGCAAGTGTGGCTTCCGATATTCCGCGTTTTGCAAAGAATCCAATAACGCGATCGGTAAGTTCCAGTTCAATCGGTGTTGGAATAAAGAAATCCTTTTTTTCGGTAAGTTTTACATTACCCGACCAACCGCAATGGTGGCAGTTGTAAAATCCTTTTTCTATGTTTACCGATAAACACTTGTCTTGTTTGTTTTTTCGTTCCGGTGAACATTTGGGGCAAATAAGTTTTTGTTCAATAATCCCCGCCTTGGGTTGAATGCCCAAGTCATAAAATCCTTGCAAGTCCATAATAGTTTGTTTAGTTAGTTGAAAATAAGAAGTTCTTTTAATTCGGCAATGGAATTTATTTGAATCAAGTCCTTATTTAAAATAAAATATCCTGCGGCGTTAAGCGTCATCGTTTCGCCATTGGTTCTTGTGAAGGTATCGCCCTTGCGGTAAAAAGTTGACTTGGCAAGGAAATCTTCTTTTGATATAAACCCGCAAATGGTTAGTTCGCGTTTTGGCTTGTTAAGGGAACAAAACAAAAAGTGCGTTGCCTTGAAATGAATTTGCGCTTCAATTACGTTGGAATGATATTCGGGTTTAGCTACCGAAGTACGCCCAACGGTTTTAACATCGATTTGTTTTCCGTTGATGCTAAAATCCCAACCGCCATCGAATTCGTGATTTTCCGGAAGTTGCATTCCAAGTAATTCGGCAACCATAAGTTCACCGGTAATTCCGACAACTTGATTTGTACGGTTGCCATTAAATGTTTTGCGCCTTCCAATTTTACGGCTATCGACATAAGCCGTTGCGCGAACAATCATTTCTTCTTCAATCGGTAGTGTTATCATAAGTCTAGTTTTTCAAATTGTTTTCCGTATCGTTCCATAAATACATCGATCCAAAGAACGCCTTGTTTGTTTCGTTGCCGTAGCTTGTGAATCGTCAAAAGGTTTTGGCGCCAAAAGTCATCCTTTAATACTTCTTGAATAAGCAAATACAACTTGCGTGGCGAAACTTTGTCAATTCGATTGATCTTGTCGATTGTATCCAACCACTTTTCCTTGTGTTGTTTTGTTGAAGGTCGATAGCGTTCCGGAAATTGTGTAACGATATGTTCATAGGCGTTTAGAACAATTTCGGGGAATATTATTCTTTTTTTAATCTTATTAATCTTATCAATCTTATTAATACTATTGTCAATCTTATTAATCTTATTAATCTTATTAATCTTATTTATACTTTGTGTGGGATTTTCCGATGCCGAAATTCCGACGTCGGATTTTCCTAGGTCGGATTTTCCAACCCCCATTTTTAAATCGTCAACCAGTTCGTAATTGTAAACAAAACGCGATCCCATACGAACCTTGTGGCGGATTAAAAAACCGTGTGATTCCAATTCGGTAAGCCGTGAACGAATCGCATCTTTACCATCCTTAAAATGCCCATCCATAAATTCAATAGTCATTTGTCGCCCCGCTTCGTGGCTATAAAGCCAAACAAATAATCCAGTTGCCGCCATTGACAATTCATTGTGGCGCAAGATTGATATAGGGGTGATAGTGTACCGATCAAGCCTTTTGGGCTTAATTACAACGCCGATTTCCATACGTTTTTTTCTAGTTTATTCTTCTAAATATCCCTTGATCCGGTCGCAGAAAATTCTAATTTCGTTGAAAATGATCAAGAAATCTTCAAGGGAAATCTTGTCGTCATCGTACAATTCAAAAAGAACTTCCAACAATAAATCAAATTCGGGTTCGGTCATATTGCCTACAAAGACAAATGAAATGTTACCATCGTAAGTGTGGTTTTGTGTCCATCTAATACGTTGGTCATCTTCGTTCCAGTAAACGCGTTTGCTAATCCACATCGGTAAAATATTGGTCGATTCGTTGTTTAATATATTCAAAATCCGCCGACCAAAATGCTTCCCAATTGTAATTTTGCAACTTTTGAAGGCATTCAAGTTGGTTCTTTGTCGGTTTATTTGTACCCGCTTTTAATTCAACAGCTAAACCGTTGCGCTTTTTATTCGGGTTAAAAATCATAATATCCGGCATTCCGGAAACACCGCCCAACACCTTGAACTTGTATCGCTCAAAAAATGATCGTCGCCCTTCGTTTGGAATATGAACCACGAACGCTTCCGGATATTGCGCTTTTAAGTAGGCAATAACACTTCGTTGAAGTACATCTTCTTTGCCAAGGTATTTATCATAATTGTTTGCCACGATACCAATTTTGTTATCAACTTTTTGTAAAATTAAGTCATATTTTACTTTAAACGCAATATCGACTTCACGAAGGTTCTTGCATTGCTTTAGTGAATGCAACACCGTGGCGTGATTATAATTGAGTGTATTACCTATTGATTCAAGCGACATATTCAAATAATTACGGCATAAATCGTAATAAATAATGCGCCCTTCAACGTATTCGCGTTTTCTAGTTCGCCGCGATAAATCCAATTGCAATTCATCGCTTATTGCCCGCAAAATGATATTATTCAACGATGCCATCCGAAAGCCGATCTTCAAGTTCAACTTGTAACATTGCAAGGGCGCGCCAAGCGACTTTTGCCGAATGTAGCATACCATCGTCGTCGGTGAATCCCGCGTTCATTAAATGGCGTGCTAGTGCGTCGGCGTGGTCATAAGACTTTTTGCGATCCCAGTACAAGAAATCTACGCCTTCATTGTGTTGAACGTTACCTTGAACACTTATTCGTGCTACTTCTTTTAATGCAAGGGGAAAGTATCGCATCACCCCACTATAAACCGGAAAGTCTTTGTTTGTTGTTCCCTCCCAAAATTCCTTGATTTGCTTTTTTGTTGCCATTTTATTGTTCTTTTATAAATACCCCGTTTTGTGTTTTTCCTTTTCGGTCTTTGATTTCATCCCAAGCCACTTGAAGGCATTCAGTTGGATCAACCCCAACTTGTAACGAAAGGATTATAAGCGTAACGAATGAATCACCAATTCCATCTTTGATAAGTGATCGATCGTTTCTTGCAATTGAAGCGGCGGTTTCGCCAACTTCTTCAACGACTTTTAGCATTTGTGATTTTACATTGTCCGGATTAATTAGTCCGCGACTATCCGCCCATAATTTAACGGATTCAATTAGTTCATCAAAAGTCGCTTCGTAAGCGTGGTTTGAACAAGGTGTTTTCATAGTATTTCAATATCTAAATTATCCAATGGTGAATCGATTCCTAGCGCTTCGCCAGTTTCAACGTAATGTTTCCAACGGTCAAATGCGTATTGCATTTTTTCAAAACCTAATTCAATCATTCGATCGTTTAGTTTTACAACGCGAACCATTGTTTCGGGATGCCTTGGATCGTCATATTGAATATTGTTCTTGACTGCGATGAAACGCCAGTTTTCTATTGGCAAACCTAGGATCGTGCAATAGAATGCCGCTTGAACGTGGTAATTGTAAAACCAAATATCTTGTTCAAAATCCATAATTGACTTGGTGCTTTTCACGTCTGAAATAAAGTTCAATTCGTAGTTTACGCAGTCAGGGCGAACACGAACCGGAACACCATTGTATTCGGCATAATGCGACAATTCAATATCGCCTTTGCATAATTTAACCGCCAATGGATTCGCGTAAAATTGGCGTTCGATTTCGCGGATTACTTGTACATCTTTGAAGTCAATAACGTTTCGGTTTCCCGCCTTTTCAATAAGTTGTGCTTTTAATTCTTTGTTTGCCTTTGTACGCAAGTCACCGATTTCGGGAAGTTCATAATAATCGCTTTCGTATTTCTTACGCCCTTCCAACAATAACGTGTGGATCGCGTTACCAAAATCAAACGATGCATTTGATTTGTAGGTTTGCGCCAAAAATTCGCGAACCGATCCTTTAAATTTTACAATGCTTTTTAATCCGCTTGCGCTTATACTATCGTGCGCGTGATATTCTGCGTTAGTATCAAATATCTTCTTCATCTTTTAGTTCTATACCGTGGATGGTTAATTCAATTTTTAATTTTAAGTTTTGCGCCTCTAGGTGTTTGATATAATCCTTTGAAACGTTCAATTGCCCGTAAATCATTTGCAATTCATTGTGGCAATTCAATAGGTTTTCCTTTAGCGTTTTGACGTGTTCTTTAAGGAATTCCGGATCGTTGTAATCAATTAAATCTTCGTTCATAATAGTTTTAATTAGGGGCGCCGAAACGCCCCGTTTTAATTAAAATGGTAAATCCGAATCGTCGTTTGACGCCGCAACGGTTTCACCTTTTGTTTCCGGTTTGAAAGTATCGATCACAAAGTTCAAAGAACCATCCCGACCTTTTAAAACTTGAAACTTCACTTGTTTGTCGCCTTTGTATTCGGTAAAGTGTTCAACCACTTCCGGTTTCTTAAAGAAATCCATCAATTGGCGTGGTGTAAAAACACCGTTTCCGATTACAAATTCGGGCGCGTTGTCGCGCGGTGGGAATGATCGAATCCCTTCAACATAAATAGTTGCCATAAATAAAAAATTAAAAAATTAGCGTTTGTTTATTGTTTTTCGCTTTCCGTATTCGAAGCGAATTGTTTTGCCATCGTGTGCGCCTAGGTAAGTTAGTTTTCCGTTGTCAAATTCAGAATGCCATTTCCAGTCGCGAAGTCGATATTGGAATATTTTAGTGTTTGCAAGTTCTTCATTCGTTAGTTTGACAAAGATAAGCGGGTAATCGTATAATTCCCGACCGATACCCCAATTAAAGCAAGCCCGTTTAAATGCGTCGCTTGCTTCACCTTTTACGGCTTCGGTGTTTGATTCGGTACCTACATCCATTTTGTCAACCCATTGGTTCTTGTCTTGATCCCAAATTGAAACAATACAATAATTGTGACCGTTGATAACCTTGTGTTCGCGCTTCCAATTGTTGGCGCCAACCGCTTCATCAAGTCGGATCATATCCGCCCGTGCATCCTTGTAAGGTAAAATGATTGCGCCCTTGGCATTAATTGATTGTACACGAAATTCGATTTCGTCAATAGTAAGCGGTTTAGTTAGTAAGTTCATTTCGCAATTTTTAAGTAGTCGTTTAATCTTCTTTTGATTTCGGCGTCAATACCGTTCATCTTAAAACCCATATCAATCAATTTTGAAAGTTCCGCCCGTTTAAACTTGGTCGGTTCTTTAAGCCTTGAATCAAGGGTTGGTTGCGATATTTTCATCGCCGCAACAACTTCGGATTTCTTAAACCCAAGTCGTTTCAATTCATTCACAAATTCAAATTCAAATTCATTCATAGTTATCAAAAAAATGCCCCCGAAGGGGCGTTATTACATCCCGAAATACATTCCATCTTCTTCATACCATCCTTGGCGCTTATCGTAAGCATTCCATTCGGCTTTTTCTTGTTCGAAAATCGCGTTATAAACCGCTTCGCCTTTCCTAGAATACCCATCCCAACCGTTAAGTTGTTTATGTAATGGAATTGCTTTTTTTACCGTTTTAGGCTTGTTAAACCAATCTTGTTTCATTAGCCAATTTTGATATGAAATTGGCGTGTCTTGAAATTTTTCGCCTTTGTATTTTCCAAATTTTAAAATCATAACAGTTGAATTAAAAGCCCCCGAAGGGGCGGTTGGTTTAATTGTTTAAAAGGTAACTAGTTAAAGCTGAATAAACTTCTTTTTTAGTACTCGATTTCCAAGTAAAAAGTTCTTCGCCCATTTCTACATCGTTACCGTTAAAGTCTTTTGCAAAATGTGTCATATTCTCAATACAACCAGTCCAAATTTCAGTAAAAGGCTGCTTTTCAACAGTAACTAATATGTTACCCGATCTTTTTTGGTATCTGCTAATTCCGGTTTTGTTAAGCGATAATTTCATAACGTTGATTTTTAAAGTTGTTTTGTTTTGTTTTACGTTGTAAATATAAAATTAATTTTTGATTCAAAAAAATATTTTAGAAAAAAATGCAAAAAAAAATAAAAAACCCCGCGACCAATTAAGATCAACGGGGTTCCCGCAAACAAGGAAAGGGGGCTTTTAAATATTATCCGGTGATCTGCATATTGATCGAAACGTTTGTGGCTTGATTCGGTTCGTGAAATTCTAATTCATACAAATTTGATTTCGGTAAAAACCGCATCCGATCAATGATCCCATTGGCGTCGCTAGAATAACCGCTAAAGTTTATTCCGATCTTGTGATACGGATAAATAAATTGATTATTGTTCGGGGTGCAAGTGATCGTGTACCGTTTAATGTGCGTACGGTTATCGTTTAGTATTTGTTGCGACAACACTTCGTTTAATTGCGCCAAATAATCCGGTTCGATTGTATCGGTTTTGACTAGCGTTCCAAATAAATAAACCGGATAAAACGAATCAAATTCGTAAACCAGTTTTTTGTTTCGTCTTGTAGAACTTGCCAATTTGCTTATGGTTCGGATTGGCTTGTCGAAGTTGAGTGAATTTTTACGCGACAATAAAACTTGATCAAAATGGAATATTGGCGATCCTAAAACATCGTTATATTTTGGTTGCCACAAAATGATTCGATAACGCGCCCATAAATTTGAACCCGTTGTAATTATGTTTTGCGTTACATCAACCCATTGTTCTTGTGGCGCCGTTTGTTCGCGAATACTTAATTTGGTTGCATTGGCTTCATTGGTGTAATTCACCCAAGTTGAACCGTTGTAATATGATCGCGTTGGATTTGTACCCAATGAACTTCCGCTTGTTTCCCTTAAAAGCGAATAATAAATGAAAACGTCATTGGAATCGTCACCAACTAATCCTAAATAAAAACTTGTATAAAAATAGATTGTTCCGGTTGCATCCCATTGAAAGTCGCCTTGGAATCCAGTATCCATAATTTTTTGCGTTGGTGTTCCGCTTCGAATAAAGTTTTGTGTTTTAATCGAATAATTTCCAACCTTGACGTGCGAACTTTCAATTGGGCTATAATTGTCCGAATAATAAGTATTATTGAATAATATGCCGTTCACCTTTGTTTCAAAACTTGGGTAAGGCGTTAGGTTATTTATTTCCGCACCAACGTTGTCAATTTCGAATTGCGTTGCATACGGGTTATTGTTCACGATCATTTCAACCACATCGTAAGGCGAATCGTAACGAATATTTAAATCGTTATTGATCGGAATTAAATCGGTTGGTATCGTTTTAACAACGTTTTCACTAGCCGTTGAACTATAAACGCCGCTTGTATCGAAATAATCAAATTCAGCGGTATCGGCATAAGAACAATTGTTTATGATATGCCAGTAACCATTGGCGTAAAAAAGGCGCGAATTAAACGGTTTAAGCGTGTTTTGAAGGTAATCGTAAGCGTTATCAAAGGCAAGATCAAAACCGTTCTTAAAAGGCGCTACCCATTGCAGTTGATGCATCTTGGTAAATTGGTTGGGATTCTCCGCCGGATTAAAGAAAAACTTGTAAGGTTTTAATTCGATATTGTTGCTAATCTTGTAATTGTACACTTGCGGTAAAAATCCGAATACGTTGTCAATGTATTTAATTACCGTTTCCGAACTATTGATTACCGCCGTTCCATCGGTTGTGTACACGTTTTTTAATGTACTTAAAAGATCGGTTGCAATTAATTTATATGGTTTCGGCGTGCTACTTATTCCCTGCTCGAACGTCGCGTTTGAAATATATCCTTCCCAATATGGTTCCAGTACACCCAAAGGATTTTCACAAGATAAAATAACCTTGTAACGACTTGGGCTTGTACCGGTCAAAATATCGGCAACGTCAATTTGTTTCACCGGATCGGAATAAAGATTGATTTCCAACCTTGATCCCATAATATTATTATAAATATCGTCGTTGTTATCCCATACCACAACCACCGGTTCTTGCGTTCCAATGATATTATTATCGCTTGTGGTAATCGTCGCCGTGTGACCATCTTTGTAAATCGACAACAAATGTTTTCGGTCGCCAATATTACTAGCAAAATTCAAATTGTAAATTAGTCCGTAAGCCATTAGACGAAGTTATTTCTTTGTTTGTTTGCGCGTTCTAGGGCAACGACTAAATCTTGACCATCAACCCTAAATTGTCCGCTTACATTTACATTGTTTCCACCACTATCGCCCATCAACGATTTTAAACGATCAAGCGGTGCGATCACTTCGGGGTTTGATCTTGCTCCGGCATATTCGCCAACAAGTCCAAGGGTAGGCGAAGAAACGATTCCACCATTTGCAAAAGCACCCATTCCGGAAATATTCGCGAATAACCCTTTAAAAGAAGTTTTTGCCCCACCAATGGCGCCGATTCCAAGTCCACTTAATATTGCGGATAAAATAGCGGCGGCGGCGGCGGCGGCAAGTAATCTTTTTATAAGTCCGCCAATTGTTTGTTTTAAAGTATCAATGAAACTTTCGCCATTAAGCATCGCTTCAAATGATTGTTGTAATCCCATCGAAACTTGTCTAAACACCGCACCGGCATTTAATCCTATTGATGCAAATGATTGAACAAGTTCCATTCCCTTATCCCTTGTTCTTGTAAGTCCATCGTTTACCGAAGTAACAACCGGTTTTAATGATTCAAATGCGGCAACACCTTTTTGCCCTACAAAAGCCATTTCTTGTTTGATACCCACAAGGGTAGGTTGCATTTGCGATTGCAATGATCCATTGGCTTGCGCTATTGACGCGTCAAGTTCATTGAAAGGAATACTTTGTCTTTTACCGGTAATTATGCCTTTATCCGCCTTGGCTTGAACTTCGGCGCCCATAAGCCCCGCCATTGCGGCGGCAGGTGAAGTAAGCGCTTGCGCGGCAATAAATAACTTTTCTAAAAGACTAACATTCGGGGCAATTGAATCCGTAAGTTTATCAAATGCCAAAATAACCGTTCCAACTGCGGCAACGGCAATTCCGGCGGGTGAAGTTAATCCGGATAAAAGTTTTGACATTCCTGCAATTCCTTGCGCCGAAGTCATAAACGAAATCGCTTTTGAAAGTGTTCCAAATGCGGTTGCCATATTTCCGACGACCGAAATAACGGTTGGTGCTATAAGCAACAAGGCGCCAAATTGTACAATGGCTTTTTTGGTGCCATCTTCTAGGTTGCTAAACCTTTCGAATAAGCGTTTAACGAATTCCGCAAATTGTTTGAAATATGGAAGTAATTCTTTTAACACAACCGATCCGGTTTCGGTAAAGGCAACCTTTACTTCATTCATCGCTTTAGTTAATTGAAACGATGCGGATTCGGCAGTTTTATCAAATGCATCTGCGGTAAATCCGGCGGTGTCCGCCATATTATCGAAAATAACCCTTGTCGATTCAAAACCGGCACCGGTTAAATCCATAATACCTTTTAATGCACGAATGTTTCCAAATACCCTTTCGAACGCGGCGGAATTTTGATCCGAAGCGTTCTTTAAGGTCATAAATACATCAAGAAGCCCTTTATCTTTTATTTGTTGGCGTAACCCTTCACTTGACAAATTAAGTTCATCCAACGCGTTTTTAGCATCTTCTGTTGGCTTCATAATCGCCATCATAATACTATTTAATTGCGTTGCGGCTTCGGAAGCACCAGTACCGGTTCGCGACATCGCGGCGAATGCGGCACCCACTTCGTGGAATTGTACGCCCATATTTGAAGCCACCGGTAACACCCCGCCCATTGCCGTAGCAAGGGTTGATGCTTCCAATTTACCTTCACGAACTGCGGCACCTAAAACATCGGTTGCACCCGTAGCGGAAAGCGTAGCGGATCCATAAGCGTTCATTGCGGAAGTCGCAAGATCGGCAACGGTCTTGGCTTCACCTAAACCAATGGCGGCGGATTTCAAAGACGCTTCCAAAACTTGCATCGCTTCTTCACCGCGTAAACCGGCGGAAGTAATAAAGAACAATGATTCGGCGGCGGCGGTTGCGGATTGCCCCGTATCGGATGCCATTTTTTTGGCGCGTTCACCCATCTTTTCAACTTCATCGCCTGCAATACCAACCAATGATTGTATTTGCGTCATTGACTTGTCAAAGTCAACGGCAAGTTTAACCGCGGCACCACCGGCAATTGCTAAAGGAAGTTGTATTGATTTTAATTGGGAACCGATTTGTTTGGCTTTTTGACCGAACGCCGATAGTTTTGAACTAGCGGTATTCATTCCACGGCTAAAATCCGCCGTTATTGCCGTTAATCGAATCCTTAAATTTTGATCCGCCATTGAATATGTTTTGGATCAAATTTACGAAAATTTTACGCCTTGGATTTTATCTTGTTTATCTTGTCCACAAAGGCGCGGTATTCGGCTTCCGTTGATTTTGGTTTGCCTTTTTCAAGATAAACATCTTGGGGTAACGGGAACAATTTATCCGGTGCGATCATTGCGCTTTTTTTGCCGACGTTCACATTGACTAGCATTGATGCTAAATACCGCGTTTGTTCCCAAGCGATATTCATTTTGATCATATAGGATTCGCCAAGAAGTTGGTTTTCCTTCCAAGTGTTTACCCAAAAATCATTTGGGCTTATCCCAACTTGTCCAATGTAATAATCGAGAAGGGTATCCCAGTCAAGTTGGGAATTTACTTTCCCGCTTTTGTAGTGTTTTTTACATTGCGTTCAATTCCCATATTTAAGGAATTGCCCAAAATTCGCGATTCGGTCATCGCTTCAATGATTTGTTCCAATTCGTTGGCTTCTAAATCTTCAAGCCAAACGCCCACCGTAAATTGATTGTAATCCGGTTGAATGCCTTGTTCTTGGTCATTGGCTAAAAGTGCGGAATAAATAAGCGCGCGAATATTTGATAACGACATACCGCCCGCAAAAACATCGCCGATTTGCTCAAGGGAAATCCCTAAAGCATCGGTGAAGTTTGACCAAAAATTCATTGAAAAGTGCATTGTGCGGTTTTTACCGCCCAACTTTGTTGTGTAGTATCCACGTTTCCTTGTTGCCATAAGATATAATATTAGGCGCCGAACCCCTTAATCCGGCGCCGTTGTTATTTATTAGTTGGTGCTTGATGAAATAGCGCCGGTGATTGTGATTTCGCCCGAAAACGATACCGGTGATTCCATTTCCGCAGAAACTTCGATTGAAGAAATAAACCCTTCGCCTTCGTAAACGGTATCGCCAGTTGCCGAAGTTCCAAAAGACCAATCTACTTTTGTGCGCCCAGTTACATATCCAATGATTTCTTCTGCGTTTGCAGAATCGTCATAAGCAACAAGACCTTCAAAAGAAATTGTTCCGCCACGAACACCGGAAATGTATTCCGCGTATCCGCTTGAATCTTTTGTGGTTGCTTCGGGAAGGTCGTGTGAAAGCGACATTGTGCAACTTGTAGTGTGTCCAATAGTCGCTAAAGTTCCGCCTGCGCCGATTACTTTAACTAAAAGGTTGGTTCCGTTAAAAACGCCAGTTGTAGCCATATTTACTTAATTATTGTCGTTATCAAATTTGAATCAAATATACAAAGAAAAAAATTACACATTATTCCATTCCTTGTTGAGTAGTTCCCATTGGGTAAATATGGTATCCCAAGTTTCCCCTTCGGTTGGATCGGTAATAACCGCCAAACCCGTAAGTTGTAATTCAACGTTGAAAGTTACGACGTTTTCCGATTGCCCAACTTCCGAAACATTAGTAACGAATCCGAAGCCCTTAAAAAATATCTTTTCAGAAATCGGTTGCTTAAAATAGAATTCGGCGGTTTGCCTTGTGATAAGCATTTGTTCGAATTGCCGAAAGTTTAGTTGATCCGAATAATCGGTTAATGCTTCGGCGCGAATCGTTCCGGATCGGATACCGGATAAAAATTCTTGCCATCCTTGCGAATCCTTTGTGGTCGCATCGGATAGGTCTTGTTGTAAATTAATAACGGTACCGGTCGAGTGACCAAGTACCGTTTCTTCTTTTAGAAGTAAAAATGAAGTTGCGTTTATCGCGGACATTTATTTTACTTCTTCTGCATCAACAACTTCAATGTTATTGGCATCTTCTTCAATAGGGCTAAATTCGCCGGTCTTTAAATCGACTTGAATTTTACCGTGCTTTTCTTCTAGCGCCTTTGTCAATTCATCTTGTTCGGATTGAATTTGTGCAAATGCGTGAAGTAAAGAATGCTTTTGAAGTTCTAAAGCGCCAAGATCACCTTGAATTTTTGCTTTTGCTTCTTGTTGTTTTTGTAGGGATTCCAATTCCCCTTGTTCAATCTTGTTTGCCATTTTAAATAAATTTATTTTTTCAAATTTAAGAATTTTTCAGTATTAAACGAAACCAATTGTAACGCTTGCGGTTTTGTAAGTAGTTCAAATTCGAATCGTTACCATACGCTTCGCGTTCAAACGAAATGTTTTCATAAGCCTTTGCGCCGTAAAAAGGTAACTTCAAAAACCATTCCAGTACATACAAAATGTAAAAAGGTAGTACGCCCAATTCAAGGGCTTGTTGGAAATGAATTGATTCGTGGTTGATCACTTGTTTGCCGCGCTTGATCCAAAACTTGTCGTCGCTATTTTGGTATTTTTCGCGTAACACGATAATCGGAAACAAGGCAATACCGCCTACTTTCATAAACCAAGAAATAGTGTCAAGAAACTTGTCTGAATATAAAACGAACGGGCGTAGGTTATTCAACTTCTGTTGCAGGTTCATCTTGTAGCAGGGTTAAGGTTTGTTTTGTTGGCGCAACCTTTTCCGCAATTTGTGAATCTAAATTAGATTGCATTTGCTCTAAATCCATCATAGGTTCAATCCAAGCCACTACATCTGCCTCGCGTAATTCTTCGAAAGGTTTAAACTTTTCGTGGTCGGGTTCGCTTACCGACTGCACTCCAATCATTGAAGCCATATTGCCTTCTTCATCTTCTGCAAAATAAGACCAATGAACATTGTAGATTACTTTAGGCAATTCGCCAACTTGTGTGTGTACATCAACCGCGTTGATTTTCCATTTGTAGGTATTCATAATTATTTATTTTCTAGGGTTAAAATTCGTTGTTCTAATGCTTCAATTTTAGTAACCGCTTCTTGAAGTGCGGCAGTCAACAAAGGTACAAGTTTCGCTTGGTCAATACCTTGATATTCGGGTTCGCCATTGTAGTCAACCCCATCTTTTTCACCCGTTACCGCTTCGGGAACTACCGCTTGTGCTTCGTGTGCAACGAAACCATCAACCACTTGTTCGTGACCAATAAAGTTAAAACGCTTCGGTTTAAGTTGTTTTAGGCGTTCAATACCATCGGTTATTTCGGTTAGGTTTTCCTTTAGTCTGTAATCCGAAGTTGTATTGTATGAAGTTGTCGTTGAATTGATAGCAACACTACCAACAAACGTACTTCCATATTTAAAAGAAAAAGCGGATTGCCCCGAAGCGCCATTATTTTCAAAAGTTACACCTGCGCAGTTTGAAGGCATTTCAATAAATCCTACTGAAGATAAACCGCTACCTTGAAAATAAAAACATTTATCACCATAAGCCGAACCTATAATACGAAGTTTTGCTTGTTCGTCACCACTTCCACCCGGCGTTGTATTAATACCAACACGACTTGTAATTCTAGCATCACCAGTTACGTCAAGATTATAGCCGGGATTGTCATTACCAATACCAACAAAACCATCTGTTCCAATGGTCATTCTAACCGCATCGGTATCATTTACATTAAAACGAAGTTTGTTATCGCTAGAACTAAATTTAATTGCCGCCGCTTGTGAATACCCCGCTTGTAAATCCCTAAAAACAATCCCGCTTTCGGTTTCAGTGTCGTCGGTTATAAATATATAAGGTGCGCTTCCTTGAACTTCAAGTTTGGCTTGTGGCGAAGTTGTGCCGATTCCTACATTACCATTTGCATTAATACGCATCTTTTCAGTTGCGGTAACGGTAGAAACACCTGCGGTGAATGTTTGGTTTAAAAACAATATGTTACCGGTAGATTCAAGGTATATTGTAGATAAACCGGTTTGTGTAGCCGAAACATTGTAAATCTGCGCTCCAAAATAAGAACCGTTTGAAAGGTATATTGATTGGTTTACGTTTCCTAAATAACCACTTCCAGTATCTTCAACTAATTCAATATGGTGATTAAATTGACCATAAGAATAGTTCCTTCCGGTAGTTCTAATTTTGCCCGCTACGTCTAACTTTTCAGCAGGCGAAGTCGTTCCGATTCCTACGTTTCCTGAAGAAGGAATGTATATAATACTTTGTGCAGCAGTATAACTAGTACCAAATCCTAATCTAATGCTTGAATTACCTATTACAGCAAATCCAGCAACACCTCTATTATTATAAATAACAGTTTCGTAATCGTTTATAGTTCTAATTCCGTTGCTAGCGTCAGCGCCAGTGGTATCAAAAAGTAAAGATTCTCCAACACCTGCAATTCTAATGTTTCCATTAACGTGAAGTTTATGTGAAGGCGAAGTCGTGCCGATTCCTACGTTTCCGCCATTATTCGCTAAAAGTATATCGTAACTAGACGAATTTGTGTCTATTGACAAGTCTTGATTGTAGCCAACTATTTTAGCACCATTAAGGTATCTGTTTTCGTTTAAGTCAGCGTAAAATTCAAACTTCGCTACGCTTGAAGAACTTGATAATTGTAAAGGATATTGACCCCTAATTCTTAAATCCCAAGTTGTAGTAGGTGTAATGCCAATACCTACCTTACCATTTAAATAGGTATCTCCTGAAACAGTTAATTTATGCGAAGGCGAAGTCGTTCCGATTCCTACGTTACCTGCGCTATTAATTGTCATTCTAGCGGTATCGTTAGTTGCTAGATTTAGACTATGTGCTGATTGCGTACCTACAACAAACGCATCTCTAAATGAAGTGTTACCAGTAGTTGAACCACCAATACCGTAATAACCAACTGCACTAGTCATTGCACCCCTTACACGAATAGCGTTATATTTATCTGTTCCACTATCGCTTTGATAAAAGTCTGCGCTATAAACGTCTCCGCTAGTTCTAACGGTTAATTTATGCGAAGGCGTAGTCGTGCCGATTCCTACCGAACCATTCTCAACAATAAACTTTCCGTTCTTTACAAAGACATCGTTTTGAACAGTTCCTGTACCATCGCCACCAAGTTCAATCGCTCCACCTGCGTTAGTTCTAATTTGTAAACTTCCAAAATACTGCCCTATTGTTCCAAGAATGCCACCAGTAAAAGGTAGTTTTAAAGAATCGGTTTTAATGTTTCCAGTAACGTGAAACACTTCATCAAAACTAGTATTTCCTATTGAAACCCTGCCAGTAGAAGGTTGAATGTTCAAGGAATCACCTTTTTGCATCCAAGTATCAATACTAGAATAAATATGGAAGTAATTGGTTGCTCCCGAACCAGTACCATCGTATTCTAAAATAACGTGATTATCGGGGTTTCCTTCTGAAAGAACTAATTGCGCTATGTTTGAAGCATCTCCAACAATTCTAACTAAACCACCATTTACATCTAGCGTTCCGCTTGTTGAATCGTTAGCATCTGAACGTAGGTATTTTGAATCTGTATAACTTGTATAGTTACCCGCGTGGATAACTTCATTATTGTTGATTTGAACGCTTGTAGCGTTCATCTCTATATTGCGCCAGTTCACTAATGTATTTGGCGCAGTAGTTGAAAAATCACCACCAAGGTAAAGGTCGGGATTCGTTGTTGTAGTTTCTTTTGGTGATATTACGAATACCGTATTTGTTCGCGTATCTAAACCATCAACTTGAATATAATCTGCACCATAACGGGCATCGCTTGTAACTTGGTAAAGCCCCGCGTCATAGTTTACGTTGGCGTGAAAAAACGAATCAATAGTTGAATCTTCATCGGTTAGCGAAATACCATCAACGCCTCCAAGGTTTAATCCGCCACTTACGTTGAATCCAGTAGCATCAATATATGCTTTTGTACTTCCGTTGTATTTAAGATTGATTTGTGTTGTACCGTTTATGTTAAGCGTTCCGCCTTCAATTTCATCGGTTATAAACTTGCCCGTTGAAGTGATCACCGCAGTACCATCTACGTTATAAGAACCACCGGTTGTATTGAAGTTGTTTGAATCAACCGTTCCGCCAACCGTTGCATTAGTAAAAAATGCTTGCCGGCTACCATCAACGATTGTTATATCGCTTACCTTAATAGAACCACCACCAAACATATTAAGGTCTGAAACCGAACCACCACCACCAACACGAACTTCGGCATTAACTCCACTTGCAGTACCGTTATTAAATTGCAAGTACAATGGTTGTTGGTAATTATGTATTGTTGCGGCACCGCCCGAACCGAAGCCATCGCCAATTCTTATGCTAGCACTTGCGCCAGACTCAATACGAAGGTCGGTAGCCAATATTGCGCCGGCAACGTCAAGTTCTTCTTGTGGGTTTTGTGTATTTATGCCAACTACACCGCCAAGAATTGTTCGGTTATCGGAATATTGCTTAATCTTAAATTGGCGGATATAAGCGTAGTTGTCGGGTTCATTACCTTCGTAAATACAAAAACCAACCTTACCCCTATTACTTGTTCTAGCACTAGCAAGGAAGTTGTGTACAACGACGCCATCAACTTCAATTACATATCTTCTTCCTCTAACTTGAATAAGAATGTGACGTTCCGTTCCATCGGCAAAAGAAGGTAACGATGAACTAACAAGTGAAGATTCTGAAATTCCTGCAATATCAATACGAACTTGACGAAGGTTTGCATCGCCAATGAAATCCCTTAATATTAGGTAGTCAAAATTAGAAGTATTATTTGAACCATCGCTTGCAATAGCAATACCAAAATGGCGATAACTCGAATTTTGTGTAAGGGTTAGTTTAAACGAAATATCAAAGTTCAATCCAACCGTTTCGGGATACAAAACCCATTCATCGTAACCTTGTCCGGTAGTAAGTCGCTTGAAGTATAAACTGTTTATATCAAAAACATTTACCGTATAAGAATTGTCGTCAACGCTATACCAGTTATAATTTAAATGTGTTGTTGGATTAGTTTGGTTTACAAGAATTGAATCTTCAATTACAAAGTCATTGGCAGGTCTAAATATTGTGTCGCCATTATTATTGAATTGCAATACTGTTCTATTTGCAGTATAATCGTAAAAGTAAAAGTATTCGGAAGCGTTATGGTGGCGAATATTCCATTTATTGGTTGAACCATCTTGCAATACGAACCCAGGAAAACCACCTGTATTTGTACCTTTAATAATAACGCCACCAGTAGGGCTTGAAAATCTAGCGGATTCATTATTAGGCGAACTAACATCAAGGGTGTAACTAGGTGTTGTTCCAATACCAACTTCACCGCCATTAAAGTAAGTATCGCCATCAGGGTTAATTCTATAAGTAACCGTTCCTGCGCTATTTCTACCTTCTATATTCGCTTGATAAATTCTAACGGATTCTGCCGAAGTTCCACGACCAGTACCAAACCAAACGTCTGAATAAGTACCTGCCGTTCTTTCTTGACCGGGATTATCCCAATTAAGCCATAAGTCAGCACCAAGCGGTGTATCAATCCAAAGGTTATTTCCATTTGCATTACTTGTTTGTCTTATGTACGAATATTTGTTATCGGTATTGTAAAATTGAACCGAATCCCTTGAAGTTGTAGAATCAAGGAACGATGCTCGACTAGAAATTAAATTTCCAGTTATGGTTGCGTTTCCGCTTGTGTCTAATTGAAAATTTAATTGGTCGCTTGTAGTTCCATTAAATATTTTAAAAATACCGTTATTGTCAATTCGAATTGTGGTATTACCAACGGTTGTTGAACCATCTTTTACGCTTAAATACAATCCCGAACCAGCGGTTGCATTTCCGGTGTTTTCAATGTACAACCTAGTCAAACTAGAATTTGAACTTGTTACATAACTACCGTGCGCAACTGAAATGGCATTTGTCGTAATATGCCCCGCATCAGTTACCGTTTGAAGGTCAATGTTATTCGTAACCCAAGATTGCGTTGCAACTTCCGCGTTGTTTATTCTAACGCTTGTAGCGTTTAGGTATATCGTAGCCCAATCAACTAATGTATTTGGCGCGGTGATTGAATTGTTTCCGCCTAAATATAATTTCGGGCTTGTGGTTGTCGTTTCTTTTGGCGAAATAGCAAAAACGGTGCTTTGTCTTGTATCTAGCCCATCAACTTGAATGTAATCCGAACCATACCTTGCGTTGCTATTAACTTGGTACAATCCCGCATCGTAATTAACGTTTGCGTGAAAAAATGAATCGGTAGTGCTATCTTCATCGGTCAATGAAATACCATCGTTAGCGAAGGTTACCGTTCCAAGGTATTGAACCCCGAATTGGTCAACCCTTAATTGTGAAGAACCGTTGTATTTTAAATCAATCTGCGTTGTTGCGTTTATGCTTAACGAATCGCCTTCGATTTCGTCGGTTATGAATTTACCAGTTGAAGTGATTACTGCGTTTCCATCTACATTGTACGAACCGCCAGTTGTATTAAAGTTGTTTGAATCAACCGTACCGCCCACCGTTGCGTTAGTAAAAAACGCTTGTCGGCTTGAATCAATAACGATATTTGTATCTATATTAAAAGAACCGCTAATTGTTAAGTCGCCTTCGTCTAAATTAAAAAATTCAGTTACCGTAATTAAATCACCGATTGCGGTTTGTGAATTTGCAGTATCGCCAACGTATTTAAATCCTTTAGAATATATTTCAATTCCACCGTGCCTACCAGAAAAGTTAGCATACGTAGAAGCATAACCACTTGCACCGCTATTCCCTTCCAAGCCATAAGCAAGAAGTAAATTACCGCTTGAATACATTGAACTTAAAACACCAAGTCGGTTTGAACCGTTATAATTTGGCGCAATAAATCTACCTCCATTAACAGCATTAGCACCAACGGTTATATCGTTAAGGGTAACAGAATTGTTGTCGGTTACATAGTCTAGCGTAAAATCAGTAGCATCTAGACCGTCAACTTGGTCTGCATTTAATCCTGAACCTGCACCATCGTTTCCCTCGTGCCAAACGGTATTTCCATTGACTTGCAACCCATTGTTTACAAGACCTATAAAATTAACGTAACTATCATTGGTATCTCCTGCGTTATTTGCCCAAATAGTTCCATCTGCCCTTGCCCCACCAATATAAAGTGTCTTGCTAGAATGAACATAAGCAATACCTGCCCATTCGTCATAATTCCAAGCGGCATCGTGTGCGCCAATACGCATTGCCTTTGCATTGACAATAAAGTCTTTTTGGGAAGCGTTAGTACCAACCGACCTTAATATGGCATCGCCCATTCTAAAGCCTCCATTTTGACCAGTATTTAAAACAATTCTATTGGTAGTACTAGCACCGTTAGTAGTTACATATTGAAGATTAAAGTCAGTAGCATCTAAACCATCAACTTGGTCTGCGCTACCAATTACATCGCCTACAAGGTTAGTTTCAATATTTTTATTAAACACAAAGCGGTCACTTGTGCTATTATAAGTCATTGTAGCATCTGCGCCATCAATGGTAATACCTGCACCGTTTGCATCTGCAGCAGTTGCCGAACCTTCCGCCAAAACAATGTTCTTGTCTGCAATGGTTACGGTTGTCGAATTGATTGTTGTGGTTGTACCATCAACGCGTAAATCACCAAGTATTTGAACAACTCCCGTTTCATCTCCATAAGCAGCGGGGTCAATAACAAAGTTTGCAGCACCTCGCAAGTAACCAGTTAAAGTTAAATTACTAGCGGTTATAGCCCCAACGTTTATATCATTGGTCGTTGTATTTCCGTTATCGGTAACGGTGTCAAGGTTAATTGAACCAATACTTCCAATACTACTGTTTTCCCAACGCCCTGCTGTTGAATTATAAGCTAGTATTTGGTCGTTTGCAGCATTGTTTATATAAACATCGTGAAGCATTCCTAGGTAATACCCTTGTTGCGCACGAACGAATATTGTTCCGTTGTTTTTGCTACTTATTACAATAGCGGCTTCAAGATCAAGTGCGGGTGAATCCGGCGGTGTTGTTTGCCAAAATCCCGCCGTTGTCGATGAAACAAAAAGCGTTTGCCCTTCGCTAT
>Ga0196905_1000081_pt1 | contig 35153 bp, 43 predicted proteins | sample CB_VirMetaG_3_FD_169098 | JGI IMG/M metagenome (GOLD analysis project Ga0196905, IMG submission 169098) | Freshwater to marine saline gradient viral communities from Chesapeake Bay - CB_1508_1S Viral MetaG (v3) (version 3) | ecosystem: Environmental > Aquatic > Marine > Coastal | place: USA... | reverse complement strand
CAATCAAAGAAGGTATGAAAGTAGCAGAAGTGGGTGAAATAATAGTAAGGTTGGCTATAAATATGGGGTGGGAAGTCGTTGGGGGAAGGTTAAGACTTGGTGAAGGTTAGGATTGACAAAAACAAAAAACAAAACTAACATGTGTATAAGTTTATCATAAAGGTAACACAAACACATGCTACTGACACACAAACAGGTGCTAGAATGGCTTAATAAGGGTAGAAATGGTAAAAATGCCAAAGTTTATGAATGGGAAGCAAGGGTAGCGGATGAAGCTAATGTATCAGTACAAAGATTTATAGCTGACTATGCCAAGAAAGGTGGTAAGTGGGATACATTACCACATAGAATGGCGATGAACCGTGCATCTTTTGAGAAAATGATTAAGGATGAACCACTGCTGTTTGATGCGTTTATGATGGGTATGGAACACAGGATTAGTGAATTAATTACTAGGTACAATGAGCTTGTTCTTATGGATAAAGATGACTTAGATGGAATGAGTGAAAAAGCAATCGACAGATTAAAGCAACACGCTGAATCTTTAACCGTAGATATGAATGCACTTTATAATAAATATGGAAGTGTAATAAAGTCAAAAGATGAGATGATAAATGCAGACACCAGCGACTTCATTTGAATGCTTCACAGATACTCTAGTTGATGAGTTTGAGCGTCTTGATTTGGATGTTAAAAAGGCTAGAGAATGGTTTGATAGAAGTAAGTTTCAAATTGATGTTAAACTAAATTGCTACAGTGATGATGTGAGGCGTATCTGGTTAAACGAGATATTTAGCCACGATATATTATGCAGCGAGATGACCAATAGGGTTATAGAAATTTCTAAAGAATTTAGAGATTTAGCTAAAGAGTTAAATGAAATAAACGGATTCTTCTTCAGAGAGACAATCTTTGGTTTAACAAAATACTGCTATGAAAGCACTGGTAATTGGATTGATCCAGTTAGGCGTGATAATGTGTATAGATTTGCATGGTTTCATTTTGTCATGGCAAATGAGCTTGATAGTGCTTTTCATAGTTGGCGTAAGGGAGAGACTGGTAAGTTTTTATTGATGTCTTGTCCTCCGCAGTCAGGAAAGTCCAGTTTGTTCTCAGGTGCTCTTCCTGCAATGATATTGGGGAACCATCCTGCATCTAAAGGTGTACTTGGAACATATAACGCAAATTACGCTGCATCTGTTCTAAGAAAAGATTTCATGCACTTGGTCAGTACATCTGGTTATGTTAAATTGTTTGGTAAACGTTTTAATAAGAATTTAACTCCTGCAGAGAAAAAGCAGTTTGCTGCGTCTGGAATAACTTTGCCACTAGATAATTCACAGATTAAGGAAACTACTAGCGGAGGTCGTATTTTCGGTGGTTCATTAAAGCAACTTACTGGAAATCCTGCTCAATTTATTTTGATTGATGATCCAATACCTAACGCCGAAGTTGCAAGATCAGAAACAAACATAAGAAAGATTACTCAAGAATATGATGCATCTGCTATGTCACGTGTAAGAAATAACACTTTGATTGCCGTTGTGCAGACAAGATGGTCAAACGGAGACGTAATTGGTCACACCGAAAGAAAAGTAAATCAAATAAAAGAAATAGAAGGGGAATTTGATAGAGAGGTTGTCAATATTTGTTTCCGTGCATTTAATGATAGCACTGATGATTTTCCTTATGATTTTAGAAAAAACCATGATCAAATGTTATGGGCTGAGGTTAGTTCCACTGCATATTTGAATGCGAAATATTCTGACGATGTCGTAACATGGAATAGTGTATATCAACAAAAGCCAATATCTGACTCTATAAGTTTAGTTAAAAAAGAATGGATAAAAATGATTCCAGAGGATGATATTCCATTTGATTTTGAAGATATAGTTATATCTGTTGATACCTCATATAATGATAAGAAAAGTTCAGACAAAGCTGCGTTGGGTGTATTTGGAATAACAAAAAAAGGAGAGTATTATTTAATAGATTTAATATATGAGCGTTTAAGTTTCATGGATTGTGTTGATAAGTTAGATTCATTAATAAAAACATATATTGATTACAGCGCTATTCTTATTGAGTTGAAAGCAAATGGTCAGGCAGTATATGAAACTTTAGAGAAGAAATATAGCAGGATCATTGCAATTGATGCGACTGAGAGCAAGAAAGCTCGTCTTTTGTCAATAAGTCCAGTTATACAGAGTGGTAAGTTAATGTTGCCAGATAATAGAATGGGATTGGATATGCTTTCTCAGCTTGTATCATTTACAGGAGAAGGCAAGCATGAAAAAGACGATTTGGTTGATATATCAGTGCAACTGATTAGATGGTATGATGAGCAGTTTAAATTTAAGGTTTCAGTTAGTGATGTTAGTTCTTTAGATTTGAGTAATAGAAATGACAGCGGAACAGAGTTTAATTTTCATTCAAAAACAAATAGTGGAGAATCTCTTATCAATAGACTAAAAACAAGATATAATTCACTGAATAAGAATAGAGTAAATCAAATATGTAGGTTATGAGGGTTGTATGGCTTTAATTATTGTTGGTGACAGTTTGAGAGTAAGCAATGATGATATTAATATACAGCTATACTCAACAACCTCTTTGTCTTATGTTAAAATTTTTGAAGTTGATTTTGATGAAGAACTGTATTCTATATCTCAAGACAAATTAACCGTTTCAATATTGCCATCAAATAAAAAAACTGGATTATTTTCAATACCAGTAATTTCTAGTCAAGGCAATATAAATCTACCTGTTATTTATGAAATAGATTATATAAAAGATAGTTCTTTAGTAAATAGCATAGAAAGGTATTACCCCACAGGAATGTTTGAATGGGATAAAATAAATCCTAAAGCTGCTGAACTTGTGGCAGTAAATAATGCATATAATGTACCTGACTCATTAAAAATAAATGCCCCAATTATAGATAGATACCATCGTGATTGGTGGAGTTATTGTTCAAGTCAATTTATAGGTATTGCTATGCAGTTGGCTATATCTGAATATAACAATGGAAATAAGACTGAAATTGTTGTGTGGACTAATAATGTCGGAACAGTTTCTTCAATATCTGAATTTTTAGATACAATCAATACTGTATTTGTTGAAGATGAAGATTCAACAACAAGTCCAAAAACAGCATCTGTAAAGTCAAGTCGTTTCCCAGCATCAAACACTACTCAGCAATTAAGCGGATCGTTAGACCCAGAGCCAGTCGCTCCAATGTATATAGGTGGAATTGTACAGAATATACCAGACCCAAATACTGATTTTAATCAGTATGGACTGAATATGACTCTATACTCAAGTGATTACTCTCCACAGAAATACAACTTAATAAGGGTGTATGATATTAGCGGAGGTCGTGACTATGAGTTGAAATATGGAGCTGCAAAGGTTGAAACGGATGATTTAAAATTTGTTAGCAAAAATAAGGTTGTATATGTTGGTCAACATGTTACAGAAGATAATAATTATTTTATTATGAGCGTTGATCAAGGAACCACTGAAGGAAAAGGTTTTAATGATGGTGTTTGGTATGATGGTGGATCAGGAGAGATATCTACAGAATTAACCACTTGGAAAGATATTCAGGGAATGCCTCTAAGCAATGAAGTAATATATGATAAAAGTAACATAGATATAAGTGAACTTAATTTTGAATTTATACTTCCTCCTTATAATAGGCTTTTAATTGATGAACAAGAATATCTTATATGGTTAAGTTCCTTTAGTAAAAATATTCAAAAGATTGCAATAAGATATAACGGTAAAAATTTCCTTATGAAAATAGCAACAGACGATATATTCTTTACCTTTGAAGGTGGAGTTGGTCTTGGCTTTGACGAAGGCATATTTTTATAATACAATAAATTTATAATTTTAGGAGAATATAATGCCTGATTTTACAATTGGTGACAGTTCACTTCTTAATGTTTGGGGAAACTCAGCATCAACAGTGGATATTCCAACATCTGGAAAGATTGATCTTGGTTGGGTTAATTTAGAAAAACCAAATCCATACTTCATTAACTGGATACATAACATTCAAGAACAGAAAATAAATCATATCCTTAAACATGGAATTGCGCTGTGGAACTCAACAACAACTTATGATTCAGGGGATATCGTTAATTATAGTGGTGTACATTATATATCATTGACTACTAATAATAATTCAGTTCCAAGTGCATCTAGCACAGATTGGTCTCCAACATCTCCTACTTATGTATCAAGTGATACAAGCGTAGATATCTTTGTTGATTCGATTAAAAATGAAGTTGATATAACTTTGCCTTCGTCTAACTTGATAAATAAGTTTCAAAACACTAATAATGTCACTTGGTCAGAAGCTGCAGGTAAACTGAAAGCTGAATATGGTGTACCTCTTTTAGACGCTAACCGAAAGAATCTAACTATTACTGCCGCAGATCATGGTAAGATGGTATTTGCTAATGCAGACAGTGTTCAAGCTAATATTACATTACCCGATTTTAGTAGTGTTCCTGTAGGTTGGTATGTAGACATTTACGTATTTGACGCAGGGTATTCTTCATATCCAGATCAACTAACCTCGGTTAAGTTAGTATTGCAAAGTGGTGATACTTTACAAAGGGCTTCAGGAATTTACAATTCTAATACTGGTTACACTATAAGAAGTCCAAATACAATAGTAAGGTTATTAAAGCGTGAAAACTTATCATCTTGGTTCTTAGCAGGTATTTTACACAATCAATGGGCTGCTAATTGTACGTATACTAATATAGATAAGCCTACAGCTGATTCTGGTATTACTGATATAATATTAGTTGAAAAAGCTGACGATAGATGGGCTGAATTAAATTTCAATTTGATCATAGGATTAGTTGGAGATTCAACTTGGACTAATTATAGTGGGTATTATGCTAAGGCACATGTAATAGACTTATCACCTTTGAACGATGTTACAAATAAATACACTACAGCTAGTATTATTCGTGAGTTCAGTTGTCAACCTGTTATGTATAATGCTAACTTTGGTAATAATAGGAAGTTTACAGCTATTACTACAGCAGTATCATTAGTTTCTACATTTGGCACTGCACCTAATCAAACTAACCAAATTGAAGTAGCTGTACAATGTCCTACTACAGCACGTACGAATGATAGCATTTATCTAAACGTAAGACTTAAATTCCAAAACTGGTTAAATAGGGGGTAATTAAATGACGGCACAAGTTAGTCCTAATGGTACACTTTTACAAACATGGGCGAGTTCTGGAAATATAACATCTCCTTCACAGCCAACGATTGATCAAGGGTGGACTCTTGGTCAGAAGCCTCCTCATGGAACTATGAACTGGGTTCACAATGAGCAGCAAAAAAAAATAAACCACATATTACAGCATGGAATTTCTTTATGGGATAATGCCACGCCTTATGCTGTTGGTGATTTAGTTAATTTAAATGGAATTGTGTATAAGTCATTAATTTCAAACACAGGAGTTAGCCCCGTTATAGGTGGAAACTCAACTTGGGCTGTTTATCAAAAAAATATAAAAGCTGGTAGTAGCGCTATTACAATTAGTGAAAGTGTTAATGACAATACTAGCACGGTTGATGTTAGTGGGAGTGGATTAGTAGACAAGTTTGAAAATAGTGAACATATAGAATGGTCAGCTAGCGGAGGTAAAGCTAAAGCGTATTTTGTCACACCAGAACCTATTACACATACTTCTGGAAATTACGTAGCTTCTCAGCTTGATGACAAAAGGGTTATTACTTTACAATCATCTGGAGGGGGAGTTTCTAGTATAACACTTCCTGCAGCAGCTAGTGTTTCTGCTACTTGGGAAATATACGTTCAGGTCTTAGTGTTAGATCAAGGTAGTTTTTGCGAAATAATACCTAACGGCACTGATCTACTGTTAAGAAATAATATAGCTAAAAATAGTAAAGTTACATTCATACATAACTCTATTAACACCTATTTAACAATATCTAAAAACCAAGGTTCTAACCAATTCCAAATTTCAGGAGTTAACCAAGGTGAAGTTACTTTTCTAAGTTCTACTAATATTGCAGCCGTTTCTAATAAGACTGGGAACATTTCACTACCAATAGGTTTATTGTCCATACACTATGAAACCCCTCTAGTTTCAAAAGTTTATTTCATTTTTACTTTTCCTAACTTGACCAATGTTGTAGATACGGAATCTATAGCTATAAATCTATCCTCTTTCCTAACCCCGATATTTGGAGAAGAGTTCATAGGAATATACAATGTTCAGGCTACCACCTATGGTACAGCTGAACCATTGAGTTCAGGTATTTCAGTAAATACCGGATTTCCTACACTTACGATATATGGACAAAACACTAGAACAGATCAATCTGTTTCAGCGTTAGTAAGTCTAGTTCTAGCTAGAAAAGACAAGAGGGATTAACTATGCCATTTCAATCTGAATCTCAAAGACGTTACATGTGGGCTAATTATCCTGAGATTGCTGAGAAGTGGTCTAAGGAATATCCTAACCAAAAGAACCTACCTGAACATAAAAGTGATAAAGCAGTTCAAACTAGAGTATATGAACAAATCAAGACACAATATAAACATGTATTTATAAACAAAGGAAAGTAAATGGCAACAAGCACTTATACTGTACAAGGTTTAGCTGTTCAATACAAGAACGCTTTGAAATCATTTAATTCACAAATAGACACATCTTCGGTTGGAACATACTGGGATGTTACTGCATTCGCATCTAGTGCTGTTGGCAAAGAGATTCTTGACTGGAATCAGCAAGTATCAGACGGAAACATACCTGAGAATGCAAGTGGAATTATGCTTGAGTATTGGGCTAATGGATTAGGTATAGTTCCCAGAAAAACAGGAAAATTTGCAACTGGTTTTGCTAAAATTAATACAACCGGAGCGAATCTCCCTTTCACAATACCTGCAGGAACAGTGTTTTCAGTAGTAACGCTTCAGTATACTTCAACGGAAGATACAATTATAGATGCACAAAATGTTAATGTGCCAGTTGTATCATCCGGAATAGGTGCAGAGTTTAATATTAATGCAGGTATTAACATGGAAAACTCAATAGGGTTGGCATCTGAATCAGAAACGATAACTGGAGGAACTGGTGACGAAACAGATTCTGCATTACTCCAAAGAATATTATTAAATATAAGCAGAAGAAAAACTGATGGAATGTTGACGGATTATTTGCAGAGAGCGCTTGAAGTTTATTCCTATGCTGAAGCTGAGACTATATTTGTTGAAAATGTTGTTCCTTATGGTGTAAATTTATCAGTTGCAAACATAGTTAATGACTTTGACACCGCTGCATCAAATCCAGTTATTAATGAAATAAATATTCCAAGCGTTGATCTTGCTTCTAGTTCACTAAGAAATTATTCAACAGTAACTGCTGTTATGCAACTTAATTCACCATTTACACAAGTAATAAACAATATTGTTGTTTATATTACTACCTCAAATGGAGAGAATTTGACATCTGCACAAGAGGTTGAAGTGCGTAAAAAAACAAGGAAAGCATTATTAGAGTTTTCAGGGGATTTTCTTACACCATTCTCATTATATCCAGACTATCCTGACTATGTTGAGTCATACTCATTTAATTCTTTTGCGTCTATAAAAAGAACAAGTCCATTAATGGATTCTATAAATATAGGAGTGGTGAACAACAATGGCTGATTTTTATAATTACAGTTTATGGGTTGGAGTACAGTCTTTTAAGATTGGAAATGTTGTTGGCTTTCAAGGAAATTCTTTTAGCGTACCTGCAATGCCTGATTCTGAATATATAAGCATTCCAAAAATTCCTCAATCACAAACTATGAATCCTTACGGTTTTCTTGGATTTCCAAAAAAAGGAACACCTCAGTATTTATTGAACAACATCAGTATAGGATATTTAGACAATAGAATTGTTGAGGGTCTTAGTGATCTTATAGCAGGGGAGTGTGCAATATTCTCTGACAGTTATTCTTTGTGCGTGAAAATGGGAGGTGTCGAAGTATATAGAGAAGATGGTTTCAAAACTCATGCAACAAGTGCAGAAAATACTCAAGCAATACTTAGATCAATATTTCTATACTTAAAGACTGTTTCTAGTCAACTTAATGCCCTTAGCAACTCGTTTAAAACGCATACGCACACAGTGCCAAATATACAAGGCGGAAATGATACAGCTACTTCAAATGCAGCTAATACGGCGTCTGCATCGCCGCCAATTGATTATTTTACAAGTCAGAGTTCATCATATCCTGTTCTTTTAAAAGGAGATGCCTACAACGAGCAATCCCAGACATATATTCAAGACGGAACTAATCTAATAAAAGACATATAGGGGTGAAATATGGAAAAAAATACAGCGCCACTTTATGATGGCAGCGGCTACTTGCAACTAAACGAAAAATTCAATATGGTTTTGTCTAATAATGATATATTGTCAGAAGTTATGGAAAGACTTCGTTCAAGACGTGGTAGTTATATATTTGATAGAACGTATGGCAGTGACCTTTATCTATTGTTAAACAGTAGAAATATATCAGTTGGTCAGATATCAGCATGGGTTAGGGATGCGCTTCAGCCTATGATTAATAACGGAAGAATAAAAAATAATTTAAAAATAATTCCTTTGAAAAGTGGAAATCTAGTGAAAATAAGCATCACATTTACAGCTGATGATGGAGTTCAAACAACTGCAATATTCTCATCATTTCTTTTAGTTTAGTTGTTTGACTACATTGAATTAATGGTTTAAAATTTAAATAGGAAATTTACTGAGATAAAACATGCCTAATACAAGTAGAAAATTTAGAATAATTAGAGACAAAGAGATGTTGACAACTGAGACTGTCAACGAGTCATTTGAAGCTGCTTTTAATTCACAAAGTTGGGGTAGAACTGGTGTTTTATTAGGAATTGGTTCAGTAACACTGAATAATAATAATGATTTCACATTTAATGATGTTGAGATAGCCGCTCCAAGTGCTTTTTTAAACGATCCTATAGATGGTTCTGCTCAGCAGTTAGATGGCATATATGTTCAAATTGGATCAATTTCAAAAACTATTGCCATTGGATCAACAGAAATAATAACAATATTACTTGAAAAAAAAGATAATGGCTCAGCATGGTTTGATGGTGCATCAACGTTTTCTACAGGTTCAGGTTCTCCAGTAAATTATACATATCATGTAAGGACTGATCAGGATATAACATTAGAATACACTACTTCATCAGGAAGTGAGTTAGTAAGCTTGGATGCATTTATGGTGAAGAATGTTAATGGAACAGATTTTGATATTATACCTTTTAGCAATTCACAGTCATCATTACCATTATTTACTAAAGTTCAAAACCACGATTATTATTCTAAAGTGTCTAATCTTAGTCAAGATACTGTAGCGCCTGTTAGTTTAGTTACTGGGCTAACAGATAATAGCGAGTGGGAGATAAGGGTGTTTCAGAACTCACTTACTGCATTTGAAATTTACTTCAATCAGATAGGAGCTGGAACAACTTTAATACCTTTTATCCCATTTACGTTGCCAGTAATGACGGCGAACACTGACTATCATCTGTTTTTGCAATATAGCTATATTAACAATGTTATATCAGACATCACAGTAAATATGTATAATGTTGTTACAGGAAATCCATCTCTCCCAACTAATTATGTGCAGCAAAGGATTTTTTCTTTCAGAAGCACATCTACAGCTACACCACCTAAGTTTACACACTACAGAAACTACGTATATCTATCTGATATACCTTTAATTCAAGTGAATAATAATCAGACATTAAGCTCAACAATTCTTATGCCGAATAACTTACCTAAGTCTTTTGCAATGGATGTCAGATTTGAGGATGATAACAATTTCTCAGCAACATTAACAGATCAGTTTGCACAGCAAGTTGGATTGAGGAGCGGAGTGCAATATTATACAGAAGGAAACAGCGTTTCAGTAACAAACACTTCTGGAAAAATAGTTTGGCATGCTCTTACAACATATATAGATTTTACAGCAACTTATTTACTCAAGGGATTATACTAGGAGATATTATGACAACATTGGTTTTAAACGTAACTAGCGAATGGTCAGATGTTACAACACTGGCATCACTTAGTAATGGAAGTAGTTATGTTATTGGAAATCCAAGTAAACAAACTTTATATACATTTGAAGCATCATCACAACCTGCAGCCAATGAAGTTGGTAAAAGCATCCCATATAATGATGAAATAGGATTTTCTCAAGCTACTGAAAATCTTTGGGTTAGGATTGACAATCCTAATTCAAAAGGAAAGTTAACAATAGATGCTTCGGCTTAAGGACACATATGCCTTTTATACCTAAAGATTCAGGATCTATCATCGCAAAAGCTAAACCGCAAGATATAATAGATCAAAATCCCAATGCATTTTTGACAGCATCAATTGTTATTGATGAAGATAACATGGTATCGGATTCAAATGTTAGACTACCAACGCAGCAATCAATTGTGGCTTATATAGCTAATCAGTTAGCTGGGGGAGTTACGTATCGCGGTACTTTAAGTATGCCATGTGATTTAACAACAAATTCAACAGGGAATGCTTATGCGGATGGTTCCTCTGAGTATAAAGTCGGTGATTTATTCGTGGTTCTTAGTAGTGGGGTATTAACACTTTCTGACGGAAATATTAACGTCCAATCTGGCGACGCACTCATTATAAATACTGACACGCCAGATGCAAGCATCACGGTGGCTATGGTAGATGATATACAAGCAACAAACCCTTCTGACAAAATATTCACAGGAGATTACAAACAAAGTGCTAAAAGTTCGGATCACGGAGGTTGGTTACTATGTAATGGTTCTGAGGTATCAAGAACTACTTATTTAGCTTTATTTAACGAGATCGGAACATCATTTGGGGTTGGGGACGGTTCTACAACATTCAATTTACCAAATTTTAGAGGTAGAGCTTTTGGTGCCATTAATGGTTCACATCCTTTGGGGCAGACTTTGGGGGCGGAAAACGTAAGCTTATCTATCTCAAATATCCCTTCGCATAACCATACTATAGACCATGATCACCCAAGTGTTACGTCTAGTTCTGATGGATCACATAACCATACTTATGATCAGAGGACATACCAACAAAAAGCCCCGTATGGTGATCTTAGTAACCTCAGAACAGTTTGGGAATATGATTCTTTTGAAACACGCACGACAAGCACAGCTCCAGAGCATACTCATACTGTAGATATCCCTACGTTTTCAGGTACTTCTGGCGTTACTGGCTCAGGTACAGCATTTAGCGTTATGCAACCAACTTTGTTTGGTGGTAATGTGTTTATTTACAGCGGGGTTTAATTAAAATAATTAAGGCTATGAGCAGTAACCTCATGTTTGGTAACTTTTGAAAAAATTTGAAATTAAAAAAAAAATTGATAATTTAAATAAAAATTTAGGGTTTTAATTAATGGCTAAAAGAAAAATAAATCTTCACAAATTTTATAATCATAATATAAGAAATCAATACGTAGTAAGTTAAGGATAATAAATGACTATTAGTTCACTATACAAATTACTTGTTATTCCAATTCTCATAGTAATGATGATTTTTATAGTATATGTTTCTTATGAATGGGGGAAAAACTCATGTCTTGCTGAGAGTTATGAAATAAATGTTAAGCACAATAATCAGATGGCTAGACATATGGAAGATTACAATTTAGTTAACTATCAAAAAATTAATAAAGAGATAGATAAAGCTACAAATTCATACAGGAAGGAATATGAAGATTATATATCAAAAAATGCCGGCTTTGTTCGTAATTCTTACCTTGACCAGTTGCACGACTTACCCAGTAAAGATGTACACAACAATAAGCATACCTCAATCGATTCTAAAACCATCTCGCCCTGATCTTGTTAAAATATATGACGTATCAGGAAATTTTATTATTGACAATTTGATGTATAATAATTTTTTATTGAAATCAAGCAATTATTCTAATGCCTTGAAGATAGATTATTTAAGAGATTACATAATAGAATACAACAAGCAATTGAGTAAGAATAATTGATATGTTAATATTATTATCAGTATTAAGAAGGTGATTATATGTCAGAAGACAATTTAGGAAATTATGGAGCAAATCTTGTTTCGGGAGTTCTTTCTGATCCTGATGTGATAAAAAAAATTAATAATACTCTTGTATCTAGTAGAAATAAGACAGACTTGTCATCATATAAAAACCCTAATGATGCATATTCAGAAAATGGATTATTTGGTTCTCTTGGCAAAAAAGAAAAAAAAATAGATGACTTGTCAAATGAAGAAATAACTAATGGTTTTAGTTCTGTTCCAAGACTTATGGGAATGCTCGGGCAATACGTTACTCCACCATCTAAGATAAGTCTAACTCAAATGTACGAAGCATCACTTGACTCCACTCTAGGTGCAATCCTTCAAGTGGGTAAATCTTTAATTATAAGCAATCTTGGTGATTATTATCATCAAGATAAAACAATAAATAAAATAATAAATAACACTATTGATAAGTTGGGAAACACAACATTTCACTACAGAGGTCTTGATTTCTTAATATACGGATTCTCTGTGGGAGAAAAAAGTTGGGGAGTGAATAGTGATGGTTATAATTATATAGATAGAATAACATTCGCTCCACCTACTAATATAGAGTTCATGATTGACGAATATGGTTGTATGAATGCAGCTTTGCAGCCGAATTTAGTTGCTAGTCAATATGGAATATTTCAAGGTCAGTCATTTGACGCTCCTGAATCTGTTTTTGCAATAAGAAATCTTATACCAAATATGCTTCCATTTATCATGGTTGATAAAGAGGATTTGTTCTATGTAGGATATGATAATACTTTCAATCCATATGGAACCAGTCCAATGCGAAGGGCATATAAATATTTCGAGCTTAAAAATTTAGCTCTCCAAATGTTCATGACTGCACTTAGCAGGAATGGTGTACCTACAATGGCTATGTATTACCAAAAAGACATGATAAAGAATCCAGATCAGTTGGAAGAATTAAAGAACAACGCTGATTCTCTTTCTATAGGTGGAGCGATATATTTGCCAGGTCGTAAAGGAGACGCTTATGAAATTGACGCAATTAAACTTGATAGCTCAAACATAAATGTTTTTTTGGATTTTGTTAATTATTGTGACAAAATGATGGTGCGTTCGTTAGGTTTTCCTCAAGAAATATTGCTTGGAGATGGTGGTAGCTATTCAAGCGGAACAATACAAAAAGAAACATATGTAGATATGTTGAAGCTATACACTGAAACATACAAAGAATCATTATTCAAACAGGTTGTTAAACCAATAATAAATAACAACTTTACCAAAAAAATTATTGATGAAGATTTTGGGAAGTTCATACCTCAAATTAGAGAATCTGAAAAACTTGAAAAAGCTAAACTTTTTGAAACTGGAAGAAACTCTGGTCTTTTAAATCCACATAGCTTAGAAGATGTAAATTGCTTCAGGGAGTCTATGGGATTGTCAAAAATTGAAAAGAAAGAAGATTTACCAATCAATAATCTTCTTGAAGATGAGTCTATTAATAAAACAAATATAAGAGATCAACAAAAAGGCGAATTTGTCAAGAATAATGGCGTTCCATTTGCTTCTGGTGAGCAACTATAGTATGATTAGTATAACTATTTATAAGGAATAGAAAATGAGCAGAAAAATATTCCAACCAACAGAAGTAAAGACTCTAAAGAAAATTGCTGATGGTGTTGCAACTGCACAAGCACTTGTTATTTATTCTCAAGATTATCCAGTGGTTGATTCCTCTCATACAAAAGTTATGCTTACACATGACTTTATAAAGGATATTGGTGATAGGTTCAATAGAGATCACCGAGGAATACTTGGGTTGGGAAAGAGATTTCCAAAAGTAATAATGGAGCATAATTACAAAGTTGATGAAGTAGTTGGAAGAATTAACTCACCAATGAATATTGTTAATGTTGAAATTGATGGATCAAGCAGAACTGCTCTAATGTGTGAAGTTCTTCTAAGCGAGCCTGAGATTATTTCAAGAATAGAAAAAAATATGCTTTCAGGTCTAAGCGCAGGTATATACTTTGATAAGAATGATAAGCCTTATTTAAAAGAATTAACGTTAACATCTAATCCTGCTTTAAAAAAAGCTGTTTTGTTGAGCAAAGAAAAAGGTGAATACACTTTTAGTGCCACCCCTCTTATTGAATCAATATTTGATATAGAAGATAAGGTTTCTCGTCTTGAGTCCATGAGAAATGTTTATAGTGAAAAATCAAATAACAGAATAAAAATTGCTAATGAATTAATTGATAAAAAGAACGAAATAAGATCAGTTCTTTTATCTCAAGTGAAAAAGAACAAACTAATAAGGAAAGACGTTGACTATTTATTAGATAGTTGCCAAAGCGTAAGTCCAAAAGAACTTGAAGCTATCTTCTCTAAGGTTGCCCCCCTCAAGCTTCATAGAGGAGTTAATTTCAAGCCACAACAAACTGTAAAAAGTTAGTTGCTACATGCTCGTTAATAAAAAAGAGGAAAAACAATGAAAATTAACAAAGAAGATGTGAAGAAAATTCTGAATGGCGAAAATTCAGATGAGCACCTTTCTGAGTCTAAGGATAAATTATCAGCAGACGTAGTAACTGCTTTTCAAGGTGTTCTTAGTCAAATTAAGGCGTGTGTGAAATCAAAAGATTTAGATGGAATTGCAGTTCTTCTTAGTGAACATGTTCAAGATGAAGAGCAAGAAGAAGAAATCAAAGATGAATCACAATCAGAAGAAGTTACAGAAGATTACTCTGAGGAAGCAAAAATTGAGTTGTCAGCAATGAAATCTTTTGCAAATGAAATCGAAAGTGACTTAAATTCACTTGATAATGAAATTCAAGGTATTAAAGATAGAGACGTAGCACGCAGAGTTGGCGCTAAAGTTCAAAGTCTTTTTGACAGAATAGAAACGCTAAAATAGGAGAACAAAGATGTCAGCACAAAGCGTATTTTTAAATTCTTACTCAGATGTACCTAGCTTGATTGCTTCAAATATAGAGCCTTGGTTTGCACCTACAATGTATAAAGACAACACTAAATCCTTTAAAGCAGGTGATCTATTGGCTCGTGATGCAGGTGGCAATGTGGTTCCATTTACATGGACAGCAGAAGCCGCTGATAAAAAGTTTGCAGGTTTTTGTGCTTATGATGTAGCAAAGGATGCGGAAGAAGTAAGAGTTATCGTTCAAGGAGCAATTAGAGTGTCTCCATTGAACTTTGTAGGAGTTACTGAGTCTAATGGAACGACAGTATCAAACTTTACTCTCGCTAAGTTCTTGGCTCTTACAACTGTTGGATCATCTGTTTATGATGAGTTTGCATTCCAAGGTCAAGCAGTAATGAAGTTATTTGCAGTTGATGGTCAATATTCAGCATAACAGGAGCTAAAGAATGAAATTTTATAATACACAATCAGAGAACCAAAGATTAAATGTTGCTGCTGAAGCAGGTTTTAATAAAGTTTGGGAAAAAGAGATGGCTAACCTAAAAAATGGTTCTGAGAAATCAGTTTTGCTATCACATGGCTATCAGGGCGACCCTGTGTCTGCTGATTTCAATAAAAACTTTACTGTCCTTGGTCAATATACAACAGCCATTGCTAGTGAAGTTTACAACCAAGTAATGACAATGATTCAGGGAGAAGACCCAATCATGTCTCTTGTTAAAGGCAAGTTTGAAAATGCTCAAGAAGTATATTTCCAAACTCTTGATGCACAAGCTGGTAAAGCTCTTGGTGGAACTTTCGGATCAAGCGTTGTATCTAAGCCGACAACTGGTCGAGGAGCAATGAGAGCAAGAACAGGTTTTTTTGGATCAAAAGCAAGTCTAGGTCTTGATGAACTAGCAATGCTACGTGAAACAACAAAACTCGACGGAAGTTATGCTTCAGAAGCCATGCGTAGATGTATTTCTCAAGTAGTTATCGACATGTACCAACGACAACGAGAGGTTATTGTTCATTCAATTGCAAATAACGAATATACATATTATGAAAATGAGGCAAAGACTCAAGCAACAACATTAATTTATGGTCGACTGTCAGCTAATAATTTCTCAGTAACTAATCCTTGGCAAACTATTAATACTACTACAGGTGCGGTTACAGATAATACAGGAATTAATCCAATTAATGATCTAATCGATCTTTACACGAATCCTGCTAATACAATTATTCAAAATACTTTACCGTATTTAAAAGGTTTGGCAATGAATCCTGAGACTGCTAGAATCCTGACTAAATATGCACAAAATAGCCAATCTCCGATTGATGCTGTCGCATATATGGCTGCTAAGCGCGGAGATTACGATGCTGGTAATGTCATTAAGTCAAACGTACCAGCACTATCTAATGTTGATATCATGGTTTATGATGGTAGAATTAATAACGAGGTAACAAATGGAGTAATTAGTGATCTTGATTATTTAATTCCAACTGGTTTATTGATACCTATTATTGATTATCAAGCTGTAGGTATGGGCACTATGCTGTTCACTCCAGAACCACGTGCAGTTTGGTTATATGGTGCGTCTTCTTTACCTACAGGCTCTCTAGGAATCAGTAATCCTAGATCAGCATATATGCGTGTAGTAAGTTCTTTTCAAGACCCGAGAGCTGAAACACCTTATTGGTTTGTTGAGGCAGGTGCTAGATATGCATTCGTAAACCCAATTGCAGCATCTACATCGTACATTATTGAAGTAGCCAATTATGTTTCTTAATTATAAGAATTAATAATAATGCCGCTTTAAAGCGGCTTTTTTTAATTTATGGGGAAAAGATCATGAGTAAGCAATATTTTAAAAGATTTATTAAATTCAATGCAGAAGAAGGGCTTGAGCTAGTGGGCATGAATGTTGACTATAGCAACCCTCCTTATGGGAGTTTGATAGCGCATAATGGTGGAGAATTAACAAAAAACCCAAAGAAGAATGATGAAGGAATATTTGAAATTGATTATTGGTTTGATGGAAAAGAAAGAGGTGATCAAAAAACTAATGGATTTTTCTATTACGGTACAACTGATGATCTTAGAGCAATGTCACGCAGCACTTATGCGGATTATACACCAGAAAAAATGGTTTGGTTTTATCAAGTTAAACTAAATGTAAAACAAGAAGGTCTTTATAATAACTGGTTAACAATGTTCGCATTTCCTATAGGAATGGAAAAATATTTTGATGCTGAAAAAAATGAATGGCACAATAGATTTTGGTCTGGAAACTTGGTTACAAAATTTGGTGATGATAATAAAGTATGGCTATTGACACAATCAGCAACTTCTCCTTTTGAAACTTACTACATGAAAATAAGCTTATCTCAAAGTGAAGATGAAAATACTTGTTATATAAATATAGAGAAACCAGTGAAATCTTGAAAATAATATGTTATTAAGTTAATATAATAATAGGTTAATTCAAAAGGAATACATTATGCAATATTTTAAGATAAATCGCGGAACTATTACATTAAATAATAGTGAAATTTTAAAGGAAGGTATGGTAGTTACTGATTCAGTGTTTGATGGATATGAAAATAAAGAAGAAATTATAAAATCTATGACAGAAAGAAAATCTTTAACTCCAGTAGATCAATATAAAAATGCAATTGGTGTTGCTGAGTATAAAGGTGAAAATCCAGTTTCAGGATATGAAGGAAGCAATCCAATTTATGGCATACCAATGAAAATAGTAAATTTCATGTCTAAGATAACAAAATCTGAATATGAATCATTGAAAAATGAGTCAGATAATGAAAGAAAGAAAACAAACAGTCGATTTGGTGCATGGAGCAGAGCTACTGCTTAGGGTGATTTATGGCTTATATAACATTTGATGATATAAAACTTTCTCTTAAGTCAATTATAAACTTTGACGAAGGAGGCTCCACTAGGTATGGGGCAAACTCTGGAGGTTTTGTGATGACTGAAAATGACGTTTTAAGCTATATAAATGAATCAGAGGCATTTGTTCTAAGGAAGTTATCAACTCTTTATTCTATCCCATTGACTTCTTCAGTAAACGGAGGAGTAACACTTGATGATTTTAATGACATGACTAAATATAATCTAAAATCATTATTCATAGATGCAACTTGTATCAGAATAGTTAGCTATGCATTTGCTCAGCAAGGTAATAGCATACAAATTAGAAATTACTTGCATGAATTGAAATCTAGGTTTGATGAGAACATGTTGCTTTCCCTAGAAAAAGATATATCAGGCGGAATAGTCTATCCTTCATTTCAAGACTTGGAACTTTCATCAAAGTATTTGACAAGAGAACAAAACCCAATTCCAACAATAAGCACTGGATCAATGAGTAGTTTCAATACACAAATATTAAATTTTGGTAAATACTAATGATTCCAGAATATGCTGATACTATTGAAATCGATCAATCTATTGCTTTTAAAATAGAGAACGATGTTCAGACAATGATGCGTGATTATATCAATGATTATGTATCAGATGTTCCATTGAGTGATGAGTGGGTAAAATTCAAAGGAGATAATAAATTCTATATTGATACAAAATATTCATATTTTTTACTCGGTATACGTTTTATCAATTCGCCTTCCAAATGGAACGAGTATTATATTGATTCTAGTCAAGAATTTAAATATAGTAGCTATCAGTACATAAAGAACAAAAATAAAGTGAGGCATTTTTTGCCAGAGAACAATCCTGCTTTTAATAATGATGGAAATCCTACAGATCATATGTATAATTGGGTAAATGAGTTAGTATTAAAAGCAATGGATAGTTATTATGACTGAGATATTTGATAATGAATATGTTAATTCAAGAAGACTACCATTTTTTAATGTCGTTAGGATTATTGCTGATTACTTAAAAGTTCAGCCATTCATGAGAGATTTCAATGGTTCTATATATACATATAGAAGAGAAGACATACCTGATATTTCTCTCCCTGCAGTTTTCATATATCCAACTACTATCAAGAGCAGTTCGGCAGGGTATAGATCAGAAACAATTGTAAGAATAGAAGTTGTAAGGAATAAAAACACTGCAAACAGGGGTGCTGCTTATCAGTTTAATCAGAACATTATAGAAAGATTGATATTAACACTTTGTTATAGTAACGAATTTTTTGTAAGAAATATCAACAGGGAGCTATCATATATAACATTGTTTGGTGAAAAATATGTTAGTCAGTATGATGAAGATAGTGGAGTTTGTGTTCTTGATATTCTATGCACATGCTGGATTCCTGAATATATAAGATGGGTTAGTAAATTCAACTTCAATGCTACTGGAGATCAAAAAAGGTATACATTTACTACCTCTCCAGAACAAACAGAAACAGTTACAACGCCAGACAATTACTATGATAAGTTTAGGAAGAGTGAATAATGATAGAAACAAATACACTACAGCCAAATGAGATAGGTGTGGATTTTGCAGGCACAGACGTATCTATGGGGGTATATGCTGAGCAGATATCCATCACAAATCTTGTTACAGGAGGGGTGGGAATTATATGCACTTATCAGCCAATTTCTGTCGTTGGTGAAATAATGCTGTATAATGGAACTGATCCTCAAGTTCAGAGTAGATTGCTTAGACAGCAGGTTCAGGGGCAGCGGGAAATCAAGTTAACAGAAGGCTCTGTTGGCGAGGTTTGTTGGGTGCAGTATAGATTTTAAAACAATAAAATAAGGAATGAAAAATGGCAATACAAACGTCACAACAACTCAATCCATACATCAAGGTAAAAGGATTCATTCAACCAAGTCCATTCCAAGGTGTATCAAGAAATGTATTCTTAGCAGGGCATATAAAATCAGGAAATACTAAGGTATCTTCTGGTGATAAATACACTCCATTAGTAGTAGGTCAGATTACATCAAAGTCATCTGCAGTTGCAATTTGCACTACCCTAGGAATCGATTACAAATTTGCTTCAAGCTCAACACTTGACTTGACAAACACTGATGAGATTGGTGCTATGTTGATAACTTTAGGCATGGAATACGAGGGTTATTTGGCTAGTTTGGATAGATATGATTTGGAGCCAATAAATGTAACAATTGGTATTTTAGATGATACCAGTACAGCTACTACCAATCCTTGGCAGAACACTGATGTAACACCTAAGAATCTTCTGTCTCAAATATCACTACAAGAAACACCTATTGATGCGTTTGTGTGCCCATATGAATATGCAAAAGGTGATAAAGATGTTTCCGGAGGGTACTTTGGTGAGTTAAAAACGTTTTTAGAAACAAGAATCAATACTGGAAGACCTGTGTATGGAGACAATTGGGGTATTTTCTCATCAATTACCAAAGTTTCAGGTACTCTGGCAGACGATCTCGATAACACAGCATTTCAAAACTCAACTAATTTCTACTTTCCTAGTGATAATACCGTTGTTTCAGCAGGAATGGTCGGTGCGTCAATGGCTACTCATATGGTTGGTATGAAGCAGCCTTTTTATGGTCGTCAAGGTGAGAAGTTAGCAACGATGCCTGTTCCTTCTACAGATAACTATATTACAGAAGACAACGCATCTACTATATTGCAGCTTGGATGGAGTCCAATTAGATCAAACCTAAGCACAAGCGTTGTCTACCAAAGCAGGATTGTGAGTGCATTACTTGAAGATTCAGTTACTCAGATTGCCCGTGACTTCATGCTTGATTATCAAGATTTTAGAATATTCTATTTATCTTTGACAAGAATTTATAACAGATTGTCAACGTCTGGTGTTATGAATGATAGATTTACAGTAGACAGATCAGGTAACTCACCAGTTCTTAAAGAAGTTAGAGATATTGCAGTAGCAGTTGATACTCAGCTTTTTAATGAAGGAATGGTTGCTGTTGATCCTAAGTTGTATATCTCTGAATACACAGCCAGATTGAATACCAACAACATAAACAACATAATTGCTAGTAAGCCATTATATCCTTCTAGCATTGTTTATCAAATTGATCAAAGTGTAACCGCAAAGAACTTCGTGCCACTTTTGCAACAATTTAATATTTTGACAGCATAACATACAACAGGAGAATAAAATATGGCGGTTCAACCATTTACAGCGTTTTCATCTTTCATCAAGATTAAAATAGCAGACGTTGAGATTCCCTTCATAAGTTCTTGGTCTTTAAACCAAGCTAGGGCATCATCTAATATTGTCTACACTATTTCTAACAGTGCAACTGCTGCTGGTGCTACTCAACAGCAAATATCATGGACAGTTAGTATTGACATTCCAATCTCAGTATTAAATGAATTTGCTGTTGATATTAATGATATTGCTATAGGAGATGGAACGCAAATAATTGCAACTCTTAACAGACCAAGTGCCAACAATGACGCTCTTGATTTCTCAGGAAACACTTATACAATGAGTGATCTTGCACCAGAAACTGGTAATTTCACTGCTAGAGAAGGAAGCGTAGCATCCCAGACTTTTTCATTTTTAGTTGGTAAATTATCTGTTTCTGGGGGATCATAATAGTTGACAAATAAATTTAAATAAACTATTATTGATAATGCCGAGGGCGTTTCTTCTTGTTATTTTCCTTTTGTGCCCTCGGAGCCAAAGCCATTATAAATTCGTTTCCAACCACTAACAATGGCTTTGACTATCTTAATGATTTTACTTATAATTTACTTAGTGAAATAAAAAGGAATAATATATGTCATTAATTGAAGAATTATCAAAAAAATCAACAAACGATAAAAAACATCCTGCAAAAGAGCAGTGGGATGCGGTGATGCGTGGTGACGAAAATGTATCAGATATCGTAAATGCATTAAAAAAAGGTTCTGATGAGTTTTATGAAATACAAATAACAGAAGATGTGTTTCTGCCAATTAGATTGCTTACAATATCAGAAGAAGCTGCCGTTAAATCATTTGTAAGCACAGTTCTAGAATATTATCCATATTCAAAAATAGATGACAACAAAAGAGAAGAAATAAAAGCTATTGAGGAGTTAAAAATCAAGCTAATGATGATTACAACCCCTCCCATGAAGTTTGGATCAACTTTCTTTAGATATAATGCCGCAGCTAAATTGAAATACTCAGATGTTTCTCAATTAACGTTGGCAACTTTACTTGAAATTGCAAAAGAATACCAAAGTTTAGAGGCAAGATTTAATCCTCATTTTGAAGGAATGGAGGAGTCATACGTTCTTCAGTTGATTGAATATATAAAAAAGCAAGAACTCAAGTCAAAGGACTTGAGCTACAACGCGCTTTTAACTGGATTCAATCTATTAATCCAAGAGAATGCACGCATGGACAAAATACTTTCATCTTCTCTTACAGAATAGCCATAATGATGCTTAAAAATGAGCAAGAAAGTCTTTGTTTCTTGGAGGAATAATGAGAAAAAATATAAGAACACCGGATGAAATACTTAAAGACCTGTCTGATGCTGTTGATGATGTAAGATCAGGAAAATCTGGAATTGAAGACCAGATGCCAAGACTAATTGCAAGATTAGAACAAATAATTGATAAAGTTGGATCAGATAAAAAAATATCAGACGTATCTGAAAGTAAAAAGACTTTTTCAGATGATTCATTTGATAGAATAAGTAATAAATTTGACAAACTTGAAATGGTATTAGAATCAGTTGCCAAAAACAGCATTGAACTTTCAAATGCTTTATCAAGAAGCACTAGCTCAGCAACATCAAATTCCAAAAAAGAAGCGCTATCACGGTCTGAATATCAAGAAAAAAATACCAAAGTTCTTGAACATCTAATTTCACCAACATTCAGAAAAGATAACCAAGAAGAAAGAGAAAAATTTATTAGAGATGTATCTTCTATTGAAGACAAGCAGCTTTTCCAGCAGATAAAGGGTAGATTGATGGGTACTAACCCAGAAACACTAAGCTCATTTAGTGAGGTTATGAATAATGAACAATTGCTGAAAAACCTTGGTGATATAAGGAGACTAGGAAGACTTCCAACGGAAAGTGAAAAGCAAAGAATAGTAGATGCAGGTGGTGATCAACGTCAAATAAAAACAATTCTTGACGAAATAAATGCAGGTTCTCAAAAAGTAAATAAGCTAAACCAATCAATTGTAGGAATGACTGAAGCTGCTGTCGCAAACACTTCTGCTTTGGGTGCTGTACAACTTTCTTTTCAAGCATCTATACTTAATAAACCTTTCCAATCTGCTACTGAGAAATATTCAAGAGAAGCACAAAACAGAATGGATATGGCAACTACTGCCACTACAGGAATATTGGGAGCTGTTGGCGCAGGAATAGGAGCGTTTGGTGGTGTAGGAGGAATGATAGCAGGTGGGGCTATAGGAGGTTCTCTTGGTCATTCAGCAGGTGCGTATATCTCATCTTTAGCTGAATCAGATTCATCAGAAGGTTCCAATTTCATTAGAAGCACTATGCGTAATCCTAATATATCTGATGAACAAATGAAAGGTTTACGTGGGTTAATGGGAACTACTGGCGCAGATGCTTTTGCTAATATGAAAATTTTACTTTCACCAATTATGGGAGAAGGTCAAGGTCTTACAAATGTTATGTCAAAGATAGGAAATATTGACAATACATCAGCACTTGCTACTTCACTTGGTCTGCCTCAACTAACAAAAGAAGATATGTTAAGATTAATTGGGTCATCAATTACAACCAGTAGAGCAGGTGGTATTGACTTACTTAACATGCAAAACTTAGTAAACAGACCAGAAAACAAAGGGATTAATGCTGATATTATGATGCAGTCAGCTCAATCGTTAATGTATTCATCTGCATCAGCAAATCAAAATATAGCACCTCAAACTGCACTTATGGCTAGACTAGGAACATCAAATTCCCCTCTCCTTGCTCAATCATATTCAAATTATCAAAACGCAGGATACTCAAGCGCATTAACAACTGACGCATTAAGCCAAGCGTTCTTTGGTAAAAGCATGGATCAAGTTTTCTCTGGGATAGATAAAGGTTCTATGACCAAAGACTCAATGCTTAAACAGTTATCTGGTCAGTTTGGATTAAGTACGAAAGATTCTGCTAGATTATTGAAAGACATAAGCCCAGACTTATACAACACAGTTATGGGAACATCAAAAACTGGAGAATCAAAAGATGATACGCAAGACAGAATTGCGAAGAATTTAGATGAAATGCTAGTTGCATCTAAGGCGCAAGTAAGCGAGCTTAAAGAGATAAACGAAAGGGCGGAGAAAGAAAGAATTTCTAAAAATGTTTCTGAAGTTAAAAAAGAATTATCCATGAATACATTAAAAAATAATATTATGCAATTCACCCCTGCCAGTTCTTTTCCAAACAACTTATAATTAGGATTTTATGATGAGCTTCTTAAACTTAACATCTGGAATAAAACAAATACAAAATTTGCTAGGGATTGACGGTTGGAATTTATCTACTTGTAGTTACACCCCAACAAATACTAAATTTAAATCTTCAAGTGGTTTATCTGGTAATACACAAGATCAAGTCGTAACCTTCTTGGATATGGAAGGTACCTTATCATCGGCAGGAATAAATCTTGATTTGTCCGCCATTCCATTGGCTCAAACTCTTGCTAGCGCAATAAATGACCCTTCTTCATTGCCATTCGCTAATAAAAGTTTTGATAAGTCAGGAGATACATTATATATAAAGCAAATGGATCAATTTAAAAATCAATTGATGATATATAGACTCCCAAATAATCAGCCTCTTATTCAATTTTGGGGAAGTGAAGTAACTACATTTAAAGTAACAACTATATTATCTGGAGATAGATATCTTGATAAGCTAAGATATTTGCAACAAATTCTAACACAAGATACTGGAGAACAGGGAGGTACATTAAACCACCCTCTTTATGGTATAATGTATGGAGTTTTCGTTGACCAGTTTTCAGTTCTATCAACTGCTTCACCATTCAATGCGTCAATAGTTGAAATAACCTTCATAACTGCTGACAATTTCGTTCCAATCATACCCACTGCAACTGCAACTACCATAAACACTTTAGTTAATAATGCTATCAATACTTTAACTATTATAGGAAGTGTAGGAACAATTAGTGATCAATTGAAATCGCTTTATCCGAGTGCTTACTTCCCAGATTCTTTCTTTGGAGGATCATCTAATGAGTTCATACAGGTGCAAAGAGAATCTGACACTAAGTATAAAGCTCAAACAACAAATTTACAGGCAGATAGCCCAAACTTAGCAAGTGCTGTGCAGCAGTTTAATGCAAAAGGCATCCCTCTTGATTATGATACAGTTCTTGAGACACAAAAAATGATTGAGCAATGTATGCAATATAGAGGAACAGTAGTTCAAGGATATGGTCAAGGAGGTCTAGGAACATCTACTGTTAAGACGATTAATACAGTAAATCCAGATGCTTATAAAAACACTGAAAGCACATCAGTTGATGGTGTTGTTACAAAAATAGAGTATCAAGTAACTGGAGAGAACTCTGATGGCACATCTATTGTTACCGAGACTACGACTATTATTAAACCAGTAGCAAAGCCAAATAATATATCAATATTAAAATCACAAATAGATATTTTAATAAATGTTGCAGGTGTGATGACGAAGCTATATTCATATCTATATTATCACTTCACAACACTCATATCATATTTAGAACAACTTGTTGATGTTGTATTCAAATCAGGAAATATAAGAGATTTTCTGTTAGACGAAGATATGTTGCCAATGCAAGTAGCATCAAGATTTAACATGGATATATCTGAATTTTTCCAATTAAATTCAAATTTGCTTATTGGTCACAGAAAGCTTAGAAAAGGCATGACAGTTACAGTGGAGTCAAAATAATGTCAATTTACGTTAATTGCGTGGTTTATCCACCTTCAAATGTATCACGGTCTTCATCCCAAGAAGCTGAGATATCGCAAACGACACCAGCACTTATTGCTAGAGCACCAGAAGTGCAAAAAGTTAATCCTTTGTCAAATATTCAATCTTTTATTGATGGAGATATCACAACAATAATAAATGATACATCAAGGGAGCCAGTTTCATCTTTAGATGAATGGAATAGAGTTGTTTATGACAAACTTTATTCAGATGCAAATAGTAAATCTGTTCCGGTTTCTGATCCAAAAGAAGCGTATTCTACTAAACCAATCAATAATTCAGACCAATCAATAACAACTCATTATTTATCTGAAATTAATGTTTCTAGTAATCTTTATAGCAGTGCTGAATGTACTTTAGTTATAACTCCATATAATATAAAAGATAGAAAAGTAGAGACAAGAATTAAAATAGATTCAAGAGTTGGAGATATTGTAGAAGTAACAATGCATGATGATAATTCAAATGTTACTGTGCACACGCCAGATTTGTTTTTTGGATTTATATCTTCAATTCAAAACAGCTACAATAATGGTGGTCACTATATAGTAATTACTGTTTCATCTTTTTTATCAAGGATCAGACAAAACTCATACCTTGCAACTTTGAAGCAATATGGAGTAACACCACCTGCAACACCAAATAGAATAACAACTGAGGTTATACAGCAAATTAAAACTGGTAATTATCTTCAACATGTTCCAATAAAACATGATCTAAAAGGTACCCAATACTTCTCTATGATTAACATTGACGACACTCAAGGAGATGTTCTCAACAAACTCACATCTCAGTTATCAAGACTAGTATTCCAACGCAGGAATGGTGATGTTTATATAACTCAACTTTATAACAATAGAATTAAGGATACATTTAATACAGTTGACTGGAAAGCGATACAAACAGCAGCTATATCTGTATATTACAATGAAGATTTTTCAACTATACCTCATGTTCTAAGCCTTACATATGCAAACGCACCTATATTCACAAATCAACTTGCAGGGGTGACTGGAAGACTAAAAGATCAACCTGACAATGAATTTACATGCGTGAAAACACAAACACTTAACTTTCCAACAACTTCTAATTTAACAACTTTATTTGCATCAATAAATAAAGAAAATGTTGAATCAAATGTTGTTGATATAAGTTTTAATTCAGGTTCTTTGGATCAGGAATCTGGTGACACTCAATTGCCAAAAACATTTCAAACGTACATGAAATTACAATTGTTGCAGCAATATTACAAATACCTGCCTCAAACAAAGGTTTATACAATTACATTGCCATTTATAAAGTCATTTAACTTTCTTGATGTTGGAGATATTATAAATATACCAGATTCAGATACATCTTTATGGGTGATTTCAGACATTCAAATAAGTTTTGCACAATCTATATTAACAATTCAGCTTATACCGCTTAATCACACGACACCAATCCTAACCTTCACCAAGTCTTAACCTTCCCCCAACGACTTCCCACCCCATATTTATAGCCAACCTTACTATTATTTCACCCACTTCTGCTACTTTCATACCTTCTTTGATTGCATCGACATTTTTATTTCTTATGCTATCGAATATTTCGATTATTTCGTCATTAGTATGTTTTTGCAGCCATTTTGCGACATTTCCTTTAGCCATGAGGTCGTGGTGTTTATCAGCTATCAATCCTTTTCTTTCGAACATTTCTTTTATATTATATTTTTTTCTTATTTCATCAGTAACATCTAGAGCACGTTTATTTGTTTTTTCTTTTACTACGCCATCTATTAAGTATACAGCACCCCCATCGTTATTTATTTTTTTCAATGCATCAATTGCACTGATGATCATTTTATAGTTGCTCACTCCCTCTCTCTTTTTGTACTCTTTAATCCATTCTTTTGTTTCTTGATCATTTATTATAGCTTGTATGTGCACTACCCTATTCTCCTAAAAAGCTAAATTTCACATTTTTACCAACGACGATAATTCCGTCAGTTTCCTCAATTATTTTAAGCATTCTTTTTTTTCTCCATTTGCCGCATTTTCTTTGAAGGTCTCTCAAATTGCAAATTCCCCCCAGTTCATCTAGTTTATCCTGAAGATAATCTTTGTCTTTTTCAGTAATAGGTTTAGTTGCATTTTTTATTGAATCAAACAGTGCTACTACTGTATTCTTATCGTGTAGTTCAAGCCACCCAACGACTTCATCATCTCTTACTACTAAGTCGCAGTGTTCATCTTCCTTTTCTATTTCTCCATCAAACTCTATTCTTTTTTTAATAAGTTCACGATATTCATCTTTCATCTTTTGCGTTATGTCCTGAGCAAATACATTGCTTTTGAATTTTACTTCTCCATTTATCAGGAACATTTCTCTTGGTTTATTTGTTTCAAAGTTCATTTTAGCACCTCGTTAGTTATATATTAGCACATAGATAGCAGTAAGCTAGCTCCCATTAGCTTATCATTGACAAACTATGACGTAAAGGGTTTTTTTTGACCATTTTGTCAATTTTGTCAGGAACTGTCAAGATTTTGTGGTTTTTCATATATATAAATGGCAACTAGTGATGCACACTGTGATCACTTAACATCTAATTATATATAAAATAAAAAGAAAAAGTTAACAACTATATGACACCAAATGACAATTTGTGTCATATTTTGTACATTTTGACAAAACTTGACACTTTTTAACTGCCTATGTCACATTGATCTAATGTTTGCTAATGGTCTGCTAAAGTGTGTCATGGTCGACGCATGTTGAAGCTAACAGTGTCAAAGCTATTTTCACTTTCTATCACATATAGGGGTATGTATAATTTTTTTTTTTTTTATATTATATATATTCTTCATGTGTATTATTATTATACATATATTACCTATTCCTCCCTCTTGGTTGATCATTTTTTATACATTTGTCTAGTGTATATATAATATATCATTTTGCATAACGCTTTTACGTGTGAAAAGTGATGAAAAAATTTTTTATCTATGACACAACCAAAATTGCAGCATGTTTGTTTTATCAATTTGCAGCATAATAGTCATTGAGTTTTTAAATAAATAGTCATTAATGAGCTTTTGAATGGGGTACATTGAGTTTTCTTTTGAAAAACATAAAATGTATCACGTTTAAATAAAAGTCCTCGTGAAGGTGATTTATGGGCTGTTTAACGATAGTGCTTTGAAAACGATGAAAATAAAAAAAATCTGAGAGAGAGGGTAGCCCCAAACCACTGAAACTCACACCCAAAATTGGGCATGACTACATTAATATCATAATGACTATTATTTGAACGTACGCACGTAATAACATAAATTTTATTGATGTCAACAATAAAATACAATTTATGCCAAGTTTTATTTAAATTTAAAAAAGTTTAAAAAAAGTGTTGACTAATAAATTGGGTGTTGTATACTGATCACAGATAACAAACAAGAGGAAATAAAAAAATGACTTATGAAGAATACACTGCAACAGTCAAGATGCTAGCTGAAGAAGTTTTGAGCAACGTTATGGATGGTTATTATGAAACATTAGACGAAATTGTTGATAGCTGCGAATATATTATTTACAACATGCACCATGATTATGTAATTGATCATAGTAGTAATGCAGATTACGGCGTGGATTGTGGTTTAATCTATGCCACTGATGATTTAGACGAGTTAAAGCAAGCATATGCATTTTGGGCTTTACGTGCTGATGTTGAAGAGAAATACGAAGAGTTGAAAATTAAAAAAATTGAAGAGTTGCAATCTGCTATTGATGAGTTGGATATGAGACCAAGCGAAGCAAGAATATCTGAGTTAGTAGAAAAGTTAGACAATTTAGAGATGGAGTAAATAAAATGCATATTGAAAACATACACTGTATAAAGTTATCAGGTGGGAAAATATTAGCATACATTAGCGGTCAACAACCTAATAGTAGTAGACGCTATATAATACTTAACAAAGATAATAAGATTGTGAATTTATTTATTTTTTTTGGTTTTCTACCAGTAAAATATGATAACCAAATTAATATATCTAAAACTGATCAAAAAAGAATAAATACACATTTACTTAAATAATTACAAAATGGAGAACAAATAAAATGAGAAAGATTAATCAATTAGTTAAAGATTGTTTTTTTGATGCTGTTAAAATGAAGAGTGGCAACACTGAAATTAAAGTGGAAATTGAAGAAAATTGTATTTGGGTAAAATTATTTTTGCATGATAACTGCATTGCTACGATGCACGTTAGTAATTTTGGTCAAAGAACTTTGACGATGAATTGCTGTAATTGGGCTACAAATACAACAGTATCGCGTTTAAATGCTATTGTTTGTGGTGTGATGAAAAGAAAAGGTTCGATGATTGTATATGAAGGACGATATTATGAGGCTGATGAGGATATAACAATAAATTTATAAAACAAATAAAATGGAGCATTGAGAATGATTTACATAATATTTTTTATAATGTTTTTGATTAGCATTAGTTGCTTTTTTAAAGAATGGAACGAGGTTTTAGAAAGTGAAGAAACCTTATAAATATAAGGTTGATGATGATGCATTGAAATATCGTGCAATAGGTTGGATTATTGGTGCAGTAGTGTGGGGTGTAATTATTATGGTGTTTGTTTTATGAAGAATAATAAAGTTTTTTGGATTTGTATGGGTGTTGCTGTAGTTATCTTGCTATCTTGCATTACGATGCTAAACCATGCAGCAGATGTTATTAAAAATCCTTATTAAATTTTAAAATGTTGTATTATGAAAAGTTTTGAAGAGATAAATAAGAATAAAAAACAAGATGTGATCAATATTTGCATTGATGCATTAGTAACTGGAAAAGATAAAGATATTGCATTGATGCATGCTATTAAATACTTGCAACCTACACAGGTGCAGCCAAAAACAGCAATTGAATGGGTTGGATTAGCTAAAGCCAAACAAACTGTGCGTTTTTTCTTGAAGCATATTCATAGCGATGGTTGCGATTTGGTTGCAAGTGATGGCCATAGGATGCATATTCTTAAAGATGCAAATATAGATAAAGGATATATGGGGTATGTGCAATTTGCAGTCAAATATCCGGATCATAAAAAACTACTTGAATTGCCTTGGCGTTTAGAAAGTTGTCATATTGAATATGAATGGCTAGATCATAAAAGAATCGCTATTGTTGGGGGCATGTATTTTGATGCTAGCTATATCAACGATGCGATTAGCTTGATGAATAGTGAAATAAAAATGTATGTGTGTGACAAAAATCTAAGGATTGAATGCGGTGACATGATTGCTATTGTTTGTGCTATACATACAGAAAAATAAAAAGGATTTTGACATGATAAAAATAATGGGTGTTGAATACTCAAGCTTACGTGATGTATACGATAAATTTAAAAATGACAGCTATCCATCTTACTCTACTTTTGTTATCAACTATCGCAAAATAAATGATATTGAAAGATTAATATTGATGAATGGTAGATTGGGTAAAAATGATTATAGTGTTAAATACAAAGGCAAAGTATATGCTAGCTTGTTTGACTTGTCACGTGCTTTATATCCTCGCCATAAAAGCAACAGGCTTGCCACTATGATGAGGGCTAAAAAAGTCAATATAAGCAAAGCAGTGGCTTTGATCAATAGAATTGATGAGCGCGAGTTGAAAGAATGGGAAGATAGAAAGCAGATGGTAAAAGAAAGCATTAGCAATGCTGCTTATAAATTTCTGTATCAGCAATTAAAATAAAAAGTTTAATAAAAAATGGAATTAACTGTTGACAAGTGTTGTTGATAGGGTATAATGAACATAACAAGAAAACAAAAGGAAAATATGGTGTGGAAAGATCAAGATAAATGGTTGATACAAGAAGTGATCGAAAAAACAACAGTTCAATTCTATGACAGAAATTATAACCTAAACTACAAAAAAATGAATGAGGCTATAAAAGAAGTCATATTGTGCGATAATGTTGACAAGAGAGTGAGAGAGAGTGTGGGGGAGGTGTTAATGGAGCATATATGCGATAAGTATGATGAAGAGGAAATAATGAGTGTGGTCAGAGAGTGTGAGATGGGGGGTTGTGGTGAAGTGGGTATGTGGAGATGGGAGAGCTATGCTAAGAATTGTTAATAGAAAATATAACAAGGGTGAATAATTATGAAAACAATTGAATTGACGGCAATACCATATATAAATAAAGATTTAATAAAAACTTATAACATAGAATACAATAAAGTAAAATTCCCATCTGGTGAAATAAAAATAGAAATAAAAGATCAAAAAATAATAACAGAACTCAAAATGATACATTTCAGAGCAAGGTTAAAAGACGAGAAAGATTTATTTGAGCTAATGTTGATTAAAGATGCATTAGGTTCTGCCTCACCATGTAAGTTTGAATATATTTTAGACTTAATATACTTACCGTATATGCGTCAAGACAGAGTTTGCTCGGCTGGAGAATGTTTTAGTTTAAATGTCGTTGCCGGTATGGTCAACTCAATGAATTTTGACGAAGTTAACATATATGACCCTCATAGCAATGTAGCTCCATTATTGATAAATAACGCTAAAACTATAGGTAAAAACAGAATATTTTTTGACTTACTGTCAGAAAAAGTAGGTTCAACGGACACTATAGTCCTGTCACCAGATGTCGGTGCGTACAAAGAAGTAAATGAACTAGCTTTAAAGTTTAATGCAAAAAACTCAGTAGCCACTGGGTTCAAACATCGTGATTTAAAAACAGGAGAAATTTCAAGAGTTACTATACACGGTAATGTTACAAATAAGAATGTAGTTATAATAGATGATATTTGTGATGGTGGAAGAACGTTCATAGAACTAGCTAAGTTGGCTAAGACTAAAGAATTATATGACGCTAAATCGGTGGAGTTAGTTGTGACTCACGGAATATTTACGAAAGGTTTAGACGCACTAAAACCATATATTGATAAAATTTATACGACAGATAGTTATTATTCAGGTGAATCAAATAAATATATAGAGGTAATAAAATTATGAAAATGATACAAGCCACGTTACAAAAAGATGTATACAAAGAATTTCATGTGCATGCATATCACCCAGATGTTAAAAAAGTCTATTCAAATTACACAAATAGAAGCAGTAAACTTTCTAACATAAAGGATTCTAAAGGTGTTGTATTTCTTGGATTACAATATTTCATCAAAGAATATTTAATTAAAACATGGAATGAAACTTTTTTCAAAGTATCAAAAGATGTAGCCATGAAAAACCATAAAGAATTACTATCGAATATGCTAGGGCATGACGTAAATGTTGATTATTTAAGTAACTTGTACGATTTAGGTTATCTGCCGTTAAAAATAAAAGCATTACCAGAAGGTACCTTAGTTCCATATCAAGTACCTTGCTTTACGATAGTTAATACTGTCGAAGGTTTCCAATGGCTTACAAACATGGTAGAAACAGTATTGTCTTCTTATATATGGGCGATTTCAACCTCAGCTACAACGGCAAAAGCGTATTATGATAAGTTTATGGAATACTCACAAAAAACATGTGATAACGATGACCACGTTAAGTTTCAAGGGCACGATTTCAGTTTTAGGGGAATGTTTGGGTTAGAAGCAGCTGCTATGTCTGGGTTCGCTCATTTATGTTCAGGATTTGTCGGTACTGACACAATACCCGCAGTAAGATTTGCTGAAGATTATTACAACGCAGACTCATCAAAAGAACTTATAGGGTGTTCAGTTAATGCGACAGAACACTCGGTAACATGTTCTTGGCAGAATGAAGGGGAAATTGAGTTTTTTAAATATCTAATGAACGAAGTATCTCCAGTGGGGGTTTTAAGTATTGTTAGTGATACTTGGGATTTTTGGAAAGTAGTTAATGAGTTTTTACCTCAGTTAAAAAAAGATATAATGGCTCGCGATGGTAAAGTTGTTATACGTCCTGACTCAGGAGACCCAGTAGATATTATTTGTGGTAAATCACCTTTAAGAGAAATGCCAGAGGATAAAGGTTTAATTGAGTGCTTGTGGGATATTTTTGGCGGAACCATAAACTCAAAAGGCTATAAGGTTTTAAATGACAAAATCGGTGCCATATACGGTGATAGTATAACATTAGAAAGACAAGAGCAGATATTGGATAAGTTAGAAAGAAAAGGATTTGCTAGTTCAAACATAGTGTTAGGCATAGGTTCTTATACGTATCAATATGTAACTAGAGATACCCATGGCACCGCTGTTAAAGCAACTGCTGTTTACAAGAACAATAAATGGGAAGCTATCTACAAAGACCCTAAGACCGATAATGGCAAAAAATCTCTAAAAGGATTATTAAAAGTTTATAGAAGTGGTGACAATATTAAAGTTAACGATAACTGCACTGTTAAAGAGGAAAGTGAAGGGCTGTTGGAAGTTGTGTATGAAAACGGTAAATTAGTACAAGAAACTTCATTACGTCAAATAAGAGATATTGCAGATGAAATCTAAAACAAATTATATCGAAAAAGGTAAGTTAATTTTATTTAATGCTGACTCATATGATGATTTACATAATGTTGGTCTTTATAGATGTAAAAAAGATTTTGACATAGATAAACTGAAAGAGGACTATATTTTAAGAAATAAAAATTATAGAGAATATGGCTCAGATATATGGGGAAATGCAAGCGAAAAAAACTCTTTTATATGTCACTTAGTTAAATGGGGTTTGATTGAGAAAGAGGAATGTTTAGACATTCATCTAGGATGTCATGGTGATTTAGACTTAAGTATAGATAATCTTAATGAAGATGAGGTATTATGGTAGTTTATGATTAAATTTATTAAAGAATGGGTATTTAGAAAATATGTTCCTAAAAAACATCATTACAAAATTGTCTCTATGTATGCTGAAACTTGTAGAGAAGAGTATATGCAATTAGTTGAATTTAATAGAGAATTGTTGCATACACTACTTCATGCTGAAACTATTTTTTACAGTAAAAACGCTGAGAAAAAGAGGTTGTATGATCGCAACTTATCTTTAGTTAGGGTGAAGCTATATTAGCTAATATGTTCAAACATTGAATTTAGCTTTAAGTTAATTAATGTAGACAATTATCACTTCAGGCTAACAATTGAAGGGGAAGAGATAAACATATTTATGAGTGGAAAAGTAAGTACCAAAAAAGC
>Ga0196905_1000078_pt1 | contig 35768 bp, 29 predicted proteins | sample CB_VirMetaG_3_FD_169098 | JGI IMG/M metagenome (GOLD analysis project Ga0196905, IMG submission 169098) | Freshwater to marine saline gradient viral communities from Chesapeake Bay - CB_1508_1S Viral MetaG (v3) (version 3) | ecosystem: Environmental > Aquatic > Marine > Coastal | place: USA... | reverse complement strand
CTTCCCGTCTTGATATTCGTGATGCTGTATTTAACCTAGAGGTAATGCCGTCTATGCGTGCTCTTATGACCGCAGGACCAGCTGCCAACAGGGATAATACTTGTATTTACAACTGCTCCTACTTGGAGCTAGATGGCCCGGTTGCTATGGCTGAGCTGCTGTACGTTCTCATGAATGGTACAGGTGTAGGCTACAGCGTAGAGCGACGGGTCGTTGAGAAGTGGAGTGCCGTACCAGAAGATATCAAGCGTGACGAGTCCGTGATTATTACAGTCAAGGACTCCAAGGCTGGCTGGGCTGATGCTGTCAAGGCATTGCTCAGTAATCTTCTCGGTGGTGTACACCCCACTTGGGACATCAGCAAGATTCGTCCTGCTGGTGCCCGTCTTAAGACCTTCGGAGGGCGCGCCAGCGGACCAGGGCCTCTTGAGGATTGTCTTCGTTTTATTACGAATACGATCTACAATGCCCGTGGCCGCAAGCTCCGCCCCATTGAGGTGCATGACATGGCATGTGTCATTGCTAACTCTGTCATCGTTGGCGGCGTGCGACGCTCGGCTATGATCTCTCTCAGTGATCTCGATGATCACGAGATGGCTCGTGCCAAGTCAGGGAATTGGTGGGAGAAGCACTCCTACCGTTCCCTCGCCAACAACAGTGCGGTCTATGAAGAAAAGCCAGAGATGGATGTCTTCATGGAGGAATGGCTAGCAATCTATCGTAGCTATTCAGGTGAGCGTGGTATTTTCAACCGGCAAGCAGCCAAGCTTTGCTCAGATGATATTGGCCGTGACTCAGATCACTACTTTGGTACTAACCCCTGTGGTGAGATCACTCTCCGTCCTATGCAGTTCTGTAACCTGACTGAGGTCGTGGTTCGACCAGGCATGGATAGGGATGAACTCATGCGCCGAGTAGAGATTGCCTCGATCATCGGTGTTGTGCAGTCTAGCTGTACCAACTTCCCGTATCTTCGCAAGGCTTGGAAGCGTAACTCCGAGGAGGAGCGGCTTCTTGGTGTCTCGCTGACGGGTATTCAGGACAATCGTGATCTGTTGTTTGATCGTGATACTAGCAAGAGTACGCTTATCTTTGCCCGACAGAAGGCTCAGGATACTGCCTACAAGTGGGCAGAGATTCTTGGAGTAGAGCGTAGCAAGGCAGTCACCACAGTTAAGCCATCTGGTACTGTATCGTGCTTGGTTGACAGTTCGTCTGGCATCCATCACCGTTATGCTCCGTACTACATCCGTCGTGTCCGCTGTGACAAGAAGGATCCGCTGTACCAGCTCATGCTAGATCAGGGTGTGCCAGGTGAGGATTGTGTCAATAATCCTAACAACACCTATGTCTTTGATTTCGTCATTGGATATGATGGTCCAAAGACTCGCGGCAATGCAAATGACATGCTGACTGATTGGGCCATGATCAAGAACTACTGGACTGATCACAACCCATCGGTTACTATTGAGTATCAACCTCAGGAGTTTATGGCTCTTGGTGCTCGTCTATACGATCACTACTGGTCGATTGCTCAAGGTCTCTCGTTCCTCCCTAGGAGTGAACACGTGTATAAGCAAGCTCCATACGAGGAGATCACCAAGGAAGAATATGAGCGGCGTGTTGCTGCGTTCCCAGTGATCGACTGGTCAAAGCTTAGTGATTATGAAAAGCAAGACACTACCAAGTCTTCGCAAACTTTTGCATGTAGCGGCAACTCATGTGAGATTGTCGATGTAGAAGGAGAACAACCATGAACCTTGATATTATCAAAGCAAAGCTCGCTCGTGGCGGGCAGATGAACGGCGGCGAAATTAAGCTGGTCGTTGCAGATATCGTCAAATTATTTGAAGCCCAACAGGAGAAGATCAATGCACTCGAAGAAGCACTCGATGCCCTCGCTCGAAGAAGCGATCGAGGACCTAAGAAGTCTTCTCAGACCTCCGAAGTACGATCCGAAACAGACGAGTGAGGATCTCGCTAGAGAGCAAGCGTTTTACGCAGGACAACTCTGGGCTATTGATAAATTAGATTCAATCTTTTCTAAGTATAAGAAAGGAGACGGCCTATGAGTTCCACTCCTCTTTTGGATATTTACACCAGCGAGATTCAGCCTCTATTCCGGAGTACGTCTAGCGACTTATCTACAGCAAAGACACGTGCTGCATATTTCGGATGGGAAGGTGACTGGGGTAATCGTGGTTATACAACCATTGCCGGGGACATGCCAGCCATTACTGAGCTGGCTGGTCTCCGGGCCTCTAAGGGCTTTGAGTACGATCGGCTACAAGAACGAAACAAGATGCTTGAAGGCTTTGCCAAGGCTGGAGAAGCATTTAATATTCAGATGATTCAACAGGGACAAGCCGCAGAGACATTTGCGTCTCGTCTTGAGGGAATCAATACTCGTCTTGGAGCTATTCGTCAGCAGGGTATGACCTCTGCTAGTCCTGCCTCAAGCCAGAGGCAATACTCACAACTTGCACAGACTGCTCTGGAGGGTACCTCGCGGTACCTCCAAGAGCTTGAGAGATTCCGGGCACCGTCAGCACCAACCGTAGACTTCTCATTCCAAGATCCAGTCACAGGAGAGATTCTCCAGCTGGGTACGAAGTTTGAGGATGTTTATTCTGGTGGCTACGATCCAGAGTCAGCAGCTCGAACTGCTATCACCAGTAAGTTTAAGAGACTTACGGAGGAGAAGAAGTCTCAGCTACTTGCTGAATCGAAGCAGAAGTATGGCACGACTGCTGACTTCCTCAAGCCCTTCGGCGGAGACGAGGAAGCGTTCAAGGCAAGCCTTGGTACAGTCATGTATGGCTCGTCTGGATCAAACTGGGCTCCATACGGTAGAACACAATCGGAATACTGGAATCAGTATCAGGCAGCCAAGGCACTTGAGACTGATGCTCAGCAGTTCGCGGAAGCTGCTGCTGTTGCTGAAATGGGTGATATTACCACCGCTGGAGGTCAATATTCTTCGACTGGAAGCAAGCAGTTTAGTGGGGCGTCGGTATTCTTTGATAAGGATATTAATCAGATTCTAGAGAGCTTCGTTGCTCCTACTACTGAACGCCTCAAGATCTCTCGTCTTGATGATGAGGGAGCACTTCGTGCAGAGTTCAAGCGTCGTGAGCAAATGGCTCAGTCCCAATACAACATGTATGTTGGACAACAGAATCGACAGGCTGAACAAGAACAACAAATCGAAGCTGAAAAGCAACGAGTACGCCAGCTGCTTGAAGAGCAGAAGAAGGAGTACTCGCAGACTATGGCTTCATTCGGGGATACCACATCTCAACAAGGTGCTGCTATCCAATTTACTGATACTCGACCACAATAATTGAAAGGACAACCCTATGGGTGGCGGAACTCCAATTCTATTAGGCGGCTCTACCCAGAGTGAGCTTCAGGCTCAGCTCGAACGGGCTGCCCTAGAGAATGAGCGTATGCTAGCCAAGGCTGCTGACGAACAGCTTCGTCTCCAGTCCGAGCTAGAACGCAAGGATAAGGAAATGACTCTGCTACTGGAGCAACAGGCTCAGCAGCAGGAGATTGATCTAAGTAAGGCACAGAAGGCTCTTGGCGTAGAACTTCGTTCTATGGAAGAACAGCAGAAGGAAGACGAACTTAAGGTTGACTTTGCTGCTCTTGAAAAGGCTCTCGCATCCGGCATGGGTTTCGGTAAAGCCGCAACCCGGCCAGAGTGAGGTGACGTATGGCAAAGAATCTAGCCAAGCCTACTGAAAGCACGACTATTGCAGAGCGTTTCACGCACTTGGATTCTGTTCGCAGTTCTAAGCTTGAACGCTCTCGCTACATGTCGTCTCTTACTCTTCCTTCTCTATTACCAATTGATGGTATCACCAACAACGGCGAACTACCAAAGCCTTTTAGCTCGGTAGCTTCTCGTGGTGTTACCAACATGGCAAGCCGTATGCTGTCAGCTCTACTTCCCCTGAACGATCTACCGTTCTTTAAGTTTGAGCTGTCTGACGGCAACACCGCAGATCCTGAGACCTTCTCCTACATGGAGGCATTGTCTCACCAGATCTACAACAAGCTGACAACTGAGAATCTTCGTGAATCTATCTTCCTTGCTCTTCAGCATCTAATCATTGCTGGTGACTGCTTGGTTGTGATGGAGGATGATTATACCTTCCGAGTCTATCGTCTTGATCAGTACGTTGTACGTCGAGACATTGATGGCTCTGTCGTTGAGTTGATTTATCTTGACTGGGTTCCGAAGGAACCAAACAACGATATGTACGAAGCGTATGACAACAACTTCTTCCCTTCCTCGTGGAATGCCCTCAATGCTCTTCCCGATTACCAAGCACACTTCTGTCGTGTGGTCTGGAACAAGAAGGAAGATCGCTGGGATTACTACAGCGAGGATGCTGAAGGCAATAAGGTTGACGAAGGTACGTATACCAGCACTCCATTCATGCCATTGCGTTGGATTGGGGTAACTGGTGAGGACTACGGTCGCTCTCATTGTGAAGAGATCCTCGGTGACATCGAGACTCTTGAAGCCTACACCAAGGCCATGATTGACGGCATGACCGCAGCCTCGACATTCTGGGTTGCTATTGACCCAGCAGGTATTACTGATATTGATGATGTAGCTCAATCACCTACCGGATCCTTCATTGGTGCTCGGCAGGGTGATGTATTCACCGTATCCCCTGCACAGACCATCAGCCCTCAGCTCTCTGCTTGTCAGACTGCTGTAGAGCAGATGCGTCGTGAGGTTGGTAATGCCTTCCTCCTTGGTAGTGCTGGTATTCGTTCTGCTGAACGAGTCACGGCAACCGAGGTTCGTATGCTTGGTATGGAGATCGAGAATGTTCTCGGCGGTGCATTCAGTGCAATCGCTCGATCACTTCTTGATCCTATTGTTCGTCGTACTATCTCTCTAATGCTTCGCAACGGCGAGATGGACGAACGACTAGCAGATGAGTTTACCGAGAATGGTAAGCTTTCTGTCAGCATTGTTACTGGTCTTCAGGCACTAAGCCGAGACAGTGATCTTACCAAGCTCATGCAGCTCGGTGAAATGGTACGTAATCTACCTCCTGAAGCTATTCAGCACTTCCGCTGGGATCAGTATGGAATTGCTCTTATCTCCTCACTTGGTTTCGATCCCCGTAGTTGGGTTCGTAATGAACAGGAAACCGACCAGAGGCAGATGGATATGCAACAGAAGGCTATGGAAATGCAGGCACAGCAAGCTATCGCAATGGGCGCAGCTCAAGGTGCAGGCGCCGGTGCTGGGCAGGTTGCTCAGACTGGTATTACTAGTGCAGCCATGCAGATGATGCAAGGAGGTATGTGATGCTTAAGAAGGTACTAACAAAGGTTCAGAACGCTATTGTCGCAGCTCTTGAAGCTTGCATTCGTGGCGTTTGTTGGTTCTTTTGAACTATTGAAAGGAGAACACTATGAGTGAAGAAGAAAATTATCGTGAAGAGGCAGTCGAGGAGTCAATCACTCCCGGCCATGATGCCTCGATGACTACTGAAGCTATGGCAGGTCTTGAACAAGTCAAGGCCGATCCTCTAGCTGATGAAGCAACTCGGCAGCTTGCTCATGAACGTGCTATGTTCGAGCGATACGTTGCCGATCAGGGACAGAAGATCCCTGAGAACTTCAAGAGTGCTGGCGACTGGTTCGACAGCCTCAAGGGTGCTCAAGCCAAGTTTACTCAGTCGCAGCAGGAGATTGCTGATCTCAAGCGACAGTATCAAATGGCAAAGAACACTGACAATCCTGATTATGTCGAGCCTACCGCTGCACCGGAAGCCAAGCCCGCTGAGGTTGCTACCGCCAGCACGGAAGAGATGCTCGATGAATTGCGCATTCCGGTACCCGAGGTCAAGGACGAGCAGCCAGCAGAAGAGGCAGCTCCCACCGCTCGGGTCACGGAAGCCGACTATTCTAAGTGGGGTCAGGAGATTGCCATGACTGGTGATCTTTCGCCTGAAGCTCGTGAAGAGATCAAGGCAAAGACTGGCTTCTCTGATGCAATGGTAAATGATTATCTCTCTGCCCAACAGGCTAAGCGTCGTGCTGCGTTTACTACAGCCGCTGAGATTGTTGGTGGTGGAGAAAAGCTCTCGAAGATCCTGCGTTGGGCAGCGAACAATTTTGCCGGTGAGCAGCTACAGGGCTTGCAGGCAGGACTCGCTGGTCCAAACTCAGAGCTGACTCTTCGAGGTCTACGTGACGCTTATGACCAAGCTCATGCTAGTGCAGAGCCAAAGCTTAAGCCGAACGCGGTAACTCCAGCTACTGCTGGGGCTACTCAACAACTTCCCGGATATAAGTCCATGGCAGAATATCGCATGGACATGTCCAACCCTCGTTTCCAGCGTGACGACAAGTTCCGTCGTGCCGTTGAGATGCGAGCTGCACGAACTGATTGGCGAAACATTAAGTGATTGGATGATCTCCTCGCAAGAGCTAGCTCTCTCCATGAATCTTAAGCCTGTGTGAACGATCCTTGTCAGCTAAGGGCAATCATGTAGCATAGGGTTAAACCTACAGTGTGCTATTGTTTCTATTTCTATTTTTATCTATGTTTTCAAAAGGAGCTTAATTATGAGCTATACACCATCTGGTGATTCACTAGTCGATACTAACATGGCATACCGCTCAGGGTATGGCGCAACTAACAATACTGTTGGAGCTGATGCAAAGCTCTGGCTTCGATAATAGGAGGCCAATTTAAAGAACGTGAATTGCTGGGAAAACTATCATTGCGATAGAAAATCAGCAGGTAATCCGGTATTGCACCGGAAACTCCACAGACTACAGGAAGTAAAACAATGTTTAGTAATAAAGAGATAGACTACAGTCTATTTGGTATCTTTCTTGGTGATGGTTATGTTGATAAAACTCGACGTAACCAAATGAGTATTAAGCACGCTCCTCAACAGCGTGAATATCTAGAATCCATTCGTGCATGTCTCATTGAGTCTGATCGCCGCGTATCCAACATCAATACGTTGGGAAGTGGTCAGGTCTTTATGAGGACACACATCACAGCTCGTCATTGGAACTTTAATAGAGCATGGAAGTCCACTGGAGTCAAGTATCCGAGCATGTATATGCTTGATCGGCTGACACCTCTTGGACTTGCGTGGCTTTGGTGTGATGATGGCAGCTTTCGAGTCAACAGCTCCAGCGGTAGTAGACAAGGACGCCTAGCGGTATGCTCGTTTACTATAAAGGAAGTTGATAAGATGATGGATTCCTTTACCAAGAACTTTGGAATCACCGGCATACGCCAGATTCAGCAAAGAGGATATCCCATGATATCATTTAACTCCACAGGAATGAGGCAGTTACTTGATACGGTTCTTCCCGTTATGGATTATATTCCACCTTCTATGAGATATAAGTTTGATCTTCAATACGAAGGTCGTTTTGATTACTCAAAGAAGTTAATGATCTATAACGAAAGTGCGTTCCCTGAGTACCGCTACTCAGGATGATATAGTCGAAACTTGGTACTCCAGCAAGTCCTATCTGGAGTGGTGAAGTTCTCCACGCCTATGATGAGTACAAGAGCTTTGAGCCCATGGTCACTTCAAAGACCATTTCTTCTGGCCGCTCGATGGAATTCCCCATCACTGGTACTGTAACTCTTAAGCCAGCATGGCACGCAGGCGAAGAGCTACTAGGCAACCAGGATTCTAAGGCTGGTAACTTTGATATTACTCTCGATGCACGCCCCATGGCTGCTCACTTCGAGCTTGACAACATTGACCTTATGATCACCCAGTGGGAGTACCGTCAGGAACTCGCACGACAGGCTGGTCAGACTCTCGCAAACGCTCGCGATAAGCAGATCGGTGCATTTATCGCTGGTGCTGGTTCAGTTGCAAAGACCAATTCGGATCCCCGCTCTGGTCTTGTTCTTCCAGCTCCCGGTGTAATCACAGGTCTTGATGATGATGAAGTAGCAGCTCTTGAAGTTCTCGCTACTATTGAGGACTTCATTGTTGACTGTCAGGAGAACAGCGTTCCAGTCGGTCCTACCTACTGCGCAGTTTCTCCTCGTCTCTTCCAGCAAATCCGTCGTCTCGGTGTTGCTGATGCAGCTAACGAAGCTGTTAACATGCAGCCCATGTTCGGTGGTGTTGCTGCTGCCGGTGGTCTCGGTGCTCCGTTCACTCAGGGCATGAACTCCCTCAGCGATTCACTTCGCTACATGGGCGTCACCATCGTCAAGAGCAACCACATTCCCAACAAGGATTACAAGACTGACGATGCTGCTAGCATTGGTGAGGCTCGTTATGATGTTACTGGTCAGGTTTCCACCGCAATTGCTGTGGACACTGTCGGTGCTGGCGTCCGTGCTCTTATCTGGATGCCAGAGTGCGTTGCTTCGCTTCGTAAGACTGGTCTCGTCGTCGATACCGAAGATGATATCCGTCGTAACACCACCTTCACCGTCGCCTCGATGATGAGCGGTACTGGCATTCTCAAGCCAGAACTCGCTAAGATCGTTGTTAACCGAAAGGCTAACGTTGCCGGTACTCCCACCGACATCAGTTACGCTGCTGCTGGTGCTCCAACCCGAGCTGAGGTTCTTGTTAAGCTTCAGAACAGCGCCGGTTCGTTCGGATACGCTGATAAGTGATGACTCCCCTTCTGTATCTGTTCTAGTTTCCCCATAGTGGGGCACATTTTTGTGAGAACAATCAGAGGGGTGGTGATCTAGACATGGTGATCTGTATCTGGTGAGAACCGCCTTAAGGTTCAACACATCCGGCCCTCGGTGCCCTAACGGGCATCGGGGGTCTTTTCTATTAATCCTAACATAGGAGTTTCACTATGGGACAACTGACTAGGCTTGATGCCGTAAACCAGTGCCTCTTGGCAGCTGGAGAAGCCATTGTCTCGGATCTGGAAAACCAATCAGGAGTTGATACAAGCATTGCAGAATACTTGCTTGATCAATATACTGATGACTACCAGCTCCGAGGGCTGGCTAATAACGTATTTGTAAAGACTCTCACGATTGACGATGTAAGTGGCAAGATCCACCTACCCTCTAACATCATGAGCCTAGACTTTGGTACTTTTATTACCAACTCAGACGGGTACACTATTCGTGTAGCTGTTAAGACTGAAGGGTCAGGTTTTATTCTTTGGAATGTAACCGACCAGACTAGTAATTGGTCTGACTATTCTACCTACGACATCAAGGCTTCCTTGATTGTCAAGCTTGACTGGGAAGATATTGATACTCCCGGCCAGCGTGCGATTACTGCCTCGGCAGCTCGTCGATACCAAATGCTTACGCAGGGTGATGAGGGTATGGATGCTTATCTACAGCAGGATGAAATGATCTATAACTCAATTGGTAAGTCCCGTGACATGGATAGCAAGGGACGTACTATTTGGGATGCTGCTGACTACAAGAAGAAGCGTGCCGTATTCCGTCAATCTGGCGGTAATCCTAACTTCCGCTCTTGGCGAGGGAGGACTAGCTAATGAATAACCGACGACGAGGCAAGACTCTCACAACTAACATTCCGATCTATTCTCTGTCTGGCGGCGTGGGTCGTCAAGCTCCGTCGAAGCGATTGCCTAGCGAGTCTCAGGAACTCATTAACACTCTTTGCAGTGTTGAACGATCAATTGAAAAGCGACCCGGTACGGACCTCATGCCGATCCGTGGAAGCTTTGAGGATGCTCCTCTTGATACTTGGACTGCCGAGTCTCTTGGACTTGTTGGCAGTGGTTCCTATGAGTTCTTTTGGCATTCACTATCGGATGCGGCTAGATACCTTTTTGTCGTAGACCGTGGAGCAAGTGACAGTGCAGACCTTCTGTATTATGTCTATTACTTCAATCAGACTTTAGATTACTTTGAAGATCATACCCCATCAGAGCAGTCAACTATTGATGCAGACGTTCGTGCCTACATTACCTACGGCGCTTCTCCTTTGAAGCTGGTAACTCGTGGGCAGAACCTCATCTTCCTAAACCCAGATGTCTATGCTGGGTATACCAGTAAGAAGATTGCTGTAACAGATACTGACTGGTATTATGATCCATATACCGACCAAACCCAACAGTTCAGTGAAGCTACTGAAGTTTGGGTTAAGCTTGGGCTTAATGGTCAGGTTGATGGCGATGGATTATCTTCTGGAACTGCCTACATCATTGATACCAAAGGAGCCAAGGAAGAGTACCTATCCGCAATCAAGGTAGATCCTCAGGGTATTGCTACTATCTGGGATCCTTATTCTACCTATGTTGCTGGTACTACGTTGCTTTATCTTCCGGGTACCCAAGATTGGAATGGTGGGCATGGTGCTCACGGTACAACTTTAGACTTCGTATCAAACAATGCTTATAATATTCTCAGTGTTGTTTCTAGCACCCTTGTTCCTGATGAGCATATTCATCACGCTACGCATTTTAGTCTAATTGCGTCGGATTATGATTATGTTGTTAATCCTGATGTTTTAACTGATACCACTCCTGACCCACCATTGGATCTTGAGCGTGAGCCTGTACAGGTTCCTGTGAAGGACTGGGAATACCCAGACTCTTCTAAGCCTCAGCTTGGACAATCACTATCAACCTTCAATGATCTTAGGCTTCCTCCTTTGGAGAGCGATGTTCTCTACGGGAACAACAATGCTCAGATCATGCTGAATCAGCTTTATGGTTTAGAGATTGGTGAGGATACAAGTCCTGCCGATGGTACTTGGGATGATATCTCAACACTGCAATACAACTCAGCTGAAGGTAAGGTTTACTATATTCAGACTAGCTATCAGGGCCAAGCTCCTGGATACTACATTGCTAAGAGTGTTACGGCTCCTCACATGATGAAGGTCCGTACTCCTGATGAGTATTCTTTGCTAGATGATAAGCGTATGCCAATGCAGCTAGAGTTTGTTGGTGGTGATAGTGTCTTTACTCAATGGGAATGGTCTAAGCTCGAATGGGCTGAGCGTACCTCAGGTGATAAGGAAACTAACCCCGGCCCAACACCCTTCAAGGACGGAAAGCAAGCTAAGCTTTCTACCATTGCATTCTTCCGTAACCGCCTATGGCTATCCTCGGGAGATGTAATCTTCTCTAGCCAAGAGAACAACTACACCAACCTATGGATTGAAGATCCGGGTATCATTGTAGATACTGATCCTATTGATATTGCTGCATCAACAAACCGCTATACTCCTATTACCTCGATGGTACCATTTAAGGATTATATGTTTGTAAATACTGATGCTGATACTCAGTACGAGCTCATGGGATCGGAGAATCAGATTACTCCGTTTACAGCAGAGCTACAGCCAATGACATTCTATTCAACGGCTCCTCTGGTAGATCCCTTGACTCTAGGTAATCACATCTTCTTCTATGATGCTGAGAGACTATATCTCTATCTAGGCCGAGGTGGTAGTCTATCTACTGCTCAAGAACTATCCGCGCATTGTCCTAAGTATCTGCCGACAGTGTATGGAGCTACAGCTGTGGCTGCTGCTCAGGATACTATCATGGCAGTAGACGGTAACAACGAGTCTGATGTATATCTTTACACTACTCGGTACCGTGGAAATGAGATTGTTCAGAATGCATTCTATAAGTTTAACTACGAAGATGCTGCTGTTAAGTCGATCAAGGCATGGGAAAACTATGCTTATATGGTTGTAGAGCGAGACTCTGTCTATCATATTGAGCGTCAACATCTTCGCTACGATGATATTGATATCCCACGGCTTGATCGAAAGCAGAAGATTACAATGTATCCAAAGAGTGGTCCTCTAGATGGAACGGATGTAAACAACCCAATCTTTGATGCTACTGCCTTCAACTGTCACTACTCTGTGGCAGACGTAGAAACAACAGTTCGCATTCCATATGTCTTGGATGCAAACAAGCAGTATGACTTTGTGGATACCGCTGGAGTATCGTATAACATTACGAGCATTACTCCTGCTGCGGCTTATACAGACATTACTGTTGTAGGCGATGTAACTAGTGGTGACTATTGGATTGGCCGTAGCTTTACTATGCTAATCCAAATGAGTACACAATTTCTTAGGAATGAGCAAAACAATCCTCGGGAAGGTATTTTTAACATTGCCTCACTACTTACACGGCACTACAATACTGGCAACTATGACGTTGTTGTTCAGCGTCGTGGTCGTCCCGTGGATGACATTCAGGCAGCTTATGAAAGCAGGGATCCACTCCTAAGTAACTTTACTACTTCATTTGCTGCTCCGCAGTCTGACACATTTGCAGATTCTAATCTTTCGATCAGTAATATTGAATACCAAGGGGAACTAGTTAGTAAGATCATGGGCTTTAGTGACAAGATTGAGATCTTTATTCTCTCTGATTACTTTACTCCAGTTAACCTTACTAATCTACAAGTCAAGGGTAAGTTCAAAGCAACTTACTCTGGCGTTCTCTAAGTAAGCTTAAGTTAACTTACTTAGTATCCTCTAAGTGTTCTCCTTTCTCTGGCTCTCGATCGCTGACAAGCGGTCGGGGGCTTTTTCTTACTTTAGTTATAAGGAGGCTACTCTATGCCCCAGAACGATTCCGAAGCTACGCTTCTTGTGCAGTATACTGAGTCCTCCGCGACCTACTCTTACGCACAGCTTTCACTTATTAATAACCTAACAGACCAAAGCCAAATTGAGGTTCGTTGGGATGTTGATACCGTCTATTCACTTGCAGATAATCAAGGTGTTGCTTTTTCTGTTGAAGATCTAAGCGATAATGCTCAGGCTACCATTAAGACTCTTGTACCTGATGTTCAGTATACAATTGATGCTGAAGCTAAGACAATTACGCTTAATACTGGATCAATTGCAAATGCTGAGGTTACTGTAGAAAGTGGAACAACTTACTTTTACCCAAACACGGTAACTATTAGCGGCTCTCAGAATCTCCAGATTCGACGAGCTACTGACATTACTTCGCAGCTAGTAGTCTTTCAGCCTGGCAGTCGCCTAACGGCTGAGAACCTAAACCTCTCTAGTGCTCAGTTATTCAATGCTCTTCAGGAGCTTACAGCTTTTGGTGTTTCAGCTGGCGGTATTGTTAGTGGCGTTGATCTTACTAACAGCAGTATTACTGATCTCAGTGATGTAACCTTAAACACCAATGGTATTCTTTCTTGGAATGGATCAGTCGTTACTGCTGGCGCAGATGCCGGTAGTCTTGTTCCATCAACGGCTGGGTTTAGTCCTACTGATGATGGAAAAGCAGTACTATATGTAAATCCAAATACTGGTAACGATACTGCTTGGGAATTTGTTACCTATGATGATGTTCGTGATGGTAAGGCTGGTACAAATAAACTGAGTACAAAGCTCAGTACTTTAGATTCTTCTATTTCGACTCTTCAGAATAAAACACAAAACATTACACAACCCACAAACCCAGGCCCAACAGTTCTTGCAAACGGTGCGACGATTACCGCTGGTGGTATTGGTATTACTTCTGGTGATCTTACTGTTTCGTCTGGTGATGTAACTGTTTCGTCTGGAGGGCTTGAGGTTACTACTGGAGATATTGATATCTTATCCGGTGAATTAAACATTCCTATTGGAAATGTTGTTGTCACTGCCGGAGACGTAACTATTCAAGGTACAAGTGTACATGACTACATCACTAATCAGCCATATTTTGTTACTATTAATTCTGGAGATAGTGCAACTAAAACTCCATCCACTACATCAATTATTGAGACTATTGTAGGTAAAACTTCTGATTACTCTAGTACAAGTATTGGAGGCACTGGAAGTAGTGATTTTTCAACAGCTACTGGACAATGGACCGCTCCAAGGGATATGACACTGGTAACTTCTTTATCTTGGTTTATTTCTAATGATGGTCCAGTACTTTCTTATGCTAGTACTGGTGAATACAGAAGTGAAGCACGTGGTTATGGTCTAGTGTTTAAGGGAAGTAGTGCTCAAGGCGTCAAGGCATATTCCTATCGTGCAGAATGGGATGATATATATCAAGATAGGCCAGATCCGACCTCAGATCGATTAATTAATTTATCAGAAGCAATTCAAACTGTATCCTATTTCAATACTATTTCTGTACAAGCAGGTGATGTACTTACCTTCCGTTTAACTCTGCCCGCGTTTAATAGTGATCTCAGAGCAAAAGTTGTATTTAATGATGTTTATGCTACCATTACAGAGGTACGCTAATGCCTAAGATTCAGTTTATTGTTATCAAAAAGAAGAGCAAGGGAAAAGGCAAGCAGCCTTCATCCGTGACTCTTATTAAAACTATTTCTAAGTAACTTATTCTCCTGGCTCTTTCCTACCGGAAGGGGCTAGGCTTTCTTTTATTTATATTAAGGAGATCCTTATGGCAACAGTTAGTATTGCTGGTTACACAGCAGACCTAGACTATGCAAGGATTGTTCATATCAATAACCCTAAGTTTAAGTATGTACGATCCTTCAAGATTATTGAAACACAGGACCGGGCTGTATGGACTCTTACCATTAACCAGTCTGTCCTCGTAGGACAATACCCCACCCAAGCAGCTGCTATTGGTGCTTTGGTCGGTTGTATTCTCCATCGTGACGGAGACCTAGAGGGAGCTGAGGCAGCTATTACCGATATGCTTTCTCGTGGATCTACCATTGATCCTGATGTTAACATCCTAACACTCGCCACTGTTGGTGATCCTGTTACGGAGATTGCAGGCACACTAGATCTAATTGATTATACTGCACTTGACTTTGCTGGTGAGCCTTATTTTGCCTACCAGAACTCTATTGATGGTCAAGTTACTTGGGGAGTCAATGGAGTAGCTAGTGCTGTAATCGAAGGTAATAGAATTATTGCAGTAGCTGGTGGCTCGCAAACAGATACTTTTATTGGTGCTTATGGCACCTTCGCAGAAAACTCCGCTATGCGTGCTGTCCTATTAGATGGTGTAGTAGCGGCATACATTGATCCAGATTATGTTATTACAGATGCAGGACCAGGCGATGGTATCTTTTTGGGAGAAACGCTTAGCGCGGGACATGTTTTATACGATGAGCTTGGGTTAACATCAATCACAGGTAATGGTACTACTCTTAGTTTAAACTTTAATACAGCTGCAGATGCTGAAGCTTGGTATTTTGGTGGAGGTTCTTATAGTAGTGCTAATAAAACTATCCAAGCTTCAGATTTTACTGCACCAGTAACTAATGTATGTACAAAAGTTGATGATGAGGTTCTTTTCCTTGATAATGGTACTTCACCAAAGTCAATTAGTCTATCAAAGACAGAGTACACTGTTAGCTCAATCGTAAGTAACGTTATCTACAAGGATGCGGTCAATGACCTTACCCTTGCTCTGGAGATCTCAGGCGAATCTACTGCCGGTGCTCCCGTGGAGATCGGTGGCTTTGCTTACGCCATTCCTACGATTGGCGGAGTCCCCGAGGGGCAGTCTTATTCGCTGACCTATGCTTGGTCGCGAGAGATTCCTCTGTTGGATGGGCTCACTACGTCTCTTGAAGGTGGTGTAGCACCTACGCTAACTGCTAGTGGTGATCAAACTGCGGACAGTCTTACCGTAGGGGATACAGCCTCGATTACTGCCAGTGCTACTGGTACTCCGGCTCCTACCATTTCCTATCAATGGAAGGTAGATGCTGTTGACTCAGGTACTGATCAGGCTACGTTTGATACCTCTGGGCTCTCCGGTGGAGAAGCTCTGACCTGTGTCGTGACGGCTAGCAATGGAGTTAGCCCGGACGATACTGCTATGATTGACTTTGGTACCGTGGCGGCTGCGGCTGCTGACTGGGACACGGCGGCTACCGTCGTTGGCCGTATCTATGGGTCGGTCAACGACGGAAACGATATCGACTTATCGTTTTACGATGGGACGATGTGGTCGGTCGTTGGTCAGACTCCGGCTATGAACCCGATCCAGCCAGAAGAGATCACGAGGGGCACCGGCGGAGCTGGTCCATGGACTAACTCCGCCAATGGCTACTACTTTAATGCCGATACGATGGGCAGTGTCGCTCCCTATGTAGGATATTGGAACGACGTTCTCGGTTGGGAGGTTGGAGCAATCATTACAACTGGAGTGTACAAATCTTTTGTCACCTATAGTTTGTCGATTCCCTGGAATGATCCCCAGAACCCAATAGACGTTCCGGCCGCGATGATTTTTTACGCAAGCGACCCGGGCGATCCTTCGTCCTGGCGTGCTTATGACGGGCCGACATCATGAGAATCGCAAAAGGCACGAACGCGGCAAGCTTTCGGTTCAATGGTTCATCAGTGACAATTGCGTCCGGAAGTATTCAAGAAGAGCAGCTTGAGTTTTTCTCTCTTGCTTCCTTGCAATCCACAATAGATTCTGCCGAAGACGGATCAACAATCGATCTGGAGGGAAAGAACTACATCAGCTCCCTAGATAGGGGTGGAGTTTCAATTTCCCACGATTCTGCAATCGTGTTGCCAACAGACAAAACGATCACAATCGAAAACGGCAATTTCTACGGCGGCTTCCAGCCGAGCTGGTTAGCAGACGAATTAAACACTTTTGGACCGGGAGTCTATCGGGCCAGTTGTGATTTCAAGACAAATGGATCTATCGTTGAGTACCCTCCGTTCTTGTGGTGTTCGTATGAGAAAGCTCCAAAACAGATAATTTATCCGCCAAATGAGCGAGACATCGAGTTCGGAACTGTTTGGGCTGATGATGATATTGCAGTAGACGACTACTCTTTAGGAAATGTGACAAGAGTTGAAATTACAACTTCAAGCAATATCAGCAGGCTTGACGGTTATTTGATGGACCATCGCGGAAATCCTTTTGTATCTTCTTACAATCTAAGCACTAACTCAATTGTACCAGATTCTTCTTGGGATGCAACGGTTACGCAGACTGTAGAGGGATCCGACATCGGACTTAATTCAATTAGTGCTTCTCGCAGCTCTGGAAGCTGGGTTATCCAAATGACATTTGGAACAACTGATGAGGCTATTGATTATTTTACAAACTCCGGAAAGGTAATATTCCTGAACCCTGGGTCTACGTCGGCGCAAGTTACCTACACTAGCTTTTCGCGAGATGGAAGCGTCGTTTCTTTCACATCGGATTCAATCGGTAGTCTTGTCGAATCAATCGGAATTGGAATTGACTGGGAAGTTAGACTGACTTATAGAACAGTCGGCGGAGTTGTATTTACGAACCCAAGCGACATCGCTGGCATTCTTCAGGCGTTTAATTTCAATGAGGTTGGTGGTCTTATATCGGATTCGCGTGGTTGTTCGCTGAATGTACAATCCTCGGACAATCGGGTGTTCTGGTGTCCAGTTCAAAGTGTAACCGAAGAAGCATCTCCGAATGAGATTAGGTTTCTATTTTCAGAAGACTTCAATTTGCTGACGTTTTCAAGCGTCTCTTCATATTTGAACGCCGCTATCTTCGGCCCACCAGCTAACCTTGAGTCTGGACAAATCGTCTATTTCCCGAACGAACAGACGATGTACTGGAAACCACGTGATGTTCGCTCTGTAAACAGCTCCGTTTTCGGGATTGCTTCTGCGGAACTTTTCGTGATTGGGGACAACTACGCTTATCCGGATACTCTCGACGATCTAAGTTCCGGAAGCAAATATGTCAAGTTCAGCAACTGCTCGATGCGCTGTGGACGCCAGATGCTGCGATCAACTTCGCCGAGAGTTGGAGCGCTTGTGCATATCTCTGATTGCGAATTTTCCTATGGACAGAACGCAATTTCTAGAGTCCAAGGACGTGTAGAAAGATCGGTCTTCGATCAGTTTTTCTACTCTCAGTTATATGGCTCGCCTGGTCTCACTGTTGATAAGTGCTGGTTCGGGCCGACGTATCAATCGTCGAACATCAACATGAGTGGAACTCCGGACTCGTCTTATGGTTTGCCGGAAGGAACGACGCAAGGAAACGGTCTTGCGTCAGTCGTTACAAATTCATTTTTCTGCAACCCGCTGACAGAACACGGCCAGTGCGTCTCCTTCTATCAGGGAACATGCAACAATGCGGTGTTCAGTGGCAACATAGTGTTCAACACCACTAGAGGTGTTACGATGCAGCACGCGACATATGGTTCAGGAACGATCCGAACAGATCAACAACCATATCGGTTCGAGATGAAAGGCAACCTTTTCATCGAGACCAACTACCGGACGTTGACGCCAGCTGTCTGGTATTCACAAAATTTCGGTACCGTGTACAACCATGATCAAGATGCGTTCTGGTCATCGGAAGATCTGTTTCCAAATTTCCGATATCTGGTCGCCTCAAATACTCATGTGTCTCTGAGTACATCGTTCACGCCCGGCCAGCTATTGATGTCGTCATCGTCGCAGCCCTTTAGACTTACAAGCAGATTCCATAACAACTACTTCCAAGGAGCTCAAATTTCCGGCTCCAGTGTTTTCCCGACACTAACAAACGGAAAATCGGACGTTGTAAGAATGTCAAACAACTTCTGGACTCAAAGATGCCAGTCGCATTTGACGGCAAATTGCGCGGCCGACATCGGGCAGGTTGATGGAATAGCGCAGAATCCAAACAGGGAGTCAACGGTCGGTTGTTATTTGAGCTCCTCGACCTTGCTTCCGACGGATTTAGATCTGCTGAATGGCGCAACAGATGGTGGGCAGATCGGCGTTCGATGGGTCAGCTCCGCCCCATCGCTTGCCGATGTAAAGTCAATCAAGGACAGATCGTCAGGCTACACTGCGTGGTACACGACCTACATTTCTGACTTTGAAAATCTCCCGGATGATGAAGCCATATACGCCGGTGGTTCAACTCCAGATGACACGTGGCTGGAGCCAGGAGTCAGGAATGCTCCAGATCTTGGAACTTGTTTATAAATTAACGACAAATTTGTTTTATGGCTAACCCTAACCCTACCCTTGGCTGCCGCTGGGGGTAGGACTTTTACTTTAACTATTTCTCATAAGGAGATTTACTATGGCCGCAAACGATAGAAACATTTCAGAACTTGTTGATCTTGGTTCCGATGTTCAGGATACGGATCTTGTGGCAGTTTGGGATACCACTGCTGGCACTACTGGTAAGCTTACTGTGGCAGCCCTTTCGGATAAGATCGAAGCTGATCTTGGTCTTGGAACCGCAGCTACGACTGCTGCAGCCGATTATGCAACTGCCGCTCAAGGTTCCTTGGCTACCACATCTGTTCAGCCGGGTGACAATATCTCAGATCTTACTAATGACGAGAACTACGTTAGTAGCGATGCGCTGACAACCAGCAGCGGTGATGTTGCTGCTGGATCTATTGTCGATGTCATTGCTCTGACTCAAGCTCAGTACGACACTCGTACTCAGGATGCCAATGACGGTAAGAAGCTCTTTGTCATTACCGATGGCCGTACGGAAATGGAAGCTTTGGCTGACTTCTTCCGAGCGAACCCTACCGCGACGTTTACCGATTTTGTTAACCATGTCACCACCACTTATCCTGCGGCTTGATAGGAGGTTCTTATGTCTACTGGACCTTTTAATCTTGTAGTAGGCGACGGAAACAACCTAGTCTTCTCGCTTACTGATAACTGGGTTGTTGATCAGGAGGTTCCTGCCGGTGGCTCTGCCACGTGGAAGGTAACCCCAGCCTTTGATACTACCCTCTTTGACATTCCCGGTGATATCGCTATCTGGTATAGCGTAGGTGGCGGTGCATTCGCTGAGTCCACCGAGCCTGACCATAGCCTCACCGTTGAGATCACTAGCAATACTACGGTCATCGCCAAGATGGCCTATTCCGGTACTGGTGCGGACATCACCTCGTCCACTGGTACCAACCTAACGACGACCACTCAGCAGAGTGTCAACCTTACGGCTGGCTCTAGCACAACCATTGGTACGGTTACGGTTACTGGCTCCGCAGCACCCACTGAGGGCGTGGCTGAGTCCTACTCCGCTGCCTTCGATGGCGATGCTACCGATGCTACCTACCTGTGGACTACCACGGACGGCAGCGCAACGATCGCTACTCCTACGGCGGCTACTACGGACATCACCTTCTCTACCTCTGGTAGCTTTACTGTTACCTGTACGGTGAGCTCGGCCACGGCTAGCGATAGCCCGGCGTCGGATGCCCTTGCTGTTACCGTGGCGGCTGCTGGTCCTGATTGGGATACCAATCACTCTGGTGTTTTTCAGATCACCAGCACAGGGTTTGGAAACACCGTACCGCTCATCATCGAGATTACGTCTGCCAGTGTCGGCGGGAATATAGACGATGCGACGTTTATGGGACCAATCGGCGGTTACTTCGCAGTTCTATCGTATTCGTCGGCCCAGCAAGGCCCTGTTTACTATGCGGTGTGGGATGACTCCGCACAACAATGGTCAGTAAGATATAACTCCTGGAGTGTCAATAGTACCGGGCAACGCCTGACAACCGTAAACGAAGGCACGGACGGGTGGGCAGTCGGCGACATTGTCGTCCAGTACGAAAACGACCCAGGAACTTTTGCGTCGTGGAGAAACTACGACGGACCTTATACCCCATAAGGGAAACAATACAATGACAAGTATAAGTAAAATTGGGGCACAAAAGCCTATGATTAAGCTTGGCTCTTCTTCGGCCTTGCTTGCATTTCCTTCCCCTGTACCGATCGAAGGCTACGACTATACGTGGATGACCATGGAAAGAGACGGTACGTCAGCCACGCCGATCAAACCCACTGCGAGATGGCTTTCGGTTCCACACGAAGAAGCATCTGGATCCTCGTGGGTCGTCACTGTTGGAGCTAATACGCCATCCGGAATCGAGAAGGTTGAATTCTATCGGTTTAGCGGTGATGTTGCCAATCTAGTCAATGACGACCCTAATGACTGGACGCTAATTCATACCGCAACATCAGAAACTACTCAGACGAAATATGGAACTAATCTACTGGCGTATCACTGCCTCGTCGATACGACGGCACTGCCTGACGGAATCCAGTATTTCCGGGCCGCTGTTTATGCGAGATGGAATGATGGGACGAATGGGATCAGGCACCTTTGGAAGGACGCCTACGCCGAGGCGATTGATCCTCTCACCTATGGTGGAACTTTGTATCCGACGCATTTCACAAGAGACGCATCACTGAGTACGGTCAACCAGCGAGAATCGTCACAATGGCGACGAAAGTTTGGATTTTCCAGTATTTGGTCTGGAGAATACACACACACGATCGTCGTAAAGAACGGTGCAGCGGAATCTGACATCTTCGTCGATTTCCAGACTGGTAGTGACTCAACTGGTGACGGTTCGACTGGTTCTCCATACAAAAGCGTTACAAAGGGAATCTATGAAGCCGCCACCAATGGCGGTCGTGTTGTCCTCAAATCCGGAGACCATTACTTCGAGACAGACACTGCCGACTGGGGATACAACCTCGGAACAAAGTGGGTCGAGGTTACATCGGAAAATACGACGTCACAGGCCAGCTATAGTCGGATCGTAGGATGGACACAAGGCGGCCTTGAAGGAAACTTTGATCCACTCCAAGGCGGAACGAGTCTCCCAAGAAGGGGCAATAACTCGCAGATATGTTTCCGCAATGTCTCATTCAAGATAAATGCTAGTGACGCCCAATTCAAAACGGTGTGTCATAATGTGCGCGCTGGAACATTCAGGCATATGTTCAACGGCGTCAAGGGAAACGCCCTCTGGTTTGATCAGTGTCTTGTTGAGGAGGAATGGAGGCCAGACCTTGTATCCTCATTGAGAGGCGACGCTTCCTGGACTTTGAATGAAGACACGGACTTTGCTGGCCGTGGGCTTGGAACGGAATGGGGAACCTTTTACCTGCTTAGTAACCCCTCTGTAGAGCAGGGGTTTTTCGTCACAGATTGTGATGTGAAATATCAGGAGTCACGATGGGCTTCGTCATTTGAAATTAACGTACGAAGATCGTACGTAATGTTCGACGTGTTTACAGGTGGTGCGGTCGTCAACTGCACCGGAGGAAGATGTGATCAATCATTGGTGCCTGGCTACTCCTGTGACGGAAATACAACTTTCACGTGGACGATAGATTCAGTTGATGGAACAGAAATCATCGGCACCCTTAGTGGAGGCAGCGGTGATCTCGTTAGCCTTACCGTTAGAGCAGACGGCACTGCTGAACTCCAACTAGATCAGACTCCCGGTGCGACAGACCCATTGGGAAACGCACTTACTGCAAACTTTTATCATACATTCTTTCCATGTTTGAATGTGACATCGGCATTGGGGGGTTCTTACGGTGATTACAAACTGTTCTTCAATTTAGCTAAGTCTGATGAGACCAATATGAAGATCATCTGGGATCCCGGAAATACTACACCGGACACGCCTGTGCCGTTGTTCGCATACAACGCCTATATCGCTGCGGGTGCTATTCCTGGGTCGTCCTATAGCATTCAGCTGCCGGGAATCAACCATAGTGACATCATGCAAGTTGGTACGGACTACAATGCAGCTGGAAGACTTCCTCTCGTAAATATCTACATGGATGATGTGCAGTGTATGAATGATGTCTGGTCAAGATCCCAAGGTTTGACCCCGGGAGACAACGGCGGACTAATCTCCTGTTCTATTCGCAACGTGAATCTGAACATCAACTACGACGGAAAGTATGCAACCGGAGAGGTTACTGGCATGACAACCGGGTATGAAATTATCGGTTTGCGAAGCCTTATGCTTTCTACATCATCCGATGGCCTGCTAATTGAAGACTGTTCTTTCCAATATGGGGACTATGTTGGAGCTCCATATATCTCAGGAAGCACTGCATATAGTAATGTGACACCATTCCACACCGGCGCACAGCGAACGCTGCTGCGTGATTGCTATATCGTCCAAAATACAGATGGACAGCGGCACTATGTAGGGGGAACATCCGCAAACTGGCAATCGGCAGTCGGGTACAAATTCTTGCCGAGTCCAGATGGTCCGTCCGGTGGTTTTGCCGCTCACTATGAAACTGACGGATTCCCAGGATTCCCGTGGACTTCCGAAGTCACGAGGAAGGATGAAAATATCGGCTGGGATGTGCCGACTAATCTCGAAGGCGGTACCGGTATCAGGTATGAATATACTTAATTAACCCTTACCCTCCCTTCGGCTACCGCTGGAGGAGAGGATTTCATCTTACTCTCTAAGGAGATACTTATGACAGACTTTATTCCTTTCCCGAGTCCCTCGGGGAATCCAAAGCAGATCGCTGCTGACTACTTTGAAGTAAACCAAAAGATCAAGACAGCAGGAACCCTAGCCTCTGGAGTCCACAGTGTGGAAGAGGAGGCTACGGCTACGGTTATTGTGCCTCATGTTCCTGATCTCCGTCCGATTTATCTTAACCTATACGCAATTACAACCAACCCAGATCAATGGGGTATTAGCACTTTTCCAAACTGGTCTAAAACTGGAACAACTGGAAATAATACCACTACAGCTAATAATGGTCGCCTTACTTTTATTAATAATGGCGGCTTTCAGGATGCTGCGGCTGGGGGAATTGCTCGATATATTATTTCAAATTCTGGCGGTATCACAAACTTTGGAGCTACTTGGAATGCTAATGTTGGTGGTATTCAAGAAGCTCAAGGAACATCAGGTGAGAAAGGCGCAGATGCTGTGAAGGGGTATAACTGTAATTCCTATAGCACAATGCAGGCATCCCATGTCCGTGATTATCGAACTATTACTCGCGCTCTTGATGACGCTGTTATGGGCGGAAACGGAGATGGTACCGATGTAGATGACTGGTCTGTTGACCCAAGTGATCCAGGTTTTGTTCCAGATGCTGGATGGATTCCTACGGTATTTACTTCTGATGGAACAACGTCTGGTACTCAGGGAGATTCTATTGATGCTTGGCAGCGAGCTATTGATCAGCTTAATCAGTACTCTAATTCCTTGGCTGATGTACAAGTCTTTCATCAGTGGGATTGGCCTGCTGTCTACGCTTATAGCACGAACAAGAGTGCTGTAGACGCTCTACCTGATTATGATGGCGGCTACGATCGTTACTCAGCCTCCACGGATTTTCAGGCTAGTACTGGCTCCCTTCGATGGGTTAAGCCAAATGATGCACATGGATTTGATCGTGGCTTCTGGGATTATGAAGTTAATGGCATTAAGAGCCTAGGCTTTAATGGACTAACATGGGGAGTGTCTGGTAATTCTTTCCAAGAGTTTAATGACACAGCAGCAGCAGCTGAAGCTGTAAAGTCTGCTTATCCTGATACTCCGTTCCTGTTTGAAGCTTCACCAATGACTAGTACTTTTACAGGAGCCGATAAGCGATTCCATCCTTATGGTACTACGTGGGATGGTACATCATTATCCGGCGTGCCTGATGAAAGGTATTCAGTAGCCGCTCACTGGGGATTTTTCCCTTCTTATTATACAACTGAGCAATATTCAACAGATGCTGATACAAATAATTGGGATTCAGATGGAAAAAGATTTATAGACAACATTTGGTGGAATCCAGCTATTCATGAGCAGCATATTATCTTTGATGCTGGATATTTGGTGCGAACCCTAACGGACGCTCCTCAGTATAGCTTTGATGAACTAAAAGATTTTATGATCTTTGCATGGCAGCATGGATTTGTTGTCGGTGTTTCTGGTCTTTCAAGATCTGGTGGAAGTACTCCAGCCGAAAATCTAGATATTTGTCAGTTTGTGGCTGCTCTGAATACCTTTACCTCGGCAGGTGGAATTGATACCAGCTCTGCTACTCATCCTACTGGAGGTGGAGCTGTAGCTCGATATAGCAATCCAGCTGTAGAAAAGGCTATTCCTACGCAGCCTTGATTTTAACCTTAGGACCGCCAACACTGCTGATGCAGAAGAAATAGGTAACTCCTCCCGCCGTGGAGACAATGCGAACGTATCGGTTACGCCATTTCTAGTGCAGCAGCCACAGGACTCTTCGGAGTGCCTGCGGGCAGCAGCGTCGGACGATCTACCCTCATAGTGGTCGTCGGGGGAGCTGTGTCCCCCGGCGGCCTTCTTATTACAACTTAGAGCCCCTTTATGGGAGATTTGAAGTATGACTCTAGAGCTTCTGTCAATGTTAGGCGGTGGCCTAATGGGGTTTGTCTTTCGCTTTATGGCTGCCTCATTGGAAAACCAACAAAAGACAACTGAGCTACTCTTGCAGAAGCAAGCTGTGGCTGATGATTCCGCTGATCGTGCTAACCTGCGTGGTAGTCACGTTGGTCGGCGGGTGCTCGTCTTTACCGTCCTCTGGGTACTTGCAGTTGCCCCCTTCATCGGAGCCCTCTACGGGGTCGATGTCTGGGTCGAATCCGAGCGAGCCCCATGGGACTTCCTCGGCCTCTTTACCGGAGGCTGGGAACAACTCAGGGGAATTGTTATTCTTCCTGAGCTTCGTGCTGCTCTTCTGGCCGCCGCTGGTTTTTACCTTGGTGGCTCTTCGATCGCGAGGGCACGATCATGAATGATGAATTTATTAAATTTGCTCTTGTTCTCTTGGCTGGTGGTATTGCTACCATCATTACTCGTGTATGGAAAATACCTCAAATCGAAGCAAAGTTAGATAATGTGATTTCTGAAACGGATAAGAACCGTGATAGAATTCATGATATCAATAACACACTTCATTCACATGATTTAAGGATTTCAGCCCTTGAGAAAACAAAGCAAGAAACCCGTTAATCCTAAGCAGCTTCCTAGAGTACGTCCTAAGGATGTTAAACTAGCAAAGGCTGCTAAACGTCAAGGAGGTTAACCTATGCCACAAGTCGGAAAGAAGCATTATTCCTACACCAAGAAGGGCATGGCTGCTGCCAAGAAGGAAGCGGCTAAGTCTGGTAATAAAGTGACATTCTATAAGGCAAAAACAACGAAAAAGGGTAAGTAATGGCTGGTAAGAAGAAAGATCCTAGACTAGCTCGTGCTGGTGTATCTGGATACAACAAACCAAAACGTACTCCTAATCATCCTAAGAAGTCTCATATTGTTGTTGCTAAGCAAGGCGATCAGATTAAAACCATTCGCTTTGGTGAGCAAGGAGCTAAGACTGCTGGCAAGCCTAAGTCAGGTGAATCAGATAAGATGAAGAAGAAGCGTGCCTCCTTTAAGGCCCGACATGCCAAGAACATCGCCAAGGGTAAGATGTCTGCGGCATACTGGGCCAATCGTGTGAAATGGTGAGGTGACTTATGGGTCAATCTAAAACTTCTAAGTACTACGCCTCTAATCCAAAAGCTAGAAAGAAGCGTGTTGCTCAGCAGGCTAAAATTAATAACCGACCGGAGGAAAGGGAACGTCGCCGTAGGTTAGCTGCTGAACGCCGCAGGCGTGGGATTATGGGCAAGGGAGGCAAGGATGTCTCCCACAAGAAGAATGGTAAAACTTTCCTAGAGGATCGCACTAAGAACCGTGCTCGTAATGGTCACGGTAAGCGTCCAAGGAGGGCATAATATGAAAAACCAAAAGGTAGAGCAACTTGAAGAAGTACTCTTCGATGCTGTCATTAATGAGCTTCAGACTGCCCCTACGGCGGGCTGGGCTCAGGTAGCACGAGGACTGCTGGCTGACTACAAGGGTTCAATGGATGATCTTCCCGGCCTTAAGGGCGAGGAGATTAAGAACCTGCTACGAGAGTCAGCACCCTTCAAGATCAACCAGACCGGGTGAGGGGGAAACCCCTCTCCGGCCTTTAACCAAGGAGATAACCAATGAACCCGATTAATCCTGATCGTATTCCGGCCAGCGTGCCGGATGAGATGGTATCGGACTTTAGAAACCATCTCTATGCATGCATGAAGTATCTATTCGGTGTAGCACCGACAGATCTCCAGTATGCCATGGCAGATGCGTTACAGTCATACGGTACTGACATGCAGTTGCAGGCTGGCCGTGGTGCCGGTAAGTCTGTACTAACTTCTATTCTTGCATCGTGGTTCCTTCTTAGGGATCCTGACTGCACAATCATGGTTCTGTCGGCTACCGCTCAGAAGGCCGTGGAGTTCATCTCGATGACTCGACGCATTCTGGACCTAGTGCCGTACTGTAACCACTTAGCACCAAAGGAAAACATGATTGATAATGCCTTTGCATTCAACTGTGGATTCCGTCAGAAGGTAGGTCAGGACTCCTCAGTCTTTGCTCGTGGTATCACTAGCCAGATTACTGGTAGCCACGCTGATATTGTCATCTCTGATGATATTGAGATTGAGGGTAACTCTGATACCGAAGTACAGCGTGAGAAGCTGCTCAACCGTCTTCACGAACTAGAGCAGATTCGTAACCCAGGAGGCCGAGTAATCATGCTCGGTACTCCTCAGACTAGAGACTCGATCTACAACAAGCTCGCAATGAGCTATCCTCAGATCAAGTTCCCAGCTGTAGTTCCTGATCCTACTATCAAGTCTCAATGTGAGAATGTAGCTGATTGGATCATGATGCTCGATAAGGAGCCTGGTACATCTACCCAGCCCGAGCGATTTAGCCAAGAGCTGCTGGAAGAGCGTAAGGCAAAGATCGGACCAACTAAGTTTGATCTGCACTATCGCCTTGACTGCTCGCTGGCTGACGTAGGAAAGTATCCTCTTCGGCTGGCAGATCTGTTGGTCTTTGATGTAGACCCAGAGATGTTTCCCGAGAAGGTTGTCTGGGCTAATGCCGAGCCGTACAAGCATGTACCTAGCTTTGGGATGTCTGGAGATAAGCTGTATAAGCCTATGTATATCTCACCATCGTTTATTCCCTATACCCAAACTGTGGTCTTTGTAGACCCGTCGGGACGAGGTAGCGATGAGACAGCTGTGTGCGTAGCTTCCTGTGTCAATGGCTATATTGTTGTACATGAACTCTTTGGTCTTGATGGAGGCTATGATGACACAACCTTGGAAAAGATTGCGAAGAAAGCTTTACAGTACAATGCTTCGACGATCCGCGTGGAATCTAATTTTGGCGATGGTACAGTTGCTGCATTGCTCCGTCCAATTGCTTTTCGTATTTGTGGACGAATTGCTATCGAAGATTTCAGAGTATCTGGACAAAAAGAAAGGCGAATGATCTCTAACATCGAGCCTGTTATGGCCGGGCACCGACTGGTGTTTGATACCAAGGCTATTCGCGAAGAGAAGACTCAGGTTCAGATTACTCGTCTTACGGATATGAAGGGTGCACTTAAGCACGACGACCGGGTGGACGTTCTCTCAGCAGCTTGTGATTACTGGAGAGAGTGGCTACAGGTTGATGTAGATGCAGAAGCAGAAAAGAATATGCGTAAGGCAGAAGAAGAATATCTTAAGATGTGGACTGATAATAAGCGTCGAGGCCAGCTCATTACCGAGGGCCGAGGCAACAGTGGCACATCTCGTGTACGTACTGTTTATGGAGGCAGTGGTCCAAACCAGCGTCCAAACTTCCTAAGGAGGGGCAGATGATTGTCGTTACTGGAACTGCACCTCGATGCGGTACGTCTGCCATGATGCGTCTATTACTGCAAAGCTTTGAAGCGCATTCGTTGGCAGAAGCCTTTCCTGAGTATGTTGCTCGGGAAAAAAATCCTGATGGATTCTGGGACATGAAGAAAGAGGCTCTTTTCTCCTCCGAGAAAATCCCCTATGAAGAGAATAAAGTTATCAAGCTGTGGAGCCCACAGTTTAGTCGTGTGGATGCCAGCAAAGTAAAGCTGGTAGTTCTTATGACTAGGGATGACTTTGAGGCTCAGGTAGCATCTATTTATAATTGTGCTATTGCTGAAGGCTTTGCTCCACCTACTGGTGAAGTAATCTCTGGAATGTTCCAAGCCCAGAAGGAAGGAATCAAGTCTAATTTTTCTAATACACAATTGCTCAGGGTTCGTATGGAAGACCTCCGAGAATATCCTGATCAAATTCTATCTCATATTAAGGAGATTGTATAATGGCAGCAATTGCATTAGGTGTTGCATCTCTCGCTATGGGTGTTATGGGTTCAGTGTCTTCGGCTCAAGGCCAAGCAGTTGGATCCAAGGCAGCCTATGAGCAGCAGAGAATCAATCAACAGTGGGCTGAGTTTGAGAAGCAGATGTCTATCACTCAGCAGCGTGGGGTTATGGGCCTACAAGAATTTGATCGTCTCTTTGGTAACGCTACGCTTGAGCGAGAGTCACTAGAGCAGATGGTCTATGGTCAACGGGCCTATCGCGAACAATCACAATACAACACAAATCAACTAGTTCGAGCCTCTAAGCAGGCTATGGCTAGGCAGCAGTCTACTATGGCTAGCCGTGGTGCTGGCCGTGGTGGTACCGCTGAGGCCATCAAGCGTCAAGCTGAGACTGATATTGCAAATGACCTAGCTCGTATTCGCGTGAATGATGAATACCAGCTGGCTGCGATTCAGAACCAGCGTAATCAAATGCTCAAGCAGCGAAACCTACGGCCAACAAATCAGCCACCTACCTATATCCCAGCTACTCCTGTTCAGCCGCCAAACACTAGCGGTATGATGGCGGGAGCATTGCTTGGATCCCTAGCTAGTGGTCTTGGTGGATTGGCTGGTATTGCAAGTGCTTATCAATCAAATCCTGCTGGTACAACACCGGCTACCTAAGGAGATAATTCATGCCACAACCTGACAATCAACAAGAGCGTGGTGCTGCTACTCAGGTAACTCAGCAGCAGGTTGCGCCTCAAGGACAGATGGCTGCTAATATCTCCCCAATTTCCGGGGGAGCTGCCGCAGCTGCTCCAGTACTCCAGATCGGCCAGCAGGCTCAGATCAAGCAGACCGGAGCGGAGCTCTATCAAGCTTTGGCTGGTATTGCTAGCGGAGTGCAGCAAGGTTTACAGAACTATGATAAGATGTATAACATGGTGTCCGAGACTCAGTATGCTGACTTTGAGACAGCTTACATTACTGAAAGCGATCGAGTCAAGGGAGACCCGGCCAAGCTAAAGACTTGGCTAGACAACAACAGCTACAAGCCTAACCGAGTTACCGCAAAGCGATTCCACTCGCTTCGTGCTCAAGTAAATGGTAAGGCTTATGAGCAGGATCAGATGGACCAATGGACAGCTGATCTTGACCGTATCTCTAAGATGGATACGACCAAAGCTCTTGAATATCTAAATACTAAGATTACTCAGTATGATGAGCAGTCTCCTTACTTCAAGCAGGCAAAGAATCGTATCATTGAGCTACAGGGTGCAGTAGCTAACGTCGCAACTCAGAATAATCTTAAGGCGGTTAGACTAGGATTTCAACAGGACAATTATAATCTAACACAAGCCTTACGATCAAATCCGACCTACGCCGAAAGCCTAGATGATCCCTCGTATCAGCTTGTAATGACACTAGGAAACCTAGGTCTTGCAGCAGTTGACCCAAAAACAGGCCAAGTAACTATCCCAGGAGCTGGTCAGGTCTTTGATCTTAATGCTGCTGGTGATTTTATCCCTGTAATGCAGGGACTGCTTGAAGAGCGTATGGCGAGTGGGGCTGTTCGTCCAGACTACGTAGCTCAAGCCATGATGGCTGCTGACCTACCTAAGAGTGTACTAGGACGAGGTTCAGGTGCTGTCGAACCGCCTTACAAGTCGGTAGCTAAGTTTATCAACTTCCTGTCGATTGGAGATGGAAACTCAACTCGAAACTTTCTAGGCAATGATCTTCCAGCAACTCCAGAGACACTGGACAGCACCGCTAAGCTTCTTGATGGCTCCTTCAGTCAGATCGCATCTGATCCTAATCTTTCAGCAGCTGAGCGTGCTCGCCTGCTACAGGAAATGGCATTTGCTCTTGATTGGGAATCTGGTGAAGGAGTTTGGAGGAAGTATGGCATTGAGAGTAAGGAAGAATTTGATATTGTTTTTGGTGGACTGAAGACGAAGGTAAATGATGCCCACGCATCAGCTCGAATCCTTTCTATGGAAGATGCTCTTGCTCGGGCTACTGAAGCTACTAACGCCGCTACCAATCCGGTTGAATACCGAGCAGCAATGCACGCAGTATTCCAAAACGATATTATTCCTACAATGGCTTCCATTAGTAACGATGCTAATGTCATGGTATTTGATCCAGCCACAGGAGATCTTGTTAAGCTCTCTATGGATGAGTATGAAACATTTGTAGCTACTTCTGGTACTTCCATGATTCAGGAAGATGGGACAATTCCTCAGTATCTTCCAGTAGGCGTAGAAGTCATTGATAGCGAACTTAAGGGATCTTCTGAGATTCCATTTATGGTTCAAGTTGCACAGGACGGTCAGTTCGTCTTTACAGGAACCGGCTCCCAAAGCACTAAGCAAGCTAATGAACTCCTAAAGCAAGTACGAGCTAACTGGGTTACTTCAACTGCTGCTGGTAATCTCCAAGCTGGTGTAGATCAAGCTAATGAACTTAATCAGCTTGGCTTTGCTCGTCTTGCAGAGCAGGATCCTTTTGCAGCCATGGCTCTCTTTGGTAATCCTGAAATTGCTGGAGCTGGGGATATTTTCCCATCTGGTGACAATGGAAATGCAGCATTTGATGCGATTGATCTGCGTTATAATCCAGATTCTATTTCTGCGATGCAAGGCGAAGATCGTACGGTTGCTAATAATATGTGGGCATTAGCTTATGCAAACTCAGAGGAATTCCGAAACCGTGTACATAAGCGGTACGGTGAAGCAAACAAGAATCTAATTCTTGGATTTTCTATGGGATATCTAAATGACCCAACTCTATCCGCAGAGGAATATCGAGAAGCAAATGTTCGTCGAGGAGTCATTCTTGGAAGCGCAGAATTCTCGGGCTTAACCGCAGCTTCTGAAGCTCTTGAAGAAAGACTATCCGAAAGTTTCCAGATGCTTTCTATGGGAATGTCAGATGTTCCTTCGCTGACTGTAATTATTGAAGATCTTGAATCTAATCCAAGCGTAAGTAATACGTGGCAACTTGCTATTCTTGATCGTGCTATTACAGACTATCGAACAGAAACAGAAAGAGGTCTTGAGGAGGATCTTTCTTCTGAAACAAATCGAGCGAGTGCTCAAGCATATTTAAATAGCAGCTTAAAGAACTCAAGAGATATTAGTAAGCTAGGAAAAGTACATTCTCCTGAGCAGCTCTTTGGTTTTATTAGGAATACTCCTCTTCCTCAGGCTGACTATCCCTTCAACGCTGATAATGCTTATGCTCCTAATGGTCAGTCAATGACTGCTCAGGATCAAGCAATTATTACTGTGCTAGACGCTGTTGCAAAGGACGATACCCAAAAGATTGGCATTGCAGCTGCTTTTGGGTTGGCTGATGATAATGAGCTAGAGCTTTTTAAGCAGTATCTAGCAGGAACCTATGAACCAACTTCTAATCTTCAGCAAAAGTTTAGATCGTCTCGATGGCAACTACGTAAGGGAATTTCTGTTGTTCCTATTCCCCCTAATGATCAAGATAGGGGATATGAAAAGGATGAGAATGGAAATTCTTACCGTCCTATTTCTTATACTATTTCATTAACTGAAAGACAAGGAATTGCTCCAGCCCTCTTTGAATTCCTACAAGCCGGACAGTTTGGGCTTCCAATTATGTACAGATGGCAGTATAAAGATAGTGCTCCTTCTGGTGTACGGAATGGTACCGAGCTTCGACAAGAAGATCATAAGAAAATGACTAAAGATCCAACTACTGACGTTATTCTTATAGGAGGACGTGCAGTACGAAACTAACCTTTTAATCCTCAGTCCCTTAACGGGGGCTGGGGGTTTTCTTTTACTTTAGTATGGCTTCGCAAGAACCCCAACTGAAAGGATTACAATGGCTATTTATTCTAATCGTGTTACTCGGGAGGAACAAGAGAATTTAGAATCTATGTTCTCTCCTTATCGCAGTGGTATTCGTGGTACCGAACAACCTCAGGTTATTTCTGATGGCCGAGGCGGTACTCTTATTGGTACTAGCTTTGATCTTGCCTTGCTTCAGGCGAAGGATCCTGAGGCATTTAGTACTCCAGCTCTTTCCGAGCAGATGGTTTCCGCAAAGGCTTCAAATGATGCCGGACTAAATGGTATGCTCGGTGTTAATGTAGCTGGTATTGGTAATAAGCAAATGCTTCTTGCCAGACAACGGCAGGCATCGACATGGTTTACAAGTCTATTTCCCGACCTTCCCTCTGATCTAGTAGAGGCTCAGTTCTCTGAAATCTATAGCGAAGAGAATGCCAAGCGGGAGCAAAAGGATCTATACAGCTGGGGACCGCTTGGCGTAGGCCCCGGTACTACTGTCAATGAAGCTGGCAAGGCTGGTGAAGATAAGAACTTCTACGAAGGTCGTGGTAATATTCTACGTACTGCCCGTCTTCTAGCTGGCCGCCGAGATCCTAACTTCTTCAACGCAGAGCGTAACCCTAATCGCTCGGACTGGAAGCCAGCACTCGTAGCAGCAATCAATGATATTGCTCCGGGTAGCTTCAGAGGAATGAAGACTGAGGAAATTATTCAGGATGAAGAGCTTATGGATGCAGCTATTGATCTAGCTCGTCAGACTGGGACTATCAACCAAGACGACCTTAAGCAGTTCAATCTTGATAGTTTTGATGAAATCCGAGCCCGTGGTGAAGACCGTGGTCTCAATCAGGATGCTCTTAAGGTCTATGTGTATGAACAAGCTCAGCAGGAAACAATCCGTAACCTTCATGCTCTCATTAATAACCCAAAGGATCTCAATCCTCTGGCAGTCCTAGAGCAGGTTAAGGCTCTTGCTGTAACTGTTGGTCCAGACTTCCTCGATGAAGCCATGGGCTCTGTTCAGCAGCGTGGCAACTGGGCAGATACTGCCTGGGATCGGCTCCCTGAAGATACCCGTAAGAGCCTAGAGTTTGCTGGCTACCGACAAGATACCTTCCTTCGGGATAAGGACGGCGAGGTTCTCCCTTATATGCAGAACGAGTATAAGTACTCTGCCGAGGCAATGCGAGTTGTCTCTGAGCTAGCAGCTACTAACTCTCGTGAAATGATCTTTGAAAAAGGCTGGCATGATGGCTGGGCTAACTGGACTCGTCGCTTTAGTGATACTATTAAAGTAGATGTAGGAAATGACCCATTTGCTATGTATTTCCTTATTCCGTCCGTTGTTGGCGGTGTAGGAGCCAGTATGGCAACTGGTGCTGTGTTTAGTGCTGGAGCTGCTACTACAACTACCTCTCTTGGTCGTGTTATGTCCATGACAGCTCTAGACGGTCTGACTGCCGGTTTGACAGAAGGCTACGCTGTAGGCATCGCTGGACAGTCTCAGGCTATCGTTGGCGGCCTTCAGGAGGAGCTAGACTGGAATGGTGTTACTAATAACATGCTACTCTACGGAGGTCTGGGTGCTATTGGAGGTGCCGGTTTGGCAGGTCTTGTTGGTGGTGTTGGCCCAAGCATTCGTGGTCTAGGCCGCTTAAGCACTCATGTTACTAACCTAGCTGAGGATATTGCAGCTACGGGTATCGTTGGTGAGGCTTCAATGAGCCGAGCACTGAGTCGCCTCGCAGAGCGTGAAGCTACTGTCGCTGAGGTAGAGGGTGCTCAGATCTTCTCTAATATCGAAAACCGAGGTCTTGCTATTCGCCTTAACCGAGGTGAGGTCGAGGCTAAGGAAGCTATTGCCGAGGTTATTCCTAACATGGTAGTTGTACCTGAAGGAGCAAGCCACTCGACTCTAGTTGATTCTCTATTCTCTTCTCATGTACTAGCCGAGAATGGCCTATCGCCAGCTGCTGCTGTAGATCTTGTCTACGGTATTCAGCGACGACTAGGAGCTGGCGGTCAGATTGCAGCAGAAGAGTTTGATCAAGTTGTCCGTGCTGCTTTCCGTGCATCTAAAGAACATGCTGCTAAGTTTGGCGCAGATCTTTATGATGATAGCGGAAAGCTTCTTCGTGATGTTGCTGATGCTCGTATCCAGCAGATTGATGCTGCTGTTACGGCTAACATGAAGGAAGTAGAAGCTAGGTTTGTAGGCGGTAGTGGTCTTCGTCCTCTAACTGACGCCCAGCATACAGAGCTAAAGACTCTTGTGCAGGCCCTTAAGGACGGTACTATTACTCCTAAGAATCTTAAGAAGCTTACTGACTATGCTCAGAGTCTTCACGACGAGAAGCTAATGAAGTCAGTCCAGCGTCTTGTCAACGAAAAGGGCAACCTACCTGCCGAAGAGCTAGCTATCTTTAACCGTAAGATTGACTCTATTGTGGCGACTGGAACAAAGGCTCGTACCGAAGACTCGTTCTTGAAGCAAGTTCTTCGTGTAGAGAATGCTCTTAACCTTCTCCGTAATGAGTCAACTATCAAGGCGGCTCAGGATCTAGGTATTAGTGCTAAGCGACTGATGCAGTATGCTAGTAGGTATAAGGCTATTGTTGGCGATGCTACCGCAATCAAGGCCCTCGATGCAGAGATGCCTGATGCTCGTGCTGCTATTCAAGCTATCTCAAAGGGCGAGGGTATGCGTGTGCTTGATAGTACACCACCAGCCTTTAATGTTGAGAACTTCCTACAAACCTCTAACGCTGTTGCAGCTATTCGAGAAGCTAAGGATCTTCGTACAAAGCTTCGTTCTCTTGCTAAGCGAGCTGCAAAGCTGGCTGAGAAGCGCGGAGATGAGAAGGCTCTACGCCGTCTTGAAAAGGTTGCTACTCGTATGCAAAAGAGGTTCATGGAAGTCAACAAGAAGCTCGGTATTGACTTTGATGCCGAAGAAGCCTATGCTCGTGTTCTTGAGCGTATCAAGAGTGATATTCCATTCTCAGCTCGTACAGGAC
>Ga0196905_1000076_pt1 | contig 36015 bp, 34 predicted proteins | sample CB_VirMetaG_3_FD_169098 | JGI IMG/M metagenome (GOLD analysis project Ga0196905, IMG submission 169098) | Freshwater to marine saline gradient viral communities from Chesapeake Bay - CB_1508_1S Viral MetaG (v3) (version 3) | ecosystem: Environmental > Aquatic > Marine > Coastal | place: USA... | reverse complement strand
GTTACCTGAATATCTTAATTTAGTTGTAATAGATGACTAAAAGACTAAGAATAGTACGATGAATAAACTAATAACAATATTACTTCTAACTCTATCCATATCTGCCTATTCCCAGAATGGTAGCAAGGTAATCGGTGGTGGTCAAAGCAGTTCCGGTGGTATTGGGGCCACTGACCAGTCACTTACCGGAAACAGATTGCTAAATGGAACTGGATTTTTCAATCTCACCATTGACTCACTGCCTGTGTTTAGCCTAAGGTCAAATGAGATCTACATCACTGATGACTCTACAGATGTCTTAAACATAGTTGGCGCAACTACCAAGTATAGAAAAGAAAACGCAGGATACTCCAGAGTCAACTCACTGGGTCTGGACTTTTTGTACTTCCAGAATACAAATGGCAGTGATGAGTTTCATCGGTTGTCTATAGATGAAGAGTCTCTTGGCCTTTCTTCCAAGAGGAAAGAAGTTGTCGGTAATGCAAGTTATGGATCTGAAGCGACCTTTGATCCAGACTTCCTTGACTTTAATATGTCAGATTCTTTATCAGCATCAAGGGCTAAGATTCGACTAGCTAGAGACAAGATCACTATTACAGCACCGGACTCATTGGTACTTGATATTGGTGCGGAGACTTACGACGAAGACCTGAATACCGTACTGGCGATTGACACCGACACAAAGAGACTATACTACAAAACCGTAGAAATTGGACTAGTCAGCTACGACACATATGCCTCTGGCTTGGTGTCCACCACACTAAGCCGATTCGGTGGCTCTGCAACGACCATAACAAACCCATCCACAGGACAATACAATTACACTATAGCAAGTACATCACACGCGCTATCAATAGACTTTGAAGGTAATAACGCGAACCTGAATGGATTAAACGAATTGGTGCTTGTAATCAACAACACGGCCAACTCAAGAGACAGGATCTTCAACATACAAATCATAAATAAATCTGGCGACTCACAAGTAAACTCGTTCGCTACTGGAACGAACTACACTCAAGTAGTAAGTGGGTACATAACAACCATCACTATACCGAACATGAACGGCTTTGGTGCTAGTGGATACAAAGTGATGCTTCGATGAGATATACCCTTCTTGCCATATCCCTTTTTTTATCAATCCATCTGAGTGCTCAATTCAGAATGGTTGGAGAAGGCGCGTGGACTATCGTAAATGATTCTACCTATTCAGCTACGATTGAGTTCTATGGAGACTTAACCGGAATGTCATACTTGGCCACGAATATCGCTGACACAATGCGCGTGTTCACCGGCACAGAGCAGATGTATCAAATTACTACTGTAGGTGCAACGACATTTGGTTCTGCTGAGTTAGTGGTAATAGAGTTGAATGGAAATCACGGCAAACCCATTGGGCAGGTCATGGTTTACGATCCGGCTGGAAAGACTACGATCCCACAGGTGCCCTTTGGATCGACCGGATCGACGGCGCAAATTCAGGCAGCTATTGATACTTATAATGCTAGGCTTTTAGCGACGGGCGGCGTAGACCTGACACCATACTCCACGACCTTGGAAATGAGACAGGAAATCAGTGACTCTATCGCAACGGTAACAGGATTAGCAGATGGCGATAAGGGAGACATAAGTGTTTCAGGATCGGGTTCAACCTGGACGATAGATGCCAATGCAGTGGACGCTGACAACATCGCCACTAATGCCGTAGGATCTGACGAGATAGCGCCCAGCGGCGTAGCTGCCGGCAGTTACACAGCAGCGAGTGTGACAGTTGACCAGGATGGCCGAATCACATCGGCTACCTCGAACACTACCTTAGTCAATCGCACGGAATTATCGGATAGCACGGCGGCGATACGAAGCGACATTCCAGGACAGGAAGAGGTCGAGGATTTTGTCGGGGGCATGATTGCGTCTGGAGGTGGAATTAATACTTCTTATGATGATGCAGGTGGGCTTCTTACGATTTCTGCCGATAGCTCAGTGATGGCGACAGTTTCGGCGGTGCGGGATTCGGCGGCGGCGATTCGGAGTGCAATAACAGCGGCAACGCCTCTAAGCCTAACTGATGCTGTTTTTTCAATTGCCCCAACTTACGAAGAGCCGGAAAAGCCAACGCGCCCGGAGGTGTTTGATTATTATATTGATCCATCCGGCGGCAATGACACTAACGCCGGAACAAGCCGAACGGCGGCTTTTCAAACGTCTACGCCATTTAATACACTGATGTCGTCATGGTCAGGCGCTGACACGGTAGATGTATTAATGATGGAAGGCACGCACACCGAGACTATTAGAACCGCATCCGCAATAGGAACTTATACCGTTTTTCGATTTTGGACGCAAGGAGATGTAGTACTCGATAGAGATTTGTCAACGACAGGCGACGAATCCGGGTTTTCAGTCGGTGGAATCAATAACGAATTTCAGATAATTGGACCGATCATAATTAGAGATATATTCAATAACGGGCTTTCCACATTCGATGCGACAAAAGCATACATATGGGATGCAACAATAATCAATGCAGATGATGGATTGAGTGCTCACGGAAGTAGCACTATGTATGCAATTAACGTAAATGTAAGCGACTGCCGGAAGTATGCCATTGCACACGTTTCAACGTCAGATACTTATCACTGGAGGGTAACGGCTACCGGCAAAACCGGCGCTACCGGCGGGCTTTCTCTCATTGATTCGGGATGTACAGGATATTTCAACGAATGCGTTTTCCTTCCCCCGCCCGGCTCGACAGGCAAAGGGCCGGAGAGTGTAGGAACCGGCGCAAGTTTATACGAAAATTGTTTCATTGGTATGGACACAATGACCGGAACATGGAGCGATTACCTGAAATTAGAAACGGCTACAATTTCGCACTCTTATATCAATGCAAAGCTTTCCTTTTACCTGAATACCGTTTTTGACCATGTTTATGGAAAATTGACTATTAGGCCACGCGGCCCGCAAACCGATACACTAACAATAAAAAACTGCGCAATAACGCAGGCTTACGAATCCGGGCGGCTTCTTAATATGAATTTCTACTCATATCCGACCGAAGCGGGCGGGGTGATCATTTTCCAAGACAATATTTTCCAAGGGTTTGCACAGACCTATTGGGCAACTTCGGCGGCGGCGGGCGCTTACGTGGATAGTACGTACATTTTTCGCAACAATGTTTTGTTCAATAATACAACCAACTACACCAACATAAGCGACCCTGGCACGGATATAACCGGCAACCCAGATCTGTACACCGCCGCGCCAACAAGCCGAAATTATTACGAGTACACACACAGCACAGCGAGCAGTGCAGTTAACGCGGGATGGAATGGCGACGATTGTGGACTAGGTGAAACAAACACTACTTTTTTCGAGTATGAAGCAAAGTTAGACAGGAATGGAGATGTTAAACTAGCACGAAACCCAACTAGCATAGTAAATAATATCACAAACAACACCGGCGCAACGTACACGGCGAGCGATGGCGTGAAAATTGACGTTGACAATATAGAACTAGATATTAATACATTAACGCAGGTCGGGGTAGACACATCCGATTTTTTGGCTGTTTGGCATCCAGCCACTAGCAATCACCGAAAACTGAAAATAAGCGATTTAAGGGATATAGAAGCAGAGCAAGGATTAAGGTCAGTACTTGGATCAATTAGATTAGGAATGCCGAGCGCAAATTACGGCAATCCGCTTTTGCAGCACAGGCAAATCAATCTTAATAACGCAGGAACTTCATACGATTTGATGGTTGTTGATAGCAATGATACAAGCGGAAGAACAGGAGGTTTATTGATAACAGACGACGCTAGCGATGCTGTGGTATCTACCACAGGAAAGCTACACATCAAAGGACGCGCCGACGATCAGGCAATGATGACTTTCATGCCTACGTTTGGAGATGGCAGAAGCGGGAACACAGAAATAGCGGCACAGATTGAATTTTGGAGCAATACAGTAGGATTTGGAACACGCAAAAGCGAAATAAGAGCGTACGGAATTGGTACTCAATCGAGCCTCGCGTTTTTCACTAACGACGGCGATGGCGGCACAGTGCAAGCAGTAAATATCCGATACGACGGAAACGTAGGCATAAGAACCGGCACTATAACAAGCCCAACGGCAAAATTACACATTGCCGCCGGTAGCGCAACAGCAAGCACCGCGCCGCTGAAAATCGCGGAAGGAACAAACCTAACTACGCCGGAAGATGGCGCAATAGAGCACACCACAGACAATCTCCATTTTACGGCGGGTTCAACTCGCTACACACTTGCCAAAACGTTGACGGCTACGGCTACACTTGATTTTGGAAGCACTGCATCGCAGACTACCGCCGATCTTACAATAACCGTGACCGGCGCGGCAACCGGCGACGCGGTAAGCCTTGGTGTTCCTGTCGAAAGCGTGGTGTCAGATAGTTCATTTTCGGCATGGGTGAGCGCCGCTAATACGGTAACGGTTCGATTCAGTAATCATAGCGCCAGCGCACTTGACCCGGCTAGTGGAACATTCCGCGCCGTGGTCATTAAATACTAACACCATGATCTATGAAATCAAAAAAGGACAAAAAGACTGGAAACCCGTAGAGTTCCCATGCATATACTTCCCCAGAGTGGGCAGTCAATGGATCTTCGACATCGAGTTTACAGAGTCCTGCTACTACAACTGGTTGCCGGACATGGACCAGCACGACTACAACAAGATCGGTGGTGTTACTAACGCTCTATCCTTGAACAATGTAGACAATGCATTGATAGGTTGGAGGCCGTCACTAATGGCCAAAAACTTATTTGAGATCGTTCCATACTTTAACGTAGGATCGGCATTTGAGATTGGTAATCCACTAATCACCGGGCCGGGCGTAACAAATAGGGTAATAATCACATACAAGGGCGACAAAACCTTTGAGACACAGATCGAGTCAATGGAACCAATGGAAAGAAAGCTCAATAAGTTCTGGTTCGGAAGAAGAATAGGCATGAACATGGGCGGTGCTAATAACGCACCCGGCCCTTATGGTGGAGTAGCCAGCCAAGATATGGAGATGTATGTGACGTATTGGTATGTGAGGTAGATTTCCGCTAAGATTGCGACGACCAACTAACAAACCACTATATTGTGGTAAAATACAACAACATGAAAACATTACTAACAGTAATATTATCCTTTATCGCCGTTGCAGTGTTAGCACAGGCAGACACTACGGTAGTTACCAATCCTTTCCAGGATGGCAACCTCGAAGGAGTGGTCAGCCAATACGAGTTGATCTATGCTGCATTAGCAACCCTGTGGGGATATGCCGCCAGAGCACTCTTTAAAAAAGAGTCTGGTGATCCATTGTTCTATCTCTCTATTGTGGCGGGAGCAGCAACGATTGGAGGCATATTCGTATGGCAGGAATTGAGTGATGCTATCAGTTTAACGATCTCTTTCGTTATCTCTACCAAGCTGTACGAACTGGCGTGGAAGCCAATTGAAAAGATCATCACATCTAACAGAGTAGAACAGCCCAAGGCATGAGGATTGACGAAGTACATAGGCTAATCCTGTTAGGTGTCAACAAGACACAGACCGGATACCTGTCTCCACCGGAGATCGATGACTTCTTCAATCGTGCACAGAGGGCAGAATTTGCAGACCTTCTTGGCATTCCAGGAACACAAGACCAGAAAGGATATGCCAGGGTGAGAAAGATTCACCGTGACCTTGCTCCATTCAGGGTTTCTGCTATAAGCGATTCAGATGCGGGTGGGCTTGTGTCTACTCCGACTGAGTTGGAATACCTGATTGCAGTAATGGCTAACGATAACACGCCAATAGACATTTGCACAGAGAGCCAGTTAGCATACAGACTAACCAGCAACTTGATCCCGATCAATGCGTCCTTCCCTGCTGCTGAAGAAACCGATACCGGATTTCAAATTTACCCAAAGGAACAATACACGGATGTAAAGTACTGGTACTTGGCAACGCCTACAAATGTAGAATATGTACACACTGTGGCAGGAAGAACGATCATCTATGACGATGCCGCATCAACTCACCCACAATGGAAGGGTGCCGCATTAGAGCGTGTGATCAACCGAGCAATCGAACTGGCTGGAGAGTACCTGCAAAGTCAATATACTGCTGAGAAAAGCGCAGCTAAAACGCAAAGAGGATTATGACGACGCTACGGAAAATATCAGAACAGATCCACCGAATCCTAGAGGGTGGCGACATAACCACTGATACTCCTTACGACATCAGGGAGATTCAGGAGTTGGTTGCCCAGACGGTCAACTCGCTACTAAAGGCAGAGTACGTTGATCTCCATATCCGTCAGCGTGAACACATTCCTCCTCATGCACTGATCGCTGTGTACGAAGGCGTAGAGGTGCAGGGTGCTACAGGAAGCAACATTATGCGGTGCTCGTTACTTGGCCCTGATTTATACGAGGAGTGGAGAACGCCGGGTGGAGACACATGGACTACACCTGGTGGTGATCCCTGGATTACTGGCTTCGACTCCAGTGTTACAGTCAACGTCACAGAGGTCACTGGAACTGGTAAGTACACCTACACGATAGTCATAGGCGACATGGCGATTCCAGGCGCAACCGACCTGGTGGCCTTGCAAGCAGAAATTGATGCGTGTATTGCGACTGAGAGCAGTTACATCAAGTTCGTGCAATTTGGTGATGGATTTCCGGCGGTATTCTCTACGTCAGGAATAACGGCCATGACAGTAGATGCCTCCTCGGTAACGATCACTTATGACCCAAGCCTGACGTTAGGAGATCCGAAGCCAATCCAGACAGCAACAGCAGAAACACATGCGCTACTAGCAGACGGAACAGTTAACTACGGGACGACTACATTAGACAAGATGCAGTGCTGTACGATGGCCGTTGACTTTGCAGCGTCCAACGCATACCTAACCCTACCGGCACAGCCAATCAACTTACCAAGAGGAATGGGAGTGTGGAGGATATACTTAACGCCTGACAGTCCATATATCCCAATGCCGTCACAGGTGCTAGGTATCGCTGGAGCAACAACACACACAGGCCTGAGTACGATTTTAAGCGGAAGAACGGCATACGAGTACAGTAGCCGTAACAAAATTAGATTCAACAAGACACTGGCCGAGATGCCTGAAAAGGTAACAGTAGAACTTCTGGTGGTAGACCCGGCAACGTTATCAGATACCGACATGCTTCCTGTCCCACCAGAGATGGAGCACGATGTGATAAGAACTGTACTAGAAACATTAGGGGCTAAGATCCAGGAAGATCTGGTCCCAGACGGAAACCCAACAAGTAGATGACATACGCAACAATAGATAGTATAGTTAACTCTGCATTGTTAAGCAACAACTTGACCATCCACTACTACGTCCAGTTGGCAAATGAAGCATTGAAATGTTTGAATGAAATCAGTTATGACACCCTCCCCACGCCTAAGTCGGTGGAACTAACAGTGAATGCGTTCAACGAGGTAACGATTCCAGAGGACTACATTGACTGGGCGAGGGTGGGTGAGAAGTATGGTCTTCAAATATTGCCGCTTCTTCCTAACCCGAACTACAACAGGCTTGCAGCGACCAACGACTTAGACGAACAGATAGCATACACAGAGCCAACCACATACAGGGATTCTATCAGCTACTTCGGTGACGGATACTGGTGGAACAATTACACAAGTAGCTACGGAGAGCACACGGGCAGGTTCTACGGACACGGAGGAGGCAAGCAAGCAGGGTTCTTCAAGCCCATCGAGGAGCGAGGAGTTATCCAACTTGACACAAGCATTACCCCTGGAACGACCATATACTTGGAATACATAGCATTCGATACAGCAACAATAGGGAGCCTGGTTCCCAAGTACGCAGAGTCAACCATAGAGTCATACATCACCTGGCAATACAAGTCCTGGTCAACGCTCTATAACTTAGGAGATGTGGATCGGGCAGAGAGAACCTTCCATAATAACCATCGGAAGTTGAGAGCCAGGATGAGTGACCTAACGATAGACGTAATAAGAAACACAGCTAGAAAGCACTTTAAGCAGTCAGTGAAGCTATGATAGAAAAGAGAATTTTTACGGGTGGAATGAACAGAGATGATGCGTACAGCGTCCTTTCACCAGAGGACTATATATCTGCGTTCAACATTCGAATCACTGACGATAGGAATGGGGCTACTTTTGGTAGGATAAACCCAGTAGAAGGGAATGCTCGCGTACTATCCCCACTACCCAGTGGCTCATATAGAACTATATGTGCGTTAGAAGACACGGAGAACGACCATATTTACTACTTCGTTACTGGAGATGGCGACTATATAGTTAAGTACACAGGCACCTCATGGATACTCTTGGATGGATCTGACGTAGAAGGAGGTCTTAACTTCTCCAAAAGAATACATAGTGCGGTGCTGGTGAACGACACAATCTACTGGACAGACAACTACAATCAGCCAAGGGCATTTCATTTAAACAGAACATACGCCACGCCGATCCGACAGGAGGATCTGACACTCATTAAGCGTGGTCCTAAACTGCCACTTCAGGTAGGTAAAATATCGTCAGCGTCTTCGCCATTGATTGAGGAACTGACCAATAACTTTATAGGAGAGACATCATTCCAGTTTGCTTATCGGTACATCTACAATGAGTACCAATATTCTGTACTCAGTCCGTTCAGCAAACTGATCACACATAACATTGACGAGGAAGACTTTGACGCTGTATACATCAGCATCCCGTCGGCAGAGACAATCCCCAATGGTGTACGATCTGTACAACTATTGGCGCGTAACGGCAACTCAGGGTCTTTCTACATTATAGATACATTCGATATTGGGTTCGAGGAACATAATGCCGGAGATGTCATTATAGACACCGTGTTCACGAACGACACAAGGGGTATTGCAATCTCAGACGAGATCGCCTACAAGTTGTTCGATAGTGTGCCACTGAAAAGTGAAACCATCGAAGCAGCAAGGAACCGATTGTTCCTCGGCAACAACCTTATCGGATACGATGCACCAAGCATCATCATCTCCGCAGAAGCAGAGAACAGCACCATAGGCCCATCAGCCGTAGAGGGAGAGTACATCTTACTGGAACTAATCTGGGAGGAAAGAGAAGACTCTGATCCTGTTATTTCGTATGAGTTCAGAGAGTTTTATTTGATCGTAAAGGTTCCGTCTGGAGAATTTGCCGGGTATCACCAGGTACAAATAGTTGGGAATCCATCGAACGCATTCTATTCTCAAACACTGCCACCATCTGTATTAGTAAGTGCCGACACATTTGTACTTGCTATAGATAATGATCTGGAGGGGTACTATGTAGACAACTTTATACCTGATGACGCTGACAACGGAAGGGCAGCAACTAACTTCAACTACCCTGGACAGCAGCCCACAGTAGTAGGAGGCGACGCTGACCCTGCAACGACCAGCCACTTCAAAAGCAATAGCTGGTATAGACTAGGTATAGTATTCTACGATAACGAGGGAAGATCCCCAGGGGTATGCCCTGATACGGTGGTAACCAGAACGGTAGAAAGGCAATACCTAACCAGTCAGTTCACAACTGCAATCAACTGGTCAATAGAGTCCGACCCGGAACTAATACCTGATTGGGCGACACACTACCAGATCGTAAGAACGAAAAACCAAACCACATCCTTCTTTGTACAGTCATTTATTTACAAGATTAAGTACGTAGAAAAGACGGATGGTGGAGATTACGAGTTAGCTGACAACTACGTAGAAGGCAGCACAGTCGGACTGGCATTTGATGTTTCAAACTTATTCCGTGATGGCCTCGGATATTCATTCCAGGCTGGCGACTTGATCACCTATTGTCCTCCAAGCGGAGAGAACATAACCCTTAAAGTAGAAGACATATGGGGTAAGTACGTAATCGGTGAGTATCGCAACATTGGCGATCTGTCCGACGGAACTTCCAATCCGAACGCGAAGTGCCTGATTGAGATCTATACTCCATACCGTAGCAGTGATGACGAGTTCTTCTACGAAGTGGGTGAGGCATTCCCGATTGAAGATGGCGACTTCTCGATCACCTCTGGTCGGATCACAGGCGACTGCTTTCTGGTGGAGCGACAGTTTGATGACACGGATCTACTGACTGAGGCTATGAACCGGAACGACAAGTACTGGCAGTTGTGGCATACTGATGTAGGTCGGTCCAGTATTATTGTGCGGGACGACGGACAGAAGCGACTACCTACTAACATTGCCTACTCTAATACATTCGTGCAAGGAACCAGGACTAATGGACTAAACAGCTTCGAGTTGTTAGACTATACAAACCTGGATGAACGTCATGGTAGTATCAAAAAGTTGGTGCTCACTTCAAGGACGCAACAATACGGGACTGTAATGTTAGCAGTCTGTACACAGGATACTGCATCAATATACCTGGGCGAGACTCAGGTGGTAGACAACTCGGATAACGCCATCCTTGCAACGTCCGGTAATGTAATAGGAACCATAAATACCCTAAAGGGAGGATACGGGACAAGACACCCGGAGAGTGTAGTTGAGAACGAGGGCAACGTATACTGGTTCGATCAGAGGAACGGCAAGGTAATTAGGTACAACATAAATGGATTGATACCCATATCTGATTACAAGATGTCAACATTCTGGCGAACTACCTCGCAGCAAAGATTTGGGGAGTACGTGGCCGGATACGATTCATTTAACGAGGAGTATCTTTTGAGTATACCAGGCAATTATGTGGCGGCATTCTCTGAGAAAATAAATAGATGGACTAGCTTCTACAGGTACACGCCAGAGGCGTATGCAGTGAAGGGGCTTACGTTAGTAAGTTTTAAAGATGGGGATCTATGGGAACACAACGACAGTTTTTACAGTACATTTTATGCTAAAGACGAATCTCCTAGCTTTTCATTCATTGTTAATGGAAATTACAGCTATGAGAGGAAGTACACCAACATGCACATAGAAGGAACCGTCACGCCGGAAACTGTATCATTTAGGACATACGAGCCTAATTCGCAGTACAGCGTTACCTATGGTGATGAGATAGTTAAAAGAGACTCTGTGTATTATGTCCCAATATTTAGGGATGTAAACTCACCCAACCTGGAAGGAACGACAGACGAGAAAAGACTTAAAGGAGAGTTCATGGAGGGTCGATTCCTTCAGGTAGGGATCACGTTTCCGCTACTCTTCTATTGGAGCGTGTATTCACTGGGAATAAAGATGATTGAAAACTTTGGCCATCCGGTGGTCGTAAAACAAGAGATATAATGGGAGAACAAGGATCAGGAATTGGACTAGGCGGGATTGGGATGATCGCTGGAGCAGCCGCAGGACTTTTCAGGAGTGGACTAGGCATCGCTCAATTAATCAAGGCCCGTAGAATGAGGACTCCACAGCGGCCCACATACAACATACCACAGCCTATACAAAACCAATTAGGACTTGCGCAGAATAACCTCAACGCTCGCATGGCTGGAGCAGCACAGGCAGAGAACAACATCTACCAGAACCAGGCCACAGCGATGAGTAACATCCAGCAGGGTTCCACGAACTCGGCCACACAACTAGGTAGTGCTGCCATTGCACAGGCACAGACGAATAGGTCAATGGAGAACCTGCAAGCCCAGGAGTCGATGGACTACCAGAGGCGTTTACAGGCTCTAGGGCAAGCGCAAAACACGATGGCAGGGTATCAGGACAAACAGTGGGACATCAACCAGTACGAGCCTTATATGAACGCTATGGCTACTAAATCAGCCTTGCAACAAGGTGGATTAATGAACCTTTACGGTGGCCTCGGAGACTTGGGTGGTCAGGTAGCACAGATGGGAGCAATGGACTACATGCAACCAGGTATTATTAAGAGTATGTGGCAGCATGGCGGTCAGAAAAGATACCCAATGACTCAGGCCGGATGGGGCATTATGAATGCTCAGGTGGCACCTTTTAAACTTTAAGAGACAATGGCAGATCCGAAAGGAATATACTTTGGACAGGGGAACATGGGGTTCGCTACGATCTTACCGGAAAAGGATGTTAAGTCCATGCCGGAGAGAGTGCAGGAGGACCAGTATAAGAGGGCAATGCTTACCTCAAAGCAAAAGGATACCAAGGCAGAAGACCTTGCATCCATCAAGGCATTTGATACCTACCGATACTACCTGCCTGTTACTAATCAGCTAGTAGAGAACCTGGTTGACTACGTAAGGAAACCGGACTATAGTTCTAGTGAGTTCCAGCTTATGAAAGCAAAGGCAACTCAATTGTCTCAGGCTGCTATGCAGTTGAAAGACACAGACGACCTGGCATTTAAGGAATACGACGACAACCCTATATACAATGACGATGTAAAGACTGGATACGTAGAGAAATACAGGAGCAACGCAACCGTTGAAGGACTTGAGCAAGCAGCAAAGACGGTGCCTGACAAGTACTGGTTCCTAAAGGAAGTAGGCGGCAGCAGGTTTATTAATGAAGGAGAGGCATTCAGGGCTGCTATCGATAAAGAGTTCCAGGACTGGTTGATGACTTCCGAGGAAGGGATGAACTTCCAAAGGCAAAGGTTTGGAAACGCCATCAATCAATTCAGCAGCGACTTTGAAAAGCAAAAGTTAAAAGCATTCGCCAAGTATGACGAAGCAACCGGGAGGATAGTAGCCAAGGATGCAGACGAACTCATTGAAGCGGGTGTCCTTGTGGCATTTCAGCAGAACCCGAACACTAATAGGCTTATAGAGGATAAGTCAATAGAGTACATGAAGAGTCAAGGCATTGAGGGTCCGGTAACGGATGAGATCAGAGCCGAGGTATTGAAGTCTTACCTAGATCCAAGAGCAGGTGTTGGTCAGATCGAAAAAGGAACCAAGAGAACAACGGCCTCCGACTTCATCCCTGCAAGTCAGGTACAGGGAAGAGAGACAAGAACTACTGCTACCAAGTGGTTGGATAGCGCACTAACAGGAGACAGAAACGCATGGGACTTCATCAAAGGTTCTCAGTACGAGGGCAAGACGGTGATCGAGTCTGACGTAAGTCCTGATGGCACAACAGTAACGATTCGATTGGGAGATCCGGTTAAAGAATACATAGAAGGTGCGCAGTCAGTATCAATGCCATCAGCAGATGGTAAGGGTGTTAGTGAAGTATTTGTAATGCCAAGCGTAACCAGGACCATAGACCTGACCGACAGGAACAGGTGGAACGACGAAGCACTGCTTGAACTATATAGAGGAACAGTATCAACCAGCCAGCGGCCATCATTCGGCGAGGTTAGAGCGACCGTAAAGCCAGAAAAGAAGACACGTAAATTCGACAACTACTAATGAACGACAAGAGAAAGAAACTATACCAGGGATTAGTAGACGAGGGGTTGTACTCCAAAAGCTACGAAGAGTTTGAGAACCAGTTCTCTAACCCGGAATCCCGTCGCAACCTATACAGTGGATTAGTAGACGAGAACCTGTACTCCAAAGGATACGAAGACTTTGAAGTACAATTCTTTTCTGACCTTCAAAAAAAAAATCCAGATGGCACCTCTTCCACAGAGTTCTCCACGCCATCTCCCACTGGATCGCCCCAAGCAGATGTCCCCACTGCGGCAGGGAGTTCTAAGTTACAGTTTCTAGGGAGGAGAACACCGGAGCAAGTAAGAGGTAGATTAGAAGATGTCGAAAGTGCGCTCACTGGCAAGCGAGGAGAGAACACTGAATACGGAAACCTTGACACGGTACAGTTCAAGTCTAAAAGATACAATGAATTGGTTGAGACAATCAATAGTTCAGACGTACTTAACAAGTTAAAAAAAGCAGAAGAAGATCTCAATAGAATGGTCAAGCCAGAGGACATGCCTGAAGTTAAAAGGTATGTAGACCTGGTTGGGCAATACAACAAGAACTCTGAGGCATTAAAAGAGATGCTGAAAGAGATCGAGGGTGCGAAGCCTACGACCAAGGAAGAGGAGGTAGCGATAAACAATAAGATCAACACATACAACCAAATGGTTTCCGAGTCGAAGACTATGCTTGAAGAGATCGACAAGCTAGATCCAGACAAGAACCCGGTAATATCCAAATACAATAAAAGCGTTTCGTCCTACAACGCACTGGTTGATCAGGCTAAAAATCTCAATCTATTAATCGAGGAAGCAAATAGCCATAAGAAATTCCTTGAACCATACTACCAGGAATTAGATGCCACTCCACCTGAGATGGTTAATCAGTCACAAGAGCAGCCAGTAGATGAGATAGAAGTCTTCAATGACCGTAGATGGGAACCAGCCAAGAACCTAATCAAGAGCTTTTGGGGTCCACTAAAGTACGACATACCTGCAACTACTGCAAGCAGCATGGCGGCTATGGGGCCGGAAGATTATGAGAGTCTAAGAATGCGCAACCCTGAGTGGTTTGACAAACACTACGTTCCAAAACTACAAGAGAAACATGGTGATGCATGGGAGAAGGGCGCATTAAATGAATTAAAAGAAACAAGGTCCGAAATCCTTAGATGGGCATTAGATAGATCAGCTAAAGGAGCAGAATACAAAAGAGAACTTATCCAATCATGGGACGATGTTAACGATCCTATTGATCTACTCAATTTCATTTCTTCGGCAGTCGGTCAATCGATGGCGCAAATCCCAGTTAACGTAGCCACTGCTGGTGCATCTGGCATCGGTCAGTCTATCGGTGGCATCTACATGGATGAGGTGCAAAAGTTAGCAAAGGAGTACGAGATCACCCCGGAGGAAGTGATAGACAGAGAACTGGACGACCAGGCAACGGCCATCGCATTTGGATTTGCTTCAGGTGCACTGGATAAACTAGGTGCCGACAAAGTGCTAGGTGTGTTAAGTAAGACAGCAGTAGGGAAAGCATTGAGGATAAGGGCTAAGGACATGCTCAAGGTCGCTGGAAACGCAGCATTTGAAGGATTGACTGAAGCAGCGCAAAGTGTAATAGAACAAACGGGTGCTTCTATTGGTGCGGGAGAAAAACCGGAGATAGACTTGAAGCAGGTGCGTGACGAAGCAACGATGGGAGTTTTTGGCGGTGGAGCGATAAGCGCAGCAACTACGGTAGCCGAGTTCAATAAAGCTAGAAAAGAGAAAGCAGCAGATACTTCTCAGCCAGCAAAACCCACGACAGAACAACCAGAAACCCGCACAGAACCACCACCACTAGAACGAGTAGTAGCCGCCAAGAAGAAAGCAGCAGAGAACAAGCTGGAACTAGGAGCCGAGGTAGAGTACCAGGGTAAGAAGATGAAGGTGGTAGATGAGCAAGTAAAAGATGATGAAACCGTAGAGTCATTCACCCTGCAAGATGAAGAAGGCAATGAAGTCAATGTAGCACCTGAAAAGTTCTACGCAGAAACCAACAAGGAGTTGGCTGGTGTAGATCCAGAGGCTCTGAAGGTGGTGGACATGATTGAAAGGGAGCAAGAGAAGACTGCCCCGCCGAAGGAACCAGGAGAGGTGAAGGTCTACACTGATGAGAACATAGATCAGATCGCAACCGACAACCCGAACATACCTTTCCTTGAGCCACTGGTCAATGCTTTCAAGGCAGTCGAAGGAGTAAAGTCTGTGATCATTCACCCAAATGACGAGTCTTTCCAGGCTGCCGTAGGCGGTATTGGCGCGGGTGCATTCAAAGGAGGAGAGGTGCACATCAACGCGCAACGCATCAACAGCACGACCGGACTACACGAAGCAGTAACCCCTATCGCCGCCAAGCTTGCAACGACCAACCCAGACCTACTAAACAACTTCTACGATCAGATCCGCAACAGTGACGCTTACGAAGGACTAAAAGACTTTGAGGCACTGTACGAGGATGACATGAAGAAGGAAGAGGTAGTCACTGAATACCTGGCGAGGGTAGCTGCGGGACAGATAGATGTCACACCCACAGTACTGGAACAGATCAAGGCGTTTATTCAGAGTATTCTCGACAAGGTTGGTCTGAATGTATTTGATATCAACCTCAATGATGAGACTGACATCCGGTTCTTTGCCGGTAAGCTGGCCGATTCCTTAAAGACTGGAGGTAAGATCGACCTGGATCAGATGACTGATGTGGAGCGCAATCAGCTTGATCCATTATGGCATGGTAGCCCACACGACTTCAATCAGTTCACCACCAAAGCAATGGGTACTGGCGAAGGTGCTCAGGCATTTGGATGGGGTCTTTACTTTACAGATCAGGAGAGCATTGGTCGGTATTATGCAAAGGCGTTATCAACTACGCAATCCTTTATCAATGGTATCCCGGCAGAGGAGTCTGCTATTGGGAAAGGATTATTTAAAGTTGGTGGGCAATACTTCAGACTTGGCAAAGACAAAGATGACCTAATTGATCAGTTAAGGGATTTTACAACTTATAAGCCAGTACCACGCATAGGTAAGGATGTTGTATGGAGTGAAGAAACAGATCCAGAATCGGGAGATACTGTTACATTAATATCAGAGTACACTGATACCGATGGCAATAAACAGCGTCCGTTTAATTTCAGTGACCCATTATCATCAAGTGCTATTATTCCTATAGGACACGATGACGATGGTGGCTACTATGTGGCGCACCCAGGATTTGTTGCGAATGCAAAAGAGAATGGCTTGCGAGTAGATGGTGATGAGAAAGTTTTGTTCGATAATATAAACGATGCCAAAGATGCAATCTTGTCATACATGGATGAACTTAGTACATCAACTAAAAAAATAATAGATGAGGCAAGAAATGTATTATCAAATCCAAGTATTATAACAGAGAGCGCAAACAGAAACCTATACAAAGTAAAGGCATTCAAAGACAAAAAACAATACAAGCAACTCGGCAAGAAGGTATGGCCCATAGTTCCTGGTATAACTAACGATCCAGTAAAAACAAGACAAGCAATCTCTTCTGGAGAATTAAAGCCAGTAAAGGAATTTGACACTGCTGAAGAAGCAAGTAAATGGGTGGCTGAAAACAATGAATACGACTTACTAGAGTGGAACAAACCTATAAAGAAGGAGCAGTACAATAAGATCAAGGAGCAGTTTGACAAGGAACTTGGGGATTTACACGAAAGTCCGTTGCCCAAAATGCACGATCCAGTAGATGCAGACAAGTTAAGAAAGCAACTAAAAGATGTTCTATCTGCACAAGGTCAAGTAAAAAAAGATATAGATCAGTTATTAAAGAAACATAACGAAGTTAATGGATCTTATCTGTATGGGATATACGAAACAAGGTACACTAGGACAGTGAGCGAAGCGGCTGATTTAGTAGAGCCAGTTTCAAGTGATGACGCTGCAAAACTTAGGGAATTAGATTCAGAGTTTAATAGGCTTTACGAGGAGCGAAGATCAATAAATGAATCATTAGCTAATAACAGAGAGGTTCAGGGCCGAAATATCTACCAATCCCTAGTAACATTCTTCGGTGACGAAGTAGGCATGGACTACAACGAAGCACAGAAGCAAGCGTCCATGTTGTTATTACGCGCAGGGATTGACGGTAATAAACTACCCGCCGGATCAATGGGCCTGGGCGATGGAAGTAAAGGATTCAACTACGTAATCTTCGACGAGATGGACGTAGAGGTAGAGGAGAAGGTACGCTTCCAAAGAACCAGCCCAGACAAAGTAAAAGCCAAAAACGTACTCAAGCAAGCATTCGAAAACGGAGCGATCAATCCACAGAACCGCAACCAGATACTCAACTACGTAGCGCAAGGGTTCAACCTGCAACCCAGCGACGTAGACTTATTGATGAAGCGCATCGAGTCCGGCCCAAGGTACGTAAAGGCACCAAGGGCAATTAGGAACTCCAGGCAGATGGAAGGACTGGCAGCGTTCCACTCCAAGTACTTGTCAGGTAAGAGAGGAGTACCGGCCAAGGTCCAGCAACTTAGAGAGCAGCGTAGCGGTAGCATTGTTGCAAGGGTAGAGGCGGCAAGCAACAGAGCGAAGAAGCTGGGGAAGATGGCCAAGAAGAGTGAGTTCCCTGAGATCGACAAATTGTTGCGCGGTCAAACCACCTACGCAAACTCCCCTCTACGTACAGAAATAAAAGATCTGGTCGTAGAGATGAGGCAGGATGTGGACAACCTCTCGCAGACGCTACTGGATGAAGGGTATATCGAACAGCGTGTTCTTGGAACGCGAACAGTGGCGGGAACCGTACAGCAGATCAATAGCTTAAACGCAATGGTTCAGCAGATTCAGTCCAATCCCAATGCAACAGCCAACGACAAGCGCAGAGCAGGGCTGTACAAAAAGAAAGCAGGTGAACTGCAAGGTAAGCTGGATGATATTCAAAGGCAACGCGACAATATAGAAGCCAACCTTGGAACGTACCTAACCAGAGCCTACGAAATCTACGACAACAAAGACTGGAAGCCATCGGAGCAGGTCTATGAAGCAGCCATCCAATTCACGATGACTGACAAGAACATGACCTACGATGAGGCCAAAGACCTCACCGATAAGATACTCAAAGAGAAGAAGGTTGCAATTGGCAACAAGCGCAAGGGTAAGGAAGGATCGAAAGACCCGTCTATCCTAAAGCAAATAAAGGATGTACCGGAACCTATACGCGCACTATACGGTGAGTACACCGACCCGTTACAGGCATACGCAGAGACAGTCTTTCGCTTGAGTTCCTATATAGAGAACGCTCGCTTCTTGAATGACTTCCGTGACATCGGACTTGGGTTCTTTGTCTTTGAAGAGAGTGATCCTAGCAAGCCTCATTATGATGACATAACCAAGATCAGTGCGAAGGGCAATGAGAGTATGGCCCCCCTTGATGGGCTATGGACTTATGATGGAATCTATGAGGCGTTGGGTGGTGGTGATTCAACGGTCAGATTTAGTGGACCCTGGAAGTGGGTTAACACATTGAATGCTGTCATCAATTGGAACAAGACAGTGGGTAGCCCACAGACACACGCTCGTAACGTAGTAGGTAACGTTCCTTTCATGCTAGGCAATGGATACTTCCTAAGCATCGACCCAAGAACGTGGGGCAATCCTACTAAGGCTATTGCTAAAGCGTTCCGGGCTGTAGGAAGAGATGCCACTGGTAAGTACGGAACGAAGGGTGATAAGTACGACTCCTTATTGGAGCGCCTAAAACAAAACGGAGTGATCGGTCAGAACCTTACGACCAATATGATCGACGACATCCTGAGTAGCGATGACATACCGGAACGCCTATACAGAAGACGCTACAATAAGAGAAGAGGTATCTTCCAAAGAGGCAAGCGGATAGGTAAGAACGCAATCGAAGTACTCAACACTGCCTACGGAGCAGAGGATGACTTCTTCAAGGTGACTGCCTACATCCTGGAAGCAGACCAAAGAGCACAGGCATATTTCAATAAGCCATACGATCAACTCACTGCTGATGAAAAAGCAGAGGTGGACGAAGAGGCAATGGAGATCGTAAAGAATGTTTTACCCAACTACAGCAGGATAGGGAAAGCTATTCAAACGCTATCAACATTCCCGTTAATGGGACAGTTCGTAAGCTTTGCCTCGGAAGCATTGAGAGTTAGCTACAACACTGCCGACTTATCCATTGCAGAACTAAGATCCAGTAACCCAAAGATCAGGGCCATAGGTGGACGAAGACTCGTAAACCAAATGATGTACTCGGCGTTTAAAGCATCACTAATAAAGGGCATGGCCGCTTTAATGGGAGCAACAACAGAGTTTGTATTCCATACAGCACCACATGAATTATTCGGACTCGGTGACGACGAAGACAAGGAAGAAGAAAGAGCAGTGAGAGAGTTCATGTGGGAATGGGTAAAGAATAACGACCTGGCGGTACTGTCTATCGACAAAGGAGTGATCCGAGTACAGGACATCTCGGCTACCGATCCACATGGGAATATAGTAAGAACGAAGAACGCCATACGGATGGCGCAAGACAACACTAAGATACCAGAATTTGTATGGGATGAGATTGTGAAACCCTTCTTTGAACCTTCAATATTGGCGCAGTACGCAAAGTCTATATCAGAGGGAAAAGATACATACGACAAGCAGCTAACCAGATCTACGGCCCCCACGTATGAGAAGGCAATGGACGCTGCAATGTTTACGATCCGAACAATTGGACCATCAGCCATTAACTCGGCAATGAAAATTAAAGAGGGCAAGGCTACGATACTAGGCCAGATGTTCGGCAATACCTACAACATAGACATCAACAGAGATTTCCGCTACAAGATAGCAGACTACACAAGCTACAAAAGCGGAGGTGACGAGGAAGGCATCAGGGAGAAGGCCAGTGAGATCTTCAACAGCGACAGGACTGACGAAGAAAAACAAGCATGGCTAGACCAACTAAACAAAGAACGCGAAGGATCACTCAACAAGTTGAAGGTTGCTTACCAGAGAGCACTCCTCCTGGAAGCAGATCCCAAAACGTTGAGAGATATGCTCAAGAAAGCACTTGATGCCAACGAAGAACGATACGTATTATATGACAGTCCTTATCGTCCACTAACAAGAAGGGACATAACGATCTATAAGAAATGATGGGTGGAAATGAATTAATGTTTTTACTAATAGGTGTGCTACTCGGATTCACTGGATTCTGGTTAATGCAACTCATAATGTCCAGATCAAACAGATTCGCAATCACTATGATCGAACAAGACAACTTGCGGCTAAGGCACGAGAATGAGATCGTCCTTAGTGATAACACAAAATTAAGAGAGCATGTGCTTGACCTTGAGAAGAGAGTACACGAACTGGAAATTAAGATCAAAACCTTAATGGGAAACGTATGAAAAACATACCTTGGATTATTACTGCCCTTGCTTTGGTATTGGCACTTGCTTTCTATCTGGCAAAGAACAAGTCTGACCAGAAGTTGAAAGACCTGGCTGTTGATCGTGGCCTGACTGTTGCTCAACTGGAGAGCGAGATCGAAGAGTGGCGCAACCTTACCGATCAGCTACACGCTGACAAGATCAAGGCCGTTAGAGAATATGAAGACAAGCTGAAGGAGTATAGAGAGATCGCATCAAAACAAGGAACAGAGAAGGTCTACATTGAGCGCATTGATACTATCCGACAGTATGTATGGTGGCAACCAGGATCGGACACTGTGCGGCTTGAGGACAAGCCGGAGGTGTATGTGGGTGATATAATCAACCACAAGGATAAATGGTCTGACATTCGTGTATACTCTGATGGGTTCATGGTGAATATGGACTACAATATCAAGGACTCGATTGTGTTTGATCTGATCGAAGACAGGGATGGCTGGTTCATCAAGGGTCAATCCCTTAACCCTGCAACGACCGTATATGGCTTAGAGAAACTGGTGAAGAAGGAGTACCCGTATGCTTCGTTCAATGTGTATGGTGCTACTGGGGTGAGACTAGATAACAGCTTCCGATTCTTTGGTGCTGTAGGGTTTGAACCTACGTGGAAGTTTAAGCAGTTCGACCTATCAGCTTACGGTGAAGCAGGGGCATTCTCTTCTTCTGAGATGTATGGAGAGGTTGGAATTAAGGTTGGTTATCGGTTGAAGTAGCGTCAATCAGGGCGCGAATAAGGCCACCGTCCACCTGGAATCCATTCTCCCCGAATATAAGCGTATTTTGGCGATCCAGATCTATGGTTACTTCACCATAGAAAAACTTGAAATGCTTCAGTTTGATCTGCTTGATCTTATTCATCACTTGGCAGATTTAATAGGCATGACAATATCTGCAAGTTTGATGTCCATCAGCTTGAGGTTGTTGCGGATTTCGTTGTCCTTCTCTCGCAGCTTTTGGTAGGCCCGGTGGATGATCTCCATTTGCTCGGCTTCGGGCTTGCCTTCGATGGACTCAAAATCGCGCTCGGCATATTTAATGAATGCAATCCCTGCCTTTTCAAAGTCATCTTTGAAGTACAACTCCATAACCATGGCATCTATGACTTCTTGGAAGAGTTGAGCTATATGGCTGTTAGTTACGTAGAGATTGATAGTTTTCTCAATTGAATAACAAATTAAAGTTTGATCAACTAGCCTAGACAAACAGTTGAGTTTATTCGGATTCGGAATAGGTAGAATTTCAAGGTGTCTTTTCTTCACTTCAGCGAGGGCTTCTCCTTGTTCAGAATTGAGTATCGAATAATAGAAGTTTAGTGTTTTTGAATTAAGTAGAGCTAGCAAAGGTTTAACAGGGTGATCTTTTGTTGGAATAATTATATGAAGATTGTTTCGACAAATTACATTATCTCCAACAAAAGTAGATATCAGGCTATCTCCCGTTTGTCTAACAATTACTTTCTCCTTGGCTTGGAAAATCTTAGGATCTCGTGGCGCCGCTAACCAAGGTCCATATTGAATCCAATAATCCCTTGACCAGAAATTCTTATAACGGTGGATTGAACTGCCCCTTAAAAGTGGACTCCAAGTTTCATCTGGCCTTTCGCCTTTCATGACAAAAGGCTTCGCCCTCAATATTTCTGCGGTCTGAGGTGGTTTACCCTTGCCTTTTTCAAACGGTTTAACACCATTATATACCAAGTAGTAATCACCAAGAGTCAACTTATTCTCTTGTATCTTCTTAAAAAGAAGAGCTTGTTCTGGTAATAGTTCAATATTAATTAGACTGCCATCAGTTGGTATATCACTTGGAGAAATCGTGTGAGATAAAAAAATATTTCTACCCGATTTTTTATGAACTGTAACCCGAGGGTTTGAATTCACTTTCTTTGAGAAAATCAAACAGTGTGTATCTACCGTGGCATCAAAGACTTTATCTGTTATTAAGATTTCGGTCCAGTAAATATTTCTAGTTAGAAACTTTCTAGCTGGACCAAACGAAAAAGATTGCAGCCATGTGTTGGGGTTGATAAATGAAAGTACCCCAGTGTCATTTAAGAGGTTTATTCCCTTCTCCAGGAAAAGAATGTATAGATCACCGGTTCTGAAAAAGGTTTTAAACCCTTGGTTTGTGTATTTTTTTGCAAGTTTCCCTTTCTCCTTTTGTAATTGAACGTATGGTGGATTTGCTATTACCACATCAAACTTCTCCACCCCAAACATCCACTTGGAATCAAACCAATCCGATTTTTCGTGACCAAAGGGCTTCCAGGTACTGATGAGCCAGGCGCGGCTGTTGACATCGGCTGCTCCGTGGCGAAGTTGCTCTTTGGCAGTTTTATCTTGGATAGCTTTAAACGTTTCTTTCAGCTTTTCCTTTTCCTCCCCATAACTCTGAAGGTAATCCTGACGGATACGGTCTAGCTGCTCCAGGTCGTCATTGGCGTTGAAGAGTCCTTCAAAGTCCGTTTCCTTCGGTAGTTTCATTAGAGTGTCACCTGTTACAAACTTGAATTCCGAATTAGGCAGTGGCTCTATTCCCCGGTTGGGCTTGTTTTCGTCAATGTGCTCGTCTACAATCAAAGTCAAAAAACAGCGCAGTTTGGAAATTTCTGCGGCTACGGGTTGGATATCCACCCCATAAAGCGAGTTTTGGATAATGCCGATCTTTCGGGCGTACTCTACCCCTGAGCTTTCCAGCTTTTCTCTCAGTTGTTTTTTAACAATGGTATTGCTGATGCGGTCCACCTGCCGTTGTTTCCACCATTCCGCTTCGGGATCGAGCTTTTGGAGCGCCTGTACAATTTTTTGAAGTACACCCATGGGGAAGGCTCCCGAGCCACAGGCAGGGTCTAGAATTTTCACCTTGTCGAGGGCGTCGAGGATGCTGTTTTGTTCAGCGGGTGTTAATTCCGGGTCTTTCGCTTCCAGCATTTTAAAAATGGGCCGGAGCCTGTCGTGCTCTATTTTAGTTTTGTTGTGCAGGTATTGCACCAGGCTTTCAGTAGCCATGAAGTCCACAATCTCCCGGGGCGTGTAGAAGCTACCGGTGGCTTTTCGAGCGGTTTCGCCACTGTCGGGATCAATCTCTGCCAGCAGGTTTTCAAAAATGCGGCCCAGCATTTCCGGGTCCACGCTTACCTCTATATCTATGACCGAGTTTTCGTCAATGGTGAAGTTGTACTTTTCCAGTTCCTCGAAAAAAGCCTGAAACCAGGCGTCGGGAATTTGGAGGGTATTCAGGTGCTCGCTGAGTCCGGTCAGTCGGTTGGGCTTGTAGTAATCATCCGTACCCGGTTCAAACAAGCCCCCGTTGAGAAAGGGTATCTGTTCTGCGCCTTCGGGTAGGTTATCCACCCGCTGATCCATAGGCGTGTTGAGAGTCTGGAAAAAGACCCGCTCCAAAATGCTGTGATAGTAATTTGGATGAGATTTGACGGCTTTGGATGCCAGTAAAGACTCGGGTAGCAAGGGTTCGCCTGCATCCGATTTTTTCATCTTTAAAAACCAGCAGAAAACGGATCGACCAATCAGGCGTACGGCAAATTCCTGATAAACCTGTCGGTTGTCTTTTGGTACTCCAGGCAGTTGTAAAATGCCTTCCTCGTAATCGGTTTGTTTTCTTCCTTTTCCTACTTTACCACCTACCAACTCATAGAAAAAGGCCTGGATGATTTTGTAGAACTCTTCGTTGAGCGCTTCCACGCTGAAGGCATTCAGGATATCCTGAATGGGAAGGGTTTTGTTGGATAAGGCGGCCAGCCTTTCAGAGGGGGTGCGTACTTTTTCGCCCTCGCCCAGCAGGTAGGTATAGCGTTTGGGTTCGGTGGCCTGTTCGATGACTTCCCCTTCGTCATTGAGCATCTTGATCTCGGAAACGAACGACAATCGCCACTTTTGGTCTTGCACAAACACGATGATGGCGCCATCCACATCGTATTTGTACACATCACGTAGTAACTCCCGCAGGCCTACTTTATTTCGCTCCAGCCATACATCCGGGTTTACCTCGATTTTGTAGAGGCCGATGATGCGGTCATCAGAGGTGGTGAAGCTTCCAAGTTCGTAGGCTGCTTTGGCTTTACCGGTATAATTGCCTTTCAGGTTGGCCGTAATGTCTTTGGGTTGGGCCAGCAAGCCATGCTTCGCACCAAAAACGGACTGCAAGACCTCCAACCATTTAGCATCATCAAAGGCACGGCTGAATATTTTATGTAGAACTGTTTTATCCATTAGTCCACAAATGTTTCCGTGATTACAATTTCAGGCGTTACGTTCAGGTCAATTTCCACCTTGAAGGAATCATCGTCTTCATTGGTGAAGGCATCATATTTCTGAGCAATGGCGATAATCAGATTGTCGGCCTGACCATACGTTATTTGCTTTTTGTCCAGTTGGCGTTTCAGTTTTCTAATTTCATTGGGCAATGGCGTGTAGGTTCCCTTGTCAATCAGATCTCGAAGCGCATCACAATACTGTCTTGATTTCAATAATTCAAAGTCTTCTTGACTTAGTGTCATGGTTGATTGTTTTGATTAGATCCAGTGGAGGGATTCGAACCCCCGACGCTCCCGACGCTTACGGTCGGGATGCTCTGGCCGGACTGAGCTACACTGGAAACGAGATGATCAAAAAGGGAGATCCGATGGATCGTCCGCAACCGCAGCCGGTTCAGGCTGAGCGACTTCCTCCGGCTGATCATCACCTTCAAAGCGATCCTTCAGTTTGGCAACCAGGAAGTCCATACGCAGGTCGTCATCGTACATCTTCGTGCCTTTGATCTCTACGACCTTCACTTCAGGAAGCTCACCGAGTTCATAGGCCCAGGAGATCGTCTTCTTGTCCTCTCCAGTTACCCAGATCGTCTTCGACATCGAGTTGTTCTTGCTCTTACGGTAGCCTGGTTGAATGTTCACGAACTGTCCGATCTCGCAGGACAGAAGGGAGTTGATGGCCGACATCGTGGAACTCTGAATCGGGATTTCAATGTTCACCGGATCTTCCATCGGTTCCTTCAGGGTCACAGACACGGACCGCATGGTTCCCCACTTGTCGTGCTTGTTGACCTGAGTCTTGACCTTAGAGATGGTACCGCTGGCGGTGTCCTGATCGATGCGCGTGTTGGTCCACTGACCGTCGATCTGTTCGCGCTGGAATAGGCCGGGGTTCTCACCCTCTTTGCCCATCTTGACTTTAACGAAGATCATGTTGCCACCCTCGGCGGCGTTGTTGTGCAAACCCATAAGTAATTAGTATTAGGTTATGAAATAAAGTTGTAATTTACAACAAAAAAAGTTCTTAATCAAGACTTGGATGTGATTTTTTCTAAATCAGTTATGATATTAGTAACCACTTCTATCCTTTCCCTAAGTAAATCTGCATCGTGGTAACGCCCAAGACCTATATGAACGTGAATATCGTATTCACTGTCATTACACCACTGCTTCAAATGCTCGATGTATTCCTTTAGTTCTTTCATGTCTTTTTATTCACAAGGTACATAAATATTTTTGCAAACCCCAGTCGGTTGAAACATACTCATTGTAGCGTGTTTTTCATTCAGGTACTTAACTACTGCATCCACAGAAGCGTAGGTTGCCTTGCGACCGTCCTTGGTTATTGTCTCGCAATCGTGATACCTTGGCGGTATGTAGTCCGGCTTAAAGAACGAGCGACTAGTAGCTTTCTCTAGCCCTCGAACCTTATCCACTGTCTCAGGAAACTCTTTAATGATCGCCCAGAAATCAGACTGATTCACCATTACACAAGGGAAGCAGCCCACCCGGTGCATACCGTGATCGTACAGTGCATTGTAAGTGTATCCCTTCTCGATGATGTAGTCGAACACAGTCTTGTGATCCCACTTCAGGATTGGACGTTCTACGATAATGTCACGATCAAGGGCTAGCACATCTTTCTTTCTGTATGTGTGGTAGTACTCCTTGAGTGACCCGTCCGGTTGCTCCTTGATCTTGTACGGTTCATGGTAGTTCTTGAAGTAGTCATCACGCTTACTGAGGAAGGATCGGTTGTAAGACTCTTGATGACGCACTCCCTGGTAGATGGTTACGTCTCCCTCTGTCTCGTCCAGGATGTAGTCAATCATTACCTTCACTTTAAGTTCCTCGGTACAGAAACGCGCCTGACTGCTGGCTACCCTCTTCTTGTGTAGCGTCATATCATAAAAGTCCTTGTACTTCTTGGACTTGATCCATTTGATCGGTACTCCAATCTGCTTTTCAAAGTCACGAACAAAGTCATAGGTGATCTCATGCTCCCATCCAGTGTCACAAAACACCATCTCGAAGTCGTCAAGGTTTTCCTTTGCCCATATTGCTGTTGCGGTTGAGTCCTTGCCTCCGCTAAAGGCTACTATGTTTGTCATTTAATTTGCTTATTAGGTTTAAAAAATCATGGTACTCCATGCTAACTATAAGGGAAACTTCACGCTCCAATTTGCCAGCGTCCCGTGTAACCCGTGTAATCAATATCGGATCTTCCTCGTCGGAACAATTCTCGATCAGTTCAAACAAAGGCTTAATGTCCACCCTGATAGATGTAAAGTCCCTGATGTCTTTCTTGCCGTTGCTCCTGGGTAGCATATACTTCTTGCACTGAACTGCCAGGTTTTGCATCCACTTAGGAGCGCGTTCGGTCCATGTCCAGTCTTTCTTTAGCGCGTCATTGGTGCGTGATACCGACCTGGAAGATGCCAGTTGAAAGGTATCGTGGTTCGTCTTGTCTAGTGTCTCTATGTTGAATACCTCAGCGAAGATCCTGATGGCTTTGTTTTCCCATGCGTGTCCTTGCTGACGGTTTCTTTTGTTTCTGTTCATATCGCTCCGTAGTTACTTGTAGTCGGTTCATAAGGTACAATAGTTCCACCCGGACCCCTGGTGAATTGGATAGGCGTAAATGGTTCCCCCCTCTTCTTTCTGTTCTGTGCGGTAAACACTTCGATTCCGTCCGAGGTTGTTTCTGCTTTCATGCGTATCGTCCAGGCAGATCTCTGTTCTAGTATCTTGCCCAGCCATCCTTGTGCCAGTCCCGATGATCTTGTTTCGTGTAGTGTCACCACTGTTACGAAGCCATGCTTTGCTCCGAGGTGCTTCCAGTAGTTAACGAACTCAAGAGATGCTTCCTCGTCGTTCACTTTACCGATCAAGTCCACAATATTGTCGATCATTAGTGCGGCAATGTTGTCGCCCACACGACTGACAACCTCCTCGACCTTGTCGCTGATCTTGTGTACATCACCCAGTGCGATGTATTCAAGGTGCTTATGATTGATCCCAAAGTGGTTGACCATCTGAAAGATGCGGCGCATAGATTTCTTCAGCCAGAACTTCTCTTGTTCTGTGTCAATACGAAGCATCTTATTACCTTCCAAGTCGATGCTCAGTCCATTGAACGGCTTGCCACTCAATGCACAGGCACACATCAAATCCTGGATGGTTGACTTACCGGCACCTGTATCGCCAGTGATCACTATGATAGAACCAGGGCCAGCTATGGGGATCATTCGACCTCCTCTTGTCTTGTAGTGCCAGGTGAACTTCAGGTCGTCGTCCTCTCCGTCCAGGGTTATCTCTACTGCTTGCGACTTCTTCTCTTCCTCGTTGATTACTGGAAGCACAGACTCCTTATCCGAATGCTCGTAATAGTCGATAAGGTTTTGGACTAAATCTGGGTAAGCCCTCTCGCCATACCCTTGCTGGTACAGATCCTTTGCTGCTTCCGAGTAATCGCCCATATGATTGAGCATAGCGTACAGTCCGAACATGGAGTAGGCTGCCTCTTCTCCATTGAGAGAATTGGAAGACCAGTTCTTGAACAGGCAGCGATCCTTTAGGATGTCTCCTGAGTGTGATCCGTTGCTCTTGCCAGGTCGGCGCATATACACACGCTTACTGTCCTCCTTTATTGCTTGCCAGCCGTGAGACTCCAGCATGGATTGCATATCCTGCCAGTTGTGCTTCTCGTTGTAGTCGTCAGCAGGTAGCTTATCGTCGGTCGTGATCGTTACCTTGGGTGCCGGTAAGGTTGCAACGTCCCTATTAAATCCCCTAGCTGCCTCCAACAGTAAAGAACGATCATCTTCAGATATATAAGGTATGTTGTCAGGACCACCAGAGATCCATTCGTAACCAGGGGTAGGAGCAACTACTATGTATCCACCCACACCCCTGGTTTCCAGTATCGTGTTGCCATCCACCTTGGCAAGCTTCAGGTTTCCTTCAATCGTATTGCACCTGTAGATAATGTGCCGTCCTTTGCTGACGGTGCTTTGGAAGACGATCTGTATTGAGTGATCAGTAATCTTATTGACTTCCGTCAGGTACTCAGAGTGAAGGATACCGTCTTTGTAGTGCTTAGAGTCAATGTCGATGCACTCTATGTCGCCTACGCCGGTCAGCATAGCAATACCCCAGGATGGCTTAGAGAAGATCTGCTTAATATCCTCCCTGGTCTGGAGGACTTGGTACTTCTTCCATTGGCACATAGGTCGCTTATCCTTATCGACTGGGATGAGGTGCACCTTTTCGGGTATGAAGTACCAGAGTGCTGTTTCTAGGTAGTTAGTCATCCTACGATATTGTTTATGGTTGCTTTATCCTTCACGCGCCAATACGATCTCGCCTCAGTAACATACTTATAGAAGCGGTTCGGATTGCGGAAGATGACGGTCGGCGTGACATACTTCTTGTCCCAGGTTTCGTTCTTATGGGCGATCACTGCCTTGGCCCTTGCCAGGAAAGTCTGAAACACATCCTTGTCTTTCAGCGTGTCCTTGCTTCTCTGGTCCTTAATACACCTGGCGATCAACGCAGCAATATTGTTGTCGTCCTCCTGGTATGCCGACCCAGCGACTCTATTGAAGAACCTGATGATCTCATTAGCAACCTCCATCGCCTTAGTGGTCAGCCCAGTGTTTCTCTCGGTTACGATCTTAACGTACTCGGACAGGTCGTAAGAGTCCATGTCCATAACCCCATTGGCGCGTAGTTCTTTGATAGCGGTAGTGATGGTGGATGTACTAGGAAACGCAAGATGATCGGTAATGTCATTGATAGTCGGCTTATCGTTTCCAAGCAATCTGAAATAGAGGATAGCGTTGGCTACCATTACAGCGACAGGACTAAGGCCCGTCGTGCGACAGATGTTTTCATCGTAAGAGATCATAATTTGTTAGACTTTAATGTATTTATGTGGCGGTATCCACTCGTCACGGTGGAGCATAAGCCACGTTTGAATGAGATTAATTTGTCGAAATGCTCTTGTAGATACCGGCTGATCCTTGCCTATTGCCCCCTCGTACACCCACTCATCGAAGAGTTTACACATTCTCTTGTAAGACTCTTCAGTCTCTACGTTCATCTCCAGCATGATAATATCATCGTCAATCCCATGCATCCTCATCATCCCTATCGCCAGGATCAGCGGCTTTATCTGTTGGTCCACTTTGTTGTTAGACCGGAACTGGTTGTTGCAGCCGGTTACTTTGCTTACTGCGATCTTTATCTTCTTAACGTCCATGTAGTTTCCTCTCTAAGTACTTGTTTAATTCGGTTCTTGAGTACAGGGTGGGACGACCTTTGATACACTTCAATCCGTCCTCTTCCCATTTCTGTACTGTCCTTTCGCCCACTCCCATTTCCTCTTTGATCATCTTCCTGGTCATCCACTGGGTGGGTTGTGAGATCTCTTGCAATACTTCTTTTAGTATGTTCCTTAGAATTTCTTCCATTAGTTATCAAACCAGATTACCAATCTTGTTTCGTATCCGTTGTCTTCAAGGTAATTCATAGCTGCATGTATAGCCCCCCAAGTTGGTGCCTCATAGTCAGACTCAATATTGTACTGCTCAATAACAGATAAAAACTCTTTCCGTGTCAGCCAAGTGTGCGAGTGCCAGTCTGGATGCGACGCAAAAGCGGGTTCGCCATTCCTGTAGATTATTTCAGATTTCCATCTTTTAGCATCTTCAATAGTACAGCAACCTTCAGATTTGCCTTTTGAAATCATTAAAAACGCATCCCATGTTGAGTAATATCCAAGGTCATCAAATGGCGGCAACCCTTTTGGTTCAAGTGAGGACGGAGATTTACCTCGAGCCCCAGCGATTAAGGAGAACATTTTGTAATTTCTTCCTGGGTTCATTCTAGTGCCAAATGATTCCCAATAAGAACCTTCCTTTCTCTTGTACTCTACATACATATGAATATCACATCCCATTGTATTAATGTTTTAATTTACAACAATTCTTTCTTGATTTTAGGGTGGAAGTAGAGGCGATCATAAAAACGCACATACCCCTCATCCAGATCCACCTGAGTTACCATCTGTTCATCCATCCACTGCTTGATCTTTGCATCTAGCACTCCCATGTCGTCCTTGCATTGCTTCCACTCATCGTGCTTGCGCTGCCTTTCGATTACCCAGTTCTGGAACTCCTCGCTAGATCCCATCGTCCTCTTATCTAGTTCCATTACCTTCCTCTTCTCCGTATAGAACTTACTAAGCAATTCGTTGGGTTCTGCGGGTGGTTCTAACTCTGACAGGTATTGGTATACCTTCTGGGCAGATCGTTCCTCCTGGAGTATCTGTGCTCCTTTTAGGAGGTTTTTTCGGAAGGTCGTTGCAGCCTCAAAGATTGCCTCCTGAATAATGGGGGAGGGTGTGATGGTGTATACCTCGAAGTCTGTCCCTGCTTCCAGGATTGCGATCTCCCCATACTTGGCACCTGATACGAGCATGTATCCATTCACCTGGAAGATGTGTCCAGGGTTGATGCCGTTCTCGTATTTGGCGCGACTATGGGAGGTCATGGTCTTGATCTCAAGGATGCCGGTTCCACTGAAGACGGGGTGCTCAGTGATTGCGCCATCAATATTGGCAACGATCCCAGGCATGTCGGGATCAATCAGCATTCCCCTTGATTCTCTCTTGCGCGTCGTCACACCAGCGTCGTGGTTCTCCATTGTCTTCTCAAATGTTCCTTCCCATGACTCCCATAGTCTGCCTACTTCGTCTTCCAAGAAGCGACCCATGAACGCATACTTGTTATCGACGAAGTTCTTGTTTGTAATTCCTAGCTTACGGTAGAAGAGATCCTTGGCGGTCAGGTACTCCGAGAAGCCCATTAACGCGCCAATATCGCTACCACCAACAGCCAGGAACCCGCCGCGTAGTGCCTCCCATTGTGATCTTGTCAAGTTTTCTACCGGAAGTTCAAGTACCGGCTTATCGTCCCAGAAGGATTCAAAGAAGTCCTTCCTTGCTAGTTCGTCTTTTTGTATTCTGTTCATGTATTGTGCCTGTAAGCAATTTCTAAAAATACTACATCTACATCCCATCCAGTACGCTCCTTGATAAATGCTTTCATCCTATTTGGAATACGCTTATTCCTGTTACATTGTGCAACACCATCAAAGAAGATAGCCTTAGTCGGATCACCGTCTTTGCATAGCCAGTAGCGGTTAAGCGCCACAGTTTTGCCATCCTTTATTTCTGTTACGTCCTGGGTTGAGTATGCCATCACTTCTTCTCTTTAAGAATATTCTCAATCCCGGCCTGGATCTCGTTAGAAAGTACCGGCTTCTCATTGTACTCATCCTGCAACCCAAAGAAGTCCATGATGCACTCCTTCTTTGCGATGGTCACTGCTGCCTGACAGTGGTTGCTGCCCAGCTTGTCGTTGTCCGGCCCTTTGTCAGACTTAGATCGCGTAACCGCTGAGGTTGCAACGACCCTATTATCCAACACCATCTGACAAGTAACCAGTACAGTTTCTCCAGTAGCGTCTAAAGACTTTACATCTATAAGGAAGACAGCCTCACTATATGCCGTTTCGCTCTTGCGTAGGTCGGCAATAAGTTGTCTTCCGCTGTAGATTTTGCCGTCGTTCGTTTGTTCAGGCTGCGTATTTATCTTCCGTGTCATAGTAGATTTTGTTTACAAGATTAAGTGCTCTTTCAACTGCCTCGTCTTCTGCCAGTGTCAGCACTGATGCGGCTGCGTGTTGCGTGCAGATCATTACATCTTCCAGGGTTAATACTCTGGCGCATACAATGAACATGCGCGTCGTCCCTTCTAGGACTTCAAATTCTGTTTCGATTTTGAGAGGCTGATTTTCCATAGGATGTAGTATAAGTTGTTAGTGTGAAATAATGCCCTCCAGTCTGTGACCAGAAGGTTGTCTGTAACCTTTACTTTATGCTTGCCCACTAAAGAAGGGAACTGTCGAATGAACTCCTTCCTAATATCCTCCATCGGGATCGAATTGTGTTGCCAGTATATTACTTCGTTCTTGTAGTCTATTTTCATTTGTTGTAATTTATGACCACAAGTTATGAAAAATAACGTTAAATTCCTAATTAAAACAAATGTTTTTCAGCTAAATACTTGCATGTGTCTACATTAAAGTAATAGATTTGTGTCAATTAAATCTTTAAATGTAGAACTATGAGCAAAATAAGATTGAAGTCCGGCCATTACAGGTCGTTCTCTTCAAGGATTAAATTTGTAATCGAAAAACTGTCTAGTAAAAGAGAGTTCGTCGATACAACTGGAATACCTGAAGAAAGAGTTGAAGAGTTGTTATCCGGGAGTGATCCCACCCTGGCAGAATTGGAATCCATTAACAGTGGATACCGACAGATATTAGAAAAGTGGTTGTTGACTGGTGAAGGAGTTCCGCTAAGGGATTCCCCAAAAGAGTTGAAGTCTTTGTCTGACTACTCAGGTATTTGTCAGCGATTCAGAGAAGAAAGAATACGCAACAATTACACACAACAAGAATGGGCAGACATATTCGGAAGGGCCAGGGCTACGATAGCAGCCATCGAAACAGGAAGACAGGTGTTCCCGTTCGATGTGCTGCGTAAGTGGCATGTCAAGTTTGGCAGATCCTATGGGTTCATCATAGATGGAACCGAGGAAGATGTAGATTTGTCTCGTATGATAGCTCGTATCGAAGAACTTGAACAAGATAAGGAGTTTCTGAAAAACTTGCTAGAAAAAACTAAATAAAGTTGCTTTGTTCAACTTTTTACTTGAAAAAACTATCCTGAGCATCACCCATTTCTCTTTCCAACGCCGTCCCTATTACGACATCATAAACCTCCTTATAAGATGCCGAGTTAGCTGAGTGTCCGCTGGACATCTTAATATGCTTTTCTCTTACTCCCTCATAGTTGTAGTACGTGATCGCGCTCTTGCGTAAAACGTGAGAGGTCAGCAGGTCTATGTACTTCTTATTGACGCGATGAATAGAACCATCCGGTCGTTGCTCGGTTATAGCTACCTCTTCGTGCATCTCAGGGATTTCGGAGAAGATTTCCCGAAGGTATGTATTTACGCTCAGTATTTGCATGGCTCGTTTGTACATCAACAACTTGTCGCAGTAAATGTTCGTACCAAAGCCTTTCTTTCGTATCTCTTCCCATACGACAGGGTGGAGGCGGTTGATCGTCTTGCGCCCTCCCTTGCTGGTGATCTTGGTGATGTAAGGCACTCCTTCGTGCATGATAACATCACTTTTGCGCATCCTGATCGCATCAATCTGTCTCCAGGTGGTGCACATCTGGATCTTAGCCAGTAGGTAGACAGACATCTTAACGTCGTTCTCGTACCACTTGTCCATCTGCATAAACTTCTTTACTATCACACTGGGCAGGGCTACAGAGTCGTAGACGGCTTTCTTGATAGGCACCTGGCCAGGGATTTCGATACCGTAAGACTTCTTGATCCAGTTGATCACGGCGATAAGCTTTCTAAGGTAGGTAACCTGGGAGGATACCTTCATGCCTCGCTCAAACAGAAAGTTAGCGTAAGATTGAAAGTGGGCATTCATGGAACGGATCACTTCCGGCCTGTGCTTGATGGGGATCTGGCTAAGGTCTACGTCTACAGGTTCTATGTCTCCCTGATCCTCTGCAAACTCACTGTAGGTGCGTTGCATGGACTCGTACAGGTACTTAGTGGACTGGGAGAGCTTGCTTGCTTCTTCTTCTATGTATTGATTGATGAACGCTGAAAGAGTAGCGTCTGGAGCGTCACCCTTTTCTTTCTTGTCGGCATTCAGTAGGTAGTTCACCTGGCGGCATGCGTGGTCGAAGTCGGTGGCGTTCGTTACAGCCTCCTCTAATTCGCGCAGCAATTTGTTAGCCGAGTCAGCGTAAGGAGTTCTTCCCTTGATGCGGCTATGTCCGTCGAAGTTCGTGGACTCTATGCCGGTGGTCTTCCTCATCTTTTGGTAGCCAGCGTTGATGCGGATCTGAACATATCCTTTTCGGTCGTAGAATTTAAATGATGGTTTCATTGTTTTAAGTTTTAATACTCAGTAGGAAGATCCTCCTGAGTAGCTTCTTTAATGTAATCCCATTGGTTTTGGCTGAGGAAGTAACTGTCAGTAACACTTATCATTGTTGTTGTCTTTAGTTACAGATTCAGCAAATTCAATCCACCGCTTAATGGTGTCCCACCAAGCAGCGTACCCAAGCTTCCAGGCTATCAGTTCTCTCACAATATCGTCCTTGCTCATGGACTCAAGCAGCGCCGGAAGATCATCTGGGTGGCAATTAAGCCTGTTGCATAGGTCGGATTTAATGTCGTTTGGTATTTTCATTGTTTGATATTTTTAATTGAATTACCCTAGTCATCTTCTTGTAGTAATAACTGCATTTTAAATGCGTCATGGGTAACGATGCTCCCACATTGATTCTTGATATTTGTATTCTTTTGTCTTCGTAAACGCCTCCCACTCTGCTGCTTCTTTTTTGGCTTGATCTACACAAGAGGGACAACTTTTGAATTTCAGGTAACATACCCCTATTTGTGTTTCCCCATCTTCTGCGTACCTTGGTAGTCTTAATTGGGTTAGCTCGTATATATCACCTATATTTATGGCCAAGGAGCATGTGTCGCACCCGTGTTTCTTTCTGGCCTTTACTTCGATTTTCATTGTTGTTGGTTTTTAATTTGACACAAAACAAGACACACTAAACAGGAATAAGTACCCAACAGCAAGGTAATCAATACTTTCCAGAAATACAAACTTTTCAACGCAAAATGTAGATACTGGTAAGTTAACGCAAATTGGCGCGTTTTGATTGCAAATCTACTAAAGTTTAGTAAGTAAATTGCCCTTGCTGCTG
>Ga0196905_1000070_pt1 | contig 37012 bp, 46 predicted proteins | sample CB_VirMetaG_3_FD_169098 | JGI IMG/M metagenome (GOLD analysis project Ga0196905, IMG submission 169098) | Freshwater to marine saline gradient viral communities from Chesapeake Bay - CB_1508_1S Viral MetaG (v3) (version 3) | ecosystem: Environmental > Aquatic > Marine > Coastal | place: USA... | reverse complement strand
ACATGATTGAGCCGCGAAGGTCAGGTGATCGGGACATCCGCAAGCGCGATCAACTGAACATGCCCGTGAAGTCAATTTACTTTGAGCATGGTGGAGATGGCGATGATCTGCTCTTTGAGGGCGGTTTCAAAAAGATGCCAATCTATGTCCCTCGTTGGGATGTTCTTTACGGCGATGTCTACGGTCGATCTCCTGGCATGGACACTCTGGGAGACATCAAGCAGCTACAGCACCAGCAGAAGCGCAAAGCTCAGGCCATTGATAAGATGGTCAACCCGCCTATGGTGGCATCTGTAAATCTACGGGGCAAGCCATCAACAACGCTTCCAGGCGGCAATACATACGTTGACCCCACGCAAGGCGGTCAAGGTTTCCAACCCGCGTATACCGTTCAGCCACGCATTAACGAGATGCTGATGGATATTCAGGAGGTGCAGGAGCGCATCCAGCGCGGTTTTTATGCTGATCTTTTCGCGATGATGATCAATTCAGACCGCAGGCAAATGACCGCGACTGAGGTGGCAGAGCGTCATGAAGAGAAGCTCGTTCTGCTTGGGCCTGTGCTGCAGCGGTTAAACGTCGAACTGCTTGACCCACTGCTCGATGATGTCTTCGATTTTGCGTCAGAGGCCGGCCTCCTCCCCACGCCTCCTGAAGCGCTTCATGGTCAGGAGCTTAAGGTCGAATACATCTCGCTATTAGCGCAGGCCCAGCAGGCTGTCGCTGCTACTACAATTGAACGCACCATGAGCTTTGCGGGCAACTTGTCGGCAGTGTTTCAAGAGGTCGTTGACGTTGTTGACGCTGACTACGCTCTTCGCGAATACAGTGAAATCCTCGGCAATGATCCCAAATTGCTTAAAGACGCTGAAACTGTACAGGCTATGCGTGAAGGTCGCCAACAGGAGGCGGCTCAAGCTGCCGCAATGGAGCAGGGAATGGCTGTGGCGCAAGGGGCTAAGGTTCTTAGCGAGACAGACAGCACCAACCCTAATGCATTGACCGACCTTCTCGGCGCTGGTGGTGGCCTGCAATGACTAAGCACGTTATTACCGACAGTTCAGATGAGGCACAGATCAGCAAAGCAGAGGATCAAGAGAAGGACCGCGAGCGCGATCTTGAATGGATTTTATCGTCTATGCGCGGTAGGCGGTGGATGTACGAGCTAATTTACACCAAGGCCCATGTTAATGGCGGCAGCCATGTTCCAGGCTGCTCAGATAGCACTGCGTATAACGAGGGCGGCAGGGCTGTTGGCAACGATATCCTTGAGAATATCAGGATGAAGCACCCAAGGCAGTTCTTGAAGATGCTAGAGGAGAACCACTTCGATGGTTAACCCTACATATTCATACCCCCCAAGCACAGAGCCGGGGCCGATTAATGACAGCAGGTACAAGTCGATCCCTATTATTGAGGACGCCGACGGCACGTTCCACAATATCAGCGACGCCGCGCCTATGCCGGTGGCGCTCGGTGGGGCGCAACTTGATGCCTTTGGTCGCCATCGCGTATCTGCTCCAGGCAACCGGCTTGACGCTGAATTTACTTACGATCTACAGCCGGACCTGTTCGACAGCTTCACCACAAATGGCACTATCACGCACAACGCCACGGCGCGACAAGCTGAGTTGTCTTTATCTGCCGCTGCTGCTGGTAACCACGCCACGCTTTCCAGTCACCCTGTTCCTTACACGCCGGGGTGTTCGCAGTTATCAGAAAAGACGGGTGTTCTCGATCTTGCTGGAATAGGCACGGGAACGGTTGAATTTTTCCTGCGTTCCAATGTGACTGGATCAGTCACAGAGCAAACGGTTGCCCAAGCGGATTGGGATAATTTTTCAACGGACCGGGATTGGACCGACAGCCACATCTTTGCGATTGATTTCCAGTCGTTGAAGGTCGGCACTATTCGCGGATGCATGGTTTCACAAGGGGCGTCAACTTGCGTGGCTTCCATCCACAATGACAACCTACGCAATTCGGGCTATTGGCAGACGCCGACCCTTCCTGTTCAGTATCGGATTTACATCGAGGATAAAGGACAAGGCGCGGGGGTTCAGACCTTCGCAGAGATTTGCTATGGCAACGACCTCAACGCCATTGGCTTCCGTTATGTAATCGACGGAGCTAACGCTTCTGCCACGATGGCTGCAATCTGCTGTACTGTGAAATCGGAAGGCGGCGCAGATTTACAAGATATGCCAGGATTCCCTCGCGCTATCTCTACAAGAGGCGGCTCCAGGGTAAGCGGTGGATCAACTAGGGCTGTTACGTCTTCTGTGATGCTGCCGATCATGTCTATCCGCTCAAAGGCACAGTTTAACAGTCTGCCTAACCTCAGTTTGATTATTCCCGACCACTACAGCATCTACGCCAGCAATGACGTTGAACTTGTTATTATCGTAGACGGCACTTTGACCGGCGCGTCTTGGGTTGACGTCAACTCAACTCGCTCTTGTGCAGAATATGACATTTCAGCAACCGTAATAACGGGTGGTGTTGAAGTTAAAATAGACCCCTTTTCATCAGCGAAGGGAAACAATAACAGCGGTCAACTTGATGGGTTGCTGGGTAAGGCGTTGCTCTGGGATAGGCAAGATGGAGTGACGGGAATTTTAACTATCGCGGCAATTGCTTACGGAGCAACGGCAAGCTGCCGAGTGGATTTAGGTTGGAAAGAAATTAGGTAGCCATATAGGAGAAGAACATGGCAGAAGAACAGGTAAATGAAGAGGCCCAAGAGGAGCTAAATCTCGAAGGTCAGGAAGAGACAAAAGAAGTGGTTGAGGAATCCGCTTCTGAAGAGAACGCCGCCAAAGACGGTGGCAAAGATACCAAAACCCTGCTGTCGGATGACGAGGGTGACGGAACGGGTGACAAGGATTCAGACAAGGGTGTAGTGCCTGACAAGTATGAATTTAAGCCTCCCGAGGACTTCGATCTAAGCGAGGAAGTTCAAAGCCGACTTGACGCTTTCACTGATCGTGCGAGAGATATGAAACTGAGCCAAGAACAATATCAGGCTATTATCGATTACGATATCGAACGCGGCAAGAGTGCATTGGCCGATCAGGCTAGTGCATATCATGAGCGCATCAAGATGTGGGGCGATGAAGTGGTCGCAGATAAAGAGTTCGGCGGTGAAAACCTCGAAGCTAATCTGTCCATTATTCGCAAGGTTAAGGAAGGTTATGGAGATGAAAGTTTCCAGAAAATCCTTGATGCTCCATCGCCAGAAAATCCAGACGGATTGGGCTTGGGCAACCACCCTGCAATGCTGCGTTTTTTACATCGCATTGGGAAATCAATCAACGATAGCGAGTTCTTTGAAGGCGACGGTCACAAGGCCGAAGGCGAGAACGGACTGCGGCGGTTGTATCCCACTATGTTTGAGAAACAAGCCAACTAAAGGAGTATTTACCAATGGCTGCTCTCGGTACTGAAAACCCGACCCTCGCTGATCTTGCGAAGGTCACCGATCCCGACGGCACGATTGCCGATGTGGTCGAAATCTTGAACCAGACTAACGAAATTCTGGAAGATATGACTTGGATGGAGGGCAACCTCACAACTGGTCATCGGACTTCCATTCGATCTGGTTTACCGTCCCCAACTTTCCGCAAAATGTATGGATTTGTCCAGCCGACCAAAAGCCGCGCTGTTCAGGTCACTGACAACTGCGGCATGATGGAAGACTATTCACAGGTCGATAAGGCTCTCGTGGATATGGCTGGGAACCCTGCCGCCTTCCGTCTGCAAGAGGATCGCCCTCACATTGAAGGCATGAACCAAACCCTTGCTACCAAAATCTTCTATGGTGACGAATCCACCGCTCCTGAAGAGTTCACCGGCTTGGCCCCTCGCTACAATGATCTGTCTGCCGAAAATGGCGACAACATCATTGCTGGTGGTGGTTCTGGTTCTGACAACGCATCTATCTGGCTGATCTGCTGGTCACCTAATACGGTCCACGGCATCATCCCGAAAGGCTCGAAAGCCGGCGTTCAACAGCGTGATCTTGGCGAAGTTACCGTACAAGATACCGTTGGCTCGTCTTCCGGCCTGATGCAAGCATATCGCACCCACTACCGTTGGGACGTTGGCCTTTCTGTTCGCGATTGGCGCTATGTCGTTCGTATCTGCAATATTGACCGGTCCCTCTTGACCGCCGATATTTCTACCGGCGCAGACCTGAACGACCTCATGCACCAAGCCGTCACGGAAATCCCCAACACTGCGATTGGTCGCTGTGCTTGGTACATGGACAAGCAGGTATTGTCCTTCCTTCGCCGCCAAACCGCGAATGCTGTTTCCAACTCCACGCTGTCTATGGACAACGTAGGCGGAACGATGCAGACCTCGTGGGGTGGTTATCCCATCCGCCGCGTTGACGCCCTTCGCACCAACGAAGCAACCGTCAGCTAATAACCCCCAGCCGGGGAGTATTGTTAACCCCTCCCCGGCGCTTTCTCTCGAAAGGAGAAAAGACTATGATTATGGATAAACTCTTGGAGTTCGGCGACGGTTTTGACCTTACCGAAACCACCGGCACCTACCTCCTGACCAATCAAATTGACTTGCAGGAAGCCCGTGATATGGGCAATGGTCAACCGTTATATCTGGTTATCCAGATTGACACCGCTGTTGTTGGAACGTCATCTACGGTGAATTTCCGGCTTCGCTCAGACAGCACCGCAGCCATTCACGCCACTACCTCGACGGCACACATCGAGACTGGCGCGATTGCCGAGGCTACTTTGGTCGCCGGTTACACTGTGGTAATTCCGCTTCCCATCGAGGGCAACGCTTACGAGCGTTATCTCGGTGTGCAGGCGATCATTGGGGCTGCGACAATTACGGCAGGCACTTGCTCTGCCTTCTTGACGCTAGACCCGACTGGTTGGAAGTCTTACCCAGACGCTACCAACTAACATAGGGTTGGGGCTGGTTATCATCTTAACTGGCCCCATCACCTTCCTTTTTCTTAACGGAGGATAGCCTAATGGCTGAAATTAAAGTTCGCTTCAAACAATCGTACTATTCGGGGGAACAGTTTTTTTCAAAGGGAGATGTCCATACTTTCCCTGCGGATACGCCGATTCCAACTCGCGACATTGAAATCCTTGAGGGCAAAAGCACTTACGAAAAGCCCCTCGATCAAAGCGCGGTGCCGGTTACTAAGATGAATAAGGACGTGGCCCAAGCTGTTCGCGACGTTCAAACAGACAAGGCCGCTGCTGCACGGGCTGCTAAGGCCGCTAAAGCTGCCGCTGCCAAGGAAGCTCAGGAGTAAAGCCAATGGCGAGTAAGGTTCAGATTGCTAAACTAGCTCTTCAACATATCGGGGATAGATACGACATTTCCGATATTAACGAGGAAAGTGTAGAGGCCGAGCAGATCAATCTGATCTTTGATGATACTCGCGATGAATTGCTACGTCGCTATCCTTGGCGCTTTGCTAAGAAATACACTTCCCCGGCTACCTTGGATGTCACGGTGCCGGGGCAGTGGACTTATGCCTATCAATACCCGACTGATGCGGTCAAGGTTCGAGGCATTACCAATATTCTAGGCATCGACGCCACGCCATTGGATTTTGAAGTGGCTCTCCTTAGTGATGATACAAAGGTCATTCTCACTAACGAAGAGGATGCGGAATTGTTCTACACTTCGCGTGTTACGGACACTACGCGGTTCGATCCTGAGTTCACGATGGCGTTTAGTTTTCTGTTGGCTTCACGGGTTTGCATGTCCCTAACAGGAAGCCTTGAGATTGCCAATAAACTTGACCAAGAGGTTTTGCGGGTTGTGAGCCACGCCGCCGATACAGACAGTAGTGAAGGCCGCAATAGAGAAGCACCTGAAGCCTCTTGGATTGATGCGAGGGCATAATGACTAAACTTATCCAAACGAGCATGGCAGGTGGCGAGGTGTCTCCCGCTGTTGCTGCCAGGACAGATATTGAAAAGTACAAGTCATCTCTTGCCGCGTGTGAAAATTATTATGTGAGAACGTCGGGCGGTGTTTCCAATCGTCCTGGGCTTGAATATGTTTGTGAGGTAAAAGACAGCACAAAGGCTGTTCGACTTATCCCGTTCGAGTTCAACACTGAACAGACCTACATTCTTGAAGTTGGCAATCTGTATATTCGAGTTATTGTTGACGGCGGTCTTGTTGTAGATTCCTCCGCCATTAAAACAATAACCGGCGCCACTGCTGCCAATCCTGTTGTTGTTACCTCAACGGCTCATGGACTGTCGAATGGTGATGAGGTGTTTATTTCTTCTGTTGTAGGCATGACAGAATTGAACGGTCGCCAATTCAAAATATCAAACGTCACTGCAAATACGTTTGAATTACAGGATATGAGCAGCACCAATGTCGACGGGTCAGGATACACGGCCTACACGTCAGGCGGAACAGCATCGTTGGTTTATGAAGTCGCGACGCCATATGCAGAGGCCGATCTTTTTGACATCCAATACGTCCAATCTGCTGACATAATGACCTTTACGCACCCTGACTACACCCCACGCGAATTGATACGGACGGGAAACGATGCATGGACGCTATCGGAAATCGTTTTCCAGCCTTCGCAGACATTCCCATTGAATCTTTTGGCGACGGCAGACACAGTGGGGGCGATCACAGAACGCTACACCGTTACTGCGGTAGGATACGACACTGCGGAGGAGAGCTTAAGGGCCACAGGGTCGTCATGGACAATCTCAGGTGCCACTCAGGCTGACCCCGTTGTGATTACGGTAACCGGTCACGGCATTAGCGAAGGAAACGAGTTCCATATTGATGGCGTAGTCGGCATGACTGAACTTAATGACCAGAGGTTCAAGGCCAACAATGTTACCGCCAATACCATTGAGCTTACGGATAGCTCGGGCAATAATATCGATGGGACGGGATATACAGCATATTCATCCGGTGGCAGCGCCTATATCACATATTCTGAGATCACCAACGGGGCCAATCCTGCCGACAATACGATTACGTGGGATAAGACAGACGGGGCAGAGAGCTACAATATTTATAAGTATGAGAACGGTATTTACGGGTTTATTGGCAAGACAGAGGAGCTTACATTCACTGACGACAACATTGAGCCTGATCTGAGTGACACCCCTCCCAAAACCAGAAACCCGTTTGTTGCTTCTAACTCGTACCCATCGACTGCGGGATTCTTTCAGCAGCGGCGCATCTTTGGCAACTCCACAGAAAACCCGCAGCGCAATTGGTTTACGCAGACGGCTAATTTCTACAATATGTCTGTGTCTTCACCGGCCCGTGACAGTGACGCCATAACAGCGACCATTGCTGCTTTGAAGGTAAACGAGGTCCGTCACTATATCCCTCTTTCTGATCTAGTGGTTCTTACATCAGGTGGCGAGTGGTTGATATCGGGCGTTGACGATTCCATCACGCCAAGCTCCATCCAGGTTAAGCCACAATCCTATTACGGCGCAACATGGCTCAAGCCCATTGTGGCGGGCGATGTCGCTATATTTATGCAGCCGGGGCAGACTGTGCGTGACCTTGGCTATAAGTTTGAGACAGACGCCTATGCAGGCAACGATATTTCTATCCTGGCTCGCCATTTGTTTGACAATTACACCATTGTTGATTGGGATTTTGCACCTGCTCCATATTCGATTTTATGGTGCGTTCGTGATGACGGTACGATGGCGGCGCAAACATACCTTCGTGAACAGGAAATTTATGCTTGGCATCGTCACTCGACGCGGGGCAAATTTAAATCTGTAGCGAGTGTTCGCGAGGATGTGGCGGATATCACATACTTTATTGTCGAACGCACTGTTGGTGGTGGCACACGAAAATACATTGAGAGAATGGACGAGCGGGATGCTACGGACGTGCAAGATGCATTCTTCGTCGATGCTGGTACCCGCGTCAACACGCCGATTACGATCACTGGATTTACTGCCGCTGATCCTGTCGTGATCACTGCCGCCTCTCATGGCCTATCTAATGGCGACACGGTGGATATCAGCGGCATCAATATCGAGGATTTGACAACAAACACCGGAGTAGCACCTGCCGACGACCTGAACGGAACCGGATACACTGTGGCTAACGTCACGGCTAACACGTTCGAGCTACAAAATAACGGAACTGATGTTGATGGCACTGCCTTTGGCACGTATCACGATGGCGGCGAGGTCAGGCTGGCATTCACTACAGTTTCAAATCTTTGGCATCTAGAAGGCGTCACGGTCACGGTTTTGGCGAATGGGTATGTTGTTCGTGATCTGACGGTTAGCAATGGACAGATAACCCTGCCATATGCCGCAAGTAGAGTTTCTGTCGGGCTTCCATATGTGGCGGAGATTGAAACACTCCGCATTGACGCTGGGGCCGGAAGCGAGACAGTGCAGGGCAAGGATAAAAAGGTAAGCAGGCTTACTGTTCGCCTTCAAGACACACTAGGGCTGTGGGCTGGGCCAAATCGCGACGCGATGCACGAAGCTAAATTCGGATTGCCTGCATATTTGGGGCAACCGCCTGAACTATTCAATGGCGACAAGAATATTACTCTTTCCCCTCATTGGAACAAAACAGGCCAATATGTCATACAACAGCGTGACCCATTGCCATCTACTGTGCTATCACTAATCCCAGACGCCATTGTTGGGGGTAACTGATGAATAAAATAGCCCAAGCAAGTGCCAACATGATCGAGGCCGGAAGCGATAAAGCCGTCGGTGATGTTCGCCGTCTAGAGCAGGCGATGCGGGAAAACCTCGAAACCATCCACCTCGACACACACCACATAATTCATGCTGGGGTTTATTGCAGAACAATAATGATCCCAGAGGGTGGGTTGGTTACGGGCGCTCAGATCAAGGTCGATTCCACGGTGATCCTTAGCGGTGACGTGACGCTGTATGTTAATGGAGCGCCTCGTCGGTTTATTGGATATCACGTATTGCCAGCCGCAGCAGGTCGTAAGCAGGCGGCATTTGCTCATCTCGATACTCATGTCACGATGATCTATCACACAGATGCTAAAACTGTATCTGATATTGAAGAAGAATGTACCGACGAGACAGAACTATTGATGTCGAGGTCGAGCCAAGCAAACGACACGTTCCTTATCACGAGGGCTGAAAAATGAGTTGGATGACAGTAGCAGCCGTTGCGTCGGTAGTTGGGACTGGTGTAGCCACTGTAGGAGCATATCAACAGTCACAGGCGGCTAAGTCACAGGCCAATTACCAAGCGGCTGTCGCTCGGAACAACGCTATCATTGCTCAACAAAACGCAGCGGATGCGAGAGACAGGGGCAAAGCGGCAGAGGAAGAACACAGGGACCGAATTGCACAGGCGAAGGGTTCTGTCACTGCGGGTGCTGCCGCTGCTGGTTTCCTAGTCGATGATCCAGGTTCAACCAATGTTGACCTGCTCGCAGATGTCGCAGAGGCGGGAGAACTTGATATCCAGAAAATTAGGGACAACACAGAGCGAGAGGCCCACCGAGCGCTAGTCCAGGGCGTGAACTTCACAGCACAGGCAGGGTTGTTTGATGCACAGGCGTCCGCTCAATCACCAATGATGGCAGCCGGTGGCACGTTCTTATCCGGCGCGGCTCAATCGGCAACGGCAATTTCTAAGGTGTAACAGACAATGGCTAAAATCCTCACACCGGCGACTCAAGGCGCTCAGAATATTGGCAGTATCAAGTCAGAGGCAGCCAACACGCCGTTCCAGAGCTTTCAGACCAATGCGGATATGTTTGGGGGTGGGCAGGCTAAAAGCTTGTTGCAGGCTGGTGAGGCTTTACAGTCAGGTGCTGACTTCCTTACAAAACAGGCTGAAGAAAGGTCTTTGCTGAACAAAATGAATGCAGAGACAGCCGCTGTTCAGTTTGAAAGTGAGCAAAGCAGAAACCTTGCACAAAAAAAACTTAGCGGCGCTGCGAATGCAGAACAAGAATACAATGATGCCGCCGAAGAATTTTATTCATCCCAAGATGTTTCTGGGTTGAACGAAAAAGATTCGGTCATGTATCGGCATTTTGTCACTCGTTCAAGAAACAACGGTAGAAGCGCAGCCCTCAAGCAGCAGATAATCGAAACGGATAAAAATTTGGTTGCTACCGCTGAAAATCGTGCAGCCATGTATTCATCTAAGGCTCAAGCACAATATAACAATGGTGTTGTTTACCGTGATTCTGTTGACGCAATAAAGTCTTCAGAAGCGCTAGTCGGTCAAAAAACAGGCCGCGATCCTGACGTAACAAAGCAGATCATTAAAGATCAGATTAGTGCAATGAATATTGGTCGTATAAAGATGTCGCTGTCTCTTGGCGACACGGCGACGGCAACAGCAATTTTTGAGAATGGGAAGAGGACCGGCGAGATTGACGGCGACGACTACTCGGCTATTACAGAAATGATAGCCAAGGATAGTAGAGCTAAAACCGCGCAATTATTTACGGATAATTTGCTTCTTACAGAAACAAGCGAAGCTGCTGCATTGGCGAAAGTTAGAAGCTCTTTTTCAGGAGAAGATGAGGTCGCTGTTTTAAAAGAAGTGAAACTGCGCTTTGCTGAGAAGGAGCGCCTGAGAAAGAGAGCCGAAGAAGAAAGGTTCGATTTTGTTTCAAAAAAAGCTGCCGACCCTGGCTCTCCACGTTTAACGGAAGTTGAGCTTCATGACCTTAGTGAGCGTGAAAAGAAGTATGTTAAGGCTGTTGAACAAGATAAGATTTTAAGGGCTGCTGATCCTGATTATGATCGGAAAGGTGACGGTGGGGAAACTTGGAAAAAGTGGCATGACGACTCCTCTGATTGGGAGAAAGTTGGCAAGATGACTAGGCGTGAGCTAGAAATTGCGTATGAGCTTGGTGTAACCAAGAAGCAATTTGAGGAAACGATAGTAAGGGAATGGCGGGGGTATCAGCAGGCGTTGGGCAAAAAGGCAGAAGCTGAAGACATGAGCGCGACTGGTGCTAGCGGGATGACTGAACTACAGAGAGTTGCCGCATCCTTCGAGGTTTCGACTAAATTGAAGAAGAAAGACAGCCCGGAAGCATTTACAGCCTTCCAAGTGGAATACGATGAACGTGTACGTCAAGCTGACGCTCGAAAGCCTGATGAAAAAGCCAGAATCCTGGATGAGATGGTCAAAGAAAAAATCATATGGGACAAGTCGGATGTGTGGTTAGGGAGCGATGCAGAGCAAAACGTCAGTGTCCTAACAGAGGAGCAGCGGTTGACCTTCGCCAAGGATGCCGATATCCCATCGAGCCAACGGCAGGCTTTTTCCGATAACTTGGCTAATATCGTTGACGATTTGAGGGCGAGTAAGGCTAAGATAAGCAGAGCTAACATCCTAACATTGTTCAAAAACAACCCACATAGATATAAGTGAAGGTGAGAATTTATGGCTGGTATTGAGCTTAATACATCTGGCTTGGAGCTTGAAGAAGATGATCAAGAGGGGCTTGCCGCTCCCTTTGAGCCTAGCACTACAGGCAGCAACGTATTTGAGCTTAACACTACCGGCCTAGAACTTGAAGGTGGCGATAGTGACGCGCAAAGGCACAAGACAAGAGATGCCGTGAAAATTCCTCCCGTTCAGTACAAGGCTGACAAAACGGCTGCTGATGAGGTTGGTGTTGATGTAGGTACTGTCCAGCGTGACAATGGAGAATTAAAACGTGAGGCGAGAGCCAGAGAAATAGCCAGGACTGTTGAAACAGCCCCGGCGACAAAAGCCTGGATATCGCGAGATGATAATATCAACTATGCCCACGATGATGTCGATAACCTATCAGCCATCGAGAAGGCTTGGGACTGGTACACTGAAGAGTATCTTTGGGGGGCAATGGGCGCTGCTGGGAAGAGCGTTATAGAGTTTAAAGATGATGTCTCCGTCAATCCAGAGCAAGTTCCTCTTGGTTTAGCTTCCGGCGCGATCACTGCGCTTGCATCTAGCGTTCACGGTATTGGTAGTGCGAAAGAGGCATTGGATCGCCTTATATCAAGGCCAATTGACGCAATCCTTGATACCATCACCGGCACTGAATTTGACTCCGCTGAGTATAGAAAGAATTTGCCGTTGCTGTCTCGCGGGTTAATCAATGTTACAGAGCCAGTTAAAGAATTTGCTGATGAGCTACGACCAAAAGACAGTGGTTTTGCTTTTGATGTTAGTTCTGGCTTAGGCCAGATGGCAACGCAGATTACCGTTGCTTTGCTATCTGGTAGCGTATCATCTGCTACAAGTCTCGGAATGCTCTTTGGTCAAGGATCAGACATTCAGGCAGATATGGTAAAGGAGGCTGGTAAAGAGGGGGATATTGGCGCTGACATTGCTGTTCTTGGCGGCGGGGTAATTACGGCTCTTACCGAGAAATATGGCTTAGAAAACCTCTTGAAACGCATTCCTGACAAAGTTAAAGGAAAAATATATCAGGTTCTTGCCGGGGCTGGTTCTGAAGGCGCTCAAGAAATTTTAGAAAATATTGCCCACAACCTAGCTGCATTCGCTTTATATAATCCAGATCAGAAATTGTTTGATGCCGACACTCTGTACGAGGGTGGCGTTGGCGCTACGGTTGGCGGCATCACTTCAGCCATGATCGGCGGCGCTCGGGTTGTTGGAGATCGTCGCAGAGCAAAAAAGCGGACCGAAGCCATCAAGGACTTAAACAGCAAGGAATCGAATCTTCGCCAGACTTCCCCAGAAAAGTACGCTGCCGCGCAGGGTGAGTTCATGCGGAAGTCTGGCATCGAGGATGTTGAGATTGATGCTGAAGGCGTGAAGGTTCTGTTCCAGGATATGCCGGACTTTGACCTTGTTGATGCCCAAGAGGTTCAAGAGGCTATTTCTACGGGCGGGACTATTACCATGTCGCCGGAGCAATACTGGTCACTGCCGCAAGATGTTGTCGATAAGATTGCGCCTAACACCAGCTTCACTGCCGGTGAGATGACAGAGCAGGAATTGACTGAGGTTGACGAGCTTGTCAAAGAGTTTGGCGGCCCTATTACCGAGGATGAAGTTGCGGCAGCCCAGGAAAGCATTTCGTCTGAGGATGTGATATTTCAGGAGGTTTACGACCAGCTAATCACAGCCGGTGCGACAGATACCGACGCACGGCCCAAGGCTGAACAGATGGCGGCGGTGTTTAATATTTTTGGAGAACGCGCCGGTATCGATCCGCTGAAGGTGGCAGAACGGTTTATGCCGTCGATCCGCAAGAAGCTGCCAGAGTTTTATACCAGCTACACTCCCGACGCCCAAGACTATCTGCTTGAACGGGTTAAACGTGCGGCAGCCCAGCCCACAGAACAGACGGCACTTGGCGAGACACTGCTTGAGTTCATCGCCAAGCGTGGAGGTATCGTTGATCCGAACGGCGAGTTTGATGCAGCCGACATGGCGACATGGCAAAAGGCCAATCCGTTCATAGGCAAGCTGCTTCGTGAGGCACCAGAAAACCTCGGCGCAGCACTGTTCGATGGGACAATCCCTGAGAACATCAAAGACCTTTCGATCAACGATGTTCGCATTGCAGCGGAGGAGGCTGGATACCTCGAAGAAGGGTCAGAGGACAACGACCTTTTAAACGCCATATCAGAGGAATTGCAGGGCAGGCCGGTACATTCGCTCAAAGAACAAGACCCGGAGGCTCTAGCAGAGGCTGAGTCAATCGCAGAGCTATTAGAATACCTTGAGCGCAACGATATCCCGCTCGATCTGCCTACGCGAGAAATAAAGGCGCGTATTGCCGCCCTTGAAGAGACACGGCGCGACAGTGACGTTGAGTTGAAGCAAGACCAAGACCTTTTGGCTGAGTTGTTGGCTGAGTTTGAGGATATCCCATCTATTCCAGGGCAGACTATTGATGAGGCAATCCAAGAAACGCATAAAGCCAACTTTGAAAAGCTTAAGAATTTCCGCGATGAGTTTGTTAAAAAGCATGGTAATCGCGATGGTGTCGCCGCTTGGAATGATGAGCGTATTGATGATGAAATAGCAGACATTGAACACGTAAGCGGGAACAGAACAAAAGGGCAGATTGGATTTGTTGATCCTCTTGATTTTCTCATGGCTACAAGCGGTTCTGCAAAGGGGGCGCAAAGAATATCTGATGAGGCTGGCGATTTGCGAGTTGATGATCTCCGGGGTGAGCGAGTTTCTCCATATCTGAACATTGACAACAACGGCAAGATATTTGGGCATGAAGGACGCCATAGGATGATAGCACTTGCCAAGGCTGGCGTTAAACGCGCACCCGTGATGATACGTCACTTAGATGGCGAATATAAGAGTTTTAAATTTTCCAAAAAAGAAAGTTTTCAAGGTCAGGAGTTCAGCACTGGGGAGAGTTTGCCGGTTGAGATAAATGATTTGTATTCTGCTGAATTTGGGCAGATGCAAAACATTAAGGACGCGATGCCTTCTGATCCACAGGTTCTATTCCAGCCGGGAAACCCAGCATTCGATGCTTGGTTCGGTGATTCGAAGGTTGTGGATGAGAATGGTGAGCCGTTGGTGGTTTATCATGGGACTAAAGCGACTGTTGATGATGATTTTGCATTTGATCCAAAAAAACAATCTGATGAAACAAGACTTTCACAACAAGGTGTTGGTTTCTATTTCACAGAAAATAAAAAACAAGCATCTGGTTATGGTAAACCAGAGGCTATGTATTTATCTGTTCAAAACCCGCTAGAATTAAAGAGAGGCGACAACCAAAATATCACAAGAGATATGGCTATAGAGTTGTTTTCCCGTGGGAATAATGCTTTTTTTTACGATAGATGGATAGATTTCCAAACAGGGGTGGACACACATGGGATGAGCCTATCCGAAAAGGCGGCTGTTTTTGTTGATTACATAATGGAGGCTAGAGGCAGTGCCGATGGAACAGATAAACTCTTAGTAAAAGAGATTAAACGTGCGTATAAGTCTTATGGGGATGATAACGGCTACACGCAAATGCTTTCTGACTTCATAGAGGTTACGGGATTTGACGGTGCTGTCGAAAAGATAAACGATGACACAACAGTCTACACAGCTATTTCTCCCACCCAGATCAAATCAGTAAACAACCGTGGCACATTCGATCCGAATGATGCGCGGATTTTGTATCAGGAGGCACAGTCAACTGTCTTTTTCCAGAAAGCAGCGAAAGAAGACAAAATATCTATCACTCTTGGTAATCTTGACTATGTGAAAGAAAACTATCCAGATCATTATGCTTCAATTGAGGCGCAACTTGGCAAAATGACCGCGACAGAGGCAAAGCGTGTTCGTGATACCCTGGAGGCACACAAAGGCACACAATGGTCTTTAGCGGCAATACGCTCTCTGGTTATCAGGGACATTTTGCACAGATCAAGAGATGGACAAAGCATCGATGATATTGCAGATGGAAAATTCTGGTCTGTAGAAGAGAAAGTTGATTGGCGCAATACGAGCATCGTAAAGGCGTTTGCTGGTGGGCCTGAACAGATTGTAATAAAAGCTCAAGGTTACAATTTCTTTGGCAACAACAGAAAAGCTGAAAACGATTTTAGCGGATCATTTCTTAATTGTGACCCGTCAACAGCCTGTGCCACTTACTGTTATTCTGCCGGTGGATCAGGTGGTGCGCCTAATGGCCTGATGAAGGCTGAGTTCACAGAATATATGGCAAATAACCATCCTGATGTTTTGGCGGATCGTCTTTCTGTTTATGCACATTTGCCTGCTGGCCTAAATGGCTTGGCTCTGCGTATGAACGAAAAGGGTGATCTGTCAGAAGCGCAACTAAAGCTTATCAAAGAGCTAAACAAGCGCGGTATTAGGCTGCAAATATTTTCTAAGCGTCCTGAACATCTGCGAAAAGTTTCTGATTTTAACTGGCGTTCCCTATCCATTGATGAGACTAATATGGACAAGGCGCTGGATAACCCAGACCTTTCTATTGCACTGATCGTTACAGACAATTTGCCTGCTGATTTCGTTTCCAAAATAAAAGATCGGCTGAATGTCGTTCTCCCAGTAAACCTGAAGGGTAATTCTTGGACACGCGAACAGGTTCTGAGAATGTATCCAGAGTCCAAAAAAGAAGTTAGCAATGCTCTCTGCCCTGTTGAGGCGGGCAAAAAATCTATCGGCACCAAAGACACAACCTTTGCAACTGTTATTTCTGGACTAAAAAAACAATCTGGTACAAAATACTGGACTTGCACTGCTTGTGACAAGCTTGGTTCTGCTGGTTGCTTCCACGGCAAAAACAAATCCGAGACAGTGCGTAAGGCCGCAAACCACTTCGCCGCCACTGAACATCAAAGCGAGGCAGACGCCAACAAAATTCGCTCCAGTATTGAAATGAATTTGTTCGCGCTTTTAGAGGAGAAGGAAATTGATAGAGGACAATTGGAAGACATTCTTGGAATCCTCAATGGAAAGCCTGAAGGTTCACAGCGCGAGCCTAACCCCAGCGCAGCAGAAGTCAGCACTCTTGGCGATATCGAAGGAAGTACAGTCGATGAAGGCGGCAGACGCGAAGCTGGAAGCCTTGCAGGCGGCACAGAGCTAGAACAGCGCGAGAAAGACGAAGCCCGAGGCTCCATTGTCTTTGGCGAAAACCTTGACGAGATTGTTATCAATCTGTTCAAGGCCGAGAATCTTTCCACATTTCTACATGAATCCGGTCACCTTTACCTTGAGATGATGTCAGAGCTTTCGCAGCTTGATAGCGCATCTCAGGGTTTAAAGGATGATATGGCTACGGTGCGCGATTGGCTTGGCGTTGCTCCAGGTGAGTCGTTCACGACAGAGCATCACGAAAAATGGGCAGAAACCTACGAGAAGTATCTGATGGAGGGCAACGCGCCATCCGTCAAGCTGCTGTCGGCCTTTGCTAAGTTTAGTTCCTGGCTGTCGGTGATCTATAAAAAATTTGGTCTTCGCCGCGCTGATCTCAACGATGATATTCGTGGCGTGATGGATCGTATGCTTGCCAGTGAATCCGAGATCGAACAGGCTCGGGGCTTTGCTAGCATGGAGCCGCTGTTTGCTGATGCTGAACAGATGGGCGTCACGCAAGAGCAATTCGAGAAGTACATCCTGGACAAAGAACGGGCGCAGGAGGCCCAGACGGCAGAGCTTGTCGCCAGGACATTGCAGGATGTAAAGCGCGAGAACACAAAATGGTGGAATGCTGAAGAAAAAGCGACGGCAAAGATTATTGAAGCCGAATTAGACGAGGATGTTACATGGAGGGCGATGTTCACTATCAGGCGTAACAAACTGCCGTCTGGTGAACCTTTGCCTGCGTATCTTCCTGAAGGCGTTAAAATTAGCTCTCAGGCTCTTGCGGAAATGGAAGACGCTCATGCTTTCCGGTTCCTGCCAAAAGGGTTGACCGCCAAAAAAGACGGTATGCACCCTGATGACATGGCCCCAATTTACGGTTTTGAATCTGGCGACCAGATGCTTAAATCATTTATGGCGATGCCACAGGATAAAAACGGTAAATTCCTGACTCCTAAGCAGTTCGCCAAGGCTGAAGCAAAGCGGCGTATGCTTGAGGAGCATGGCGATATCATGAACGATGGCACAATGCAGGAGGAGGCATTGATTCGGGTTCACTCTGAAAACCAGTCTAGGCTTATTGCCAAAGAGCTAAAGCACCTGATTATCCAGGAAGCCAAAAAATCCAACAGAGATGGTGGTTCTTCCAGGACGGTCACCAACAAGATCGCCAAAGAGACAGCAAAGCGGTTGCTTGCTAAAAAGCCTGTTGGTCAGATTCTATCGCACCGTAAATATCTCAACGCAGAGATGAGGGCAGCAAAGCAGGCGATGGCTGCTACTCTCAAAGGTGATTTCAAGGCTGCTGCTGAAGCGAAGCAACGTCAACTATTGAATTTTCACCTTTACCGTGAAGCTCGCAATGCTGCTGCCAAGACCGAAAAGATGTCTGCTCGTTTGAGCAAGCTTAAACGTGATGTGATCAACCCAAAAGTGATCAACCCCGCTTTCATCAAAGAGGTTAAAACCATTTTGGCTGGTGTGAGTTTTGGCACCAAGGCTGGGCCTAAACGTCTTGATAGGCTGAAGGCTGAACAGGTACATGATTGGGCAGAAAAGCAAGAGAAGAAATACGGCGCTGCTTTCGATATCAGCCCTGAGCTTGATAAGGCTCTAGAGAATAATCACTATAAGGATATGGCATACAGTGAGTTCGAAGGACTGTATGACACGGTTAATAGTGTGATGGTGCAGGGCCGCAGATTCAGCGATAACGAGCGCAACGAGTTCAACGAATATGTCGCCGCTATGACTGACAGCATCTATGCCAATGCCACTAAAGAGCTTTCCGAGCCTGATGAGGCTAAGTTTTTGCAAGGCGTCCGGTCTTGGGTAAAAGAGTTTATTGCCAACCATAGGCAGATTAACAGCTTGTCCCTAGAGCTTGATGGGTATGAAGAAGGCGGATTGATCACAACCAATATTTTCCGCAGGATTAAAGATGCTGATGATGCCTACCTTGATCGAGGCATGAAGGCTTCAGAACGATTAAATGCTATTCTGTCTGTTTACGGCAGGGTCGATAAGATGAAGTTTTATAACAAGATGTTTATTCCTGAGCTTGGTCAAAGCTTGTCGCTTTCTGGTCGCTTGGCGTTTGCCCTCAATATGGGCAACGAAGGAAATGTCGAGGTTATGCAGAAACATTATTCTGATGTTCAGATTGATGCTATTCTAAAAACATTGACGGAAAAAGATTGGGATGTGGTTGAGGCTATATGGAAAGAGGTTGATAGCTACTGGAATGATACCGTTGATGACAATGGCAACGTGATTGCAGAGGGCATATCTACTGTTGAAGAGCGAGTTACCGGAGTTAAGCCAAAGAAAGTAGAGGCAACTCCATTTGTCACGCCATCAGGCCGCAAAGTTTCTGGTGGTTATTACCCGCTTGTCGCTGATCCGAGAACGTCTGATAAGGGGCGGAAGGATATGGAGGCTAAGGCATCGCTTGAAAACCTTCTCGGTGGCGGACACTCCAAGGCAACAACGAAACACGGCAGCACTATTGAGCGCCAAGGCTTTGGACGGGAGAGAAAAATTCTCCTCGATGTCAGCGTTGCTTTCAATCATATCGATGGCGTGATCAAAGATATTGAGATGCGCGAGGCTGTGGTTGAGGTTCACAGAATTATTCAGTCGCCAGCATTTAAAGAAGCTGTGCAATCTGCGAAGGGGCTAGAATATCACCAGCAATTTGATAACTGGCTGAAAAATGTTGCAGGCGGCGACAAGCAGCCTATTGATCCAATAGAAAAACTGGTTTCTTACGCGAGGACAGGCGCTTCAATCGCTGAGATGGGTCTATCTCTTAGGACGATGCTTCAACAGCCATTTGGTATAACACAGACTATGGTGCTGATTGGCGAGGCAGCGACGATGAAAGGCGTTTGGGAGTTTGCCAGAGATCGCGGGGATGCGGCGAGGAAGGTCATGGAGCTTTCACCGTTTATGCGGAATCGTGGTGCAACCTTCAATCGTGATGTCAAAGATGCTCAGAAGCTTATTGGTGCTAAAGGACTGCATGATGATATCGTTAAGGCTAGCTTCTGGGGAATCCAAAAGTTAGACATGGCGGTGTCGATACCAACTTGGCTAGGCGCATATGACAAGGCGCAGAAAGAAGGAAAAAACATCCCTGACTCGGTGGCGTTTGCTGACAGCATCGTTGCTCGTAGTCAAGGTTCCGGTTTGTCCCGCGATTTATCACAGAACCAGCAAGGCGGCGTGTGGAAAAAACTCTTCACGATGTTCTACACGTTTTTCAACGCCTACTACAATGTGCAGGTTGATCTTTACAAGCAAACAAACTTTCGAAGCTTCCCTCAGATTTTGAAATATGTGAAAAACCAGCTTTGGGTGACGGTTATTCCATCGCTTGTTGTCGATGCCTTGTTTAATGGTGGCCCGGAAGACGATGAGGAGTGGCCCTTGTGGGCGGCTTCTACGGTTGGAGGCTTCGCTGCTGGCGGAATTGTTCTAGCTCGCGATGTGGTCAATTCAGCGACAAGCGGGTACGGCTATCAGATCAGCCCCGTCCAAGGGTTCTTTGCTAAACCTCTAGCGGCATTAGATCAAATCAAACAGGGAGAGGCCGACATCCAAGCGGCTAAGGCTATATTCATGGCTATCGGGTATTTAGCCCATGTTCCTGGCGCAAGAACGATGTCTCGCGCAGCCGATGTATTAGCTGATGAGGGTACGCAGAATCTTGATGAGTTTGAAGGCTGGTGGCGTTTGCTTGTCCAAGGTAAAGAAAAATAACCACTCAGCCAAATATAGTGTATAAATTTACAAACAAGAGGATTGATTGATGACAATCGCCAACGAAGATAGCAGGACTGGACCGTACAACGGCAACGACAGTACGACTGTTTTTGCGTATGACTTCAAGACACTTGACGAAGATCATCTCGTAGTCACGCTAACGAGCGCTGCTGGCGTTGATACGGTGCAGACTATCACGACGCATTATACGGTTTCCGGCGTCGGTGACGAGGGCGGCGGTAACGTGACGATGGTTACTGCCCCAGCCTCCGGCGAGAAGCTCACAATCACTAGGTCTGTCCCATTAACTCAGGGACTCGCCCTTCAGAACCGACGCGCAACAGAGCCTGCTACGCTTGAAACGGCTTATGATAAGGGCGTCCAAATCAGCCAGGATTTAAAAGAAGTCCAAGACCGTACTTTAAAGTTCACGGTTGCCGCCAATCTCACATCTTTTGATACGACTATACCTGCCCCTGCTGCATCAAAAGCTATCGCCATCAATGCTACCAATGATGGGTTTACTCTTGTTGATGAGCCGTCTGCGGCTGCGGCTGCTGCGGCGGTAAGTGCTGCTGCTGCGGCTGTATCCGAGACTAACGCGGCGACCAGTGAAACCAACGCGGCGACTATTGCGGCTACCCTCACCGGGGCAACATCTACTACGTCACTGGTCATTGGCACAGGTGCGAAGGTGTTCACAGTCGCATCAGGTTTAGGCTTCCAGGACGGCGATTGGGTATTGATAACCTCTGACGCTGACCCGGATGCTAATTACATGCATGGGCCGATTACCACGTACACCGGCACGACAATGACTGTCGGGGTGGATAATATCGGCGGGTCTGGGACATTAGCGGATTGGACTATTCGCAGGTCTGGGACTCGAGGTGCCGTTGGCGCAACCGGTGCGACAGGTCCAGCCGGTTCGGGGGATGTTGTAGGACCGGCATCTGCTACAGATAGTAGCCTAGCTAGGTTCGACGGTACTACTGGTAAACTTTTAAAGGACGGCGCAGTTATAGGAACTGATGTTCAAGCCTATGATGCAGACACAGTGAAGAAAGACGTTGCCAATGTATTTACCGCGCAACAAACCCCTCTATCAGCCGCTCTTACCTATAACGCTACTCAGACCTGGGATTGCGGTGCCGCTCAGGATGCAACATTAACATTAACAGGCAACGTAACAACTTTCTCAGCACCAACTAATCAGGTTGCAGGAAGTTACTACGTCTTGCGCCTGAATGTCGGAACAGGACCGTATTCTGTGAGCGCTTGGAACAGCGCATTTAAATGGCCCGCTGCAACTGCCCCGACGCTTTCTGCTGGTGCTAGTGACATTGACATTTTAACTTTCCGTTCTGATGGCACGAACATGGAATTAATAGGGCTTTCTCAAGATGTTTCTTAGACACGGCGGTTTTTTGCCGTCCTCACTATTTGATAATACTAAGTCTATCTTGGCGAATGCTTCTGGTGAGTACTTAGTTAAGTCCGATTTCGGCGCTGCTTCTGACGGCAAAAAGGGCACTGTTAACTACTGGTTTTATGCTAATAACGTAGGCACCCCGACAACTCAGGCTCATTATGCCGCCAACTCATCGGGAACGAATGCAGACGAAGACAGCTTCAACTATGTCAACGGCGGGAGCTTACAATTCACACAAGAGTTTGCGGCAACGATTGGTGGTCAGCACAGATACACGCAAGCACTATCCACTTCAACGTGGTACCAAATAACCGTACAGTATGACCGTTCCAACGGGACCACTGCCGACCGGATGAAGTTCTTTGTGAATGGTACAGAGATAACACCTCCAACTGTTGATGCCGGTATATCTGACGTAGTTATGCGATGGGCTGCCGCGAGCAACCAAAGCATGATCGGTGCCACGCCTAATGACACGTCGGGGCAAAGGATAGACGGATTGATCCACCAGTTCTCTTACTGTGACGGTCAACTAAACGCCCCGTCTGCTTACGCATCTGGTGGATTACCTATCGATATATCAGGATTGACCTTTGGCAATAACGGCTTTTGGCTTCAATTTTTAGACAGTGGCGACCTTGGCGCTGATAGCTCTGGAAATGACAACCATTTCACCAATAACGGCGTAACGCAATCCACAACAGTACCAACGTAGAGGCCATTATGAAACACGTACTTTTAACAAAACTCGATGCCGGTTCGTATGGCTTACCTATCCTTTGGGAAGGGGCAAGGGTCAACAAGGAACTCAATGCCATATTGGGTGCCACTCTTTCTAATGATGTATTCCGTAACGGAACGGCTCATTTGTTTGGTTTATACTCGTTAGATGAACCTTCTCCCCCAGAAGGTAAAATGGCTGTAGGTGAAAAGTCTGAAACCTTTGATGGTGCGAAAGTCACTCGTGCCGCCACGTGGCAAGATGATCCTGACTATGTAGCACCTATCACTTACACTCCGCTAGAACTGATGAAGCAAGTCAAACGTCAAGAGCTTGCCTCTGCTCGTTACGAGGAAGAAGTCGGCGGGCTTGATGTGAACGGCGTCACAGTAGCCACTGATCGCGAGAGCCAGACCAAACTTGTAGCTGCGCGTATCGTAGCCAAAGAAGATCCTGAGTACACACTGACCTGGAAAGCTGATAACGGCTTCGTCATGCTTACAAGCCCGACAATCATTTTTCTGGCTGATGCTGTGTTGGTGTTCATTAAAGGGCTGTTTGAGAAAGAGGCCATGAAAGATGCTGCTGTAACTGCGGCGCTGACAGTCGAAGACGTTAATGCCATAACCTGGACAGAATAATAAAACAATAATCCCATACTGAGGGCTGAGAACATGGAAACGAAACCGCAACACCACAAGAGGTGTTTTGAAGATCACAAGGAGTATTGCGTCATGGCAGAAGACGCTGCCGATGCTGCGGTGAAGAAAGTTTTCGCCATCCTCGGTGTGGATATTGATAATCCCAAAGAGGTCGAGGCGTTCCGCGAAGATTTGCGGTTTGGCAAAACGCTGCGGATTGTGGCGAACAAGTTTTTGCTAGGTGTTGTTGGTGCTGCGGCCATCGGCTTAGTAGGTGCTATTTGGTATGGTATACAAGGAAAGCTAGGAGTTAAATAATGACTAGCGTAATTGACCAACAACATACGAAGATTACCTTGGGCCTCGCCATAACTGTTGTTGCTGCAATTGCTGGTATTGCTTACGAGGCTGGCGAACTAGACAACCGCATACAAAACCTTGAAACCAGCAAGTCGGCGATGTGGGCTAAGTTATCAAAGACCGAGCAAATGGCCCAGGACATAGCCGTGATCAAGGCGGCTGTTGAGCGGTTGGAGAAATGACATGGCAGGTTTTACGGAAGCTGAAGTGCTGGCTCTGTCAATTGCGATATGGGCAGTGGCCGCCGTGTCAATCATTAGGTTTTGTAAGAAGCGGGAGAGACTGTCCAAATGACCGAATGGAACCCTGATACCACACCCAATTTTACGTTCGAGGAAATGTCTTGTCGGTGCCCTAACTGCAACGGTGAGGTCCACATGAAGCAAGAATTTATGGAAAAGCTCCAAGCCATGAGGACGATGCTAGGGCCGATCAAAATCAATTCAGGATACCGGTGTCGCAAGCACCCGGAAGAGGCCAAGAAGGATAATCCTGGGGCGCATAACCAAGGCCTAGCTGCGGATATCCAGGCTACTGATGGTTACACTAGGTTCAAGGTTCTCCAGGCTGCGTTCCGATGCCAGATGCAGGGTATCGGTATAGCTAATTCGTTTATTCACGTAGACGATGGGCATGAGTTTGCGCCACGTCCAACACAATGGAATTACTCATGATCGGATTACTCACCGCCGCCCTTCCTATTATTGGAAACCTGCTTGACGATGTTATCGAAACCGACGAAGAGAAAGCAAAAGCGAAGGCAAAGTTATTGAAGCTTCAGCAAGATGGGGCTTTGAAGGATATGGAAGTTCGGTTATCTGCAATTCTTGCCGAGGCGCAAAGCAGCGACCCGTGGACGAGCAGAGCAAGACCAACCTTCCTTTACGTAATCTATATCCTGATCCTGGCGAGTATTCCGATGGGTGTCGTCTGGGCGTTTGCGCCTGATGTTGCATTGTCATTCACCGATGGCTTTACAAGTTGGCTCCACGCTATTCCTGACAGCCTTTACACCCTGTTCGGTGCTGGTTATCTTGGCTACGCCGGGGCGAGGACTGTTGATAAGTTGAAGAAATGACCTTCACTGAAAGGCGTTAAGGTTTGGAAGGATAAGGGTTAACCTTTATCCATCTAGTTTCCGCGCCAACATCGGCGGTGGGTCGGCTAGTATTTTGCAAATGGCTTGTAAGCTTATATCGACGCGCTTTCCATCGGGGCTAGTTAAAATTTTAGGGTCCAGTTTTGCTAAAGCGATGTGGACTAGGTTTTCTGGGGGCCATTCAGACAAGTTCAAATCCTCCTTTAATCTGCTATGAAATTCTTGGCGTAGTTCTCGCGCTGAATAGCCAATTCTTCTTCGGTTGCGGGATGCTTTCTCGCCTCTTCAACGAGGGCGTTAAGCTCTGGATTGTCCGATATTTTTCGGTCGGTAAACCCCATACGTTGGGCCGAACTTTCACTCGGACTCGGTTGGTCGATTTCCTGACCGTCTTGAGCAGTTCCAACTGGTTCGGAGTATTGCGGCTCTTGCCCGGTTTCTGCCGTTTCTGGGTCCGGTTTCCCTACCCTTTCATGAGGAAAACACTCAGAAAACGCCCCACACCACCAGTCTTCACCAACCATAGGGAACAGCCCCCACTGCGGGTCTGCCCCTACAATAGATGCGGCTGCACCATCTGTTTTGGGTGGATTAACTCGGCATTCACACGCGGCGTCTTCGCGGTGAGTTAAGGGACTGCAATAGATGCAGTATTTACACGCTCTCATAGGGTTCACCTTTCTCGGACAATTGTTTCACGCGATTAAGTCCTGTTGCTCTGGCCGCACGCTCCAACGGATCGGCGGTTGCTGCCGGTCCCATTTATCGGCCATCTTGTTGATGCTGTTTTGCGGGCGGTTGTTGTTGCGGGCTATGTCGGCGCTGTCCACGGACCCAAAAGGGTAATTGGCACCGACGCCTTGCATTCTCAAACCGTGGAGCCACGGCAACCGGCTATGCCGTGCCGTTACGGCATTGAAAGCCAAATCCATTACGTGCTTCCATGCGGTGGAATTGATGGGGTGCTGCCCGCTTGAACCAAGGCAGACCTTCGGCCATTCATCGCAAAGGCGCAAAAGGCGACCTAGCGGTTCATCCGTGTGCCAAACCGGCGCGCCCCTTTGACCGTGGGGCCACTCTGTAATTAGGGCGTCTTGGGCCTCGTGTCCGGCGTCGATTACATCCGGGATGATTGCCCAAGTGGTCGGACAACATAGCCATTCGTCAGCCCAATTGTAGTACTCTGACCAGTTGGTATCCTTACCACTGCGCCACTTTGAAAAGGCCCCGTTATCCAGCAAAACGGATTGCCCAATTTCATGGGCCAACCGCACCCGTCCAGGGTAGGCGTGGGAAACAAGCAAATGTCTCCCGCCAAGCTCCAGGCATTTGTTTACAGGGTGAATGTCGGCGCAGTGATAGTGGATCACTTGGCTACCTCCGCCCAACATTCCGGTGTTTCCCATACGCGAATTTTTGAGACTGGCAAGACGTTTTCGAGGCGCTGATAAAACCAAGCCGCAATAACTTCTGCTGTGGGGTTTTCTAGTCCCTCAACCTCATTAAGAAAGCGGTGGTCTACTTTCTCAAGCGGGCGCGTCATAGCGCGGTCAATGTCTGCAAAATCACGAACAAACCCGCTCCAATCGACCGGCCCGCTCAAGTGCACGTCCACTCGGTAGTTATGACCGTGAAGGTTTTGGCACTTGTGACCGTCCGGCACCTTTGGCAGTCGGTGTGCGGCTTCAAAGTGGTACTGTTTGCAAATCGTCGTTCGCATTATTTTTGCTCCTCTTTGAGTCCGGTTTGGACCGCATGAAAACCAATTTACAATTCTACTCATTGCTAATCTCCTTTTTGGGCCGCACTGAAAATGCGGTCTAAAAAGAAGGCGGGTATCCGGGGGAGGGAAGCCCGCGCTTCCTGTTCAACACCTAAATTCTCGGTTTATTCAATCTCAATCTGTTCATGGCCTCTTAAATTGGCCTCTGTCCCGCTGGTCTTCCGGGGGCCGGTTATACCCGTTGTTGGGCTATAGTAGCGCAGTAATGGCGAGAGATAATATGCTACACCCTGCGCCAATGAATATTATTACCATAAAGTATGATACAGTCATAGCAAAATCGACAAATTTCACGATTTTATTTTGATTGATATTCATTATGCTGATCCTCTGGATGCGGGAGCCATATACCGAAATCGCTGTTTATGTAGGCTCCAACCTTGCTCATATACCGGCTGAATACCTCTGTTGATTTGTCCTTAGACGTATAGACAAGCTTTCCCATGACCTCCTTGGGTTCAAGAAACATCGCCTTGAAAGCTTCGTGCAAATCGTCGGCACTGTGTTCGCTGTTTTCCGCCACAATACCAAGCCATTTCCAATACAATGCGTTCTGGTCAAGGCTGCGTTTCTTGCGGAACTGCTTAACCTCCACCGACCATTTACGCTCAGGGTTTAGCTCAGAGATAAACTGAGCCACGAAAGCGCGGGAGGCTTCGTTTGATATAATCATCGGTTTAGCTATTGCTTTCACTCCATAGCCTAGCCGCAAGCCTTGGCCCGTTGACCCCGTGTATTGCCAGGAACTCGGTTTCGTCCAAGCTTTTGTTGCCATCGTTGTGCAAGGTTGCGTGGTGGAACGGGCAAAGAGGTATTGTCATATCATCACCGTTTTTAATGCCCATTCCCCTATTGCCACCGCGTAGAAGGTGGTGAACCTGTACCGGCTGGCGTCCGCAGCAACAGCACGGCATTTCCGCCACGCGAGCAAGGTGCTTTTTGTCTTTGATTGGTTTAGCCATTATAGACTCCTTTATCTTGCTATTTTCTTCTCACGGCGCTCGTTCCACCAATCGCTGTCTCGTCCTGTTCTGGCCCTGATAGCTTCGATTACCGTGTCGAAATATTTTCGGGCTTCGTTTAGCTTATTCAGACAAGCGGTTTTCCTGCGGTTCGCCGTATCAACCTCCTGGCAAGCCTCTTTGTAGCTGGCCTCTGCATCGAATAAGGCGTGCAACGCCTCGTTCATTGGGTCTGTCATGATTTCTCCTTTAAGCTCGGTGTTTTAGGATTAAGCATCGCTGTCTTTCTTAGAGGCTGGTTGCGGTTTTATGTGTTTGGGGCAAAGAGTTTCCCAAGTTTCATATGTCGTTAGGCTTTCTGGAGTTACTAGCGTGTTAGTAGCTGTTCCATACGCAAAGTCCTCGTAAGATATAAACCGTCCGCAAACGTCGCATTTGTTCCAAATATCCATCTCTTCCTCCATTGCTCTAACTCTTTTTCGCATGAAGCCTGTGGTGATGCTTGGCGCATAGCCACCTAACCTCTAAAGGCTTGTTGTAATCGTCATGATGGCCGTGAATATTTTCTATTGTCCCGCATTCTTCGCAAGAGCCTTTCTTTACGCGACCATCCCGGACGGCGTTTGACAGCAAGTAATGTGCTTTGTATCTCTCAGGGTTCGCCTTATTCCACCTCACAGCGTTCTCAGACCCCTTTTTTCTTCTCTCTGGATTTTCTTTGTATCTCTTGCGGTCGTACTCCCGGACACTATCGTTTTCTTTGCGATGAATGCGAACATCAGACTTAGCGCACGACTTGCACTTATTAAGATGGCCGTCATTCATCATCTTGTGTTTATAATATTCAGTTAGCGGCTTTTCTTCTCCGCACTTAAAACATGTCTTCACAACTCTAACTCCAGGTTCAGAAAAACCCAGTCCAAGGGAATTAGAGTTCAATTAAAAGGGATACGATCCTCTAAGTCTTCGCTAACACTCCCGCCCGTTGGCGACTGGTCATATTCCGTACCGCCTTGGTTGCCAGTGTTGCCGCCAAGCATGGTTAGCTCTCCACGGTATTTTTGCAGCACGATCTCTGTTGTGTATTTCTCCGCGCCGTCCTGTCCGGTCCATTTTCGGGTTTGCAGCGAGCCTTCCAGGTAGACAGTGGAGCCTTTTTTAAGGTACCGCTCCGCCACGTCTGCAAGGCGGTCATTGAAAATAACTACACGGTGCCACTCGGTTTTCTCCTTGCGCTCTCCGGTGTTTTTGTCTTTCCAGGATTCGCTTGTGGCGATGGAAAGATTGACGATCTTTGTTCCATCCTGAGAGAACCTAACTTCCGGGTCACGGCCAAGATTGCCTATTAGCAGGCATTTATTGAGACTACCACTCATGATTTATTTCCACTTTCTGTACTGGTTGAAACGGAGCTATGGGAGGCGGGGAGTTCAGCCCATAATACCGGTGGGTCGCTTGGCACATCATCTTCGTTGGATGCCCAACAAACGCCATCGGTCCAGCACTTCGGATGCTCACCATCGACGGTAGCGACCCAACAATATGTGTCGTCATCGATATTGTCCCAAAACCCCACTACGCGTATCCCATATTTGGTTAAAAGGGCAATGTGCCTACCGTTTTTTGGTGCGGTAACTATGGGTTTCCATGCGTTCATTCTGCTGCCTTTAGCCTCCTCCATTACACCATTCCTAACGCTTGCATGTAAAGGTCAAGGATCGCCTCGGCTTCTTGCCGGTCACTGGCGTCCATACCGCGCAGCTTGACGATTTGCCGCATTATCTTCACGTCGAAACCGGCGCTTTTGGCCTCGGAATAGACTTCTTTAATGTCTTCCGCTAACACCTTCTTTTCATGTTCCAGCCGCTCTACACGCTCAATAAATGAACGTAATCGGTCACTGGCTACACCGTTAAAGTCTTCCATTGTATTAACCTTTCTTTTCCATCTGTTTGTTTTTGTAGTCTTCAAGTTTCCCTTGCCAGGAAGTCGATGGGTTCGATTCAATCGTTGGCAAGTTTAAATCCCACCATGTAGCAACCTCTTCGCTGGTCACTGAGTTTTTCATAAACTCGCATAATGCCCGTGCATATTCGGTCCAAGATTCCTCGCTTCCAACCGGCTTACGGAGCATGTATGGTTGTTCTGTCTGTGGAGGCTTAACCTCTTTTGGTGGCGGTTGGTTGGCTTGCCTAAACTCGTCGGCTTCTTCTTCGGAGTAAGCTAACCCGTGAAGGCCAATGAGTTTAAGGATAACACGATCTTTTGCGCGTTTTTCGGCCATAGCGAATGGGTATCCGGCTTGCCTGCCTGATACTTTATAATTTAGGTCTATTACAGCTTCACCCGTAGACCATTCTGACTTTCCGTCAAGCTCTCCAGTCACAAGCAGCACCGCAGCCCGTGGCTCGGAGACAAGCACTTTCGGCTCTAGATAAACAATTCCAGACTTTGCCGCTATCCGCTCCAAAACCTTATGATAAACTACCCACGTTCCGTGGCAATCCCAACAAGATTCCGGGCCGAAACCATATTTGCTTAATACCTCACCTATTTCTTTATCAAGTTTCTTTGCCATTTTATTTACTCCTAATCTGCAAAGCTTGCCCGCCGTTACTAAGAATAGCGCCGGGAATTTCCTCGCCAGACTTAAGAGCGTCCGTAACGGCCTTCTTGTCTAGCTTTGATTCTTGTGGCACAAAAAACCTTCCCGGTAAACTAAATTCCTCGGTAATCACGAGCTTAGGAGGAAGTTTTTTAGCCGACAGCGTGTATTCGGGGAGGGTTATTTTTTGCTCCCCGACCTCTTCCATAGCCGCTAGAATTGCCGATTTTATCTTGTTGGCTTGGTCCTGGAGGCGGGACCGGCGAGCGGCCAAATCAGCAACACGGGCCTTAATCCCTTCAATAAGGTCTAGAGCGTCCTGGTGCTTGTCTAGAGCGTGTGTTACAGCTTCAAGAAAGCTTGTTTCACCCTCTAGGGTATCCGCGAGTGTTTCCGCGTCGTCTTCAAGGTCAGGATAGGCTTTCAGCAGTTCCTCTTTGAGAACCTTATAAGCCACCGCCTCATTTGCTAGGAAAGTCATGCCGACATTCTCCCGTCATAGTCCCGTACTACCTTCGTGCGGGCAACGTTTATTTGATCCTCGGTAAGCTGTTCTAGACAGGCTTTGAGCCACGCCAGTTGACTGTAATAACTATCTCTGGCTAATTCATCGGGATGGCCGGATGCCATATCGACAAGGCGATATTCCCCGGTTTCTTCGCCAAAAGCAAAGCATGTTCGTATTTCTAGTTTCATGGTAAAATCTCCGGTAACGCAAATGCTCCGATACAAAACCCGACCACGCCTGCTATTGTAACAAGAATAGCCCATTCATAGTTTGATAGGTTCATAACTATTCCTCACAAAATCTTATTATGATAGTTGGCTAAATCGCGGCCTTCGCGGTTGCGTGTGGCGACAATCTGTTCGCCTTCTATTTCCTCTTCCGTGCGGAGAAATAAGTCACGCATCGCGTCGTCGAGTTGACCGTCGAGCCGCGAAAGCTCTTCATTTGTAAATCCTAGCTCGGCTATTTGCTCGTAAGCGTCTTTGATGATTGATCGCGCTTGGGCAATTTGAAATTCAAGGTCTTCCATTATTCCCTCCGTTGGTGGTTGGGGCTGGCTCCCCGACGGACCGTTACTCCTGTTGGTTAAAACCAACCCCGTGTCGTTAGACAAGATAGACATTAACCGCAAAATCTGGCGATGTAAAGCAAAAAGTCGAAAAAAATGACGTTATTTATATTGCCATTGCATTTTATCTCGTGTACAGTGACGCCATGATAAATATTGAAATGGTCTTAAACCGTATCCGCGCCTACCGACGAGAGCGCGGATGGTGTATCACAAAAATGGCTCGTGAATCCGGGATTACTGAGGCGGCGATCCGCAAGATGGACTCACCATCATGGGCACCTAGTTCAACCACAATCCGCAAGATGGAATCAGCTATTCCTTGCGATTATATGCCAAAATAGGAGGGAATATGTCAACAATTCCAAGCGATTTTAAGGGCCAATTCACGTACAATTACGACCACACAAAAGAACGGTCGTTCTGCATGCAGACAAGCGACATTCACGACATTCACGACGACAATGCAGCGCGGCGTCAAGTGGCGACAATCAACAAATACTGGCGCGAGCTTGGTTATAAAGTGCGAGCCAAGATGGAATTACAACCGCGCGGGCCTGGAATGCCTAGGCACTGGAAAGTTACTTCAGAGCTAGTTAATGGCCTTCCAAAAGGGTGGAAAGGGTGAGGCACAACCCTGAATACCTATTGCAAAAAAGCGTTGCCGATTTCCTTGAAATTGCCAAGCCTAATTGCGTGTGGTTTCATTGCCCGAACGGTGAACGCAGGGACGCCAGAACAGGAGCCAAGCTCAAAAGCATGGGAGTAAAGCCGGGCGTTGGCGACCTTTGTTTTGTGTTGCCGTATGGCATCGCAGGGTTTATTGAATTGAAGTCCGGAAAAGGCAAGCTTACTGATAGCCAAAAGGTGTTCAAGGACGACGTTGAGTCTTTAGGCGGGCTATACGAAGAGGCCCGCAGCATTGAAGAAGTAAAGCAAATCCTTAAAGCATGGGAGGTGTTATGAAAGACAGGCTCACACCGGAAGAGGTGGAAGTTTTCAGAACTCTGCGCCAATGGTGGAATCACAGAACTATACAGAACTTGGACCACCTAAAAAACGCCACAAAAGCTTGGATAAGGGAGAATAAAAAATGAAAATCGACCCAGATATTGAGGGCATGAAAAGCATTTCCCCAATGTATAAAATGCGTATGCAGGAAAAGCGCAACTTAATAGGTAGGCGCGGAACAACTCCCGATCATATCATCAACGAGGCCGCTAGTAAATTTTATGTAACAGTAGAGGAAATATTAGGGTCTTCCAGGATCGGAGCGGCGGTTAGGGCGAGGCATTGGGCTATCCATGAAATGAAAAAGCGAACAGGTTGGTCTGCGGTTGATATTGGTGATTATATGGGGCGGGACCATACGACAGTTCTATGGGTCATCAAGAAAATGGAATGTTTAAAAAATAGTACGCGGGAAATAGAGGGAATGCATTAATGGCAAGGATAAGGTCAACCCATCCGACACAATGGACCGACGAGGATTTCGTAAAATGCTCGCCCTACGCTCGCCTCTTAGCCATTGGTCTGCGTAATGAAGCGGATGATCAAGGCGTTTTTGAATGGAAGCCCATCACCATCAAAATTCGTCTAATGCCAGTTGATAACGTCGAAATTGACGAACTTCTTACCGAACTCGTCGAAAACCGGCAGGTGAAAAGGTTTGAACACGGCGGCAAGAGTTACGGAGCGATACGCAACTTTCGTGTGTTCCAGCGCCCTCAAAAGCCGAATGCGCTATACCCATTGCCAGATGATTTGCGTAATTACGTTGGCCTAGCAGATGCTGATACAGTACCAGTACAGTACCAGTACGATACCAGTACGGTAAAACCTCCGCAGATGGAGGATGTAGGATGTAGGAGTAAAGAAGGAGGTAATAGTAAACCCCCTGTAAGTCCCCCTAGGGACTATCCGAAAGATTTTAAAGAATTTTGGGAAGCTTATCCTTCCAGGGGAAACCACGCTAACCCCAAAAAGCCAGCGTTTGACCGATGGAGGAAAATCACAAAGGCCGGTACACCTCCTGAGCAAATCTTGTCTGGAGCGATGGCTTACGCAGTGGCGATGAAGAAAACCGACAGAGACGGGACGGAGTTTGTCGCACAAGCATCAACGTGGCTAAACCAGAACAGATGGCTCGACGATTACGGACCACCACAAGACAATCCAGGGCTTTCGGAATGGGTAGAGGCCCACAAAAATTGGCGCAACGGTGGCAGGCAAGGGCCGGAGCCGAAAAAATCAGATTATTTGGGAAAGGAAGGTGAATGATGGTTGAATACAGGAACCTAACTGCCAGCTGCAAGCATTCGCTTGCGTTGCGGACGATATCCAATTGCGTTGGGTATTGGGCGGAATATGATAAATATAAACGAGATAAAGAGGGTTTGCCGACAACAGAGGACACGCACATAATTTCCCCGACAGCATGGCCTAGCCACGGGCAAATAGGGAATTGGGTAACAGCACTCACGGAAGCAGCGGACGAGATCGAGCGTCTTACCTTGGGCCTTCGCCGCATCACTAATCCTATCGGCGAGCTTCGCAAAGAATCTGAAGCGGCGGGTATGAAGTTTAATGGAGCAGTTGCGGTTGCGCTTGCGAATGATGCCGCCTACCTGTCGAAAATAGCAGAAGCGGCACTGTCCCCATCAACCGGACCTAATGAGGATGAAAAATGACCCCCGCAGATTTCACAGACAAAGTGCAAAAAATCATCGACGAGCATAGCCACGACCCGGAGGCATGTCATTCTGAGCTGGATGATTTGATGGAGAGTGTTCTTTACGAGGCGGGCTATGGTCAGGGGGTTGATTTGATACGACAGATTGAGCGGTGGTATGCTTAAGCAAAAAAAGCCCCCCGCCATGGTACGACGGGGGGCTAGTTTGCAGATCAGCGCTTCGACCAAACAGGGAGGGGTGTTGGGGAGCGCTAACGAAAACCCTACCAAAACAGTTGACAGGATGCAAGAGTTTATTTAATATATTTTTCCAGTCCAGCATAGCTAAGGCGGTCAGACGGTGAGTGCGCTAGGACAAAATAACCCCGTCAGGCTGTGGCAAGGTTTTTTGGATTTCCTAACTTGCGCGACAGCCACTTTATTCGGAGGGAACATGAAAGAGCTTAAAGCTGCATTATCCAGACTAAAGAATGACACCGATAAGGCGGTCAAAGATGGCGACCTATCGAAAGCAGCCCGCCTCATTCTGGCGAGTAGGCTAGTGCAGAGCGCAATCGATTATGTTGATGGGATTTAAACAGAAATAGCGGAGGATATGAAGAAATGAAAACGACCGAGCAGATGATCGAAGTAATGCAGGCTTATGTGGACGGTAAGCCTATTGAGGTTACTCTGCCTGACGGCCATTGGGGAGAGGCTGAATCATTACCGTTTTGGGATTGGATCATGCGCGATTACCGCATAGCCCCCCTCACCAAGCCGTCAATAAATTGGGATCACGTAGCCCCTGAATATAAATGGATGGCTACTGACAAAGACGGTTTCACGTGGCTTTTTAGCGACTGTCCCTACTGTGGTACAGTGTGTTGGAATCTAAAAATAGATGCGTTGTCTTCTACTCAACACCGCGTTAATAGTTTCTCCTCATTCGTTCCTGGAACATGCGACTGGAAATATAGCCTAGTACGTAGGGGCGAGTGATGACATTTAACAACCCAAGGGCCAAGGCGTTAGCTAAGTGCTGTCAAAAAGTATTATTGATGCGGCGGCGTGGAAAGCAGACACGCAGCATGACGATGTAGGGCGGCGATATGTGGGTAGCAGAACCGTTCACGATAGCGTACTTGATGATGCTTAGCGGCCTCTCGCCAAGGCGTGTGACAAGTATAGTGGGGGTTCAAATCCCTCCTTGCCTAGCCGGAGTAGCGCCCGGCCCGCATCAATAATACTTTAAGGAACATGCGATGAAAGTACTTAAATTTATGAATTCAGTGTTTATCAGTCTGAACACAGGGGTTGCAGTTTATCACGGCTTGATTGGATCGCCTGGGTGGGCAGCTTGCAGCGCTTCTGCTGCGACATTGGGGGTTTGCTCACTTTTGTATGGGTTGAGGCATGACTAAGCGAGAAGAGATGGCAAGAGCGGCGATCCAAGCAGTAAAGGACGGAGCTTGATGGATGAAAAGAAGCTAACACCAAAGCAAGCTAGATTTGTCGAGGAATACCTGATAGACCTCAACGCTACTCAGGCTGCAATCCGCGCCGGGTACAGTGAACATACTGCTAGGCAGATCGGCATGGAAAACCTTACAAAACCGTATATATCAGATTTTTTAGCCGAGCAGCTTTCAAAGAGAAGTGAGCAGACGGGTATAACAGCCCGGTGGGTGCTAGAACAGGCGGCAGACGTGTACAAGGAAGCCAGGGAAGAACAAGACCGCTCAAACGCCTTAAAAGCCCTCGAACAAGTTGGTAAGCATGTTGATGTGCAAGCATTCAAGGACAAGCAAGAGATCGACCACAAGGGTGACATTAACTTCAACACGTACTACGAGCCGAAGCCTGAAGAATGAACTATGACTTTTCCGTTCGCTGGTATCAGAGGAATTTCCACGAAACCCTTGTGACGCAGAGAAAAAAGCGCCTCATTGAGATAGCGCATAGACGTTGGGGCAAGGATGAAATCGTGCTTAACGGATTCAGGGAGCTATCACAAAAGCGCGTAGGGACTTACTGGCATTGCTTCCCCGAATATGCCCAAGCCCGCAAAGCCATATGGAACGGTATTAACGGACACACAGGCAAGCGCCGCATTGACGAAGCTTTCCCGCCTGAAATCCGCAAGCGCACTAATGACAACGATATGTTTATCGAAACGGTGTGGGGTAGCACTTGGCAACTTCTCGGCTCAGACAGGTATGACGCTACGGTGGGTTCCGGGCCTGTTGGTATAGCATATTCAGAGTGGGCATTGTGTAACCCTGCGGCTTGGGCCTATCACAAGCCCATGATTGAAGAGACGGACGGAACAGCGGCCTTTATCACAACTCCACGCGGGGCCAACCACGCAAAGCGCATGTTCGACCGCGCCGTCAGTTCTGATTTCTGGTTTGCCGAACTTTCCTCTATCGAGGATACCGGCGCACTGACGAAAGCACAGCTTGACGAGAGTTTAGCGGAGTACATCGATCTTTACGGCGAGGAACTTGGCCGGTCACTTTTCGAGCAGGAGTATTATTGCAGCTTTGAGGCCGCTATCGTTGGTTCATATTACGGATCGCAATTAGCCAGGGCCAGGAAAGAAGGCCGCATTTGCAAGGTCGAGTGGGATGAAAGTCTGCCGGTCCATACCGTTTGGGATATTGGCTTCTCAGACGACACATGCATATTGTTTTGCCAGTTCCTTATGGGCGAAGTCCGAATCATCGACACATACAGCACGAACGGCAAGAGCCTAGAGCACTATGCTGGCGTTATAACCGGCAAAGATTACACATACGCGGCGCATTGGCTCCCGCATGATGCCCAAGCAAAAACACTCGTTGCCGCTGGTAGATCGGTTATCGAGCAGTTGGGGAAAGACCTCGGCCTAAAGAACTTACAGATACTCCCAAACAAGAACACGGAGCAGCAAGGCATCTTAGCCGCACGTCAGATGTTCTCACGTTTATGGATCGACGATAGCCAAGATAAATTCATCGACGCACTTACAAACTTTAGGCGAGAGTGGGATGATGACAAGAAATGCTTTAGAGATAAGCCGGTTCACGATTGGACAAACCATTATGCAGACGCGCTCAGGTATTTGGCTTGGGTTTGGGCAGAACCTAGAGCAAAGCCCGAAGAAAAGAAAAACCAAATTCTCCAGATCGGCAAGCCGTCTACTATGACATTTGACGACTTGTTGAAGGCGAGTAAAAAGCGCCGCTTGCAAGATTAGGTATATTTTGCCATAATGCGCGAACCCATTCCCATTCAAGGCGCGCAAAATGGAAGAAAACCTATCAGCCCAGGCCGGGAC
>Ga0196905_1000069_pt1 | contig 37054 bp, 55 predicted proteins | sample CB_VirMetaG_3_FD_169098 | JGI IMG/M metagenome (GOLD analysis project Ga0196905, IMG submission 169098) | Freshwater to marine saline gradient viral communities from Chesapeake Bay - CB_1508_1S Viral MetaG (v3) (version 3) | ecosystem: Environmental > Aquatic > Marine > Coastal | place: USA... | reverse complement strand
ATGTAAATGGTAGGCTCTATAAGAGCGTCTGCATCTGCGGTCTCCATGATGCGCTCTGGGTCAAACTGCTCCGCAATAATCGTGCCAAGATGCATAATTGCATCAGATATAAACTTGCTAAACATGTTTTGGCGCACGATTAGTCCAAGGCTGGACCATTGATTTTCTAGCCTATTAGCCGTAGCGGACTTGTACTGCTCTGAGGTGCCTCGTAAGAGGTCTGATACCTTTAGAGTCTCGTAAAGCTGCTGTAAAGCGTTTTGTCTGTTCTGTTGTAAGGTGTTAAGTACGTTTACAAACTGCTCTACGGGCAGGAATTCCATTCCACCTTGTAACCCGCCTCTCCCCTTGTTAGCGGTCCAGCCGGTTACGCTAATACCTTTAAGGTCATCCTGGAAAAGCTGCTCAAGGTAATCACCCATAGCAGCATCAAACAGAAAGTTTGGCCTAATGGCTTGAGTTAGGGCATGGATACGAGTCGTGAGGCGCTCTACCTCTAGTATTTGGTCTTTAGCGTGAGCGTAATCTGACGTTGGGACAATGCTTGTAGGGTCTTGAGTCTGGCGTATAACAGCGCAAGGATAAAAACCCTCAAACTTAATTGGTGGCTCTGTTTCCTCTATAATCTCGCCATCAAAACCAAGCTGTAACCAATATACCTTATTGGTAGCTTCACACCAGATTTCCCAAACCTCGGCCTTACCTTCTAGTTTGTTTCCGTCCTTGCTGGCCTCTCGTTTTCTGATTTCGGGGACACTGTCATAACTAAGCTTATCTGCTTTTTCTTCGCCAAATAATGCCGTTGCTTGGTCCCTATCCAGGTAGGCTCTTTTGGCTTGCCATTCAATTTCTGACTCGTTTCTAGCATCTGAAGCACGGTAATCTGAGAATTGGACAACCTCAAGTATAGCTTTTTCGCTAACTTTACGCTCGACCTCAACAGACGATATAAAAATACCAGAGCTAGCTTCCTGCAAACTTTCCGTATCGCCATCATAAGGACTACCGTCACCTTGAATAAAATTGCCGTTAGGGTCTCGAATTATTGCGATTTCTTGAAAGACTTTCTCAAACTTAGGCTCGTACCTAGCCCAAAGAACCGCCTGACCTGTTAAAAGAAACTGTAATGCTGCGTTATAGCCGACCTTATCAAAGCTAAAATGGCAATCCATTGAGTACTGAGTATTACGCTCAAGGATGACGCTCCCTAGCTCATAAGGTAGCCCCCCAGCTCGTTTGCGGAGGTTTACCTCAGCTTTTGGTGTAGAGCTGTAATAGGCAGGTAATAGCGTATTTATGCAGTACCACCATACGTTTAGGCGGCGTGGAGCATCTCGTAGGGTATCAACCTCTTTATAGGCGTTAAATACCTTTATGGATTCATCTGCTGTTTTAATGAACTTTTCGTAGCGAGTATTAGCCTGATCTATCTGCTTTTTCCACCAAGTAGAGGAATATTTCTTTATCAATGGCCTTGGTGTTTTTTGCTTCATATTTGCGGCCTTTTAGCTCGTGCTCGTATCTTAGATATATAACTTTGCAGCTTAATCATACCGGAATGTAACATCTGCTCCGGCTCCTCCCATTTAGAATCAATTAACCTTGCCTTACACAAATAGCGTAAAGCATCGACAGCGTGGTCGTTACCCCTAGTATCCAAATCTTCTGGTTTTTGTTTGTCTATTGACATTGATGGTAAGGTTTCCAGCAAGTAAGGGCAAGTGGCAAAAATATAGATTAGCGGCGGGCTAGCTACTAACCTTTGTCGTATCTGCGACCATCCGGAGATACGGTCGTTATCGGCTTGTCTAAAACTAGGATGCTTATACTTAACAAAAATAGAATTAAACTGGTCGTTAATAGTAGGACCACCTTGATTGTTAAAGATGCTAGGGTCAGCAACGCAGATAGGGTTTTCATTTAGTGAAAGGGAAGCGATTCGTTCTGCTTGAGTAATGTTATCAACTCCTTTACCCCATAATTCTCGGTAGATGATGACGGATCCTTTAGGGTACGGTACCTCCTTACCATCATCAGTACGTCCAGAACTAACAGCACCCCAGATAGCAGCAAAAGGACTGTGATAACCCCAATCATAGCCCAAATAACGAGGCCAATGCTTGGGAACATTAAAAGGACTAATGATATGTTTAGAGCTAAACTCAGGAAAGTAACTTCCTTCATGGATTTCAAAATCTCCTTCTAGCCAGGCCCGTACTAACTCAGGGCTACCGACCATGTGTAGGCGGTTAATATACTCAGGGTCTCTAGCTAAAAGTATCTGATTATCAGTTACCCTACTAGGGATGTAAATATAATCAAAACTAGCGCCGTTAGGGAGCTCCTTTCTGAGCAGCTTCATTCCCTTAGGTGCCGGCTTAATAAACAAAGCCTTTAACCAGCCATGCCCAATACCACCAGGGTTAAACGTAAGGATGATTTGACCGCCGCCTTTGCCTCGTAGAGCTCCAAATAACTTCCAGATACAGCTTGGGTCAGCATAGTTACCAGCCTCTTCTATAGCGCAATCTGAGAGGTTCTGGCCCTGATACTTTTCAGCATCAGCATCATTTGCTAGAGGTCTAAAACGTAAGCGAGCACCCGAGAGGAAGGTAAACTGTTTTTTCTGGTCTTGGTAATGCGCCTTAAGTGGTAAGTATATCTGTTTGGCACGTTCAATAAGGTCATCAGCCTGGGGTAATTCTTTACGAAAAAAGATAGCATTAAAGTCAGCCCCTAACTGTTCCTGCTTAATTGCAAACTTACCTAAAACTCCGTCAGTCTTACCTCCACCTCGGGCACCGCCATAACCTACTAGCGTAATAGGGCAATTTACCAACGCCTCTTGCGGACCAGGTTGAGGAGCCCATACTACATTTACGTCTAAGTTTTCACTCATTTGCGTAAAGTTATAGCGTTTTCCCCGTAAATTCTTTCTACATTACATTTAGGGTTTTGGCAAACAAAATACTCATCAGATAAGCCAGGAAAAAAGCTAGTGTAGGGCATATCTACACCAATTTTTTTTGTGCTCAAATGCTCACACTTAGGACACCTCATAACCTCTGGCCCTGGCTCATCCTTAAAGAAGTGTTCTACCCCCATATCCTTAAATATTCCTTTTCTGTTATACGATAATTAACAACCCTAAACCTACGCTCACAAAAACGCCTACCACAAAAGACATACTCCGTGCTGGTAACAGCTACCCCGCTACCCCTACAGTGCGGGCAGATATAATACTCAATCGTCGGAGTCTTGGGTAAGGTATTTCTGGACAAACTCCTCTTTCGACATCGGCTTGGCACTAACCACGCTCCTAATCTCACCCGTTATCTCAAGAGTCTGCTGCTCGCTCCAGCCTAGTTTAGTCTTAAGTAGGTGTAACAGGATAGGGGTATTTCCATTCATAGCCTCCTCTAACGCTACCGTAGCCAACCCCTTCTGCATCTGGCTCTGGCCCTCCAAAAACGCCTCAGAATAGTACTTATCCAGCAGGTAAGGGGTAATCCTAGCTGCTAGCGCTGCGCTTGATTTTGACAGTCCTAGGCGGCCTAAATCACGAATCTGTAAGGCTAGCTGCTCATCCCTCTGATGCTCCCTAGTTTGGGGTATCTCCCGCATAATTGGCGGCAATACCTCAACTTCGGGCGTCTTTTCATCACTCATAAACCTAATACCTCCTGACGCAATCGCTTTGCTGCTACCTCGCAATACTGTTCTTCTCGCTCAATACCTATAGCCTTACGGCTCATATCTTTAGCCGCCCTAAGCGTAGTTCCTGAACCAGCAAACGGGTCTAAAATAGTAGTTATTTTGTTTTTAAGTTTAGTATCAGCTTGAGTAATACACCATTTCATAACGTCCAATGGCTTTTGTGTAGGGTGCCATCTTTGCTCTGGACGTTGTTTAATCATCCCATTCCAAAGGTAATTAATACGCCTTACAGCACCAGGCAGATTAGTCCAGGCTAATTCACAATCAGCAAAATCCCCTGTTTGATGTTTGTCCCAAACTAACCAACAAGCTGAAGGTGGCATAGTATAGTAATTACCCCCAAAGATTATTGCTGGTTGAGTAATTAGCTGATTGATTAAGTCTTGGTCTATTGGCTTATCGTCCCAGTCAAAATTGCCGTAATCTTTTTGTACGGCTAGTCTTATTCCTCTATTTCGACTTTTGCTTTTATCTCTAGCTTCCCCTATCCCATAAGGCGGGTCAGTAAGCACTAAATCTACAGGCTCTAATAACGGCAACACCTCCCTGCAATCAGCGTGGTACAGCGTTACATAATCGTCCTGGTAATACGGCTTGGGTAATTCGGGATTTTTTAAAATTGGGTCAGCCTCTGTATCCGAGTCCTGTTTTAAATCGCTATCGCTCATACTTTTTATAGCCTATTAGTAGAACTTTGGTTGAATAAAGGTAATTTGGAAATTTTTGTGGGAGGTGAAGGATATATTTAACCGGTACCCTGCCCGTTTTCGATTTTTTTACGCTATAAGTTTTTTATGCCTACGATTCCAGCTTATCCCCTTGAATTTACTACCTAAAACCAAAACCCATATCCAACATACAAAGTGCCCGATAAGTATTGTTATCAGTCACTCTGATATAACTATGCGATATCATTAAGTAATTTACCAAACTCGTCCCATGTCATACCACTGACCTGATATAACACCAACACTTCCAGTGGATGATACAGCTGCTTAGCTCGCTCACGGTACCGTAATGATGCCACATTAATCCCTAGCGCATCAGCGAACGGCTTGCGAGTTAATCCCATTGCCTTCCTTACTGCTAGATATAGGTTCCCCCTCGCACTAGGCAACGTGTGCCGATACCCTTCAAGTATCTTCGCCGGAGCTGGATTATATTGCGAACGTTTAGGCGAATGGCGGACAATATTGCACATATTATCTAAGCTAATCTCTCACTATACTCTAACGCAAGCCCCTATTTATAACTACCCGATATTACTAGCCGCATAAAATAATTGAAACTATTTGCATAAAATACTTGACTAAGTAGCATCTTAGTACTTATACTGTACTTTATACAGTTAACTGTGCTATTTGAACTTAACTAAACTAAACGGAGAGATAATATGAGATACTTTGATGACTTATTTAGTGTTGAACACGTTAAGAGCGAGTATAAGCGTTTAGCTTTTAAGCACCATCCCGATTTAGGCGGTGAGACTGCTACCATGCAAGCGATTAACTATCAGTACCACGAAGCCTTAAAGCGGCTACACGGTAGCACTAGTAAAGGTGAGTCAGGTAAGGATCACCGCTATAATTATGATGAGAATTTAGAGCAATCTGTAATAGATAAGATAGCTTTTATTGTCGGTGCAAGGCTTCCCGGGGTGAATGTTGCGCTGATAGGGACATGGTTATGGGTAACAGGTGACACCAAACCATATAAAGAGCTCTTAAAAGCTAATGGCTTTAAATGGAACCCAAATAGGCTTTGTTGGTACTACACCGCAACGAAGTACTACGGTCGACCTAGTCGATATGGCTTATCTCATTTAGCCATGAGGTATGGTTATAAGGAATTTAAAGATAGTGATAAGCGCAAGGCCATACACTAGTGCTCAACAGGTAGCTAGCTAACTACTAGCTACCGATTGATCACTAGCAATTAAGCTGGTGTGTTAAAACAGAGAAATAAAGATATGATAAATTACACTGAATATTGCAATCGCGCGGTAAGTACAGACAAAGGTCGCTATAACCTGATATCAGCCTTCAGGGAAGCCAATAGATTATGCGGTACCGACGGACACAGACTGCACTTAGCTAATGACTTGCCGACTGCTACACCTCACTATCTCAATAGTGACTTAACTATTGACTCAGCGCCATGCATTGATGCCGTACTACCCAAAACTACAGTAGCTATAGCAAGCTTTCGTTTTAGCAAGAAAGAGATAGCCAAGCTTAGGAAGCTAGCTACTCTTATACCAAGAGGCCAAGAGGCAAGCATCCTATTTACTTTCGCCGCGAACAACTTGCGTATTAATTTTACTACTCCGGAGCTAAGTTTCGAATTTAACTTTCTCGCTTGTGAAGTATTTGAGCCTTATAGTGTAAAGATTAACTTAGATTATTTCATTGATGCCTTAATCGCTGACCATCAGCAGACCTTAAGCCGCAATAGTGATCTAGATCTACGTTACCCTGGTGTCTATATAACTTGCGACAACCTCATGGCTATTATCATGCCGTTGCGATAGGTAACTATAACAGGGTAGCTAGTGAGAGTAGCTACCCGATTATAGTTAGTAATTCCGCTAACTTAAAATAGGGTAAAATATATGACAGTAGAACACCAACACAACGGAAGTATACTTATAACGGACATAGTAAACGGCGAGTATATTAAGCAGGTTTACTACTTTTATGAGCTAGACGAGGCGATAGCGGCTTTTGAGGCTTATATCGCTGATTTATTTGAATAAACTAACTTGTAAATAATACTTACAAGTTCGTACTAACTTTAAATTAAAATATAGGAAATATATGAGTGATAAATACCTACTTATAAACAGTAAAAACGTAACAGTCGATGAGTTTGAGGCAGAGTGCTACACGGTCGATTGCATACTTGACTACCTTATAACCAACGGCAAATTAGCAGATTACGACCTTATAGAGCCGGATGGTAACTGTATACACTTAAGCAAACAGGAGTTAGAACAGCTATGGGATGAGGCCAACAGACTGGATGGTAATGAGGCCGAGATAGAGGAGGCCTATTGGTCACAATTCGATAGCGATAGCGACCTAGGCGGGATTTACTAACTTTAACTTAAAACAGAGGAATATATGAGCGATTACAACTTTATACTTAAAATTACTAACCACCTGACTGGCGCAGTAGCGGTAGCAGATCTACTTGCTAGCTACCGGGAGGAATACCCCGGTAACTACTTTGAGGTGCTGGCAACGGGCTATGACTCACGCAACGGTAGGTATAGGCTAGTTAAGTTTGAGTCGGAGACTGAAGACTTTGCCGAGACGATTATCCGCGCTCTCTCTGAACGCGCCGAGGTTGAAGCGGTGGGTTGGTTCGACGAAAGAAACCTGCTTACTTGGGAGGGTGACGGCTTTAAAGCTCACTACAGTTGGTACCAACCTACACCACCGTGGTCTCCGTTTTATAAGGAATGCGAGGAACCGGCCGAGATAGATCAAAGGATGATTATTGAGGAATTCTTTTCTGACTTTTAACGTTAACATAGAGGAATATATGAGAAACAAAACAAAGGTCCCAGTAGTAGACAAACTCGGTAATTTACTTTGCATGGTTTCATAAGCTGCTACTAGTGTTGGAGTCTCAAGGGTAGCAGCTAAGCAAGGCGTCCGCTGCAAATATCAATTTGGCACTGTTGAAATTGATGGTCAAAAGTGCTGGGGTTGGAGACCTCGCACGAAAAGCCTCGCCGATATAATCAACGTTACTTTTAACCTTTCATGTAGCTAGGCCATCAGCATGACAAAAGCGCAGTTAATTTACAGCCGATGCGGTCTCTGCGATTGTGGGACCGATTCGCCAGCGAATTTGCTTTTGAGCGTGTTACGCTTGGCGGCCTCTAATGAAGATTGGACGGCCTATGCTTCTGTTGATGTTGAACTCTCGGCTAAAGTGCTTGACGCTGCAGGCCTGGTCACTCATGGCAGCGGCATTGGGATTATTTGGATAACTGAACAGGGCAGAGATCTCTTAAAAGAGATTGAAAAGATCGGCCTCTAAAACACCCCTAGATTGCGATATCTATCTCAGTCTAGGGGTAACCCTACCCTACACTTAGATCGTTCAATCCTGACCATCCTTGGCCGATTTATCGGCATCTTCGCCTCACCATAGCTTTTCTTTCTTCATCCCAGTGCATAGTATACTGATCTAATTTGTTACTAGACTGATCTAGTTGCTCTAGATCTAGATCATTACTTTTACTAACTAGATCGAGTTTGTTACTAACTAGATCAAGTTTAGTAGAAGGTAAGTTTGGATAAGTAGATCTAGGTATAGATCTAGATATAGATCTAGATAGGTGTCCACTTTGGCCACTTACTGTGACAAAGTGGCCACTTGAAGTGACAGAATGGACACTTAAGGTGTCCACTTTGGCCACTTGGGTTTCTAGCTGTGATTTTACTCGCTCCAGGAATGTATCGGTAACTTTAAGGACTCGCGCCCTACCTTTTCCACTGCTACCTACAATGATGCCTTCAGCTATGGAACGGTCGATAACTCGCCTCATTGTTCTCAGTGGAAGCCGTAATTCTGCCGCTATGGTTTCTACAGCGGCAAAACATTCTTGGCCGGTATCATTCCAGCGGTGGATATAATTTACTAAAGCTGCTTGGTGATAGCTCAGTCCCAAGTCAAGATAGACATCAAAGACTTGGCGAAAGAACCCAGGTTGTGTTAAGTTAGTCATGTATATGCTCCTAAAAGCCTCTTTGTCCTTGGTCGGTGAAGAGGCTTTTTTATTTTAATGTTTTTAATTTTTTAAAGCGTGTTCGGTGCGGGTTGGTAATTATCGCGTTCCCAGCCACACAGCACGCCCCGACCGCAGCAAGAAAATCAATAATGGCTTTGAATTGTTTTTCGTTCAGATTTACCAAAGCAGCAGCTTTTTTGGGTGGATATTTGAAACAATAGCCGTTAATTTCTTCAAGCATGATGCGGTCCAAGACCGCAGCAGCCACAGGGCCATACTTTTTTACGTCATGTTTGTTTAACTTTCTGATTTCCTCAAAATATAGCATTGTTATTTCTCCAAATTTTTAAGCCAGGTTTCCACTTCTTGAATTTTAAAGCGGCGAATCTTACCAATTCGCAATAACGGCATTCCTCGCTTTATTAGAAGCTCAAAAGTGCTTTTGGGAAGCGCCAAGTAATGCATCATTTCCTTAGAAGTTAGCCAAGTTTTTGTTCGATCATGTGTTTTAGTCATAGTATCATCCTATATCAAAGGGGGTTGCCCTATATTATCCAATATCAATCAAAAAAGAAACCCTCAAGTTTTTTTTCAAAGTGCCGAATAAAACACTTGACTTAATGCATCCTAGTTATTACATTTGGAGGGGGTGCTTAAAAAAGTACTCTTTAATAACCTTAAATAGGGAATAGAATATGAGCGACAATAATAAAAAAACAGCTCAAGCGATACTTAACTATATCGCCAACGGTGGGCCTGTATTCGAAGCGATGTCAGGCGTGGTTGGTGTAGAAAACTGGCAGAAGGCCTGCAAGTTAGTAGCTCCTAAAACGTGGGCTAATGATGACGTCTCAGCTGACGAAGTGGCGTGGGATGACTATATAGCAAGCTTAAAGAATGACTAAAACCAGTAGGAGAGATATGAGAGACGAAAAAACAGCAGATAAATACAGTTGGGCGCAATGGCTATCGTTTTGTAAGCGTTTATGCCCTAAAACACTATCGTTTAGCATGTTACTAAACACGGTAGACTTCTACCGTGCTTATCAGAATAAAGTCTCGCACCGGCGTTTAATGTGCGAGATTGAGCACGTTGCAAGCTTAGACTGGCTTACTCCAGAACAGCGTCAGCAACGTTTAACAGCAGTTATTAACAACAAATAGGAGACAAGCCATGAAAAAATTACTTTTAACCTTAATTTTAATTCCCTTGAGCGTAACAGCTCAGGAGTGCGATCCGACTTGTCAGATATTTAGGCAGGAGATGGGCATCCCTCTGCCGAGTCCCGCTCAAGTCTACGGGCTTCCAGCGGCTCCTGGGCTACCTATCCCACAAGATAGGGGGCCTTGGGGGCAGGGTTATTCGATAGTGACCACCACGAAACCTAAGCGCAACCTCTGGGACCGTGACCTGACGGGCTCAGAGACTGTTCAGCGAGTGGTGCCTAACGATGCGCTGGGGCAACCTATGCGCGGTTTAGATCTTAATTGGTAGTTAAACCTTAAAAACGGAGAAAATATGAGAAAACTAATGTTAAGCATCTTGGGATTATTCGTTGCAGCTTTAAGCGGCTGTACTGGAATGGAAGTAGGTGGCAAGTTATGGGTGTCTCGAGTAGACGAGCGGCAAGAATCGCAACGTACCCACAACGTACCCCTAAAGTGCTATCTTTGGGCCGATTGCTCGCAACCAATAGAAAACCTTAAATAAGGAGGCGCCATGACTAAAATAAAAGAACTTTTATTTACACCCACTGGAATTGCTGTGACCCTGCTGCATGTTTGTTTCTTTGTTGGTGTCGTAACCATGTTTATAGGCGTTCGAGTCTATGTCCTGGGAGATGACCCAACTGTAGCGGTAAAGCAGACTGTGGGGCGTAAATGAGTAACGATAACTCAGCTGGCGCCATAATAGTCGCCGGCTTTGTTATACTGGCGTGCTTCTGCACACTACCGGAAACTCTAACCTATCACGGGGGGCGCTTGTTACGGCTCCCCGTGAGGGCCTCTAAGAGCTTATTAGAGGCAGAGGTGGAGCGGGCGGCTGATGCGTATGGGCTATCTAGGCGAGTGCTTAAAGCTCTCGTACGAGTCGAGAGCGCATACAATCCAGCGGCTGTAAGTAAAGTAGGGGCTAGAGGCATAGCGCAAGTAATGCCGTTTAATGCTAAACGGTGTGGCTTGCAAGCTAAGCATCTCTGGGACCCAACCTACAACGTAAGGTGCGGAGCAAAAATACTGCGCGAAGAACTAGATGCGCATGGCGATTTGAAGCGTGCTCTAACCGTCTACAACTGTGGGCGGGTTAAATGCGCTGAAGGTCAGCAATACGCAAAGAAGGTACTAGCGTTGTCACTTGTATACTGATAACTTAACTAATTAAAGGATAAATATGAGTAAAGAACTAACAACTAACACCGGAGAGATGCTAGCTGCGCTCCGTAACACTGTAGCTCCTGGGCTGACTGACCCTGAGTTTATGCTGTTTGCCGAGATGTGTCGGGCGACCGGACTTAATCCAGCTACTAAAGAGATATGGGCCATCAAAGCAGGTGGACGGCTCCAGCTGATGACGGGAATCAATGGGTTTCTGAAGATTGCTAATAGTCACCCGCAATTTGATGGGATGGAAATTGAGTTTAATTGGGGACCAGAGGAAGAAAGCGGTCATCTTGTGGCAGCGACGGCGAAGGTGTATCGCAAAGACAGAAGATTTCCCTCTGTGGCTACGGCTTTCTGGAGAGAATATAATCGAAACACGCCTATATGGAAACAAATGCCCAGTATAATGCTTTCAAAGTGCGCGAAGTCACTGGCCATAAGGGAAGCATTTATCAACGAACTAGGCGGGCTTTATACGGCTGAAGAGATGCCAAACGAGTTTGCGCCACCTAAGACGTACGAGGCACCACCTATAGACCATACAGTGCATGGTGACATCATAGAGCCTAGACCATTTGATGAGCCAAAGCCTAAAGCGACTCCTACCTACTACGATGTTAGCAAGGTAGAAGGTGAGCACCGTGAAGCAGCGGAGCGGTATTTGGTCGCCTGTGCTGCTAAACATGTCACTGGGACTATTTGGCGAGCGCCGTGTCGGCTTCAGAAACTAACCCAATGTCTAACCGAGGATGTTGTAGTAAACAAGGAGTAAGTATGCGAGGAGCAAGAAAGAGATTTAAGAAACCTAAATCTAATAAACCAAGGGAGGGAGCTGATAGGTTCTCTGCTGTGGTCGATAAAGATGTCATCGACGGTGTCCGCAAGTTTTGCCACGATAATTACCTGCCTGTTACCACGTTTGTAACAGATGGGCTAAGGCATTGGCTGGCTGGCGCTGAGAAGAGATACAATTTTGACGAATAAAAAAACCCGCCGTCTCTTATTGCTAAGGGGCGGCGGGAAAACAGAGAAAATATGAGATATGATAAGTTTAACAAAACCAAGTATGTCAAGCAACCAGAAAAGATAAGCAACGTAGTCAGCAGTTTATTAACTAAGTTAGGAGCAAATAACGTGAGCAGACCAATTCAAACATTTAAAAATAAGGGTATCGATGTGGCTATATGGGAGACCGCTAAGGGAGCTCATACCGTAACCATCAGGAAAACATATAAAGATAAGCAGACCAACACCTGGAAAGAGACAAAAAATCTCTACAAGGAAGAGGTAGATAGCTTAATTGCGCTCCTTCAGGAGGCTTCAGGCTGGCTAAGCGGGCGAGCTCCTGTAGTAGCTCAGCCAGTAGTAGAGAAAGAAATAGACTTCGATGATCTACCTTTTTAATAGGAGATATATGAAAGATTACAGAGATATGAGGATAGAAGAAGATAGGCAAACAGCTGAGGATTACGCCAGGGCTGAGGATGATTACCTTGCTCCTGATGATGATGACGTAGATTTTGAGGTTGAAGAAGAGGCTGAGGAAGAAGAGGAGGAAGAAGATGAGTAAAACACCTGAAGAATTAGCACAAATTTATATTAATAACCTTGCTATTTATAAAAGCGAACATCCTCTCGCTCGTAGTTGCTTCCTCGCTGGTTACAAAGCAGCACAGGCTTTAATTAATGGCCGTAAAATTATACAAATTACCGGAACTACCCAAGATTTAATTGCGCTGTGTGATGATGGAACGCTTTGGTTTAATGAGCGAGCTTATGACCCTAAGGGAGTTTCCGACAATTGCAACTGGCATAAAGTTAGGAGTATTCCACAAGATGAGTAAGACACCTGAAGAATTATGCAAAGAATGGGCTAAAGAGAACATTGACATAGCAACACAAGCCTATTGTTATGGTGTGGTTAATCAATCTTTTCTCGCTGGATTTAAGGCGGGACATTCCAATGGATTTGACTCAGCTATGAAAATACACGATGCAGTAGCAGAGCACATTATCGAAACTGAGTGTTTTAACCACGGACATCCGGTGCAAGTAAAAGCAGCGCAACACGCCAAAAATAAAAGCGATGATGCTGGAGTTCGACTCTGGACAGAGAATAGTTTTATTGCTGGTTATAACGAAGGCTATAAAGACGCACAAGAGCACGCTCACGCAGAGCTAGAAGAGGCTAAGGCTAAAATTGCATCTTTGCGCGAGCGACTAGCTGATATTACTTGGGAGTCAGAAGAGGAGGAGAAGGAAAATGAATAAGACACCTGAAGAATTGGCGGAGGAACTTGATTGCCAAGCAATTCTGTACGTTTCGCTTAAAGCTCGAAATGACGTTTCATACTATGTTGGTATGGATTGTTATAGAGCTGGCTACAGAGCAGCACAGGAACACGCGCACGCAGCATTAGAGGAGGCTGAGGCAAGAATTGCATCTTTGCGCGAGCGACTAGCCGATGTCACCTGGGAGTCAGAAGAGGAGGAGAAGGAAAATGAGTAAAACACCTGAAGAATTCGCAGCGGAGAAATGCGCTGAAAGACTCTATGAGATGCCCCAGCAATTTGTAAAGAGCTTGGAATATTGCGTTAAAAAGCAAATGAAAAGCTGTTACCTCGCTGGCTATAAAGCAGCACAAGAGCATGCTCACGCAGCACTAGAAGAGGCTGAGGCTAGGCACGAGGCTTATGAAGAGTTAGCAGAGGAACACGCAAACTGGCGGTGTCCAGAGCAAGGGCCAGAGTTTATCGTTTGGTGCATGTGTAAGGATGATTTCCTCGCTGGCTACCAAGCCGCACAAGAACACGCACACGCAGCGCTGGAAGAGGCTGAGGCTAGAATACAGGAGCTACAGGATCAGCTTGCTGATGCCGACAAGGTGATGAACTCTTTGAATAATTCAGATGGTTGGATTAGCGTAAAGGATAGGTTGCCGGATAGTACGCCAATGGTATTAGCTATGTGCATTGACGGTTACGAGCTGGCCTATTATGGCAATTACGGCAAAGGACAATGGACTAATACGCTAGGCACTGAACATCTTAATGTCACTCACTGGCAACCGCTACCTGAGCCACCGAAGGAGGAAGAATGAACGCAAATATTCCACCCCTAAAAGTCTGGATAGAAAACAAGAACTTAAACGGCAAAGAAGGGTTTGAACATGGCTACGCATTTGCAATACAATCATACAAAGCAAGAGCGCTACAGTTTCATGTGCTGTTTGAATCAGGCGCTCACTTTCGTCATATCCCTCTGCATTGGCTTTGGCATGATGATATTGACGGCGACTGTTCTAAGTACTCTTTGGAACTTCTTCAATTATGGGATTGTTTCAGTTATCGCCCCATAGTAACTACCTTTGATATGCTTAAAGGTTATCAATGTGATGCAATCCTTAAAGACAAAACTAAAGTTTCTGGCACCTATTGGTTTACGGTCGATTGGTTGCCTGATTCTGATTCTGAGTCTGCTTTCCTGCTCCAGCCCGATCAAAACAAATGTGCACACGTCATTCTGCTGGATAACGGACAAGTTGCAGCTTTGCCTACCAACAGAATCCTTTTCAAAGACGCCTTCTTTATCGGAAATAGGCCGAGCGCAGCAACAAAGGAATATGCTACACTGGACACAATCTGGTCAGCAGAGGATTGCAACCGCTGGTCAGTAGCTAACTCAGATAAGGTATTTTACTAATGACAAACTCAAGAGCTAAAGGAGCAGCAGGCGAGAGAGAGCTTGCTAATAAGCTAAAAGAAAACGGCTTCACAGCTAGACGCACGCAGCAGTTTTGTGGCAAGGCTGGCGATTCGGACGTAGTTTGCACCGAATTGAGCCAATATCACATCGAAGTAAAAAGAGTCCAAAATCTTAACGTAGACAAGGCTATAGACCAGGCTACTAGAGACTGCGGAGACAACACACCAATCGTCTGCCACAGGAAAAATAATAGGCCATGGCTAGTAACTATGTTTCTCGAAGACTTTCTAAAGTTACACCAGAAGTAGATTACGAGATGGAAATAACCTCCTCTCCAAATTGCCCAGAGACGGCTTTGTGGCTTGCTGTTATTGAAAGAGCCATTTGCGACTATTCCCTACCCACACAAGGGCTAACAGCGTTCTTCCAGGTGGACCTGCACCGCTTTTTCTTTGAAGATACGCCTAGACCGTATAACCTAGTGTATATCTGCAATATGCTTTTTGAGCGTGACGACGTAGTGCGGACTATAAGGGAGCGGCTAAGGGAGATTAATCCTGAAGAAAAGCCTATTAGGATGCACAAGCGGCCTTAGCGCTTCTTCTTCTTTTCGACTAAAGACCAAGCTTGAGCAGCTCCATAAAGGATGGCACCGCCTACTACAGGCTCAGCAGCAGAGGCTAGGTTAAGAGCATCGCTTTCAGCTACGCCAAGGGTAACTAGAGAGCCAGCAGCTAACGTGAGCAGATGACGGATGATTGAGGCCAAAAAGAACGGCATAAAGCACCTTCAAATATAGAGTTATCGTATTTACAATCTCGCTTCCTGGGATCTACAAACTCGCCACGGATGCAATTCATCCAAGGCTCCCAATAATATCTTAAATCACAGTGAGCATATTTTGCCATCCATTTTTTTACGTTAACCAGGCTACCATCGTACCCGTCTAAATCGACTATACACGGCCTAGATAAGATGGGGTTAAGTCCGTGCTTCTCACACACCATTCCTGGTAGGCATTTGCGTCTGTAAGGATTATCAACAAGGTTACAAGTAGGCAAACTATCAGATACCAAAGCAGATAATATCTTTCTAGCAGGTTCATATAAATCACACTCCAGACACGGGCTAACATAACAAGTAAGGTTACGCCCCTCTAATCGCTTCTTAAATCGCTCCAGGATGACATTAAACCGTTTTCTTAGCCTACTCTTAGGGTTTTTAGCTGCCCTACTAGCTGATGCAGCAGTATAGCCCCAGAGCGCCTCATAACGACCGCAGCGCTTGTTTCTCATGCATGGGCTCTGTATCAGGTGAGCTCGTATAACCTTTGGTCTAGGGTCGTCTAAAAGGGTATTTAGGCATTTACATCTCGTGCCAAAGGTATTTTCTAGGTAGCTAATAACTAGAGTCTCCTGCTCTCTATAAAGCCTCTTTACGCCAGCACAGTTAAAATCTTTGTGGCATAAGGCTAGTAAGCTAGGTGCTGCCCATGCCTTTGTTGAGAGTAGGAGCATTAGCACAACTAGTGCCGCTTTCATCTGTCTAGTGCCCTATCTAGCTTGGCATCAATCTTATCCAAGCGACCCTTAATGTAGGCTAGCTCTGTCTGGATTACCTGCACCTCCGCAGTTACGGTGTACTTATGCGTCTCTAGCTCGTGTAAACTATTCTTAACTGCCTTATAGTCTAGGCCAATAATGGATATTAACACGCCGATAGCGGCTTTAATGATAATATCCAGCCAATATTTAAGCTCTGTAATATCCCCTGACATTAATGGACTCGGCCTCCTCCGTAAGAATCAATAACAATCAATTCTGCTTCGGGAGCACCCGCCATTAGGTCCTTAAAGCGATTAAACGCTGACCTACTAGCTAAGATAGCCGATTCGTCTCCAATTTTACCAAATTGCATACCAAGCAGGATGCAGCCATGCGTATCCTTATGCGTATTACCAGCATGGAATAAGATATGGTCCCGTTCTGGTACGTCTATAACCTGCCAGGTCTGACCAAACTTAGGGCTATTCCTTGGCTTGACCTTATACCTACCAACTGGAATGCAACTTATCATCCTCTCATTATCTCGCCAGGCATCCTCTAACGTGACAAACTCAGGCATGTCATTAACGCAAAGCACACCTAATGTTGCCCCGTTATACTCGGATATTCTGACTAGGCGTAGTTTCATTTTGGTGGCTCAGGGAAGATTACTAATTTAGGGTCAGTTACGCCTTTAAGCATATCACGAAGCTCTTGGCGGTATGCTGCCCACGCATCCTTATTAGAGATAGTAACATCTGCTAATTGCGTCCAATCTGAAGCTTCTAGCTGACGATTGCGCCAAGCCTTGATGCAAGATCTAATTGTTTCATCTGATATTGGCTCTTGCTTAAGCAATGGATTAATAGTTTCTTCCCAAGTCATAATTACACTCCTTGATATTTTAAGGTCCAACCTAATCGGGAATCTGTATATGTTCCCCACGCTGTCAGACTAAAATCTCTTAAATTCCCAATATTAGTTGCGCTATTATTATAAGAATTTGCTATATAGCCAACTCCAGCGACGGCACTTATTGAAGGCCAACTTAATTGTCCAGCCGCAGGAGATTGTATATTTACTGGCAATCCAGTAACTTCTAAGAACGATCCTCCAGCGTTAGTGTCAAAGCGAGCATATAAAATTAAAGTAACTACTTTGCCTAATTTTCTATATCTTGCCACTGGGAACGTAGCATTACTAACAGTTCCAGTGCTCAAAGCTAAAACAGGACTCCATGTTTGCCAGCCGCCAGGGTCGTTTGTAATTATAAATGCGGTTCCATCATAAACCACCTCCATAATTGCCCCAGCAATCCAATTTCCTGCTGAAGGATTTGCGCCCTCTTGGTCCAAAATAGCCTTAACTCCTAATGAATTTATATTAAGAGTATGCAATGCGCCTGCCGCTGTTGTAGAGCCTAACCCAGCTCCTATCTTCATCCTAAACTTTTGCCCAGCTTTATATGCAGCTATCGCTGGAGCCGCAGTCGCAGTCTGAGCTGTAGCCGTTCCACCTGTAGTTCCTAACCAGATATAATCTCCGTCCTGTACTTGCGCTACTTGAGGAGCATCAGTCCTAAGAGTCGCAGCAGCTATGTTTGTAGCCTTAAACCCACCAAGGTTAGCATTCCCAGTAAAAGCATTAGAGCCATCCTTGTTGATGCACTGATTGATGCCAGTGGCTAAATCATTGTCCTGAGCATCGTGTAGGCCAGGTTCTATGCCTATACCTAAATTAGCATCATCCTGCCATTCTGTAGCTCCATTCGCTCTTGTGAATTGCCCTCCAGCCCAAGCGCACATAATGACTCCTATCCAATTAAATTAGTTACCTTTGATACATATTGCCTAGTTTCTTTAGGCACCCTTACTTCATTAAGAATATTAGGCCAAGTTACCCTCTTGCCAGCAGCTCTAACCTTTCTAATAGCCTTATCAATATTACCTGGCCCCCAGTTATATGCAGCTAATGCAATCTCTTGGCTATCATACTTATTTAACATTCGCTGCAAATATCTGCTACCACCTTCTACATTCTGTTCAGGGTTTTTAGGGTTTACGCCTAACTCTTTAGCTGTAGCAGGCATAAGCTGCATTAAGCCTGTAGCTCCTTTCCCGCTAACAGCGTTAGTCTTGCCAGCTGACTCTACCTGCATAACAGCTTTAACTAGCGCAGGTGGCGCATACTCTTCACCTGTAGGGATGCTGATGTTTTGCTTGCCTACTTTAACTGATTCTTGGGCTGGTACAGACGTCGTATTTGGCTCAAACTCTTGAATTTGACGAAACAGATCGTCCATTTCTGGACTGATTGCTGTAGTTGCAATAGCTCCAGCGCCAAGCACCTCTCCTCTCCTAGCTTTTGTTTGCTCCTGAATAATATCTAACCCCGCCGCAGTTTCTCGCCCTGCTGCTGTCCCAGCAACGCCACCGACCGCCTCTCCAGCTTGTCTAGCGCCACGCAAAGCAGAAGTTAGTTGGCTAATGCGTCCAAGAGTTTCTAAGCCCTGTTCTGGCTCTCTGAATAATAACTTGGCATAATTCTTATAAAACTCATCATCTTGACGACCGCCAAGCATTTTAGACAACAATTTACCAGCAGCATTAACTGGGTCTTTGCCAGCTTGAATTGCGCTTCTAATTGCGCCAACACTTTCCCCAAGAGCCTCCTCTGCTTGTCTAAGCGGAGTTGTAGGACTGCCCGCAAAATATTCCCTTTGCCCTTTAAGAATCTTTTGCTCTATAGTTAGCGGCTCAATAATAGCATCATACTTATCACCAAGAGCAGCACGCAATTTATCCCGTAAAGCAGGTGACCCAATAATCTTGTTAATTGGGTTTCGCTCGTCCTGTGCTTTTTCTACCGATCTTTGTAGGTAGGCACGAACACCAGATTCCCATTCATCAAGACGACCAGCGGCGACAAAATCATCGCGTAAGCTAGAAATAACATCAGGGTCGAGGACAAATACTCTCCCGATAGTTTCTGGCTTATCAGGGCTAACATTAGCTAGAAATCCTATTTTGCTTTGCTCTTTAGCCGTCAGCCCCTTAGACATTTGTGCAAAGGTATTAGTAGCTTGTGCATAATCAGGGGACTCGTCTTTAATTGCTTTCATTAAAGCATTGCGAGCATCGGTAACTTTACCAGCAGTAAATTTATTTTTTAGCGATCTAGCTTTGCCGCTTAAGTATTGTTGCGCTTGATGCAATACTTCCAAGCTAGTATCAGGCTTATCTGCAAACTCGGGAAGCTCTTTCCTAACGGCTTTAATGGCTTGCTGTATTCTTGGATTGCTTTGTACCAGCTCTACTGCATTATCTGCGGTTAGCTGTGGAGTCCGCTCAAAAGCCGCTTCGTATAATCCTTTAGTAGCTTCTTTCCGAGCTACGCCCAAATCCTCAAGTAAAGACTTTGCGCCTTCTACAAGTCTATTAGCTCCAGCGTTTACGTTGCGGACTGGAGCTACCTTGTCTAGGGTTTCAGTAATGCGATTAACCGCATTAGCCGCACGCTCTTCAATAGCTGTTTTTGCCACTTCAATAGAAGCTGGATAATTAGCTACTAATTTAGCTTGTTGATATAACGATGGAGAGCCTACAGCTTCAGGAATAAACACTGGCTTCCCAAGCTCTCCCGCCCTTCGTAATGCTTGCTCTGCTGTCGGTACTGTCTCTGGTGCGGCTTGCGATAATACCTTAGCAAGCTGAATCTCTTCTGGCGTGTACCTTGCCCCGCCTAAAGTAATCGCTCCACGCTCGCTACCTAATGTAGTTCCAGCTTTTGCCAGCGCTCCTCCAAGTGTTTCGGTAGCATATTGAGCAGCCTTACCAATCACAGGGCCAGCAATAGCACCGGTCCCGCCACCCATTAACCCCCCAGCCAATCGCTGTCCTGGCTCTGCTGAAGCTGCGCCGTATATGCCACCTTGCGTAGCTCCTATTGCTGCAAGTTGCCCAACCGTGGGGGCTGCCTTGCCTGTTGCTCCTAATAACAATCTAGACGCAAGACCAGGCGCTGCCATTGTAGCTGCTGGAATAGTTCCAGCTATCCCCCCAACAATTTCCGCTCCTAATGCAGTCCCAGGATAAGCAGTTCGCATGGCTTCTCGCTCTGCTTGTTGTGCAGCAAGTCGCTCTGAATAAGAAGGGCCGCCAGTAAGTGCCCCTAACCCTGCCAATGCCTCATCTGACAACCCGAGGCTTAAACCTTGCGCACCAAATGAAAGAGCGGTCCCTAATCTGCCATATAAATCAACATTGCTTTGAGCTTCTTGCACAGCCTGCCGAGCAGCTGCAAATTCAGCAGCTTTGTCTGCTGGAATAGCTGGAGGCTCGTAACTTTGTATTTGTGCAAATAACTCTTCTGCTGTTGCCATTTATTTTGCGCCGTAAATATTTGCTGCTTCTTGCTTTAGTTGGTTAATTTTAGCTGGGTCAGTTGTGCTTTTTAACTGTTGTAAAATGCTAGCTAATTGACTTTGTTTATTTTCTGATTGCTTCTGTTCGCCAGCAACCTTTGCCCAAGGCTCGGGCTCTCCAATATACGAAATAGCTTTTTTAGGAATACCGCGATCCGTTGCTATGCCCTCATAAAAATCTTTGGTAGTTTTATAGCGTTCGGCTTGAGCTTCATAAGCACGTTGAGCAATTCGCATAATTCCTTGACGAGTCTCTTCTTGCAATCCTCCTTGGCCAGATAGTGCAGTAGCAAGTTCACCCTTAAAGCGATCTGGAATGCTTTGACTTGCCATAATTGCAGCTTGTTCACCTTCCCTAACTGCCATGCCTGGCTCTATTAACTGAACAGCACGGCGCACTAATTCCTGAGTAGCTACGGCGCTAGGGTCTTGAACGGCTTTAATAACTACCTTAGCTGCGGTATCAATTAGGCTAAAGTTTTTTACTTCTGGCAAAGTATTAAACTCTTTGCGTAAAGCGTCCGCTTCGCCACGACGATCGGCTGTAAGTTTAGCTTGTGCTGTTAAAGCATCTCTTTCTGGCTTTGTTAAAACTTCTTGTGCTTCAGGCCGAGCAAGTATGCTAGCTGGGTCTCTTTGTGACGCTAGTTCAGGACTCGTAAACATTTCTCCCGCTACACTTGGAGCTCCTCCAAACAAAGCTGCCCTTCTAGCTTCTCTTTGCTTATCAAGCTCGCTTAATTGTGACAAAGGAACTCCCATATCCTTTGCACGAGCCAAATCAACATCGAGCTCTGCTAGTCCACGCTTTGTAAGCAAGTCTGCCTTTCTGGCCTGCTCCTGCTGAGTTAATGCAGTAGCTAACGTAGAAAGCCTAGACTGATACATTGGGTCAGATACGCCGCCAATAAAATCAGTGCGAGCTTGTGGTGTGGAAAGCCCCTGCATTGTATTAGCCAGCGTATTAAGCTCTAGCGTACTTCTAGCGGCTTCCTGCCTAGCTTGATAGCCTAACAACGATTGAAGCAATATTGAACCTAAACCTATACCAATGGCCTGCCCTGTTGAGCCGTAAGGGTTAATTAGGGTAGGAGCTACCTGGCCTAATGTTTGTGCAGCAATACCGTACCCAGTATCAGCACCAGTGTAGTTTAAACCTTGCAATGCCTCTTCTAGTGTTGCCATATTAGCTACCCATGCTGCGGCCCCAAGCGTTACCTGCGGCGCCTATAAAACTTGCTATCCCAGCTGCCCAAGGATTTGGTTGTGGCTGCTGATTGTACCCTCCTGCAATTTCACCTGCCAACATTCTATCGTATGGAGTTGGCCCTGCCGCTCCTCCCCCACCTTGAGACATTCTTGCTATCTGCAACCTATTTTGTCTTTCAAGCTCGGCTTGTTTAGCTTCCCAACCCTGCTGCTGTTGTAGTTGTTGATTTTGATACTGAGCCCCTACACCTGCCATATATGGCGGTAACAATGCTCCAAACTGCTCGTAAGGTCGCATAGCTAAGGTATTAGCTTCGGTAAATTGCTGTTGCCGTACGCCATAAGCTGCCTGCTCTGCTGCGCTCATAGCCTCTTGCCTAGCTAGGTCCTGACGCTGATTTAACTGCTTGTATAGCCCTTGCGCTGCTTCTGAGTTAGGGTCTAGGCCACGCTCTGCAATCTGTCGCTGTACGTCTACCTGCTGGCGGCCAAATTCTTCAGCGTTACGACGCTCAAACTGTTGCATTACGTTCTGTCTAGCTCGCTCCATCTCCGGCTCAAAGTTAGGCTGATACTGCTCTCCTTGAAACCGTTTAAGCATATCTTGATAAACCGCCCCAGCTCCAAGAAAACCCTCTTCAGTAACCGATTCAGGAGTAGGTGCTGCCGGAGCTGCTGGCCCTTTTTGTCCAGGCATTCTAACCTGTCCACCAGATGTTTTAGCTAAGTACTCATTAGCAGCTTTTCTCCCTTTGTTTTGCAGTACCCGTTGATAGCGCTCTTTTTGCTGAGCGTTTAGCCCCTCGAAAGCTGCCCTGTTTTCCTCGTACTTGAATTTAGTGTCAGTCGGCGTAGAAGTGCCTGGTTTCGCTCCCTTTGTTGGAGTTGTAGTCTTTTTTGGATCTCTTGTGGTTGCACCTTTTCTAGCCATACTTATACCTGTCCCCCTATATCATAACGTATCTCAAACCCAAGAATTTGCATACTTGTATTCTTAATCGAACCACCAAATCTTACAGCAGCACAATGCCCTTGGCCTTTAACCGCAAACCTGTCAAAAACATATTCTATATCTGACGACCACGGACTGCCCCAAGGACTGCCCCAAGGAGTGAAGTTTCCTGGAAGCGTAGTTACGGAAGACACTGTCGGCTGTCTTCTAAAATCAGTATCTAACCCTAAGTTAAGAGTAACCCCTCTTCTTACTCGCATGATAGGTCTAATATCCTTGAATGCTTTGTAGTTGCTACGAGAGCCGTAGAAGCTAAATGCAGTGCGACCGTTAAACAAGATTGATTGCCCTGCTGAAGCGATTACCGCATCTGCTTGACCAGTCTCGCCCTGCCAAATCTCCCCAATAGAAGAAGCGTAAAAAGGTAAATTCTTAAACGCTGTTGCAGCTAGTGCATGAGTATCACTGTAAAGCTCAAACACGGTCCAACCTTTAGTGTCGATGCTGTAAACAAGAAACTTGCAGCCGCTACCTGTAGTAGGAATACTTAAGTAAACTCTGCGTCCTTGTGGCCAAAAGAAACCCGTCCATTGATGGTCAAATGGAGTAGATAGAGCGTACTGGCTGATTAGCGGATTAACTCGCTGGCTAACAATGTTTAGTGCGGCTTCAGGGTCAGATTGAAAAAGCCCAGATAAAGGTACTATGCCCTGCTCTGTAATTACCCATATATCATTGTTAACCCTGACAAAAGCCCTATAACCTAGCGGTCTGCCGATATAGTATCTTGCGACTATTCCCCAAGTCCCAGGGTCTCCGGCATAAGTTCCTGTGTAAAAGACTATCTCTCCTTCAGAGGTGCAGGCCCAAAAGTATTCTTGGGTAGCTAGATTGGCGCTATTCGTAAAGCTGCCGATACCAACCAAATAACCGCCTCTAGTGCAAACATATTGCAAATCGAAAGAAGTAAGAGCAGGAGTGCCACCTGTGCCAGTAACTTGTAATCCACCATACCAAACCTTTAGGGTATTAGCCTCTATGAAGTATAACCGCTCTTTGTGTGCAGTTACGTTAATTAGCGATGATTTAGCTACGCCAGTAAAGGTAACATCAGAGCAGGTAGTTCCGTTGAACACCTGCGCATTATTTACCCCGTTACATAGGTATAACCTATTAGCGTAGGTTACAGTCTGCCAATCCCCGCTTGTTGGTAGGGTAGTTCCAGTAACATCTGTTACCGTACCTGATTCGGATACGGAATAAATTTTGTTATTTGTGCAGGCTACCAGCTGACTAGTCCCATTAGCTAGGTGCAGTGTCGTAATTAACTTAATGGCATTAGTAGTGCCTATCGTTGCAAACCTGGTATAGCCATTTCTAATTGTAGGAGCGCCCGCCCCTGGGAATACGTTTGTAAGCTCCAAGGCGTACTGCGGCTCCATGTTATCAATGGGGCTCACCAAGTCCAACCCCGCATAAGGGGGTGGCATTGTAAAACCTTGGAACGCCATTAATTACCTTTTGTTGTATTGTGGCATGGCGGTTAACTCCATTTGCCGCAACTGATCGTTGTATTGCTGCATGGCCTGTTCTCTGCTGCCGTACATCCCAGGACTCAAACGATACTGACCTCCCATGTTAGCTGATGGCTGTGGCATCTGAGGCATGCCATTCCACTGATACATTGGAAGTTCACGATACATCTTATCCATTGGCATATTTGGTTGCCCAGGGCCAAAGCCAGGGACAAAACCTATTGGTGATTGTATTGCCCCAGGGGAATACCTTCCCACCATATCATCAACAGGACTGCGCCAAGGATTTTGCATATTAGGCATAGGTCCCTGCGGTTGCTGCATAGGCGCTTGCGGTTGCCGTTCTATTGGCCTGCCCTGCCCAGAAACAAGTCCACCACTAGCGCTGCGATATACGCCAGGGGATAGCCTTTCCATGGCTACTTTAGCAGGATTTACTTTGCCCCTAGCTTGTTCGCTGCCTGTAGTAACTGGCTGAGTCCTAACTCGTGGGTTTTTGTTTAATGCTGTTTTTCTTGCCATAATTACTTTCTTTTTTTATCGTAATTTATTCGTAAAGCTTCTCCAACTGTTTTAGCTGGCCCAACCTCTCCCTTGTCGTTCATATACATACCAGGAGAAACACGAACCACTTCCCCTTTAGGTGGCTTAGGTGGCTTAGGAGGAGTTACGCCTACTCCTGCTTGCTGTGCAAACTTTGATTTGCCTAGCATAGTTTCTATATTAGCTAATACGTCAGCTTCGCTTTTAGCATTACTAGTAGCTGCGTTAACTAACATTCCAGTGTATTGACCAGGAAAGAATTTCTTTTTTGGGTCGTCTGCGCCGTAGATTCCCCTTATCATTGGGTCAATTTTATCAGTAGCAAACTTAGCTAAAGGGTTTGAAAAGTCTACATCCCAAGCGTTTCTAGTAGTCTTTTCATCTGTGTTTTTATATTTAGTTTTGCCGTCTAGCCCTATATTAAACTTGGACCCGTCAGCAAGAGTAACCATATAGTCTTTATCTGCTACGCCTGTTTCCTTGAGGTCGCCCCTAAAATCATCTCGCAAAGCTTGAGCATTAGACTTGCCAGATTTCATCATAGCGCCGATAGAGCGTTTACCAGCTAATCGCAAAGCCATATTTGGCAATCCTCCTCCAAGCACGTTTACTGCTTGGTTTGCCCAATCGGCCCTATCACCACGGCCACGAACAATATCTTTCATGCCAGTTTCCCACATATTACTAGCTGCTGCTGCTGCCAATGCTACGGGCAAAGCTACAGAACCAAATCCAGCTAACGTGCCCCCTGTAGTCGCTGCCCCTGTTGCGCCTGCGCCAGCTGCCGTACCACCAACCGCAGCTCCCCCAGCCGCTCCAGCTCCAGCCGCTCCAGCTCCAGCCGCTCCAGCTCCAGCGGCTCCAGCTCCAGTTGCAGCAGCGGCTCCACCGCCAGCTAGTTTACTTATTGCGTATTGAGTAGCAAGCGTACCGCCTATAGATCCCACCGCTTGTGCTAATCCGGCTTTCTGTTTCGCTGCGGCTGCGTCTGCTTGCTGCTCTTCTGGTGATTTAGGCTTTCCAAAGATAGCAGTAGTTTGGTCGTATGCTACCTGCGGAGGAAATCCATTACTTGTCAGCCAAGCGTAATAAGCATCTGGCCTGCTTCTTGCAAACTCTGGCGCTTCAGGGTGAAAGTTTTGTGCGTTAGGTTGCATTAAATCCATCCTCCAAAAGTAACTGTACCGTTACGCCCAAACTGAGTAGGCCGTGTAATACCTCCAGCAAACAATACTTTGCCGCCCTTGGTGCGCCCAAACTCTTCGTGTAGTTGCGTATCAAACTGTGGCCTTACCCCTTCTAGGCCGTGTATTTGAGCGAATCGCTCTAATATTCCCTGCTCTACTAGTTTCTCTTGGAATATGCTTGTATCAGTATCAGCAAGAAACTCGCTGTAAGCCCCATCATAATAGGTCCAAGTTACACCGCCATCAGATACGCTCCCCGTAGTATGCGTAGGAGGAGTAGCGCCTGTAGTGCCACCTGCTGTAGTGCGGTAATAATTGCCGTTGTAAAAGCAGTAGGTATTGGCTGCAAACAGTGTGCTTGTAGTCCATGTTTTAGGGACTACTGAACGGTCTGCAATATACTCAAAGATAATTATTTGCCCATTGGTCCCAGCATCAGGGGTAGGGCTTATAAACAATTCCTGGTTGGTTAATCCCCTTATTTGAAACCGCTGATATACTCTAGGTAGTACGCCGTAGCCTCTAATCTCTGCAAAGTCCTGCTCTGACATTGGTCCAAGGACTCGCCATCTGGTGCTTTGATTCCAAAAAGTGTCGTACTGATATTGAGAAAAAGCAGCTGGCAGCGGATAAGTTGCCTGACCCGCTACCAGCGTAATCGACCCCGCAGCAAAACATTTAGGCCAGGGGTAGGCTTCAAAGATGTCTCGATTGATACGCTGTGCAATAGCTAGTAGCTGCTTTGTAGTAGTTTCTGTAGAAGTAAGTATGTTTGACTCTACCGTATAACCAGCTTCATTAGCTACGTTGCGTATTATCGAGGCTATTGTCATATCCTTTTAGCCCTCCCCCTTAGTCTAGGACGTGCTACCACCTCATCCTCGTCTAGATCGTCTTGGATCACCTCCTCTTCATCAATAGCGGTTGACTTCCGTTCTGAACGAAGATCGGTGCCTTCATTGGCTTCAATACGCTGCATCAAAAGCTCTACTCTTTCCTCAAGCTTAGCGTATCTTTCTTTGTAATTATCTAACTGAACACGGAGTTTAGCTACACTATTCTGGTCTGAATTAGCAGCGTCTAAATACTCCTTAGCCATTTTGATAAATTTGCTTAAAGTGCCTAGCTTTCTGCGAGCTTCATCTGAAGCGTTAGCTACCTGCTCTACGGTCTTAAAACCAAGGTACTGAAACTCACGCATAGCGGAGCCAGGCATCATAGGCCATTCTGAAAGAGGTGTGCCGTCAGTTACAGGCTCTGAACCTGCCTTGAAAGCTGCATACTTTTCTGGATAATCCTGAATATCCTGCGGCTCTATACGTCTAACCGTAGTGTCGCCGCCTGGTATCTGGATGCTTATTGAAGGTATCTCGTCAAATATTGGACGACCCTCTTTTAGCGATTTCTCTTCATTTTCGTTGTAAGCATTAAAAAATTGCACATTTAAGCCAGCGTATCTCTTCTTCTGCTGGCCCCTTGCCATTATTTCGCTCCAATCTACTTGTGGCATAACTTGTCTCCGTAAATAGGCTTTATTGCCTACTTAAGTTATAGCACTAGCCTTCAACGACGACCACTGTATTTATCGGCGAGCCAGAGGTTTGGTAGGCTGTAATAGCTCCGGCAGGAACAAATCCAGCCTCAAAACGAATTATGTTTAGCCCTGCTGTGCTTTTAAGTACAAAGCATTTATTGGTAGAAGTTGGGGCTATTCCAGTTAAGGTTTGTCCTTCCAGTCCTATAGCTACATCAGCAGCAGAGTTGTTTTGAACCAGTAAAAACTTGCGCTCCCTATTAGCTGCAAGGATAGTAGTGCTAGTAGCAGTAGCGATTGTAGGAGTAGCGGTTGTAGTATTTCCAGCAAGAACAGGCATAAATCACCTATAAAAATAGGGGGGATTGCTCCCCCCTTTCAAAAGACTAGGTAGCCTTAGTAAACTTTAGGTAAAAGTAAGAGGTCCCGTTTGATACTACTACAAAGCAGTTAGTATCAGCATCAGCATCCTTAACTATACCTACAAACCCAGTGCCTACAGTAGCTGGCGCACCAAAAGAGGTGGTTAGCTCTGCTGCGGTTGGGGTAGTGTCGTTTACGTTATTTATGGCCATCTTGGTACGAACACCAGCAGTTGTAGCATCTACTACGGCAGGTTGTACCCCGTCGCATATCTGCACTGCATGCTCAGGTGGCATACCAAGTCCAATAAGGTTAGTAACTGTTGGCATAAACCCTCACAAAATTAGGAGGGGGTATTGCTACCCCCTCCAGTTAATTAGTTCACCTTTAAGTGACCTACAGAAAAGAGCTCTATAGCCGCTGCGCCAGTTGTAGCCTCTACGCCAACAACATAAGCAATCTTAGTTGTTGAAGCATCGTCAGCTACTCCAGCAGTTGCAGTGGTGTTAAGGTTATTCTTAGCAACGTAGCTTGCGGCTACCTTACCCTTAATTCCCTTACCAGCTCCACCTCCATGAAGTCCACCAACCCATACCCAAAGGTACTCGTTATCAGCGGCAGCTACCTGAGCTACGCCAACAAGAAGCCCCTGAGAGCCAGCGTTTGTAGTTGTTAGCATAGCAGCCTGACCATCAGCTTCGATTTTAACGAAAGCGTACTGGTCAATAGCTCCATCAGCCTGAACAAATACAAAGTCACCCTCTGGGAGAGAGCCTACAGTCCCAACCGGAGTTGGAAGAGAAACATCTACCCCTGTGAAGATTTTCTTGTAATTAACACCAAATGATCCTACCTGTGACATATTCCAATCCTCCTATTAAGCGTAAATTACACCCTGGAGAGCCGGAGCAGAGCAGCATAGGTTTCCTTCAACCAAGATTATGGTGAAGAAAGCATCCTGATCTACTGGACGATCCATAGTTGGTGCTAATGGTTTGAAATCAGCTCCACGAACCATGTCAAAGGTCCAATACTTAGTATTGAGCAATCGGCATGAGTTAGTTTCTAGAACTGAAGAGTTAAACCCTCCGTCAAACACAAAGTCGCACCCGTCATAGCTAAGAACACGGAATCCAGCCTCAGCCTTCTTAGTAGGAAGCTGAATACGCTGAATTGCAGTCATTGAGCTATGGAGGAGCTTCCATGCAGTGCGGTCCATAAGGCCAAGGTCTGGCATCTCAGAACCACGAGTTAGGCGGCTGATGACATCAGTTATGGTCTCCTGAACATTTGCTGCTGTGAGAGTTAGGTTTAGTGCGTAGTTTCTAGCGAAACTGTTACTAGCCCTATCAATTCCACCATAAGTGCCGGAAGAAGGGGAGGTCGATACAGCCTTTTTAATACCGTCAAACTCCATTCCACCGAAACCAGTACCATCACCACGAAGGGAGGTTGATACTGTGTTCTTTAGGCGCTCGATTGCAGCTTCCATCTTAGCCTCTGCCAAGTCGAGAAGAGCTTGCTCGTCTCTGTTGGCGCGCTTTTCGCGTCCGCTCATAGCTACTGGCTCGTAAGCCTGCTTAATCTTGAAGCGGAACGCAGTTAGGTCATCTATGGATGCTAGGTCTAGTGACTGGTAGCCCTGATAGAAACCGCCTACTGCCACGTCATTGTACATAACAGGCTTACGCAGCTCATCCCCACCACCGATTTTTTTAATACGACCCTTGGACTCAAGAGTAGAAGTTACTGGGTTGTGATGAAGCACAACATCAGCAATCTCATCCGACTGATCCCAAAGGGTTGCAACGATTGACTCTTCTAAATTTGCCATTGTGTTACCCTTTATAAATTAGGATAACCCGTTGGCATTATTCGCCGTGAAAACGACGCCGCAGGTTATCCCCTAATGATTTGGAGTTTAGCCTGGGAGTCCCGCTACCGGCGGAGCCAGATATTGATTTGGCAGCTTGTTTAGCCTTTTGAACCACGGCCTGCTGCTGTTCGATTACCGGCTTTGCGGTCATTTTTTGAACAAGACCGGAGAAAGTCGGATTGCCGTTAACAACGTAGTTATATGCAGTCTCTAGTACTTGCTCAGGGGAGGAATACCGCCCTGTAGCATTTAAAGCCTGAACTACTGGAGCCATCTCAGCCTCTAATTGAGACGCTGTTTCTGGGTCCCTGAATAACGGCTTGCTATTCATAAATGATGTTACAACTTGTTGGTTGTAATAATCAACAGCCTTTTTTTGTTGTTCCGATTGTATTTTCTGATAGCGCTCCTCTGCGATACGTTCAGCCTCTTCCCTGGTTAGGTACTGTGGCGCCTGTTGCTCTTGTGGTTGATAGCCTTGTAAATCTTCAAGACGCACCCCATAGGAGTCTAGCCAGTCTAGGGCTGTAGCTATTGGGTCCTGCTGCATCGCCTTATCCCAGGCGATAGCCCGCTTAGTGACATCAGTTATGGATATGCCATCTTTAGCATATTCATCCTCGTACTGCTTGATAGTTTCGTATAAACCAGCGGTATGCTTTTTTAGTTGCTCAACCTCTTGCATTTTGCGACTATAATCAGACCGTGTTTCATAAGCTCTACGGTTTAGATAGGATTGCAAGATATGAGCATTAGCCGCAGTTGGATTCAGAAACGCCTCTTTTTCCGCAGCATTCATATCAGCAGGAGGAGCCAGCGGAGTAAGCGTCTCAGCTTTTTCGACCGCTACGGGCTCGCTCTTGGTAGGCTCTGCTGTCTTGCTAGTGTTATCATCACTGCCGTTCTCGTCAGTAACGTTACTAAACTGCTGCTTCAGCGATTCTCTAATTGAAAGATTGGCAGGCTCACGATTGACTGTTACTTGCGTATCTTCTGGGGTTGATATTTCTTTATCTTCCATGTCTATACCTATCTATTATTTGGTTAGTTAGTTGTTTGGCTAGCCTGCGAGTGGATGCGCCAGATTCTTGATCTGGGATGTACCCTCTATCGTAAGCATCGCCAACCTCAATAGCTCCAGCGGCTCTATAAGCTGCTCTAAGCCTTGATTTACTGGTATAGATTTCTTTGGGATTTAATGGATTGCGAGTAGGCTCCATTTCATCTTGGATAAATAAGTCCCTTGCGTATTTCTCACGCACAATCTCTTCTATTGGGACTACTTTGTTTTGTATTTTGCAGTATTGATATAGTTTATTTTTCATCAGTCATCCTCCATCATAAGCACCATCATTAGCAATCTGATGCGTCGGAATCGTTCTTGACCTGCTATTTCTTGTCGCCTAACGGCATCTTCTGCTGCTCGTTTTGCTTCTAAAGCTTCCTGTTGTCTGCCTAATAATATCTGAGCAGCTAAATACTCTTCTAATAACTCTTCTTCTGTTTTGCGCTTTTTACGCCTTCTTTTAGAAAGAATATCAGAGGTATCAGTAGCGGGGTAGACCCATCCACCTGGTAGGCCATAAATAGCATGTAGGTAGTTTTGAAACCCTGCATTAGTCACTGTTTATTCCTACTATAGGCTGCGCTTCTGAATTGGTAGTAACCGTTCTAGTGCCTAACACTGTAGTGTCATCTGACTTGGTTACTGTCAAACTATTGGCACTAACCTGCGTATTATGTACGCCTTGAGCTACCATACCATACAAACTACGCAAGGACTCATTACCCCCTACGGGGCTTGCTTCTACGTCTGCTGTGGTCCTTTTCATTACGGTATCAGCAAGATTCTGATTGCCAGCGGTAGATAAACTGCGAGAAGTATAACTCCAAACCTCTGCTGCTGTTGCGCCAGAACCGGAGGTGCTGACTACGGTTGAGTTTGCGGATTGGATGAGGAGGGCTTGGACTCCGGCTGAGTAGGCGATGGGGTCTCCGCTTGGCCCTCCGATAAGGTTACCTCCGGCGATACGGGCGACGTAGTTGCCTGCTGGAAATTTAAGTTGCCACGCCCCCAAAAGCTCGACGGTGATACCGACCTGGACACCTGGACCGAGTTGGTCGAGACCTGATCCTTTTCCGATTCTGTCATATAAAATCCCTTCTTCTGATGCTTGTGCTAATTTAATTGAGTCATAAAGCGTAGCGCAGTCTATATCGACCACACCAGGATCTATGTCTATCAACGTAGTGTCAAAATTGAATGTAAATGGAGCGATATAATAACTCATTAGATGTCACTCACTCTTGATGCGTTAATAGTAGTTGCAGGGGCTACTACGGATATAATTGAATCAAATGGTAAGATAGGAGTTGCTCCACCATTTCTAACATCTACCCTACAGTCAAAAGTAGTATTAAAAAGTATTGTTACTGCTTCTGAAGTGCTAGTAGTAACCTTGTCAATAAACGGAACGAATACATCATCACCGGATACTATGTTTTCTATTAGAGCTGGCGATAACCCAGAGAATGTTTTAGTAGAAGTATTTACGCTAGAATAAGTATACCTAGCGTTTTTAATGCGAATTACTCCGGATGATGGAGTTTCTGCTTTAATAGTCTCTGCTACAGTTATTGATGTGGCACCTAATGATGCTGCGCTAGGGGTATACTCATCTTTAAGTATTTCTCCAGTTCCATCATCACGAGCTACTAAAACTCTATCGCCGGATACTAAATTTCCGACTGTAATGGTCGAGGTAACTGCTGGCTGATAATACGTTCCGTCATCCGACTGCATACGAGCAAAACCTGGCACCTCGTTGCCTGAGCCGTCTACAACACGAACACCCTTTAGCGCTGCGCCAGCGGAGCCGTATAGCGTACCTCTTGCCGTTTCATAATTTGTGCCCACCGCTAAAACCATCTCGGGCCATTGCATGTTGTAAAATGCAGAATCAAAACTACGAGAGTTATTAGCTAAATTGTAGTTGATAAAGTTTGCAATTTGCGCTGCCGTTTCTCCCCCTGTGGCTGTGATTGTAATTGACCAGGTCTTACCGTTCCATGTGACAGGGCTGGCTCCGTGATTTGTAACAGTAATACTTAACGCTCCTGGATTGCTTGCTGGAATTGCGCTTAGCTCTTGCGCAATTGGAATCGAGTTGTTTTTGTATGTTAGTGTGTATGGCAGTGAAAAAGAAGCGTATCCCGCTTTTCTTATACGCAAAACAATACCAGTGTCCGCTGACCACCCTGGCCGCAAATCTTGGGAGCTTGTCGCTGCGTTTGTTAAATACAATACCTTTCCATCTGTGGTTCTTATTGCCGCTAGTGTGCTACCCACTTCCGTGTTTGTAATGGTTAGTATTGGCTCCGCTATTGGATAGTAGTTAGCTTGAATATCTGCTGTTGAGGTAGTTGCGTTTATCAGTGCAAGCGAAATGTAATTGTTTCCTGTGGCTGTGGCTTCTGCTTTCACTTTAAGCCTAAAACCTGCGGCTGATACAGTTTCAGCGGCGAGGTTGGTGTTGTTTAGTGTCTTGTACGTCCCAGTAAAACCAGTTCCTGTGTCGATATCGTAAGTAATATCCAAACTGCCAGTTGATGTTATCGTTGTAGTGGTAAGAGCTGTAACGCCTAAGATTTCATCAGTTGTGATTTCATAATAATCACCTAATGTTGGAAGATAAAGATTTGTTCCGTCTCGCTCTGCGCCTGATTGCACCACCGAATCTGCAAATCTAATATCACTTACAGGAAAGACGAAAAACGCAAATCTAATCTGTGAAGTGGTTTGATTGAGCGAATTGACTACATGCTGATATGGCAAGTATTCCGTGCCACTTTGGATATTTGCCACCGCATTTCTGATTCTACTATTTGGCAATAACGGATTGATATTTCTTATCGCTGGCGTGACTGTATGCACTTGACCGCAGTAATTGTAGATTATGTCTGTAGAAGTGCTTTGCATCGTATAAAGGTCACTTCCCGTGACCGACGACAGCCAGATATTGAATAGACTTTGCTTTTTTACAGAACCGCTATTCCAAGCGTATTGGGGGCATGTTCTATTTCGATAAGAAGTTGTATTGTTTACGTCATACGGAACACTAAACGACCCCCAGTTTGACCAAATAATTTCCTCACCCGACAAATTTGCCATGTAGTCATAGCCGCTGCCGCCCATCTTTCCAAGAATGGCTTTGAAATCGTTGAAGCGCGCCTTTCTGACCGTTCCGGTCATGCCAATACCAGTACCAGTGTATGCGCTGTTTACTATGTCGATATTGACAATTCCCACATCATCAACATCAATGTTTTCGATATTATTCAAAGTAAACATCTGCTGTCCTGGCGCATAAGCTCGCAGGTTTTTTATTGTCACATCTTTGCAGTTGGAGATATTGATTGGCGATGTATTGCTAGAGCCAATTAGATTCCAAGAAATGATCGTTATGTTTTCTATGTCAACATTTGTCGATGAGTAGAAATAAGGAAAAGAGCTTGACGACACGGGAAAGAATACATCTTTGATGCGAATCTTATCGCCATACACATTAAGCATGGCGTTTTGTTGGGTTGCAGAAACTGGAGCCACCGTAATATTTTCAAACTTCCAATCTTTTGATGATGACGGATTGAGCTGCATGTACCAGCTCATGCACCCGCTCATAAATGTGCTGTTGGTGATGTAATACTTTGCTGTGTTGCGGCTATGGAAACGTCCTGCGCCGATAATCAGCTTGTCAATCTCCACATCGGCATAATCTTGACCAAACAATCGCCATGTTTGCGTGTCGGCTAAAGTTGTTGCGTAAGTGTCGTATGAGCCTGCCAACACTGTAGTTAGACAAACATTAGGCACTCGCACTTTACAGCCAGCAGGCGGGATATTGAACTGGGAATTATATCCGAGTGTGATTTGACCTGTGGTAGTTGAAGTAAACAATCTACCAAACGTGCTGTTAAATAGATTTGTTGAAACTGTTGCGCTTGGATTGTTGTTAAATGGAAATGAAACGTACCACTCGTAAACTCCGCTTCCTGCTGCTGTTTCAATCTGTACGCCTGAACAATAAATAGGTAAGTAATGCTGCAACACTTGATTTGCCACACCTGTAGTTTCGCCAATCTCAAACCAATCGCCCTGCACTCTAAGCTGGCTTCGAGCGTTGCAATATATTCCTCCAGTGGAGAAGTTGGCGGTGTAAAGTGCTGTGCCACATAAATCAATCCAGCCACGTTGCCCACCTGTAGCTGAATCTACTGTGGCTGTTGCTCCGTTTCCAAACGTAAGCACGTCATTATCGGCAATCGTTGCCACTTTCCTGCGAAACTTTACGTAGCCGCTTGCGGGCATTGCCACGCCTGCTACTAGCGGTTTTGCCACTGCATAAGCGTCCCACACGCCCAGCAGTTCGCCCACATCAACACCGCCCACTGTAACGTTGAGCGTTCCTTGTGCATCTAGTGCTGGAACATTACCTGTGGAAGCATCAAAAGGAACCCACCAAACTTCAGTGCCGTCTACAATTACTGAGCCTTCGCTAATGGTGATGGTTTGAGGAGCGGCTGCGTTTTGTGCGTAACGAGTATCGGAGTTGATTGTTAGTGTGGCACCAGAGGTGACGGTAACATTCTCGTTATGGTTTAGCGCTAAATTCGCTGTAGCGTCATAATTGCTGCTTGTTGAAACGGTAATATTAGCCATAGCTTATAACGGTACCACCACTATACTATTGCCGTAAGAAGGAAAAGCTGCACCTGTTGAATTTGTTACGGTAAAACTAGAAACAAACGCTGCGGCAAGATTGTTAAATTCTATTCTTTTCTCGCTTAAAGTTGTAGGTACATTTATCTCATAAGCTATCGTACCATCGCTGACAACAATCTCTGCTCCGCTTGTTGGTTGAAACTCAGCAAGTAAGATAACAAGTCGTACAAATAACGAATCGCCTACATCCGTAACGGTAAAAGCAGAGCTTGTCGCCCCATCTGCTAAACTATCTAATCCACTAGCATCAATTTGATATGCTGTTAAATTACTTAAATTTTGTATGCTTTCTAATGCAGTTTTAATCTGTGAAGTAGTTGCGGTGCCAATATTAGAAGCTGACAACAAAGCTGTTTGCGCTGTAGTGCTTAAATAGGATAGCAAGGCTGATGGTAATACTGGAGTAGTATCTATACTAATAGATCCGTCTGGTGGCGCTTGCGGTGTTAATGGTGGTGGAGTAACTCCTCCTCCTGGGGGACCTGTCATTGTTAATCCTCCTCATCAGCATCATTTACCTCAATACCCGATAAGTTGCCTAGCTCGTCATTTATCATGCTAGCGACTCTTTTTCCTCGTTTTGGTATGATGTTATTGATAACTACAGGCTGTTGAGTAGCGGTGCTAGTTTCTTTAGGAGTAGCTACCTGTTCCATTTGCAAGCGAACCCGCTCTAAAGCTTGGTCGGATGCTAACCTGCGCTCTTCCATTAGCTTTTCTGATTCGGATAGCCGTATCCGCATGTTTTCAAGCTCTAGTTTTTGTATCTCTAAGATATGCGCCATCTGGCTAGTTTCTTGCTTGATAAGGTTTTTATCAGCTTCAGTCTGAGCGGATGACTGAACCTTTAGCATATCAACCTGCACGGCCTGTGCTTTGATTTGCATGTCTTGCTGTTCTAAAGCTAAGCGCTGCTGCTCTAAGTATTCTTTAAACTGTTGCTCTTGTACGCGGAGCTGAGCTTCTAGCTGGTCGCGCTGCATTTTAAGCTGCTGGTCTTGGTAGGCTAGCTGATTCTTTACGGCCTTATCTTGCATCTCCATCTGAGTAGCTTGCAGCCTAGCTTGCGACTCCACCTGAGCAATTTGCATCCTGCCTTGTATTTCAAGCGTCTTGGGGTCTGGTGGTGGAGGTTGTTTAGCGGCCTCTTCTTTTGCCTTGGCAATAGCTTCAATCTCTTTGAATGCTTTGCTGAATAGTCCATCAATTTCTTTCCCGCCCTTAAAGCGTTTAATAAAGTTTTGGAAGAGGGAGAGGCTAAATTGAGCCAGGGGAGGGTACTGTTCAATAAGCCCTTTCATCTGCTCAAAGAAACCTCCAGCAGCTTGGATAAGCATAGTGCCTTCCTGCTGCTGTTGTGCTTGGTCTATTGCGACCATAGAGTCTGAAGCAATTTCAATGCGATAGTTACGTTTCGTACTATCTCTAAAGATTGCAATAATCTGTTGCTTCATTTCGTCGATTAGTTGCAACGGGTCGGGCTGTGGGGGTGCCATTGGTGGCATACCTAACTCACCTGGTGGTACACCTTCTTGAGTAGGAGGTGGCGGAGGTGGT
>Ga0196905_1000066_pt1 | contig 38117 bp, 37 predicted proteins | sample CB_VirMetaG_3_FD_169098 | JGI IMG/M metagenome (GOLD analysis project Ga0196905, IMG submission 169098) | Freshwater to marine saline gradient viral communities from Chesapeake Bay - CB_1508_1S Viral MetaG (v3) (version 3) | ecosystem: Environmental > Aquatic > Marine > Coastal | place: USA... | reverse complement strand
CTGTGCTGCCTTGCTGTGCGCCATCGTAAAACAAACGCAGGGATGTCCCCGAACGCGACAAGGCAAGATGGACAAACTGATTTGCTGAAAAGTTTAACGTTGTAATTACGTCAGTCCCTGCTACTCTAACGATCAAGAGGGGACTATAATCTACGTCAAGCTGCTGATATATACCAATTCCTCCATAGTTCATTCCAAAGTCAAGAATGCCGCCAAGGGTGTCGGAAGTTCGCCGCCACCACCCTTCAATCGTAAAATCTCCAGTGCCAAACTCAAAGGCAGCACTACTTGGGACAGTCAAATAATCCCCACTCCCATCAAACGCAATACTGCTTCCGTTCCACTTACTCTGCGCCGTACTGATCTTTGCATCCGCAACCGCCGTCACCACCTTTGTATTGCGGCTGCTATCCCGAATGTCGGTGCTGTTATTCGCACCATCTCCGCTCAACAGCAGTGACACCGCACCGTAATAAGGGTCAGGGTTGAGGGAGGTTTTGGTTAGTTTGTAGGTCACAGTCCGAACCTCCACTTAAGGGCGTTGTAGTTTTGTTGGATTTCTGCTGCTGTGAGTGCTCTGTTGTATGCCTGAATAGATGCAATTTTTCCATTAAAAGTTCCAATCTGATTCCTAGGAACATCAGCATTTATGCTAACTAGGTATGAATTAGTCCCTAAAGCACGAACTCCACTTCCTTCAGTATAAACATAAGAGGTTGATGGTATTGAATTTCTATACATTATCGGATCACTGCCACTAATGTGTGTTACTGCCAAATTATACCAAGTGTTAGTTTGAATGTATCCAGTAGGTGGATGGTAAAAAGATCTTCCACTTGGCCCAGTCCATCCATATATTCCATTTGCATACACTAATGGGTTATAGTCATCGATGTCGGTTCTTCCCTTTAAGTATAAGTAATGTTCAGCATTTCCGCTATAATACCACACCGAGATCGTAAGAGCGGTAGGGAAATTTAAAGAAGAGGAGTGTGATATTGTCGAATAGTCATTCACTCCATCAAAACTCAAAGACCCACCATTAGCACTACTAAAAGTCGGTCCATTCGTTAAAGCAGCATTATTACCATTGCCACTTATATCAGTCCAAGTAGTGCCGGTGCCAGGATACGAAAGGGGTGTGCCAGCATCCAATAGTAAGCTCAGCCCGTCAGACACAATACCAGAAGATTGGATATAGGCGGTGACGTTGCTGACAGTATTTTTCTGCAACGTCACCTTCCCCGGAATAGAAATCGGACTCATGGGATTGCAGCTCCGATGTCAGTCATAAGGGTTGAAACGCGGGCGTCAAGTAGGGCGAGGTCTAGGGCTTCTCCGATGGAGTAGAAGGCGATGCGGGCGTCTGACTTAATAGCCAAGTCATTCCTTGTGAAAATAAATACATTGAGATTAACTGGAGTTCCGCTTGTCTCCGCAATCGTGGACGTGACGTGATTTCTTCTGCTTTCGTAAGAACCGCCAGCAAGCCTTGAAAATCCTAAAAAATTTGCGCCAATTACCGCCGTGGCGAAGGTGCCAGTGTCGCTACTGGGAACGTAATAAATGTAGCCTATGTGACGCATTTCAAGTCCCCCAGCGTTTGTCTCAGGTATTCGTGCTCCTATCAAAATCTTATTGGCGTTATCTGGTATATTGGCGTAACATGAAACGTGTCTGTTGTCCTGCGGATCAGCATTGTTATTCCGACCGCTATCCAAATACTTTGTACTCCCATCACCAACCAACCCAGTTTCCCTGTCGTAATCCGCAGCGACAAAGTTAAAGTTCGTGGGCGCAGCACCTTTCAACGGGTACAACGCACCATCCAAACCATCCCAAGCTGCCATGATGCAGCAAGCTTTGATTGCGTCCCACGTTCCATCGGTTTTACACCCTTTGACAAAGGTGTTGATTGCATTAGCGAGGTCTACGGCTTGTGTCATGACAACGTACCTCCTGCGCGATAACCACCACCGATGTAGCTAGCAGCATCCAGATCCATCGTAGACAAATCAGGCAAACCGGCAGTTTGTGTATAGGTGATAAGGTTCATAAGACGGGTTACGCGAGTGTCTAGCTTTTCAAGGTCTAGGCTTTCGCCGATGGAGTAGAAGGCGATGCGGGCGTCAGAATATCCATCAACACCACCAGATTGCGTGCCGCGAGCAAAAACCATGATCCTGCCATTAGCTGGCGCCGAAGTAGTTTGGCTTCTGTTCGTACTTAGATTGTTTAGCCGTTCGGTTATTGCAGATGAATTGGCGCGAGAAATTCCCCACAAACCGTATGAGTACAATGTCCCAGTAAATTCATCTGAGTAATCGTTAAGACGAAGAACTTTCTGAGTTGCATTTAATACTACAAGCTGAGAAGATGTGCTACCGACTGCACCGGCTATTGAGCTTCTTATGGACCCATCGATTGTCTCAGAAGCAGTCCTAAAAACAGCTAGGTGCTTGCTATCCTGACTAGGCTCGGCGTCATTGTTGCGGCCAGAGTTAATGTAATTATCAGTACCGTTACCCTGTAGCCCAGTTTTCCTGTTGTAGTTCCAGCCTCCCGCAGTGCCATTGAGCGTAGGTGCAACACCAGAAGCATTTGCTAGTGGAACTAGCGCCCCATTCAAAGTCCTAGCTCCAGCAAGGATGCAGGACGCCTTGATGGCATCCCAGATTCCGTCCAGTTTGCAGCCAACCACGAAGTCGCTGATAGCCAAAGCAACATCACCTTCGATGGCTTGACCATCAGCAGTTTCGACAGCAGCGATGTATGTTTGCGCGTCAGGATCCGTTATTCCGTTGAACCCAGAACTCCACACTAAACTCATACGACCACTTCCCCCGGAGCCACATACTCTTTCCACACACCATCGGTGAACTCATAAACCTTACCAGTCACCGGATCAGTCCACTGGTCACCATCAATCCACTCAACATTCACGACTTCTTCGGTGATTTCACCAGTGTCCGGATCAGTCACCTCGTTTGTGGTAGTACCATTGTGCGGCGGATAAATCACAACGTAGGGAATGGCATCGGCACCTGTATATGCCGGATTGCCACGACCATCAGCAAGGAACCGTGGTTGAACGATACCCTTAAAATAAGGCCCAACCTCGTAGTGCTCAGCACGTTGTCTCACAATCTCAATAACACTTGCCATAAAATACTCCTCAGGAGTCTTGGCGGTCGTGCTGCCTTGTACAGTTGCGAACTCAGCGGCAATTGCAGGTAATAAGTGTTCCGGGATGTCGATAGTGAATTTAGCCATGATTAAAGTGTTTCTCCATTAGACAGTGGTGGATTTGATAACTGCGAAACCGATAACAATCGCTTCGCTGAGGCTTGCGGCGGTAACGTTACGCACGTTGATGGAAGCAGAGCCCGCCGCACACTGAGCATTCAACAAATATGACCCAGCAGTCCCCCCGCTGACATGATTTAGCACAAGGAGGTCATTATCTCCAATTGAGCTGTTGGTTAGGGTGAAAGTTACTGTTGTATCCGCTGCCAAAGCAGCAGCGTTCATAGTGATGCGTCCGGTGGGCTTATTCAGCGTCACACCAGTGCTTTTGTTGGTGACTTGAGTGATTGTGCCGCCATCGCTGCCATAGCCAAATGCTTTCGTAGTGGCATCAACCACCAAGGCAGAACCACCCGCATAGCCAGCGTTGTTGAACTGGACAGCCCCGTTGATGCCGCTTACCAAAGCAACAACACCCGTCTGATCCGGGAAGCTGATGTAGCGATCAGCAGTGGCGGTGATGCTTTGGATCGTGGTGGTAAATGTGCCACCGTCATCAAGGCTGATATCACCAGGAACATCCAGCTCAGTGTTGGCAGAGTCCCAGATGAAGTCGGTTACTGCACCAAGGGCACCAGCACCATCGTTAATCTGGATCGAACCAGACACGCCCGCAGGAGTAGCCCCACCACCGCCGCCTGTTGCCCAGCTCAGCGTTCCAGAGCCATCGGTGCTAAGCACCTGACCGCTTGTGCCGTCAGCAGCAGGTAGCGTCCAAGTGACGTTTGCAGATACTGTTGCCGGTGCCTGGAAGGCAACCCAGTTGCTGCTATCTGCATCAGCAAACCGCAGGTCAGATTGTGCGTTGAGGGTTACGTCAGCGCCGAACGTCTGAGCTGCTGTAAACGTCTGAGCAACATCAGTCTTGGCCGTGTCGGCGTCATATGCCTGAACATCGGTGCCAATAACCAGCCCCAGTGTTGTTCGCTGCGCTGCCGCATCCGCGTCGTCCAACAGCGCCTTGCCGGCTGTTGTGATGTCGCCGCCTAGGTTTGATGTATCGACAACTTCAGCGTCAATCGTCCAAGTAGCACCAGAGCCGGAAACCGTAATATCGCCCTTATCGCCGTCCGTGATGCCACCACCACCACCGCCTGTTACCCAGCTCAGTACACCAGCGCCATCAGTGCTAAGCACCTGACCGCTTGTACCATCGGCGGCGGGCAGTGTCCAAATAACATTCGCCGATACTGTCGCCGGTGCTTGGAAGGCGACCCAGTTGCTACTGTCTGCATCAGCAAAACGCAGGTCAGACTGCGCGTTTAGGGTTACGTCAGTGTCGAATGTCTGAGCTGCTGTAAACGTCTGAGCAACATCAGTCTTAGCTGTGTCGGCGTCGTATGCCTGAACATCGGTGCCAATAACCAGCCCCAGTGTGGTGCGCTGTGCTGCAGCATCTGCATCATCAAGCAGTGCCTTACCGGCAGTCGTAATGTCGCCGCCTAGGTTTGATGTATCGACAACACCACTAACCCACTGACCACTAACATCATCGTATTCCAGTACTTGTCCGCCGAGAGGTGTACTTATGGATACATCAGTAAGGTCGTTAAGTACGGCAACAGCGGTAACATCAGCCCATTGAGTATCGTAATCCGTATTACTAACTTTGACCAGTGCTTGTCCAGTAGTACCACCAGCAGTAACAAATCGGCTATCATCACCTGCAGCGACCGTTCCAGACGTAGTCCCTACATTGAGTGTGGCGCTGTCACCGAGACCGAGACTTGTGCGACCCGTAGTAGCATCGAGTCCACTCGATCCACCATCCCAGTATAAACGTTCGCTATAAGCGGTATCCCAATTAGTCTGACTCGCAGTGCTTGGTATTGAATACCCGGATTCAACATCGAGGTTACGGGTTCGAGTCCAGTATCCTTGTCCGTCCTGAGTGCTGGTGTCGGTAATAACTAGAAAAGAACCGGCCGTCGCACTAACATCCTGAAGAAAAGTATTAGTTACAAAGGTTCTGACGGCAAACTGGGAGGGTACAGTATTTGGATCTGAATTCCCGAGAGAAGAAATTAGCGATGTATTGTTACTGATTTCACGTAATTGCTCACCAACGGTACTTATGCCACCATTGCGGCTAAATGGTCCAATAAAATTGAGACCGGATAGATTAAACTGATCTGTATTAATGGTGACGCTGCCCGTGGTTCCATCAACACTAAACTGAGATCCAACAGAGAAGTCACCTTTCTCGTTTGTATTTGTCCCATATACTCTACCATTATTGGTTTCAACAATCGAGTTTTCGGGGATCGGTATCCCCCCATTCCAAGGTAATGCATCGTAGTTAGTACCGCTTCCAACGTATTCAAATGTATGAGAAGGGGCAGTAATCTGAGATCGGTTACGGAAATCCAGTACTTGACCGGGATCGATGGGAATTCTTAGGCCACCATTTAGTCCTGAGTAGAACTGGACGCGATACCCTACCTTTAACGGTGAATCTTCAGCAATAACATTGCCATTTTGATCAATAGCAGCGCTACTGGTTATAATATAGGCGCCGTCAGGGCAGATAAATACTAAACCCCCGACATCGGCGTTACCGTCACCTGATGGTAACTGAAGAACTGTTGTTATTTCTACAACTCCAGTGGACTTATCATACACTGCATTGGAAACACCATAGTCCGTACCACCGATGACAACAGTACCACCCTCAACGTACTCATGATCCGGACCAGATGGAGAAGCCGCTTCGGTATAAGTTAGAGTGTAGTCTCCGGTGCGAGTGTAAGCGAATGTTTTTGTCTCCGGTGCCCCGGTTACAGCGTTTCTTGGGAAAATCAGTTGCGGGAACATTAACTGACCCGCAAAGGGCCGAGAAGTCGAATTACAGATAAAAGATAGGTCAGACAGCGTAATACTGTCCCCTAAAGAGGGAACGTACCCTGTGGCGTTGATTACTGTTTCACCGGTCAGATTATTGTACTGTGCACTTGTTACAAGGTAAGTTTCAGTACCTCCTACGGTTACAGAACCACCTCCTACATACTCATGAACAATGTCACTGGTGTCAAGTGTTACAGTAAAATTGTTACCATCTATGGCACTGACGGTGACAGGGTTGCCAAAAGATCCTGTACTACCAGCAGTGGGATACTTCTTTTGAAGTCCTAGTCTGTTAGCTGAGAAATCAATGATATCAATCTCTGTCGAGCCTTGACGTAGGAACTGATAGGTCCCAGAAGAATCTCCAGAGACATCGATGTAAGATGTGTCGCCTGGGGTATCAGACACCCTAAAAGTGTCTACTGTTAACCCGTTGGAAACCACATAATATGTTGTGTTGTTACTCAGACCTGTAGGAAGGCTGCCATCAGTAGCCGAAAGAGTAATCTGATCGTCTACAACCAGTCCATGGTCAACTGAAGTGAACAAGTCAGTTGTTACATCAATTGTGACACCTTTTTCGACCCTAATCGCCCCATAAGTAAATACCCTAGACTCACCAGTAAAGACGGGTTTGGGGCTATAGCCGTCGGCCATTAAACCATAGATACCGAAATCCGTAGTTCCACCACCACTGAGGTTTACCTGGCCGCCCGTTTCGCTACGGACATGGTAAGTACAAAATAGGCCAAAGAAACTAACAAGCTGCGCGTAACCGTCGTTCTTAACGAGACAGCCGGGGCCACCCAGATTTACATGCGTATAACTATCAACCACCATGGAGCGAATTGGTGAATTGATCGCACACTGGTCTCCATCAATCTTAAGGCCGCCCCCTGTGTTGCCAGTGGACTGAGAAGGTGCAACACCAGAGTCGTCTTCTGCAGTGATACTGGTACAGTTTTGAATATACGGAGACTTAAAGATAAACGCACCTGACCCAATGGCACCGATGTTTGTATTATTGGCTAGTTCATCAAATGAGATGGCCCAGGCTTGTTGAGTTTCATCAGCCTGGTGACCAGCAAAACTAAGACCCCAGCACCAAAATCCTGAGTCAACCTTGAAAATATCATTAAACTCTTGTCCAGGTGCCGGTTGAACAATTGTGGAACGTAATCCGGACCCAAATACGGCAACATCTCGTTTCCACCGTATTGGTAGAGAAGTCTCCGTGTAGGTACCAGGTGAAATGTAAACGACGTCACCAGGTTGGGCAACCAAAGATGCCTGTCTTACTGTCAAAAACGGTGAATCAATCTCACCACTATTGGAGTCGTTACCGCTCTTGGATACGTATATGCAATTTTGATACCTAACACCATTAGCAGTGCCCGCTCTGATCCAGCTATCGCTAATAGAATCGTAGAAATTAACAGACTCTTCGGATCTATTGATCCACAGCTCACCGTCAGAAAGATCAGTGTTGTTAACGGGAACAGGAGAATTGTCACCGATATGGGCTGGGCCTATTTTTCGGATATTTCCGAGATTATCTCTGATGAAGAGGGCGGGACTGTCAGAATTATAATTGACTGCTATCTCACCGTCATACAGGCTCACACCCAGTGGCCTTTCTTGACTCATACTGCTTCTTAGGTGACGATAAATGTCCCGTGAAGGGTCGAGTGTGGGATAAGTACCAGCATTAAGGGAGGAAAAACTTCCTTCCGGGACTGTAATGTCCTCATAAAAATCTAGAACATATGACTGTAACGTGCTGTAGGGTACAGCGTCAGATGGAAGTACAGGGGCAGCTACACCGCTGATGCGGCGATTATTAACATTAATTCCAATGCTACCTTCTGATACGGAACTACCTACAGAAAGCGCACCGTTCAGGGTGGTGGAACCGGAGTTGCTGATGTAACCGATTACGTTGCTGGTGTTATCTAGCCACCGGGTGACGATTGAGTTGGTGTCCGAGCCACGCACCGTAAGGGCGATAGCATCGGCCGCTCCGGGGTATATCGTATTCTGCGACGTGGTCGTTGGTACCGAGCGGACGTAGTCCGCTGGATCGAGGTCGATAGCCGCGATTATGGAGTCGACCTGGGATATGGTGTACGTATCGGCGAGAGTTGCGTACGTGGCAGCGACACTAGCCTCGATCGCCCCCTGTAACGTAGTAAGCGCGGTGTCGAGTTGCGTCTGGTCGATTTTGTCCGCATCGAGTGATGCGATACTGCTGGATAGCGTCGATAGTTCGCCGTCTACATAGGATTTGGTATAAACCGTGCTGATATTAGCTTTGGCACCGAGTAACGTATTGACTTCCGATTTTGTATAATAGTCCTGTACTCCCCCTTTATTCGGGGTACACGATCTGCCATATGTGTTTGTTGCCACTATACAAGCCTCGGTCTAATCCCTGTAGTGCTTTCAACGGGAACGCAAATCAGATCAGAGTCGCCGTTACTAAGCGATACGACCTCACGGTTCGGTTCTGTGCAAGTGACACGCTTAACGCAGGTGTTGGGCTTTCCGTTCCGGACACAATAAAGTCGTTCCCAGTGGGATGAGGGGGGCGGTTCGTTAACAACATCGATGGGGACATCGGCCAGGGCGACATAGACGCAAGTGTAGTCGCCACACCCTGTATCATGTAGTACGGTGTCTCCTGCCCTGTAAAGGTAATCTTTTTCGATTTCCGCAGCACCCCACTGATCGTTGTCAGGGTCTACGGGATCAGTTGACCAAGTAGAGTCGAATTCCGACGAAGCCGTAGTTGTCGACGACGTATCGTAGTACTCGTATTTGTCCAAGAGTTTGGTGTACTCGGGTAGTCCTACTGGTTCGGATACGGTAACCGAACATACCTTGGACCACGATGTTGGGTTAAAGGCTCCGGCCGGGGCGGGCACGTTCGCAATGGAGGTATACACCGCAACGACGTAACCGTCATCCTCGTAACGGGATACGGTATCACCCGTGCGATATGAGAATTCGTCCGTGAATGTTGAGACTTGCCAACTCTCGTCGCTGACAGGATCTTCGTGGTTCCAGGGTAGGGCGATTTCCCCCCAGGCCGTATAAACACCCTTGCCCTCATCGTACAAGGGGTAAAGTGTTACCAGTTCATTGGCATCGCGGCCACATGTATTCAGCGAAGCTGCATCGCAACTTGTATCGACTAGATCGTCGCTTTCGATGCCTACAGCCGCCAAAGCCTCTAGCTGTCCGGATGTCAAACAGCCCGGGTCGATGTTGCCAAAGGTCCTGGCAGCCATGTGGGGTACGCTACGCTCAGTTATAGGTGAAGTTATTACCCACAAAGGTCAGTTCCAGGGTGCTGGGCTGGCCGCTGGACCGGTCGATAACGAAACCGTTGACGCTGGTCAGTTGGGCGTCAGGGATAATCAGGGTGCGGGTGCCGAGGGGCTGAGGGTCTTCGCCACAAGTCACCGGGGTGATTGTCAGGGTGATGAAATCGCAACCGTTGGACTTCCAGAAGTCAAGAATATCAGCGTGCTGGACGGGGTCGAAAGGGGTAGAGACGGTCATCTCGGCCAGAGTCTTAGGGCCCTTGAGGTTGTAGGCACGTTGACGAATACCGTCAGCGTATTGGGAAGTGGCAGCGGTATCGCGAATACCGTTGAACGAAGTGAAGTAGTGGGCGAACGGAGAAGCCTGGATGTAAAACTGGCTCTGAGTCGCAGGACGAATCTGAATCATGGTAGAAGTGGGCGGAAGTTTTTCCTTCTACACAGCTTTCAACATGGACAGCTACATATAGTACGGGGCGAATTCGGCCCAATAACCCAGGGCGTCAGGATCGATATTGACGAGTTCGCGGTGGACAAAGCTACGGTTTAGGCGGTAAGCTAAAGTGTAAAGTTTGATTAGGTTGCGAATTTCACCCTCATCCAGATCATCTTCGCGCAGCACGGTATTCTCGTATCGGACAAGGTCCATGCGGAGTTTGTCGTGTTCGGGCGGGGTGTGACGTGGAATCGACCGGATCTCATCAAGGAGACGTTTGGTCGTAAAGATGATGTCACCAGGTGTTGTCGATTCGTCGATGTTGAGTTTGGAGTTCTCTGAATCGGTGGATGATATACCCGAGGATAGTCGGTCCCAACCGACCTCGTCGAGACCGCCCTGATTGAAACGTTCGGCGATCTTTTTGGCAACTTTGTCCCTGACCGTTTCATCTTTCAGGTCGCCGGACTCATCGAATTCGCTGAAATCAAGATTCTCGGCCGACACAGGAGCAGGGGAGCTGGAGAGCATTTTTCCGATCATGCTTTCGCCAATGACCGGCCCGCCATCGGATTCGCCGGAGCTATGGACTTGGGGCTTCTTGTTTTCGGCCATACCTGGTGCGCCCATCATCTCCTCCATAGAGACTTTCTCCAGTGAAGGGATCTGCAATTTATCCCGTACCCAATCCAGATCAGTAACCTGATAACCAACAGCCTGAAGTTGCGTCAGGATCTGAACGGTCTTGACCGGATCTTCTCGTTGTTCAAGGTCCTCAAAGCTTCTTACGATGCGGGGGACCGAAGAGCCCGGATAATTAAGCTCAACAATCCATCGGATCAGTGTGGCGTTTAGCGTCTCATCAAGTTGCTCCGAAAAGGCTTTGGCTTTACGCATCCGGACACTGTCCGCGATTTGATCGCGAGCGTAAGAGCCCGTGCTGCCCGTATCCTGGCCAACAGTCGACTCGCCATTGATCAAGAAGGAGATCTGTTGGTCGATATAACTTATCAAGGATTGGTATACGTCGCTCTTCGAGTCGGCTGACAAATACTCGACCGACATCTCATCGGGTACTACGATGGCGGTTTCTTGCCCCAGCCTTTGCAAGGCGGTAAACAGCGACTTTACTTCCTCCTCTGGGGTTCCTAGGCTGAATTTGCCTACCGCCGTTGGCGTGGTGTGCTTGTCGGCGTACTGGAGCCAGAAACTCATCAGGGTACGGCGGAACTCCACGAGGCTGTAGAGTTGACGGCCAAGACCGGTCCCGTACGGGTCGACAAGGTTGTTATATGCCCAGTGCCGGTGAATGACCATTGATCGCAAAGGGATCGGAAAGCCCTCGACCGGAGATTGGATCGTAATGACTCGCGGACTAATAGAGCCATCTTCGTTAAGGACGAATTGGAAGCGGCGGGGATCGCGGATCTTGATCTCGCTAGGCACCACATAGCTGCCCTGCCGCATCCAGCAAATCTCACCGACACTCATACCTAAGATGAGCGATTCCGCCATCCCCTTGACGAAGGCGTTAAATCCCGTATTCGAACTCACCAGCATGTCGCGACCACGACTTTGGCGCGTATTGGTCCCTAGGTGGTAAATGACTTGCCGTACGAATTCAGCGATTTCCTCGTCTTTGTCAGAATCCGAGGCCGGAAAGACATGCCACTCGCGCTGGATAATTTCACCAACCAGCTTCTCCCATGCACTCAGTACCGCACTGTCATTAAATAACCTCGTGTACTGCTCAATCGAGCGAGGGCCACCGCCCCCCTCCTCAATCAAGATGTCATCGCGACGGGGTAGGATTGCCCCGGTCAGTACTGTAGGCAGGCCGCCCCACGTGTACGGGTCGGCTTTGAAACCCGCGATCTGGCCCTGGCTAAGGCCTAGCGAATACAAACGGTCATTGTAGCCCGTTTTGACAACACGCTTTACGGACTTATCGCCATCAGATGACATGCGTTATGGGCTGGTACTCTATTCTTCAGAGCTTTCAACGGATTCGGGGCGGGAACGATACACAACATCGAGGTCAAGGATGGTGTTGTATAGTTGTTCGGATGTTAGATCGCCCCGCTCGTACATCTCGATTGTTTCTTCGGCTCCGTCGACATACACACCATACTGCGTATCCGTCAAGATATTGACTCCTTCCACGCCCTTTGGGCGATTCGCATCCTGCTTTCCATCTTTCTTAGGTCTTCTTGCCATTGCTTTAAATAGGTAGGGAGGTATTGTTGCCACCCTTGTTTCCACCCCTCGATATGGGAGAGGTCGGAAGGAGGGTGGTTCTTGAATTCACGCCGCAACAGGTAGATGGCGGCGGGTACGAATTGCTCGTTGTGCTGATTATAGCATGATTCGAACATTTCGGGGGATATGTGAGGGAAATTTTTGCTGAACTCGGCAAACAACGGGGAGCTTGAGATACTTATTGAGCGTTTGTGCTCGTAGTCGGAACGCAACGTATCGAGTTGTTCGGATACAAGGTCCGGGGTCCAATCCGGTAACACCTCTGAGACGAAGTCGACCGCGCCGAGTACGTCTTTGACGCCGTATTTCTCAACCGCTTTGTCCAAGTCGTTGCGGAAGTTCAGCGCTGCTTTGGAGTCAGAGGCCCGGGGCCACCGGTTCAAGCGTTGACCGCACCAGGATATGGAGATCACCAAGGCGAGGAGCGATGTCGGCAGGTCTGTGTCCGGCTTAAGGTCTTTGGCCTTTTGAGCCGCACCAGCCATTACACGGGTTTTGGACACTAAACCAATATGATTGCTTTCGCACACACCGGACGACGTATCCGAGTTAAAGACTTCGTCCTCGTTGTCGCAGGATACGTCGTCCGCGCTACTGCTTGGTTTTTTCGTCCCCAGCAGGGCGAGTTCTTTTTCGTGGCGATGTTGCTCTTTTATTTTCCACTTGTCGTGCTCGATCAGCTCCCGAATCAGGTCCGGGCTCAGATTGAGCCGGTTCAGGGTTGCTAGTTGTTCCAGCAGTACCGGATCCATTTTCGTATTTTAGCACATCTTGATTTGTGGTGGCAACCAGGTCGCGGTGTGACCAGGAGTATGTGAGGCGAGTGGCGGCGCTGGGGTCGATACGGCGGCGGTCGATGCCGGCATAGAGGAGCGTTCCCAGCTCGCGCTCCACGCTCGCCCCTGGCTCATCGTAGAGAGTGATACGGGTCTTGTCCGGGTCCGTGGTGGCCATGGCCAGGTGGAGATGGGCGAAAGTCACATGGTCGTAGCCACAGAATACAAGGTGGTTATAGGATGAGTAGTCATGGAATATGCCAGGCTCAAGGGTAACACCTACAACGTGGGTGTTCTCGATCTCAGACAACACACCAAATAAGTGCTTGATCATTTTACCAAGGTCTTTCTCCTCTGCTGATCTTCGGGTGTGTAAAAGGGCGATGCGTAACATAAGTGCGTGGAGTTCTTTAAGTTCTTTCAACGGGTTTTCGGTTGAAAGCCAAGTAGAGGTATTGTAGCACGTGAGCGAGATCGTTCAGCTAGTATATGAACGGGTCAAGGTGATTGTGACCCGAGGTCTTGACCAGTACGGGCGTTTTGCCATAGAAAGCGAAAAGGTGACGTTTTACGGCATTGCGGTCGAGCTATTGCTGACCGTTAACGGGCAGATCGAGAGTGGTGAGATCATATCTGTGGTACCGTTGAAGGACAAGATCGCGGAGGGTATTTTCACACTAGGGTTCAATTATGATCTTGCGCTGGCCGTCTATGACTCGGTGGTCACCAGTCTATACGAAGAGATCGAGAGCAGCGGGATCGTAGATCCGGATACCGTGCGAGTATATAAAAAGTATGAGTCCCTGCTGCGCGACGCCATCTCTGATGCCAACGTCCTGCTGCGCAGGAGTGTTCCGGAATATCTGGGCGATGTACCTGAGTATAGGGAATCCGAGAAAACATTAAACTTGGGGCCGACCCAGTCCCGTCTTTTGGCACGTAATCGTGACACCACCGTTTCCCCCATCCCTGTAAGCCGACTCCGCAAACGTTTCAGCGACACATTCCAGTCCTATGTCGACTCGTACGCGGATGTCGTATCCAATGCTGCTGTAGACATAAATGCGATTACGTCGGATTCGCGGACCCCAGAAGCCCTCGATCCGGTTGACGAAGATATGTTAGTTGCGACGTTTGCAGGCGAAGGAAAGAAGATATACGCGAGCATCAAGTCGTTGCACGACTTCTATTTGGAGTTTAGTGGCTACCAGGGGTCGTTGACCGGAAGTATCGAGTATCAGTTCAGGTATTACGAATACCTGGTGGCGATGTGCTTTGGTAAGAGGTTGCCTCAAGGGGTGTTGGGCCCGGAATTCGGAGACTTCGCTTCTATTTATCAAAGGAAGGCGGACGCCGATCTCGTACCTGGATTAAGGTTCCTAGAGACACTGTATACAACCCGATCCGCTAATCAGAACACGGTCAGTGTAAACCCTGTGGCTCTTCGTTACGGCAGTAGCGGTATTGCCGACAGGTATGTCCCGAATCCGGCTAAACAGAACGGTACGGACTTTTTATCACTTTCACTAGAATCCGTATACCTGTTATGCCTGAAGACAGGCGACTATATTGATTCGTTTCTTAAGAGTCCGCCGGAAGGGATCGGAAATACGACCCAGCACCTCCAAGCGTTGGCTAAGGTGTTTCCCGGCTCCGCTGATGTACAAGAACGTTCTACAGGTCTTACCGGATCGATCGGTGCGTTGCTTACAGCTTATCGTTCGCTCTATGCGTTGCTGGGCTATAAACCTAATCTTCACGACTTTAATGACAAGTTCAACCACCTATCGAATCTTGTTTCAAGTTTGGTCGATACGGTTAGGGCGATTGGGTTTAGGCCTGGCGGTTACGTCCCCTCCCTCGAACTCGTACAGTACGAACCGAACCTGGATGTGGTGAGAGAGAAACTTGGTCGGCTAGGGTTCAACAGTCAAGAGGTTCAACAAATTACCGGTGCGTCATCGTTCTCGGAGTTGCTGGGCGCTCTCGCCCCTCTAACCGATTCACAAGATGTGATCTCATTCTTCCGCGCCTACGACCTTACCAAATTAATGTATGAGTTCGGAGGTCAACAGGCCATCGATCAGTACGTCGACTTTTTATACGGAGTGGATCCGGACACAAGCATTTTGAGGTTGCTTGAGCTGTTGAAGGTTAACCGCTCCAAGGCGTCGGTAATCACTGGAAGCCAGTACTCTCGGCTCGTCGGCTACTTGGTGACGTTGACGTATGCCGTGGATCCCGAACAACTGCTGAGGCTCGATTCGATCCTAGATCTCAACAACATCGATCTGTTCGAGTCGATAACACTGCTACTGCAGAGGGGAGAGAAGACGGCTCTGAAACGCAAAGAAGACGTATCCCTGCTGAGTGGAATGGTCGCTCAGATGGTGGTTTCAGATAACAGGGGATATGAGCACCAGAGACCCACATGGAACGCGTTGATCGAGGCGTCGGCAGGGAATGTAGGGGACAGAGTCGCCGGCCTATACGACCGTGCCGAAGGCATTACACCCTCCGAACTCTACAGTGCGCTTGCGGGGCCAAGCGCCACATCGCCGCTAGGCGGTATCCTGGACGGGGTGAGGGGTGGACGGCTGACCTCATTGCTGCGCTATTGTAATCTGTTCGGGTTGCTATATGCGTTGTCCGGCTACAAAAATTCCGGCCAACTGATCAACCAGCCCGCAGACCGGTACACTACGTTGCTTGAGATGTTGGATACAATGGAGGCGCTTGTTGGCCGGTTGTATTTGACGAACATCGTGTTCGATGAGGCGGCGATGGGTGATGAAACGCAAGAGGTGTATGACGAACCGCTGGTACAAGTGCAGAATAAAGAGTTCGGTGCGATGGTCGATCTGCTATCGGGTGGTGATTTTGATATCGACGGATACAATATTGCCGAGTCGCCCGGTATCGGTAATTCTAGGATCCCTAATGGTGTCCGTATCAGTAACTCATTGACACCAGAAGAAGCTGCGCTTATCTCGGTAAGGGGGAACGGGGCAGGGGTCTTCACTCAGCGTTACGCTACGGATGGGGGAAGCTATGTTCGTATTGCGTTGTCGAATTTGTTGGCGAATGGCGTGGTAGTGGCAGATAACGTTGCACATACAGAAACAACGGAAACACCACCACCCACACAAGATTACGTAGTATCCTATGTACCGGATTCGACTACGTCTAATAGCCCCGCAACCCGATTCGACCCGCTTGTGTCATGTAGGAAGTTCGGCACAACTGATTGCGTGGACAAGGGTTACAATCCTGAGGCTATGTGCGCTACCGGGTACAATAAGTCATTGTTCCCTGAGACCGGATATGGTACTGATCCGTTTGGGGGTGGAAGCGTAACCGTTGACAGGGTACTTGGGAGTGGTATGGCACGGAATATCACCTATAATAAGATGAGTGAAACCGACCCGCAGCGGTATTTTACAGCCAACGGCCTTAGCGAGGCAAGTAGGTCCTCGTTACTCAAAGATACTGAGATGTCATGCGCATCGCTTCGCGACCCCTACGAATACGGGGCCTGCATGTCTTTATTGAAGTGCAAGAAATTCTTGCCGCCATACGCCGGGAGGTACGATTTTGCCTGGTGTCCGACTTCGTTGCATGGCGGGAGGTATCGGCAATGAGTGTTATCGCATCATATGCTAAAGTAACTGAAGGGACGAAGCTGCTGGAGTGGGGCGGAGACCAGAAGTATTTCAACCACGTCGTGGGGATGGGGATCTCCTACACCGCCATGCGTAAACAGTTGACCGACTCTTTTGAAATTGTGGTCGATTCTGAGCGTAATACTCCCATCGATGCGTTTAAACTTACAAACCAATCCGTCCTGACGTGGGACGATTATTGGGTGGACAAAACAACGAACCACATTGTCGACCCCCGGATTCATCACATGAATCTGCAACGAAACAGGTTAGTGTATGTTAACATGAATACGCCAAGACTCCATCTCAAAAGTCTCAATCTTGAAGGTAATACGGACCTTGTTCATCTTTATATCCATGAGGCTCCTGAGCTTGAAGTGCTCGACATATCCGGCTGTACCGCTTTGAGTTACGTGGCACTCGGTGTGAACCGAAAGATCCGCACCCTCTCGGCTCGCAACTGTAATATGACATCACCTGTTATGGAGCAATTGCTTAGGGATTTTACGCCAACCGTAACGGCCAACGCCAACTTAAGAGGGGCGGGCGCCTTCCGGAAGCAACACAACACGCTCGTTGACTTCCGTGGTAACACAATCGATTGGAGCAACGGACGTATTGCAAGCAAAATACGGCTACTGTTGACAAATAACTGGATCGTGAAGTGGGATAACAACCCACCACCAGAGGTGGTACCCCCGCAGTTGTATGGATTTTTCGTTGAAAGCCGTATAGGAATGTAGTTTAACGGTACTGTGGCCGACCTTAGAACAAGATTTATCGAAGATTACGCTGGAGGGCTACTTAATGTTGCTCGTCAGGAATTGTCAAGCACAGGTGAGGTGCTGGCCCAGGACGGTTTCGTGCAGGGTGTTACGTTGTTCGTTGAGGATGGAAGGGGCGTCAAGAGTGGCTTACGCCTAGGCGACGCTGTTGCCGAGTGTGTCGATCCGACAACGGAAACCGGTATTGTCAACGTCCGCAGCGCGGATCGGACATATGCGAAGGTTCGCGATCTAAAGGCTTTCGCAACCGCTGTTGCCTCAGCCCAAGGTGCGTTGACCGAATCGGTCACGGAGTCGTTCACGAACCTAGAAGGGGCGTTCGAATCACTTGAGAACGACGTGCAATCGTATCGAACTCAACTTCAGGAGGCATTAGCTGAAATCGACACCCTCAAGAGTAAAGTTGCAACGCTTGAGGGGGGCGTTTAGTTACTAATCAGAGAATCAAGTACATCGTGCAGAGTCGTGTCGCTAAGGCGTATTACCATGGCCGGGCCGACTTTGCGGAGGACATAGAATAGTATCCCCTGGCCCCGCTCAATATCATCCGTGAACACGGAGCGAAAAGTTTTATCATGGATGTCCTCGCCCCCCAGCATCTCGTACACAGTGTCCGGATCAAAGATCCACATGCATGATGAGCGGTCGGCTGTGGCGACATACAGAGCGAAGGGCGTATGGTGTTCCAGGATATATTCAAGACATTCGACAACCGCGTCGGGGTCGCCCGCCCTACGTAGCGACTCCGTCAGAACGGATTTCTCGGCCTCGGTATTGAACACAACGGGTCAGATGCGGACGGACCGGGAGCTACCTCCGAGTCCCAAGTGCCTCGCAATATCCCGTGTCATACGGTCGGCGAGCTTGCGGTCGGATGGACTCAGAGTGGGAACGCTATGTTTGTCCGCGTTGTCATCGGAGACGTCGGCAACTACTGCAGCCGCCGGGACCTGGGTCTCTGGGGTACGCGGATTCTCGCAGTCCTCCGTTTCCGTTGGTAGCAGGTTCACTTCCGACGACAGGTCTCTGTCGTCGGGCCCATTCTCTCCACGCGGCGATTTGAGCTTTGCTGAAGTTGGCATGGGACATGAGGGGGGTGTTACTTATCCTAGTATGCTTTCAACTCAATCCTCAATAAATATCAAGTTAGCCTCGGCCGTGTTGACGTTATCACCAGACACAAACCCGACTGATATGTATGATTGCGGGGGGACTGCTATTCGGAGAGAGGAAAGATCGATAAACTGTGGTGCTGCGGATGTGATACTGAATGCAGCGATGGGAGTGTTTAGTGATGCATTAATGGTGGTGGCGGTGGTTGAATAGATTGCTGCTTTGTTTTGGCTGAATGAGTTGAATGTTAGATTTGTGGAAAGTATAGGGTCGATATACACTAGCACTGTACCAGGAGCAGAAGATGCAATTGTGGCTAATGCGCTGATTTTCTCAACCAAAAGTTCACGGGTGTTTATTTTGCCATTGAATATGAGTGAGTTTTTGACGGTAAGAAGGTGATAGACAGTGTTGATGGTGTTCATGCTTCCAGACCGATACCCCCGCGCAGAGACTGGATAAGTTGTCGGTGAGATTACACCCTCAATCGCCCCTAGAATCGATGCGCCGATTACTTTTATTTCTTCTCCTCCTGTACCCGACATATTCGCAACAACGTAACCCACTTTAAGGGAAGGATTGTCCAAATGGACAACTCGATTCCTATTGGTATAATGGATGTGGTGGAAAAATACCATGTCCCCGTTATTCGGGTCTTCGACAGCAAATCTGATTTCTCCTGCTCCGAGCCAACGGAAGTTGATCTGGTAAACGTTCAGTTTTGTATGATCCAGATTAATCTGGGACGGGCCGGTCCCATCTAACTTATCGACATTAAAATCGCCCTGATACGTCCAATGCTCGGTGTGAGCGATACCTTGTTGAACTACGGATCCAGCAGCGATAATTTCGCTACCAGATACAGAGAATGCTCCTGTCAAAGGAGCTACTTGCTCGCTGAGAAAATTGATATGGTTATCAACTTGTTCGACCAACCAGCCAGGATAGGTAACCGATGCGATTTCTTTGGCATTTTGAGTTGCATTGCTCAGGGTGACATTGACTGTATGTGCAACTCCGTTCAATGTGACGGTCGCTGTGCCGGTTGAGGTTGCGGCAGTTGTTATTGTGAACGAGTGGATGTGGGCTTTGCCACCGTTGAGCCGGAGGATGCCAAATTTTTCACCGTCAAACCCTACCTGCAAGGCTTGCTCTTGGGTGAAAAAACCAGCACGCTGAGTGTATCCTGAAACGCCGGCAGTGAACGCTGCGGTAAATCGACACATTGCGCCTTGTCCAGCCCGGTACCGAACTGCACGGCGGGATCGGAGGACGGCATAGGATCCGGGAGATGTGGATGTGGATACGGCCATCTCGCGGTCGACAGTCACAATGCCGCCTGCGGAGGAGTATTGTTCTAGTTTCTCTGAGTCAAACCCGTAGATTCCGTCGAGTTGGAGGACAGGATAGAGTTGAGCGACAAGACCTTCGCCAAACGCTGTTGTCGCTGTGGCTGAGGAGCTGTTACCAAATGGATCGACAATAATGCCTCGCGAATCGGCTATTTGATGAACCGTAAAGGCTTTTTTGTTGGCAACACTGATAGGTTCATCCCAAGGGTGAGTCTCTAGGGGGTTGCTGTAGTAGGACACGGTAGGGTTTAAGTTAGAGAGCTTGGGAAATCAGTCATTGCGACTACGATGGGTGGCTAAAAATCAGGGAACGGCGCAGTTGGTGGCGTGAAGTTACTGGTTTAACGGGCGATGCCTTTGATGACGCGATTGAATGACCTAGAACGTCTTGCCATCAACAATTCTAATGGATTCGTCGTTGATTTTTCCCGGACTATCGTAATAAGCCATGTCCGCTCTATATATCTAGCTTTCACCGCACCCGGGTATATCCCCCTCGTTGTCACGTTCCAGCAGGTTGCTGGATAAGGGTGAGGGCGCAACGTACTCTCTGGTTTCGGTCCAGCGTTGCCAGCCCCATACGTCTTCGTTGCAGGTATGGTGGGGCACTTGGGCAAGTGCATCGGCCGCGCGGGCGCGAATGTTTCGCTCGGGCCCCGGATTCACCCTGCTGCTGCGCAACAGGTAGTCAGGTTGGCGGAGCATTTGGCGTGTGAGCGCCGACGCTTGCGTCTCACGGCTCCGGTAATCAGATTCGCTTCGCTCGTCACTCCAGTACTCGTACGGATTCTTCTGTACGGCCATGGTGGGTGCGTTATCTCCTACAGTGCTTTCAACGTAAGCTCACAGTTATCCTGAAATCCGGTGAAAGACCTATATACCCAAAGTAATACCATACCATGGCACTTTCCTCTAAATCGCTGCGGGACATTGAAGCCGCAGCCACTGCGTCAGAGTCTGAGTTTGATTTCGGTGAACCCGAGATTGTTGCGGTTGAAGTGGCGAAAGGCAAATTCTTGTCGCTACGCGAACCTAGCGCTGATGACCTAATCGATATCACAAAGATCGGTAATGACAAATCACTCGATGAGATCGAAGCGACACTGAAGACTATCTGTATCCTGCATGTCCCTGAACCGGGTGGTCGTAAACTCACCTTAAAGGATGCGAAAAAGTTGCGTGGGCGTCAGATCAGGTTGTTGGGCGATGCGATCAATCAACTACTAGGTGTGGGGGATGAGGATGACGATGACATGAAAAGTTGACGCCCGGCCCAATCACAACTACACGGTAACGTTTACGGACACTAAGGGGCGTGAGGTCGTGTTTCGGGATATCAAGGGGACGGATATCGAATACTTGGACATGGTGTTGGGTGGGGAAGAAAAAACCCTGACCAGCTCGCAAGTTATCAAGTTACTCCAGTACTTGTATGTGGGGAGTCCGGATCATAGGGTTGGGGCGTTGACTCCTCGGACGATCAAAAGGCTCTACAGCCTTGTGTCCGAACACATCTTGTGTAACTACATGTCCAAAGAGAACTGGTTACGCCAGTGCTACTCTATTCAGAACGGGTCGTTTCAGAACGTGTTTGCTATGGAACGGGTGCCGATGTCTAAGTTTACCGCTATGTGCATGATCCACAAAGAAGCTATGGACCAAATTAAAAATGATACAACAGGTATTGAAAACAAAGTTTAGCGAAGAACTTGATCCGGGGGAGTTGTTAGGACTGATGATGGTCCTGTATGAGATCGCGCGGAAGCGCGACTTCATTGAGCTTAGTCGGTTTGTGCGCTTCTCTGCCGAACTCATAGGTCCGAGCGATTTCAACCAGATGTTGCGGTCTTTAGTTCGAATGATGGGTAATACGAAGTGCGGACACGAGCTGTGTTCGGATTGGTTGATGACCCAGCTCTACGAGTTGTATACCGCGCTAGGTACGAGCGCGGAGTGAATGGTGCGAATTCGCACCCCCAAGGCGTTGAAAGCTATTTGATAGGTCTGTCATCAACGGAGATCAAGTTTTGGCCACTTCGATCACAACGAACGTGGGCGCCATTAATAGACCAGGGGTTTTTGTAGCCCAGTCTGTTACTGGTGGCCTGCCACAGCCCATCGCCAGTCACGCTGTAGGTTATTTGTTCGGTACTACGCCGGCCGATGAATACTATGGTACGGATAGCGAGGGTATTTATTCTGAATTTCTTCCTTACACCCCAACCCAGATAGCCTCTGCAGAAGATTACCTACAAAAGGTGGGTGGTACTCTTCCGGTAGGAAGCGTGGGCGCAATTACCAGTTACGATGCGGTAAAAGCGTTCTTTGATAATGTGGGTGTTAACGGCATCCTGTACTTTACTCGGGTAACCCCGACCCCGGAGACTGTTATCGACCTCAGCGCTAGCAGCGCTGGTAGTGGGTACAACGCATTCGCCCTTAAAGTAAATGGTCGTTATTTCGGCACCCCAATCAACGTTCTCGATCCGGACGGCGATGAGATCCGGGTGATCACCACGACCGGCATCGACACCACTGACAACGCTCGCGACCTTTATAATTACCTGTCCAGTATGGATTCGGACGGGTTCGCAGACTTCTATAAGGTTGAGCAGACCGCGACTGAGGCGACCCAGGGTAAGTTCCGCGTATTCTCACGCGACAACAGTCTGCTGCCGGAAATAGAGAGATTCGTTGCGTACAGCTTCACGGATACCGGATATGCGTCACCGCTGGACCTGGACACTGCTAGTGTCGTCAAGCTGTATACCTCGATCAAGGAGATTAATTTCCGCTGCAATAGCCGAGAGATCGAGACCGGCGAGCCTTTACTTTACATCGATGGCTCTGCTGTTAGCCTCTTTATTGCGGCAGCGAACGCCAATATCGCAGGTACCTACGATCCGGCTACTGATCAGTCTGATATCCTTAAGGCATACCTAGCTTCGCTAGGGATCGCAACGATTGCCGACGACAAGATCGTCGCCGTCAGCAAAGATTTTAGTTCCGGTGTAGGTGCTGGTGACAAATGGGCCGATGCCGATGCAGCGTATTGGCGTTACGATCTGGGTACTACGACTTTCGCGAAGCTCGTATCCGGCTCCGATGCCATCGTCCCTACCGGTACTGTAACCGTAAGTGGCGGTGTGGCCACTCGGACCGGCTACCTTCCTGACTCGGTCCAAGTGTTCTATGTCAGCGTTGCTGGTGAGAACCGGGCCATCATTGTGAACGGTGCTACACCGGACGAACTGGCCGAAGGACTCCGGGATGAATTGATTTCCATCCTAACCGAAAAGAATCTTGCTCAGTACTATACCGTCGAAGCCGTAACGACCGGATCGAATTACAGCGGCACAAGTTACGCGCCGAACAACGGTCACAAGGTTGTGGACAACCTGGTGTCCTCTCACGGCACACCGTACATCCGTCCCGACCTCTCCGATATTACCCTGACCGGTACGGTCGCTATTAGCGCTGGTACGGTTACAGGTACAGGTACCCTGTTCACCCAAGAACTCGGTGCAGGCGATGTGATTGTTGTGAACGGTACTCGGTTCACCGTCACCGTTGTGACCAGTGATACCGCCGCCACTGTGACTCCGAATACGGTGACCGTAAGTGCTGGTGCGACCGCGCGAGTCGAAAAGTCTTATGCGAACGGTTTCGAATCATTCGACTACGTCCTTAAGGTGCGGATTACCGCGAAAAACGGACTCGTAAGTCCAGTACTGCCCGGTACGAATCGCCAAGGTCTCACAGACAGTAACGTTGTGAAGCTTACATCTATCCTTGAAGATGTGGGCTATGAGGGTTACAAAACTACCTCGGCTGCCAAGGCACAAGACTTTGTCTACGCCATCGAAAAGGGTATGGGCAGTGAGTACTACGCACCTGGTTTCCTAATGGCACCGGAGGCGTATGCGACGCTATCGTACAGCGCGGGCTCTGATCTTGCCTCGCGTAGCGAAGCCATCACCGAACGCCTCAAAGTAACGCAAACTCTTGTTGCGGCAGCCGAGGGAAGATTCGGGGTGACCGAAGGCATCAGCAACACCCAGCACGTCGCCCTGATCGATTGTGGTGGCGACATTGAGAACCTGTCCCAGGCACAAGACGAACTCGATGCCGTCAAACGGACCGTGGGTTCGTTCTACGGCCACGCCGCCTTCTATGCCCCCTACCTTAAGAACCTGAGTGACCGTTTCGTCCCGGCCAGCGGATTCGTTGCCGGCGCAGCCTGTGGACGGTTTATTAACGAGGGATTCCAGCAACCCCCTGCTGGCGTCCGTTATCCGCTACGTGGCGTGGTTGATGTCAAGTTCCGGATTACGGCACAACAGCAAGAGGTAACCTACGCGCTCGGACTCAACCCGATCCGCTCGCTCCCCAACCGTGGCATCGTTGTCTGGGGTGCGCGTACGCTGTCCAGCAACCCGCTGTTCCGTTTCGTCAACACCCGCGTCATCCTCAACGTCCTCGTTGATGTGATGAACCGTAGTTTCGACGATATTCTGTTCGAATCGATCGATTCGGCCGGTACCGTGTACAGTCGGGTTAAGTCGATTGCAAACCAGATCCTGAATCAGTTCTATCGGCAAGGGGCTTTGTTTGGTAATCGCCCCGAGCAAGCGTATCTTGTGGTGTGTGGCGACTCGAATAATAGTGCTACCCTCCTTGAGCGGGGTACGGTACGGATGGATGCGTACGTGGCGACTTCGCCCACCCTGGAGCGTCTCGCGATCACCATCGTCCGCACCCCTGTGGGACAAGTATCCCTCCTGAGCGACTCGTTCAGCCGCAATGAGGAACGGTTCACCGCCTTCCTTGATGCCACCAATCTTAACGTTTGACGTTGAAAGATAGATATGGCAAGAAGACTTCGTGCAGAGATTAAGCCCGGACCGACTATGGACCCGGTTCTTAATGCCGATACTCCACTGACCGAGCAACAACCGAAACGCACGGTATACATCGAACTGTTTCGTTCAGGCCCACAGATTAGTTCTAGCGGCCAGAAGATGGTATTTGCGGATGAGGACTTGGATCAAGTGGTGAGTGGGTATAATCCCACCACTCACGAGGCCCCCCTCATCATCGGCCATGATCAGGATGACGGTACCCCAGCCCTTGGCTGGGTGCGCGAAGTTTGGCGAAAGGGTAAATCGCTTTGGGGGAAAGTCGAACTGACCCCTAAGGCGGAACGCCTTATCCGTGACGGCGTCTTTAAGAAGGTAAGTAGCTCGTTTTATTTACCTGACGCTGACACGAATCCGACACCGGGTCAACTGGCCCTGCGCCACCTTGGTCTGGTGTCAATCCCTGCGGTCAAAGGTCTCACGGCCTTTGCCGAAACTCACCCCGAAGGCTCGATCACAATTACTCCAAGGGAGTCTTCTATTTCATTTCAAGAAACTTTACCTACTATGGCTAAAAGAAAAACCGAAGCCCCCGCTCAAGAGACGAAAGTTGTCGATCACGCCGACGGTCGGGGTATGACTATTAATGTGAACATTAATGGTGTCAAGGGCGTGGACGAGGAAGGACAAGCTATCGAGGAGACTGGTTCGCCCGCCCCCTATGACATGGAGTATGGTGATCCGGAATCCATGAATCCGATGCCCGGTCAGGCCCCTCTGGAGCCGGATATGCAAGTTTCCTCCATGGTTGAGGGTCCGGATGGCGAAGAGATGGGCGATGAGGATGGTGGCGAGGGCGCACCTGTTGATGAGGATGGCGCCGGCCCAGACGGTATGGAGGGAGAGGATAGCGCTCCCGCCGAAGGCGACGGCGGAGCCGAGGAGGGTGTCGATGACATGTCCGGTGACGACGATGAAGCCGTTGCTGCCGATCTGGCCTCCCAGTACACCGAAGAGCAACTCATCATGGCGCTGTACCAACTGGCTCAGGGCTCCCAAGAGATGGGCGAAGGCATGGGCATGATGGGCTACTCGGAATCCGAGGACTTCGAAGGTGTGGTTGAGACCGAAACCGAGGCCTCCTTCGGCGAGGCGCAATTCCCCGATCCGCTTGCCGCTAAAGTTGCCGAACTCGAAGAGGAATTGGCCTCGCAACGTCGGCTTATGCGCCAAAAAGAGATCACTGATTTCTGCGAGAAACTGTATGATGGTGGTAAGCTCACCGAACAAGTTGCCCCCATTTCCGACCTGGTGCGGTTCATGGAGACGTTGAATGCGAAGAATTCCGTGAACTTCAGCGAGACCGGCAAAGCTAGCCAGTTCGACTTCATGAAGAACATGTTGGACAATCTCCCGTCCATGGTGTCGTTCAACGAAGTTGCTGCACCTGCTACCGCACCTGCCAAGAAGCCTAAAGCGCCTCGCCCCGGTGCTGAGGGTTATGTGTTCGATGAGCGTAGCGCTCAGATCCATGCGAAAGCTGTGGAGTACTCTGAGAAGAATAATACCGACTACATGTCGGCTCTCAAGCTTGTTATCGACGACGAAGTCTGATAACACAGTGGGGTAACACGGGTGGGCTTTGACCCACCTCGCATCCACAAATCTTTGTAACAACGGTGGGCTACGCTCACCGGCGAATAGATCGATAACTTAGTTATCAAGCTCACTATTCGTCAGGTTACACCCAAGTTCAGCATGGTACATGGAAGATACGTCTCTGTGTGTCACAAGACAATAACGAAATGCTAAATAATGGCAACTGATCCTCGTTACATGTCGTTCGACCATAAGTATGTTGAGACGGTTACTGTCACCGACAGCACCGCTCTCGCTAATGGTATCGAACGCTGCCGCTTTGTGAAGCGAAGCGGTGCATACCCTGTCGCTGGTGGCTATGCCGCTGGCGTCAATGTGTACAAAATTTATGGTCAAGGCGAACTGACCGACAAGGGCTACCAAGTCGAAGACGCCTCCATGACCGCCCTGACCGGCACCCTGTCCATCGCCACCACTGGTGTTGTGACCGGCTCTGGTACCAACTTTGACCCCGAACTCAATGTTGGCGACACCATCAAGATTGGTGCGCAACTGTTCCGGGTTATGACCCGTACCAGCGATACCGCTGCCACTGTGCTGCCTGCACCGGCTACCGCCATTAGTGGTGGTACCGCCTATATCTGGCCTGGCACTTATGAAGGTCAGTCTAATCCCTCCACCACCCCCAGCAAGCCTGGCGTATTCCCTTATCAGGGTCTGATGAGCGTGGTGACCACGGGTATCGCGATCGTCGAAGTGGACGCCACTTCCACCTTTGCTGTGGACGACGCTGTGTACGCGAGTGCTGCTGGTGCTGCTTCTAGCACCGCTGGCGCTGGTCTGATTCTCGGTCGTTCCCTGGACGTCATCGGTACTGCCGGTGCTGGCCAATATATCCGAGTGAAGCTCGGTAACGAAGCTGGTTCTTGAGAATAGGAGAGTAACTAATTATGATGAATCTTGATCAAGTTAGAGTAATTGACCCTATCCTGACTCAACTAGCTCAGGGATATAAGAATACTGACGGTGTGGCGACTTTCTTCGCTCCCTCTGTGTCCATGAACGTCCGTGCTGGTCGTACTCTTACCTTCGGGAAGGAGGCCTTCGCAGCTCAAAACTTCCTGCGTGCACCCGGTACCAACATTCAGAAAATCTCGAATGAATTCGGTACCCGGAGCTTCTCGCTTCGTCAAGAAGCGATTAGCTGGCAGATCGCTGAAGAAGTTGCTGCGGAAGCCAAAAACGGTGCTGCTGCAATCGATCTTCGCGCCTATGCCGCCAAAGACGCTGCAAATCGTCTGATGCAGTCCTGGGAAATCCAGGTTGCTAGCAAAGTCCTGGATGTGACCCAGTACGAGGCCGGTAACGTGCTCGATCTCGCCACCTACAATTCTGGTGCCGATCAGTTCAATAGCCCGACCTCTGACGTGGAAGTCCTGATGGACGACCTCAAAGAGCAGGTGCGTAGCCAGATTGGTTGCTATCCGAACAAGCTCGTGCTTTCCCCCGATGCGTTTAACGCCCTGAAGCGTAACAAGCGTATTCGTGACTTCATGCAGCGCGGTGTCCTGGTGAACGAGAAGACCCTCGCAGAGATCTTCGGTCTCGACGAGATTCGCGTCGCCCGCCGCCTTAAGCTTGGTGAAGACAACGCAAGCCTAGAGAACATCTACAACAACGTGGCTCTTCTCTTCTATCACCCCAGCGGTGCTACTGACGGCTTCACCCCCGCTCTTGATGCAAACTACGGTACCCCGGCTTATGCGTATACCTATACGCTGGCTGGCTATCCGATTTCCACCCCCGAGCGTTTCAACATGGATCGTCGTGTTTTCGAAGGCGACATCTTGGTTGAGCGTAGCTTCGAGCTGGTGGGTATGGGCGAAACCGGTCGCTGCGGCGCTGGTGCTGTCCTGCTCAACCCTGTGGGTGCAGCCTGATCTGTGCTATACTGATACAGGTATCATCTCCCAGCCCGCCCTTGTGGCGGGCTTTTTTGTCTCGTTGAAAGCTAAGTAGACGAGATACGCGCCCGTGGCCCCATACACCCCGCCTCCCGACGCCTATGGCGTCGCTAACAACTGTACACCGGCTACGGTAGATTATTTCATTGAGGTGTTCGGATTTAACGAGGCCCTGGAGCTATCGCGCCTCGAAGATCCGACCGCGAACACAATCAATTACCAGCGTATCAACGTCGCTCTCCATGACGCTGCGGTCCTGATTAATAACTTCATCGAAACTGCGCCGCCCCAGGGCAAGCTGCTGATAGCGGGGTCGTATCGCAGAACTCAGGCCATACTCGCTCGCTGGTACCTGGACACTCTGAGACCCCGTCAACAGGTCGTAGACGCCGCAGAGGCCGCCCTCAAACAACTCGACCTATGGGCAGCCAAAGAATCACCCTCCAGCGGCCTGAAGTGGCAAGAAGCCTACCGGTACTGGGGCAGCGCATGTGCGATGACGATGTCCAGCACGCAGCGGGATAGGGCGTTTACCGATGCATCGCTCGCGCGATGGGAAATGCGGTGGGGTACTAATAATCGCTGGAATCCATTCAAACGCAAAGGAGCCCCGGTCATCAACAATGTTGCTCAGCGCGAGCCTAGTGGATCGTTGGATAGGCAGGACGTCACGTTGATTGGTGATAGCACGCTTGAGGTCAATCAGCTATTCGATAGCTTGGAAACCACCCGAGACGTCGCCAGCTTTGCTGACACCCAGAACGCGGCCACGCCGGTCGAAGGCGATGTACTTGTTGTTGAGAATACGGACGGAGACATCACAACCTACGATGGCGGCCTGCAGGAGGCCGATACCTTCTGATGCTTTGATTTTCAGCTACTCAATTTTGTAACACTCCCCCAACACTATGTGGACATCTGACGCCAATCAAACTTACGGATACGATCCCCTGAACCCCGGTATGCCCGGAGGATCGAGCCTGCTGACTATCGTGCCGAATACGGCCAGCGCGGCTTGCGGATATAATACAAGCGGATTGCAAGGTCTCACGCACTCCAGTTTCGGCGTATTCCCGGATAGTACGCAGTACAAGCAGACGGCTAGCGAATTACGCCAATATATCGTCAACCTCGAAGCTACAAGGAAGTTGCGCGACCTGGCCGATGTTAACTTTCAGCGCTCCCCGGAACCCGGCGATGTCCTTGCGTACAACTATACTACCGGGCTGTGGGAACTACTTGATTTCGTGTCCGGCGGTGAGTTCTGACCACGCACCATTGTCGGTGGAATAGTAGACGCGTTCGATACCTGATTCGGCAATGGCCAGTTGGCACACGGGGCACGGACGCGCCATGCACAACTCACCACGGCGATTCACCCTTCCAATAACCAACGTGTCACACAAAGCAGCATCGGGCTTGAGCAACGCTCTTAGCTCCGCATGGAGAGATACTCTGTAGGGCTGACCGACCTGCTCTGCGAGGCGTGATTGGACAGGGTGCGTCTTGCCCCACACATTGGTGCTTCGAACTGCGATACGGTTTTGCGAAGCAAGACGCATCCGACTCGCCAGCGCGAATCGATAGAGAGTGCGAGGTCGGTTACGGCTTTAGTTACGTGTCTACTCACCATCGGCATCAGTCAATAATTCCGGCCATACGCATACAGATCTCACCCCACTCAAGGATGTCACGTCCCTTGAAGTATTTGGACGTGGGGACCTCCCTATCCAGTACCCTTTCGCCCGTATCCAGGCGTTCCATGCGCAAATAACCATACGACTCGGTCTGCGCTAGCACATAGCAACGATAAGTGTCATCAAGGGTATTTTCCCAGAGGACGTTAGGGTTCATGGCGGTGTTCTCCAACTAGAAATGCTTTCAACAGAATAGCAGCAGTGACGCAACCGATAAACAAAACGCTCACGGAACGTTGAAAGCTTTTAAGGACGACACATCCCACCATAGCATCCTGTCCCCATGCTTCTGGAGATCGAGAACCAACTTCATCGACGGGTGCACAGCACGCTCGGGCAGAGTGCTGTGGTGCTACGGCTTGCCGAGCAGCTCGATGACTCTGGGCGCGTGGCCGAGCAGGCGATGATCATTGTGTCGTTCACTGGGGCGAATACAGATAATCCGAATAAGGGCGCTTACATACCCACAGTGCGCACACGCACGCTTACGTACACGCTCACCCTGGTCCAGAAGCAAGCACAGCGAGAGGGACATTCGTTTTGTTTGCCCATCCTCGATCTTCTCGCAGACGCCATCACAGGGTGGGTACCTGAGGTCCCTGGGCTTGAGTTCCAGACTGGATTCGAACTTGGTCCCGAGCGTTTTGTACAGGTAACCCCTGAATCCTCGCAATTCATTTACGAACAGACCTACACCATTGAAGTGTTGATGCATGACGGTCGTTTCTACAGCCAACCATGCGCTGCGTTTAATCCTGTCCAGGTGGGAGACTTCTTGCCGGTGTGTAAGTGCCTTGTAACCCCGGGCTCAGATAGCCGGCAGACCGGCCTTGCCGTCTGGAGACGCACACTGGATACGGATACGGAGCAGCGGTATGTGGTCGAGGATTTCAGATGCGGGCGCTTGATTGGTGACAATCTCACCGTCACATGTACGAATTCGGGTGACGGCACCGCCACATACGTATTCACTCCTATTACTGCGATACGTGCCGATGGCAGCGTAGACACTTCCCTCCAGGTGACTGGAACGTTAACGGATGTATGGAAATGTACGAGAGAGGGTACTAAGTCGGGTTCGGAATACCCTGACTGGTTCAGTCTGAATATTGACACCGGGTTGTGGCGTAATGCGGTTGGCACCGTGCCCAACACAGAACCCGAAACAAGTTCCTATCAGTCGCTGACTATTACTCCTAACAAGGTGTATGATGAGAAATCGGTAACCTAAGCCATTTCTCCCTACTGACCCCTCCTCCTCTCACCATGGAAAAAGAATTTCTCGCCGCCCTCACCGCCCAATACAATTTAGCTGGTGCTGCTCAGCTTGCCCACTGGAACTCTGAAGGTGAAAACTTTTATGAGTACCACCTTCTCTTCGAGCGCATCTATGAGACTGCGGAAGCGAAGATCGACATGCTTGCAGAGCAAGCTCGTGGCAAAGGTATCCAAATCAAGGCGTCTATCTTCACTGATGTTCCGGAAATTGACTGGGACACCTGCCAAGAGCTTGCTAAAGAGATCAAAGAGCTTGTCGACAAGCTCTGCGATGCCCTTAAGAAGTTGCATGCCAAAGCCGATGATAGCGAGGAATACGGAATTCTTAACGTTATCGAGGACATCCTGTCTGACTGTAACACTATGCGCTATCTGCTCGGTAGCGTTAACAGTGAGTTTTGATAAAGTAAGGGAGGCCTGAGCCTCCCCGACCATCAGCTTAGCTGAGTCTCGTATAGCAGACGCTGGCTACACCGGCAGAAGGCGATGCGATACGGGAAAACGCGCCGTGGGATAAATCCAAGATACGCCCCCCGTAGTACGGTCCTCGGTCGGTGACAGTGACAGTGACAGAACGGCCGTTGTCCTGGTTAGTGACCCGGATCCGGCTACCGAGTGGTAGCGAACGATGAGCGGTAATGTTCGCTCCAGGGTCCATAGGACGGCCATTGGCCATTGTTTGCCAAGCATAGCCGTCACCCACACCATAGTGGCTAGTGAGCCCGCAGCGGGATGCTGCGTGGGCGGGAGACTGAATGTGGGCTACGCCCGCAACCAGAGTTGCTAGTGCGAGAAGTTTACGCATGATGTCGTTGCAAAGGACAACAGCAATAGAGCGATACGTAGGTGGTAGGCGAAGCCTGCCGGTGCCCCACGTTGTCTAAGGCTGCGACGCATACCGATACGGACGAATCCGTAAAGCTACGCGATTAGGGAGGGGCGTTTACGCCCCTGTGCCCATCTCCTATTCTACATCATCACCGTCCTGGCGCTCCGCAATGCACTCAAACACACCACGGATCGCGTTGTCCAGGAGAGTGACGGCTTCACGTTCAGACATTTCCCCATCCGTACACAAAATGTTATAGATGAGGCGGGCGGGGTTGACGCGTTCGTCTTCGTTGTCGAGTCCGATAGCAGTAATAAAACCTTCGAAAAGGTCTATGTTCTCCCGTTGGCAAACTTCAATAATTTTAGTAAGGATTTCTCCTTCAATCAGGCAATCTTGAACCTCTGGAGTCTCGAGGGTAGTGACTGTCATTGGGAGCAGACGGTTTCAGTGTACGTTTTCAGTATAGCACGGATAAGCGTGTGCAATCGGTCTACCGGTCGGCCAGAGAATTTAATGTAGATACTAGGCTAGTTATAGTATGAGCGCGGCCATCAGGCTCAGCATTAGGCTGCGACACAGTCACCGTACTGGCCGTAGCCGCCTTTCTGAAGATTTTGTCAACCTCAATACTGCTAAACCATGCATTTGCATGGGGCATCTCACAAATCTCGTACTTATACCGCAACCAAGCCCAAGACCACAAATGAGCCACCTGGTATAACGCGCTAACTAGATCAGCATCCTCTTCGCGACACATGTACAACACACTGTCGTGTACAGACATACAGAATCTGGCACGAACGTTAAATCGTCGCGTAAGGTGTTCCATGGCTGTAAGGAACGCATGAAGCATGGCGCTACCTGTAGACTGAATTACCCAGTTATTGCGCATAGTAAAGAATTCTTTGCCTACGGATTTAGGTCTAAAGGCTGTAGACATTCGTGTGCCGCTTAGGGGGTTGCAGGGAACATCTAAGTTGGCGATTCGCGACATTTCATTGTAAGCATATGAATCGCTACCTCCTATTAAGTTCGGAGATGTTTTGCTGGCTTTTTTACCCTTCTTGCGAATAATAAGTTTTTTACCCATAGCTTCGGCCTCTTTGAGGCTAATGGACTTATTGCCCTTTCTGATCGTTGCAGCTAGTGTTTTAACTCCAGATCCATACAACATCCCATAGTTGCACCCCTTGGCAATCGATCTAGAAATACCAATAGTTTTTGCTGTCATGCTATGCATATCTGTACCGTCATCTTTGGATCCGGCTAGAACACTATGACCAAACTGAGTACTTCCCGCGATTTTATGGTACGAATCGGCAAAGATACTTGCTATCACACTTTCTTGTCCATCATAGTCTGAGGATACAAAGGTCCAAGGGGATTTTAATTGAACACGAGTTTTTACTTCAGTGCCAATCTTATCGGGTTTGGGGTCGGGTACTGTTAGCCAAAGGTGCTCACCAGCACGATTTGTGGCAGTATTATGGGGAATGGTTTGAGGAATAATAATATCCATATCTGATTCGTCTATAGCCTTTGTAGGAAGCTGTTCTAGCACTCGACTGCGCACTGAAGTCCAATAACTTACCTTCACTGCAAGACGAATTAGTTCTTGAGCTTGAGGCAAGTCACTAGATAGCATTCCTGATTCAAAGTCATCTAGAAAGTCTTTACTAAGCACACCACCTACATTTAATCCTTCCCCATTGGGGTGAGGTAATCTTTCATAAGTCGATTTTTCCTCATCCCAATACGTCCAACCTTCATCCTTAGAGTACACCATTGGCTGACCGTTCCATTTAAGGCGTAATAGGATATGGCTAAGCCTGCTCTTAGTCGTAATAGGTTCTAGGACAATACGACCCAAGGTCTTATCGTTTTTGGCGTTTTTTCTATACCACATTGGCACCCCATACCAACAACTCTTAGGGGTTCCATCCTTTTTCAAAGAGAAATTAGCTTCCCAATCAAGCTGAGAAAACCACGGATCAGGATCTGGATCAATATCTCCGTTTTTCCAGTCATGCAACAACTCTTCAGCAATCTCGCTCAATAGCTCATCTTGTCTGGAGATTGACTCTTTCCACACTCTTTCACAATTTTCTACCCAGTCTTTCCAATCTGAAACAACTGGCAATACAGATCCAGTTTGAGAAAAGTGTCCGTATAACGTTGTAAGACTAGGGTTAGATTGAAGATATTTAAGTACAACAATTGAATAGAGGTCAAATGTCAATTTGACATCTCTAAGTGCGTATTCAACCAGTCTATCTCTATCTGGCTCAAAATCCCACATAGATTCGGCTACAACAAATAGATTTCTAGTCTTCTTAGTTTCTTTTTTCACAGGAACCATTGGCTTGCAATGGAAGTTATATGCATCGACTAGATTATTAAGCGAACCCTTGTCTACCCAGGAGGGTTTTCCTACTCCTTTAAAGGTTTTGTCGTCTGGATTAGTGAACCAAAATCGTTGATCAGAGGCTAAACCTGATACATTAATATGAGCGGACATTGTATCGAACCACAGGTTCCCAAAGGGGTCAGCTTTGTCAAATGGATCGTGTCTCAGGTAATATGCCTCACGAGTGCGTTGACGATCAAACCCTGCGTTGTGAGCAATCAGCAACGTATTCGTAGTACCTAGAGGAACAAGTTGGGGGATGTAGGGAACCGCAGGGTCAACAAAAGACTGATGCATCCAAACCCAGTACGAGTCAGGTGATACAACTGTTGCAAGGATGGGGTGGCCGAAGTTGGTACCTTTGACAAATGTTTCGCAGTCAAAGATAGCGATATCGACACCCTTTAATCCATCGGGTTCGTGAGTAACAGTCCAAGATCCATCCTGAGACCATTTGTACCTTGTCCAGCCTGTTTGGTAGACAAAATCTCCGATATTTGGGGGCTCTGGAACCTCAAGATCAGCAAACTCCTTGAGGAGTGTTACTTTGTCGCCAAGTATATCCTTACTGGTATTATCAAAGTGTTCGGCTATATTGTCGCCACTTAGAGGAGGCAGGTAGAAGTCAGGGAGTTTTGTAAAAATATCTGGGTTCTTAATGGGAAATTCTACTCCGAATTTCTCCATATCGTCTTTTATGCTATTTATGATTCCAGGATTTGGACCATTAAATAGATTATCAAGGTGCTTAGCGTGGTAATTTGTTACTTCCTCGTCGCCAAAAGCGGCTCGTGCCATGTCCGGGCCAAGAACCGAGTAGCCAAGTGGGTTCAGATGGGTCATGAGAGGCTACGCACACACTTTAGTAGTATACCATAAACTCGTCACGATCGGTGTAGTACACACCTGTTGCCTCCAGGCTCGTCGCATCGATGATACTAACATTCTTGTGCCAGTACGGGAGCCCGTAGTGCCCAAAGAAATACATGTAATCCGGATCAATGTGGTGCTTGGACAGGTCTGGGTCCCTGAACCAGGCGTAGCCGGGACCGAACAGTATGGTGTCTCGTTTCAGGTTCTGTGTCTCGTGAGGGTAGTAGGCATGGGCAAGCCTGTACTTGCCTTCGAGTTCGAGATAGAGGGGTGCGTTGGACAGCATGGAAATATACCGTACCCGTTCGTTGAGCGGTAGCTCGCGCAAACACTCTAGGGTGTAACGTAGCTCTTTTTTCTTCACTTTCTCGCTAGGCATTATTAACGAGTTCAGAACATAGTTCTCGTTGTTGCCCAGCACCAGGGTCGCGTTACCTTTATCGACGAGGTCGCGGATGATCTTCAATACCTTGATGGGCGAACAACGTTTGTTATGCCGAAAATAAGGCTTTGGGTGTATCGTGTCACCTAAAAACACGTAATGATACGTCAGGTCCGGATCACGACCCAATATGGTGCGAAGCAGGGCGACCCGGCCATGCAGATCGCCCACAAATGCATAGGGTCGGGTTACAGGTCGTAGATCCGTGCCTCCAGTGCCCATGGATTAGTCTCAAGATACTGGTAGAAGGCTAGCGTGGGACCAAGGTAAATTGCAAGAAGCGACATGGTCAGAGTGAGGCGATTAAAGGTACACATCTATGGTACATAGCACTGGCGGCTATCGACCACAATCGGTGTGGATTTGTCGACAATGTCCTGAGCGAGCCATATTGCGTAATGGCCAGGGAAATCCACAATCGTGTGTAGCACGCGATACAAGCGGTTAGCGTACCTGATTATTCGGAACCTCATAGATCGGAACGGGCTGCTGCGGCATCAAATATTCCACAACCTTGAACTGACTAACAAAAAACGAACTCGCCAAAATCGCGCCTGCCCAGAGCCAACGGAAATTTTTGAGATCTTGAATCGCGGCGCGATTGGTTTCAATCTGTTTTGAGAGACGGTCTTCGTTACCGTGGATAACACTGTACATGATATCTTTATCTTCCGTGGCGCGTTCTATTTTTTCTTCGTGCCTGATTAGGATTTGCGAAATATTGCTATTAGATTCAGAAATTTTCTCCACTGCCTGCTCCAGCTTCGAGAGCATCTGCTTGCTTAGTTCGTCGTACGACTGAAGTTTTTCTTCTAAAATAGATACCCTGACGTTGGATGGCAGGTTGTTTGAGTTGTTAAAAAAAGCCACAGCAACGTAAGTCAAAAGCTAGTTTCAATTAGCTTTCAACGAGACGTGGTGCGGCTTTTTACTAGTGTGTGCTTACCAGAGACCGGGAACAATTTGACCGGTCACGGCATACGCCCCCAACGCAGCTACAAGGCCGATAAGGGCGACACGCGAATTCCAGAGTTCAACCTCTTGAGGAGTGGGTTCTTTCATAGTGGTACGGTGATATAGAGGGGCGCTTACACCCTTACCTACCTTTCACCGGATTTCAGCCGATAACGCAAGGACGCTTCGCCAGAGAGGAGGTTGAGTGGGCGAAATCTTTCGCTTTGCGCTCAGCGGCCTTTTTGGTGGCAAGGTGGTAGATGATGAATGCGGGCTTCATGGCAATTAGTGGTGTTTCTACAGGGCTTTCAACTACCAATCGGTAGTTTTATCCTCTTTGTCGTCAATTTGGTCTTGCATATAGTACAGGGTGCGGCAAAGGTTTTTCAGGAACTTGGGGTCAATGGACCCCGGATCGACACCGTCAAGCAAGCTGTCTCTAAACGGTCCGATTTGCTGCTCTTCTCGGTACTCGTAATAGGCTTCGTCAGACTTGAAGTGCTGGTAGCGTAAGGTTACTCCAGGGCCATGCTTTTCAAGCATTTTTCGACCGTTGCTGTTAAGGAGGGAGTTCAGATCCATAGTAATGAGTGTAACGACCCGAGTTGGATTCGAACCAACGACCGGCAAATTAGAAGTTTGTTGCTCTATCCAACTGAGCTATCGGGCCAATGGGGGGTGGGGGACTTGAACCCCCACAACCTTTGAGTCTGCGGATTTTAAGTCCGCTGCGTCTACCAATTTCGCCAACCCCCCTCCCCTCCCATGCGGGCCGCGAGGATCGAACTCGCCTCAACCGAATTATGAGTTCGGTGCATTCACCAGATTGCTAGGCCCGCAGGAAAGGGATTTCTCCCTAGCTACCCTGACCCCGGTAACGTTTACGCCTACCGTTGCGGCTTGTGGCCGACAGTTTCGTGTTCTTGCTCCGGCCCTGTCTCGTGACCTTAGGCTTTCCGGCGAACACCAGCGCACTAACCGATGTGAAAGATGGTTTTCGGGCCATGTGCGGAGTACCTCTTCCGGTTGACTACCCCACTATCGTAGCACATCTTTCACGGAGTGGTGGGCCGCGTCAAAGTAGCTGATCAGGTTGTCCACAATCTGGATCGTGCTGACAGATCCGCACGTGAAGATGTCCACCGCAGCAGAGCGGTGCTCGGGCCACGTGTGGATGGAAAAGTGCGAGGTTGTGAGCAACGCGAGGTACGTGAACCCGGCCTCGCCCACAGGATCGAACTGATGACCCAGGGTGTTTACCACCTCGGCCCCGGCATTTGCCAGCATGCCGTCTGCGAATACGCTAAACGTTGCCAGATCTCTCAGACCCTCCACATCCTCGCACTCGTACAG
>Ga0196905_1000059_pt1 | contig 38932 bp, 68 predicted proteins | sample CB_VirMetaG_3_FD_169098 | JGI IMG/M metagenome (GOLD analysis project Ga0196905, IMG submission 169098) | Freshwater to marine saline gradient viral communities from Chesapeake Bay - CB_1508_1S Viral MetaG (v3) (version 3) | ecosystem: Environmental > Aquatic > Marine > Coastal | place: USA... | reverse complement strand
AATTGTAGATGGCATTCGTAGACGTTGGGCGTTTGGTAAAGATGTAAATGGCGGTATAATAGGAAAGTATCGTAATAGAGATTATGAAGCATTTAAAGTTAGTTTTAATTCACGTGCTGGCGGTAACGTCGACTTAACTCTAACTGGTGCTTTAGGTAATGGATTAACAATAAGAAAGTCAGGCAATAAAAAATACGAGATTTTTTCAACTGATTATAAATTTGAACGAATAGCGATAAAATACGGGATAGAGCAATTTAATTTAGATGCACAACAGCAAGAAGAATTATTTGATATGTTGTATTATATGGCTTTTGAAAATTATTTAGATAACGTATGGCTTGTATAACTTGCGGTAAATCTTTTGACAGCAGTTTTTTTGCAGTCGTAAAAAGAAAAAAAGAACAATATGATAAAAACGGAACAGAATATTATGTTTATCGACAAACTGAACATGATTTATGGAAAATTACAAGAAAAGAGTATTTCTCTCAAATTTTGGCAAAAGAAAAGCCAGATGAATATTTCCATATATCAGAGTTTAAGCCAAATTAATATTGAACTATGGAACGAAATATTAAACACTCAAAATATTTATCTTTTAGACAAACAATACAAAGAAAAAAAGCAATACTCAAAAGAGGAGGTAAAATATATTTCTGAAACGTTTTCAAGTCTATACGATGACTATTTTATTAAGTTAGATAATTCATTTGCTAAGGCTAATTTAAAAGAAACACAAGAGAAAATACAATTATCGGCTAAGATTATGATTCTAACCGATTGCGTTAATAGTTTACAAGCTATAAAACGTAATTATAAGATATTAAAAGAGCCTTTAAAGAAAGAAAATGATATTTACGATTGCGTTAAAATTATTTCTAAGTATGTAAAGTTTGATAAATTCGCTACAATTGACGAAAATATCGAAGTAATCATAAAGATTATTCAATCAAATGAATTAACATATAAAAGAAAGTTCGGAGAAGAAAAAAACGAAAATAGTGCGGTTAATTATACGTTTGAAAAACAAGTTGTAGACGTTGAGCAAGTTTTAGGGCGTTCTATTGATATAACAAACACAAACGTGTTAAAGTGGATAGGTTACATTAATTTAGCTAAGGAAATCAGCAAAAAAAGACAAGAAAATGGCAGAAATAAAAAATAATTTAATTGAATTAGAAGTAGTCTATTCTAAATTAAACAAACAAATAGACGAAAATATAAGCAAATTACAAGCTGGTGCAGTTGCAGTTGATAATTACAATAAAAAAATTAGTGTAGTTCCTAGTGAATTTCAAAAGTCTTTAACTGATATTAAAGCTAAAACTGATAACGTAACAAAAAGTAAACAAAATCTTTTAGAGGTAGAAAAGCAAGCAATTACAATTAAATCACAAATAGCAAAAAAAACAAGTGAAGAAATTGTTAATCAAAGAGCATTAGCACAAGCAAGTGATAGACAAGCAAGAGCAACAAGTGCATTAGTAGGTGCTTATGCAAATTTAAACGCTAAACATCAACAAGCTAAAAAAACACTTCAAGATTTAATAGCAAGTCAATCGGCTTCTTCTTCTGAAATAAGAAAAGCACAAAGAGATTTTGATTTACTAGACAAAAGAGTAATTTCTGCTGATAAGGCTGTAAGAAGTTTTAATAGAAATGTCGGTAACTATCCACAACAAGCTGCTGCTGGAATAAAAAACTTACTTTCTGCATTCGGGTTGTTTGGGGGTGTTTATTTATTTGCTTCCGTATTAAGAGATTCTTTTAAAACTGTAAAAGATTTTGACAAAGCTAATGCTGATTTAGCGGCAACAATGGGCGTAAATAGAAAGCAAATAGCCGACCTAACAAACGACCAAAAAAGATTAGGGGCAAGTACTAAATTTACAGCCACAGAGGTTGCAAGTTTACAAAAAGAGTTTGCAAAGTTAGGGTTTAGTCAAAAAGAAATATTAAACGCAACAGAAGCTACTTTAAGTTTAGCCGCTGCGGTTGATACTGATTTAGCAAACGCCGCTATGGTTGCAGGTTCTACTTTAAGAGGTTTTGGATTAGACGCTTCTGAAATGGGAAGAGTAACAGATGTAATGGCTGCTTCTTTTACAAAGTCCGCTTTAGATATTGAGAACTTTAGAGAATCAATGAAATATGTAGCTCCAATTGCTAAGGCTTCAGGAGTTAGTATCGAGTTTACAACTGCAATGCTTGGGAAACTTGCAGATGCTGGTATTAAAGGTTCTCAAGCTGGTACATCATTAAGACGTATATTGGCAGAAATGGCTAAAACAGGATTGCCTGCAGCCCAAGCATTAGATAAAATAGCTAAAAGCGGTATATCTGTAAATGATGCTATGGATGAGGTAGGTAGAACAGCACAAACAGCTTTACTTGTTTTGTCTAAATCCAAAGATGGAATAAATGACTTAGCTAGCGCATTAGATAATGCGGCTGGTTCTGCAAAAGCAATGGCTGATGAGCAATTAGAAAGTTTACAAGGTAAATTAGTTATTTTATCTTCCGCTTGGGATGGTTTTATATTAAGTTTACAAAGCAGCGATGGGCTTTTAAGTAGATTTTTTAAATCGGCCATTGAAAATTTAACTAAGTTTTTAAATTTAATAACAGAAGCTAACAAAGATTTTAAAGAAATCCAAAAAGAAATAGGTACAAGTTTTTATAGCAATGAGCAAAAGCAAGTATTTGAATTTGCTAAAATGACTGCAGACATAGCTAAAGAAAGATTTAAAACAGAAAAAGAATACTTAGACAGAATAAGAGAATTAGAAGTAAAAGACGCTAAAGACAGATTATTTAGGGCTGAAAATGTATTACAAGAATTAAAACTAAAACAAGAAGATGTAGCTTTTACATTAAATGTAGAAGAACAACAAAGTAAAAGTATAATTACTGGAGGTATTTTTAATTTAGGCGATTTAAACAGAGCTAAAAAGGCTTATGAAGAAAATACATTAGCAATATCAAACACAGAGCAAAGAATACAAGCCTTAAAAGATATATTGAACGGAGCTTCTCAAATACAAAAACAAAATACAGAAGAAGTTGATAATTCAACAAAGGCTGTAGATAAAAATACAAAAGCTAAAAAAGAAGCGGAAATATATCAAATTGGAAGTGTAAAATGGTTACAACAACAAATTAGTCAATTAAAAGAATTAAACGATACCTTATCAACAACAAATAAAGAGTATGAAGTAGGAGTTGGAGCAATTAAGTTTTATGAGCAATGGTTAGAGCGTTTAACTGGAACTGCTAAAAAAGCTAAAGAAGAATTAGATGGTGTTTCTTTAGATTTAGGAGGTTCGGAATTTATAACAGACGAAGAGGGCGATGCTTTAATGAAAGCTGGTAACGAATTAAGAGCTTTATTAAAAGAATTTAGACAAGGTTTTATAGATGACTTTGCAGACCAAAGCGGATTCGGTAAAACTTTAGATTTATTACAAGGTGGATTAGATAAGTTTGAGGGCGACGCTATTTCAACAGCATTAGCCGTTAGTGAGGCTTTTCAAGAGGCTTTTAATACTATTGCACAAGCTAGTCAAGCTAACTTTGATGCGGAATATGCACGTTTAGAACAACAAAGAGATTTTTCTATTGAAATGGCTGGGGGTTCTGCAACCGCTAGAGAAGAAATAGAAAGACAATATGAAGAACGTAAAAGAGCGATTCAAAGACGTGAAGCCGAAGCACAAAAAAGATTAGCAATTTTTAACATTGTTACAAATACAGCACAAGCAATATTAGCCACTTATGCTAAAGTAGGTTTTCCTGCTGGTATTCCTTTAGCTATTGCAATGGGAGCTATTGGTGCGGTTCAAGTTGGTTTAGTAGCGTCGCAAGAAATACCACAATTCTGGAAAGGTACGGATAACGCTCCAGAAGGGTTAGCGTGGACACAAGAAAAAGGAGCTGAGGTTATTACAGATAAAAGCGGAAATGTTAAGACTTTAGGTAGTAATAAAGGAGCTCAATTAACATACTTGCAAAAAGGCGATAAAGTTTATAAATCTCACGAAGATTACATTAACAAAGTATTGTCTAAAAATGGAGTTGAGCCTTTAGGAACTTACTTAAATATACCAATGCAAGAAAATAACTCTTTTGATATGCAAGAAATGAAGCAAGAATTTAGTAAATTAGCAAAAGTTATCAAAAACAAAGAGGGCGTTAATATTTCTATTGACGAAAGAGGTTTTAGAAAAGCACAAGGTAACAAAGAGTTTTTAAATGCTAGAATGAACTTAAAAAGTAGAGTAATCTAATGGACTATAATTTTAAACATTTTTTAATTTATAATAGTGAAAGAATCGAAGTATTAGAGCCTATTGGCTTTGATGCTTCATCTTTTATTGTTGAGCAAGACAAAAAGAAGTGGGGGCGTGATATTTACAAGGGTAACGAGGAAATATCTTTAGAGTTTGGTAACGAAATCGGCACACCATTAGATACGCAAAGAGTTTTAAATAATGGCATGATATTACGCCATAAAAACAGCGGTTTAGACTTATTATTAAACGCTAATAATGAGTTTGGTGCTGAAGCTGTTGTATTATACGAAATTGAAAAAGATAATGTTTCTTTTACGATTGGCGAGTTGGATTTTGGAACTGCTGAAACTGACAATTTAACTTATATTAAATTAAAAGTAATTCAAGAAACTGAATTAGCAAAGATTAAAAGACGTGAAAAGATTAAAATAGATGCTTTTAGTGATAAGGATTTAGACAAAAATACTATTACTCCAATTCAAACGCATAAATTGTTTATGAAGGCAAAACCTATTTTACAGTTAAGCGAATGGGGAGAAAAGAATTTAGGTGTTACTTCTTATTTCGGTACTGGATTTCAACACGATTTATCTATTCCATTAAACAATGCTTTAATACGTTATCAAATAGAAAACTCTTTTACAGCCTTTGACCAAGTATGGAAGGGTACTAATTTAGGTATAACGCAAGTTAGAAAGTATATTTATGATAATAAATTAATAACAGCAGAAAATAGGTTACAAGATATAAAAATAAAGATTAAAAAATTATCTTTAAATGGCGTTACAAGTCAAGGGACTGTTAATGTATTATGTGGTACTAGTTTCTTTGACACGAATGGGAACTTTATTAGTGCTGGTAATACTGCAACAATATTTTTAGAAAGTCAACCAAATAATTTGTCAATATCTGAAAAAGATTATGAAATAAATATACCTTTTATGGAGGCTGGAGAAACGTTATGGCTATACACTACTATTTTTTTTAGTTCTAGTAGCACAACTTCTGTTTCAGCTCAATATACTTATTTTAATTTAGAAGGTATAGATATATCTACAAGTTCAGTGGCTATTTCATCAACTATTGATGCTGTAAGATATATTGATTTAATAAAACAAAATTATAAAGGTATTGGAGCTAATTCAGTTGTAGCACCTAAATTTGATGTTGGCGGACAATTTTATAATAACTTTTGTTTTAATGGTAAATTAATACGTCAATTAACAAACGAGCCTTTTTATTTGCAATTAGATGAAACAACAGAAAGTCTACAAGAGTTTTGTGCCGATAGTCAAGTACTACCAACAAGCAACTTTATAGGGCAATATACAGATTATTATTCTAATGTTGATTTAGGTGGGTTTATAATGAATCCAGATAAAGATTTTAAGATAACTAAAAATGAAAACTATCTTATTAATCAATTTACGTTTGGTTATAAGAAATACCAAAAAGATAATGATGAATCAAATACATTAGACGCAATACATACAGATAGTGAATGGTTTGTGCCAAATAATAAAAGTAGTGATGAAAAGAAAATAACATTACCTTTTGCACGCGACCATTATTTAGCTGAATATTTAAGACGTAGAGCTGTTAATAATACAAGTGCTGATATTGACGACGATACAATATTTATATTTGATGTTATACAACTTGCTCCGAATAGTAGAGAATCTTTTACAGCTGTTTTAAAGTTCGAGAAAGACGATACTGCAAATACTTTTAAATTATTAGCTAATGAATCATTTAGTTGGAATTTATTAGGCTTTCAAGTTGGCGACACTATCAAAGTTAATGGAATAAATTATTTAGTAAATGAAATAACAAGTACTTTATTAACTTTAAATTATACAGCGTCTGGAAATAGTCAAGGCGAGCAAGTTTTTACAATAGATTATCCACTTACAAACGTTCAATACACAATTAGAACAAGCGAGGAATTAATATTTAGTGAAAATCTTTTAAATGCTGATGTATATGGAAACTTACGCTATTCTATTAAAAGAAATATTGCAAATTGGTTTCCGTATTTAGCAACTGCTGGAAAATTTATTTTAAACAAAACTATTGATAATTCTTACTTTAAATCAAATGGAAATTGTAATACTCAATTCACAGGAGAATTAGAACCAATAAAAGAAAATGAATCGATAGAAATTCAAGATATTGCAGATTTAAAAGTTATTAATCAAAACGTTATAAATACAACTTTAACAATTAGTTTTGAACGTGCAAAAGAATTAATAGAGAAGTTACAAGACGTTGCAACATTAGGCGGTTTTATTCGTTGCCAAAATCAAAATGGAGGTATTTTTAAAGGTTATATTCGTAAATTAGATTATAATTTTAAATATAATGAAATGGATTTAACTTTAGAAGAACGAAACGAATCTGATTTTTTAGATGTTGTTTATAGTGGTTCAACACTTACTATTAATGAGGTTGGATATGATACAAAAGTAGTGACTGAAAAAAGATATAATATTTTTAATAATTATTTGCAATTCTTTGATGAAAATAATGTATTTTTGTGTAATCGTACCAAATTCGATAAAATAAGTTTTAACGGAATTGTATATGATTCAATAGATGAGCTAGTAATAGCTATTGATAACGCTTAATATTAATGTCGAGATGACAGGGATAGATTACAGCTTTTTAAGGCTAAAAACAGACTTTGCGACTGCAAAATATGATAAAATGGTTGATAGCGAATACTTCTATAAAGGAGGTATTTGCTTACATCCATTAGAGCGTTATTTACAAATTAGTTATTCTGATGTTGATGTTGCTTTTGCGGAAGATTACAAAGTTGAAATTATAGATTGTTCAGAAAATGTATTACTTGATATTTCTGACAAAGTTTATATTTCAGAACGTCAAGATAACGATGGTATTTACAGAATATCATTTGAAATTTTACCAATACAACAAGATTTTTATTATCAAAAACTTTATTTAAAATTCACACATACTGCAAGTACTTTAGTATTATATTCAAATGAATTTATACTAACCGCTAGTGAATTAGAAAATACTTTTAGACTTGATTATAAGAGTTATTCAAATTACAAAGGCACAAACTATCCTTTAGCTGATTATTATCAATCTATTCGTTTATTTGGCTACTTTAATGCTATAAGCGAGAAAAAAGATAGTAAAGTTTATACTGAACTTAACGGACAGATAAGAAAATCAAGAGTAATTCAATCTTTTGAAAGTGAGTACGCAATAGATGAAATAAATACTTTTGTTTATGAACGTTTAGCGGTTGCACTTGAAAACGATTTAGTTTACTTAAATGGTGCTAAATGTGAAGTAATAGAGGTTGTTGGAGTTGGAGAAAGGCAAGGAAAATCAAATAATTTTGAAGCTAATTTTAAAGCTCAAATTAATGAAACTGAAACTTATTTAGATTCAAACCAAATAGCACCAATATTTAATTATACGTCTTTAGAACCATTAGGATTTTATACACTTGCTAGTTTCCCAACTGATGCAATAGCAATATTTAATTATGATATTTTTGGAGGTGGAACTATAAGGCTATATGATTATGATACAGATGTTTTAATTGATAGTTTAACTATTAGTATAACTGACAATCAATTCAATGCAACCTTTCCAATATTAGCAAATGGAAATTATTATATGCTTTTCGACAGCGGTTTAGTTTCTAATATATTTGGCGATACATTAGCAATAACAGATAAAGAAACTTGGAAATTTAGCATAGCAGACGGAGAATATGAATCAACAGAATACGACAATACAGAATATTTAATAAACTAATAATATGGCAACAAAAGCAAACTTAATAACATCAATAAATGGATTTTTAACTTCCGTTGTAACAATTTTAAAACATAGAGATAGTATGTTAGAAGTTGTTAATGAATTATATCCAACAACGATTGAGGATGTTTATAGTTCTTTAACTGAAACAACAACAATAACATCAAAGTTTACAACGGGTTTCTACTATACATTAGACTTTAAAAAAGTAGGGAATACTGTTTTTGTAAATGGTTTTGTTAGAAATTCAACAGGTAGTATATTTTCTGGAGTTATTTTAACACTTACAAATTCGGAATATTATGTAAAAACTGGCAAAAATTACTCTATTTTTAGTAATTTAAGTAATAATTTAACTTTAACTTCTGCAAATACTTTAATTATAGATAGTATTGGTGACGGAGAGAAAGCAGATATTTCATTCTTTTATACAACAAATGATTAATTATGAGAAATGGTATTAAAATATTAAATCCTATTGCAGAATATAACGAAAATCTGTTACCATTCTTTAATGCTGATTTTAATATTATCGGTGGTGGTGCTAATGCCACTATTGTAAAAGATAATTTTAAATTTGGTACTTTTGAAAGTTTTAAAATAAGTTATATAAATACAAGTTCAATTAATAATATTGTTTTTTCTATTGATGGTAACGATTTAATAATTGAGAATGATGGTTCTTATATTTTTTCTTATAGATTTTTTAAAACAGATGAAACTGCCGACGTTAATTTAGTTTGTAATGTTTTTGTAAACGGTATATTGCAACCTGATAACGAATTAAACCAAAATTTATATTTAGCATCTGGGTTTGAAGATAATTCGTGGCAAACATACGCTCAAACATTAGATTTATTAGCTGGAGATGTTATAACAATGACTTTTGATACGTTTTCAGATACTTCTTCTGTTGATTTGTGGTTTGATGGTTTAAAACTAGAATACGATAACAAAGGTTATGGGATACCAACGACTTATAGTTTACCAATTAATTATTTTTTAAATCAATCTGAAAATTTTTTATTTATAGATAGTTTAGAAGATTTACCAACAGAAGTAGGTGGTACAATTACTTTATTAGATAATGTAGCTTATTATTTTACTAAAAAACTAGATTTAAACGGAAATAAATTAGTAGGAGGAAGTAATACAACTATCTTAGGTTCAAGTTCGGAAACAAGCGGTTTAACATCAACTGGTTTAGGAGTAGGAATACCTTTGTATACTTCTATTTATACAACTCCAATTAGAAATATATCTTTTTATGATGTTGATACTGCTTTTAGTTTTGACGGCACTTCTAATCCTAATGATATGGCTTTAGATTGGACAGGAGTTAACTTTATAAATGTACCTAATGTTGGAACTATAAAAGAAGCAAGTAATTTTGTTTTTGATAAAGGGGCTTTTTTAAATTCTAAGGGATTAAAATTTGATGGAAGCATTGGAACTGTTGCTTTAAATAATTCGTTATTTAGTGGTGATGGATTAGCTGGAGATTTAATAAAAATATTATCAACTTGTACAATTACAAGAAGATTTAGAGTTATTTATTCTAGTGTAGTGGCTTCTGGCAGTACAGTAGGTATAAACGTTGATGTTTCTGCTACTATACCAAACGAATCATATATTTTAGATACTATTAACTTTGCAGGTGGTGGGACTTATTTAAGCGGTGTAATTGTAACTGACAATAAAACATTATTTGTAAATTGTAAAGGTATTTCTAATACTGCTGAAATAAGTCAGTATTATATGAATGGAAACTTAACAACAACAACTATTTCAGCAACAAATACACCAGTTAAAGTAAGCGGAACAACAACAAGTGCTTCAGTAACTCAAAAGTTTACTAATACAAACAATAGAGCTACTTATGAGGGAAGTTTTACAAGATATTTTAGAGTTACAGCAACATTATCGTTACAAAGTGGAAATAATAATCAAGTAGGTTGTTATATTGCTAAAAATGGGGTTGTATTAAATGATAGTGAAGTTTATGGAACAACTAGCGGAAGTGGTAGGGCTGAAAATATAGTTATACAAACATTGGTTGAATTAAGCACTAATGATTATATAGAAATATTTGTAGAAAACGCAACAGCAACCAATAATGTTTTAGTAACAGATTTAAACGTAGTGATAATATGAGTTTACAAATAATAAAATTATCAAATAAAAGTTGGAAACACATTGATTCAATCGATGGTACTTTTATATTGACTAAATTTTACGCAAAAACTGAAAACGATAAATTTTTAATAGTTGAAATTTATGGCAGTAAAAGACGTGAATATATAGCGACTGAAATAACTGTTACTGATATTGGTGGAAGTCCAGAAACATTTACTAATTTAGAAGATTTAATTCTAAGATTAGAAGAATTAAAATATACTGGATTTTATCAAGATGGAGAAATAAATCCATTAACTTATGATTTGTCTGATTTTGAAAATGATAGTATAGACCCGTTTGCAAGATTAAGCGATATTCCAGAAACAAAAAGAACAATGTATTTGTTTTTCCCTATTAATCAAAACGTTGCCGCTTCTACAAGTTGGTATGCTTTACCAAGTACAGGGCAAATATTTACAGGAACAGGATATACAGCAAACGCGTCTTTAACAGATTCAAATGATTTCGCAGACCAACCAATATTAACACCTAGAGTTCACGTACCTTTTCAACATAAAATAAAAAGTGTTTCAGTTCATGGTAGAAATAATAATAGCGGAACAATAATAGTTACTTTTGCAGTTCAGGTTGGATATAGTGCAGGGTTTACAAATACAAGTTCAACAGTAGAGAACCCGTTAATTGTAGCACAAGACTCTTTTCAATTATTATCTAATCCAAGCGGTACAAATGGTTTTCAATATTCAGTAGCTAGTGGTAATTTAGATACAAGTACGCAAAACGCATTTAGTGATTATAGATTATATTTTAAAAACAATAATTTAGCTTCAAACTTATTAAACACAATGTTAATAGTTGAAGTAGAAGAAGTATTATAATATGAGAGTATCAACATTTTTATTAAGCAATAACAGATTTGCTGGAAATTACGAAGAAGATAACGTACCAAGTAATAGAGGTATTGCTTCTGTTGTGTATGAAAACCATTTTTTAATAGGTGTTTGGAACGGTTCAGAGTGGGAAGAGGGCGCTACTGAAGAAGAAATAAATTCTAAAAAAGTAAATGATTTAACTATTAGAATTACAAACTCTTTTACTTATTTAAGACAAAGAGCATTAGCTTCTAGTATTGGGAAACCTATTGCATTAGGTTGGGATTATATCAAAGAACAAGCCGACCAATATAAGTATAAATATGCTGTCGCTAATGGCGATATTATAGATGCAAGTATGATGGCTTCAATTGAAGATGAAGCACAAGATTTCGGAATTACAGATCAACAAATGAAAGATTTAATAATTGATAGATTTTTACAAGGTCAATCAGCTTATTTATTTTTTACAGGAATGATTGAAAGAGGGCGTACAAAAGCATTAACTAAACTTGAAGCTTTAGATTTTGAAAGTGCAGAAGCTATTGTTGTTTTAATGGAGAACGTACCTGAAGTTTTATCTATGGAAGATGCGCAAGCTTTAAATAACCAAATGTTAGCGATATGATTTATAGTTTAGATAACATAAAATTTGAGTTATTAGAAAAAAGAAATCCTATTAAAATGCAAAGGGTTTACGGAAACAACTCAATTAACAATTATACGCTTTTAGAAGATGTAACTTTTAAGTTATCTGATGGAATGGTTATAATAATTCCTAATGGTTACGAATGGGATTTGTCGAGCGTTCCTCGTTTCTTGTGGTGGTTGCTTCCTCCTGATGGAGATTTTCAAATAGGAGCGTTAATACATGATTATTTATATCAGTATAACATTAAAAACAGAAAATTTGCGGATTTAGAAATGTATAAATGGAGTACTGCTATTTCGGGAACAAAAAAAATATTATCTTTGAGAAATTTAGATAACAAAATACGACTTGCTGGCGTTAGATTATTTGGCTGGTATGTTTGGAATAAATAACAATTAAAAATTAAATTATGGCTTCAGTACCTGGATGTAGTCTTTGTAAAGGCACAGAATTAGTAGAGAATTATTTTAGCAACAAAAAGAAAAACTATTTGACTTATTCAATGTTTTTTATTTTATTAGTTGAATCATTTAGCTTTATAGTTAATTTGTTTCACGTTCCAAATAAAAAAGGATATGACTTTTATAGTGATTTTATTTATGTTTTGTTAACGCAATTAGTTTTATTCTTTATTGTAAGTTCAATTTTCTTATGGCGTGAAAGATTACACTTTTGTTTAAGAAAAGCAACCGCAACAATGTTTTTATCAGCTTACTATTTATTTGGAGTATTCGCAGTTCTATTTTGTTTTTCTGCTAGTTTCTATTATAGTGTTGTAAGTGGTGGACTTTTGTTCTTTGCAATTTTACTTTTTGTTCAATCAATATACACGAAGAAATGAGTTTAGCATTAAGAAGAAAAATAGGATATTGGGTTTTACTTATAGTAGGAATAAGTTTAAATGTATTTCAAGCCTATAAATATTTCACAAATCAGTTAGAGTACTCGCAACTTGAATTAGTTGTTTTAATAGTTGGTGTATCGTTTAACTTTGCCCCTCAATACTTATTAAGAGTATTTGAAAAAGTAGTAACAAGAAACAAAACCCCTAAAAATTAATACAAACCAAAATACACCCTATATTATGGCAAGTGAAAATCATCAAAATCCTATATTTGGAGTTCTATCTGGGACTTGTGCGGGCTTATATGCTTATATACAAACTAATCCTATTATTGTCGAAAATGCTTTAGAATTATTTAAAGTTATTATTTTTGGTTTTATAGGGGGTATGATTGGTTATATTGGTAAAATAGTAGCTGAAAAATGGCATAAATATTTAAAAGAAAAATCTAAAGACGTTTGTAAATGAGAAAAATAGATTATATAGTAATACATTGTACAGCATCACAACCAAATGCAACAAAGCAATCTATTTTAAACTATTGGAAAAACGTTTTAAAATGGAAGTCAGTAGGCTATCATAGGTTAATAGATGCAAACGGAATTATTCACGAACTCGCAAACTATGAGCAAGTAACAAATGGAGTTAAAGGATACAATTCAAACTCAATACATTTTAGTTATATTGGTGGCATAGACGAGAAAGGGAAACCAAAAGATACAAGAACACCAAAACAAAAAGAAAGTCTCTTATATCTAATAAAAGAGGCTCGGAAATTATATCCTAATGCAATTATTCAAGGGCATAAAGATTTTAAAGGTGTTGCAAAAGCGTGTCCAAGTTTTGAAGCTAAAAAAGAGTATATGAATATTTAAAACTAACATTATGAAAGACTTATCTAAAACATACGAGGAATTAATAAACCCTATTTATATTAGAAGTCTTTTTAAAACCGATTTAGAGTTTGAATATTGGTGCTTATATCAACCATTTGAAGATTTGCAGAAATTTCTGAAAACGTTTGAAATTGCAGAAGATTACGAAAATTGCATTATTATTCGTGATTGCATAAACGAAAAAAAGTTAATAGAAATCAAAAACCGCTACCAATTACGATAGCGGTTTTTTAATTAACTAACTAAACAAATCAATTATGAAAAGACAAATATAGACTTTATTTTTTAAATATCCTAAAATAAATGTGTAATTCTTGCAATTTGTCCGTTTTCTTTGTGGTGTAAGAATCCCTCTATTGCTTTTGGTGCGTGTTGATATCCATTTCTATGATGCCAACTATCTGTACCGCTTGGACTTCTTAATGTTTCAACACAAACTCCCATAACATCTTTACTAACTTTATGGTGTAAATGATGCGTATAAAAATACTTATGCTTACAATTAACCCAGTCTTTACTTTCATGAGCCATTAATAAGGCTAAATTTTCAGTCTTTGCACCATCTCCATGAGTTGAACCTATTAAATTATCAAAGTAAGTATAATATTTACGATGTGATATACTTGTATCAAAAGTTACATTTTCACACTTATTAAAATGAGTTTCGATTACTTGTGCTAAGAAAAATCCATGTGTATAATCGTGGTTACTTGGGTTGTAAGTTACATGAACTGGTGCAATTTGCATAAGGATTTCAATAACATCGACATATAATTGTTTGGCTATTATAAAATTAGTATGCCACATTCCGTCTGTATCTTGTGGAGTTCCTGAAGTAGTTTGCCTTTTAGGCGAATCAATATGTAAAATATCGTTACCGATAATCAAATTAATTTTGTCTATTTCAAAACCTTTTACTTTATTAAGTATTCCTTTTACGCCTTGCAAAACTCTTTGTACTGCTATTTGGTTGTTATAAGTTTCTCCAACTTCAAAAGAACTGCATAATTTACCAATATGTACGTCTGCTGGGTCAATAACTAACAAATGAGCGTCTTTTTTAGCTTCGTAAACTATTTTATTGTATTTAGGAATATAGTCTTTTAAATCGCTTAATAATGCTTTTGATAATGTTTCAAAGTCTTTTTCTTGTAAATCTTTGTAGTCAGGATTCTTTACAAATAAACTTGAATTTTTATCTTTTAACCAAAGGTGCTTTACATTTGTTGTATCTACTTGTAAATTGTTAGTAGCTTCTTTTATTCCTCTATTACGAAAACGTTTTACATAAGTTCTTAAATAATCTACTTCTTTATTTTTTCTTGCTGATTCTTTAGTATTAAGTAAAGTTTGTGCAATTTCTGAATTAGTTAAATCGGTATCTTTTATATAAGATTCAATTTGGTTATCGAATTTACTCCATTTAGATTTAATCATATAGTTAGTTTTTTGTTAATATACCATAGAATAACCAAAACAATTAGAAATAAAAAGAAACATATTACTCCAGCTATTCCTAAAAATAACGTTGTATTGTCACGCTCTACTTCTTTTTTTAAAGTTTCAGTTTCTTGTTTTACTTCTGTATTTTCTTGTTTAGTTTCTTTTCCGCTTTCTTTTTGATAGATTACTTTTGTATTATAGTATTCTTTTCCGCCTACTAAAATAGGGCGTTCTAAGTTTACAGGTTCTAAAGTAAAAGAGTTTTTTTCATAATCTAAAGTAATGTTTGATTCAGTTTTTACTTCTGTTTCAGTTTCTTCTTTGTCTATGTTTTTTTTAAGTGTACCGCAACTAAATAAGCTAATTGCGGTTAGTAGTAATAATAGTTTCTTCATAATGAATTAGTTAAATTTTTCTCAAATATACAAAATGATTCTTTTAAATCGTTAATTGTAGCCTTTTTTCTTCTGTCTACTTTAATAAGATTTTCACACTGTCTTTTTTCTTCTATTGCTTCTCGTATGAATTTTGAAACATTTACTTTATTACGCTTTAATTCTAAAAGAAAATTTTTCATTTCTTTATTACAGCTAAACGAATGTAATTTATCGTAAATTTCCATATTTTATAAGGCTTTAGAAGAAAAATTAATAAATTTTATGATGTTATCTTGTAGTTAGCAGTAATTATTCGTCTAACCACTCGTTAAGTTCGTCACGTAATTTTCTAACTTCATCATCTGTTAAATGAATCCAAGCCGAACAATACTTAGAATCAATTTCTAATCTTAAATCGTCAGTTCCTTCGCCTGTATATGAATCGGTTGTTATTAATTCAATATTTCCCCAATGTTGTGTTTTAATTGTGCTACTCATCACGTTTAGTATTATAACTACTGCTAACAACGGTTATACAATAGTTGGGTTAATTGTTTAATTTAAAATCTGTTTTGTGTCGGGATAATTTGTGTTAATCGGAAAAATTACGGCTTACTTAATCCCAACCATCGTATAGCCGTCGAACGTTATATGAAATGCCTTGCTGACCGTTTCCAATTGAAGTTCCGTGAAAGAAAAACAAAAAGAAAAAGCCACCGCACTTTTAAAAAATTGATAATTGTTGTTTATTTTGTTCATACTGTTTAATTCCTAATTCAAAGTAAGTTTTATCTATTTCGCAAATGTCCAAATCAAATCCTTCTTTATCACAAGCGGTTGCAATTGTCATTGAGCCTCCGTGTGTGTCTAAAATTAAATCGCCTTCTTTAGCGAACTTTTGTAAAATGCCTCTGTATAAATCAACTGCTTTTGACGTTGGATGAAAACTTTTTTTCTTTTCATAATTTGCTCTCGGATTATCCCAACCTTGAAAATTACCGCAACTTGTGTATCTTAAAAAAGTGTGTTTACAATCAAAACTTGTCCAAGCCAATTCAAATTCTCCTACTGCTAATTTTTGGTTGTATTTAAAAGTTTTATCCCAGCAAAGCCAACCTTCACTATGCGGTAAATCAAAGTAATTACCTCCCCAAATGATTTGATTTTTAGATACTCTAAATAGTTCATCAAAATATTCTTTAGTTGGCTTCATATCTATCGCATCCCATTTAGCAATATCAATTCCATAAGGTGGGTCAACTATTGCAAGGTCATAGTATTGGTCGGGTTTAGTTTTCATAAACTCAATACAATCTATATTATAAAAATTTATTGCCATCGCTTTTTTTATTTTTGTTTTTCTGTTTATCGTTTCAATTAAAGTTTTGTGCTAAATAAGTCGGCACTTCATATAACACGGGTTTGGCAAAAGTGGGCAGAAACATTCTGCTAAATTTGATCATCCTACAAGCCCACCTTCGCCAAGCCCGATAACGTTAGCAAACATAGCCATCTATCTTTCTGCTTCCTTATCAGCTATTTTACTTAACTCACTCATTGCCTTACCTACTTCAATATCGCTCGGCAACGATTTGCTAACACCAGTTTGTTGCAATTGCAAGGCTTGGTTTTTATTTTCAATGTATGAGCAATATCGTTCAAGTCTATCAATGTACTTTATTTCCCCATATTCACCTATATCATAATTCCCTCTTTTTGGTCTTTTCATAATTTTTGTAATTTTTAGTTATTAATTTTGCAACTGCAACAAGCTGCAAAACGTTAGTGGCAATTTAAAACCACTCGTCCATATCGAAATTATCATCCTCTTCTTTTACATCTTTACATATTTGCTCAAAACTTTTGCTTATTAAGACATCAAGCTCTTCTTTGGTTTCTATGTAAATAAATCCGTCTAACCCTTCAAGACTATCACTATCCGTTGGGTTATTATTACAAACCGTAAGTGTAGATAATCTCAATCCGTTTGGCAACTCAATTTCTAGTTGCACATCGTCCCAATCAGGTCTTGATATTGTTTCCTCAAAACCATAACTCCTAATAATTTCTAATGATAATTCCATAATATTTTAATTTAGATAAACTGCCACTAACACAGGTTTGCAAAAATGGCAAGTTCAGGTTTAATTTAAAGTTGTTTTTGTATCTGTAATGTTTTGGCAAAACCGAAATTCTATGCTTGCTTTTTTGCTACTTCTGCAAGCCTGATAACGTTAGTGGCAAAGCTAAAGACCGCTTAACGTTTCATTAATAAGTTTAGAAGCTATTTCATCTTGTTCTTTTGTAGCCACATAAACAATTTTAAAGTAATTTACTTTTGAGCTTTTGTTTTTATGAATAAAATTTTTAATCATTTCTTGGCTTCCACTATTTGAATAAATATGCATAGTGTGTTTGTATGCTTCACCAGTTTCAAATTCAACAATAAATCTATGTGTAAATCCTTCAAATTGTTCTTTAGAATATTTCGTTTCCATTCCTATTTTAGTTTTGTGAGAAGCCCAGCCACTAACAGCGTGTATAAAAAATGGCGGGTTCTCGATTAATTTAATGTTTTGTAATTCTAATTAAGTTCTGCGTTTGCTGAAAGTTTTGGAGTTATAATCCTCCACTTCTTATACACGCAAAACGTTAACTGCTATTTTACAAAACGTAACTCAAAAAAATCTTCTTTTCCACTGTCTATATGTAAATTAACAACTCCTTTTTCTTTATCGCTTGGCAAAATATCCGTCCAAGACATAAATAATTGCCTATCTTCTCCGTTAACTAATTCGTTTATTTCAGATGGTGTAGCGGGTCTTTCTTTTTTCTTATTCCAAATTAAAAAACAGCAGTTAACAGCCGCTTGATTTTCAGCTTTTTCATTGGTGATTTCTGTATTCATGGTTTTGTATTTTTAATTATTAGTTATTAATCCGAAGTATGGTTTTGCACTTGCATCAAGCCGAAAAACAAGCGGCAAGCGTTATATGATAGCTTACTCAACTTTGTCGTTAAAAGCGAAAATAAATCCTTGTCCTACTGGTGTACCCAACCATTGAATAACTCCTAAAACTATTTTTTCTTCTCTTTCTGATAAATGGTCGTTTGCTTTCATTCCTGTTCCTTCTTTTTGCCCGAACACAATTAAATCAGCGTGTTCTAAGTGGTCTTGATTAAACACTTCTAATGCTTTAATTTCTTTAGCATAATATTTATCATCTTTTTTCAATCTGTATTCTTTAAATCCACTTGTTTTCATAATAATTTGTAAATAAAAAGCCATCATATAACACACGTTTTACGCTATTGCTAGTTTTGGCTTTGTTAATAATAATTGTTTTTTAATTTAATAATCTTTTTCTTTTTGTTATGTTCTGTGCTTAATTACGCAACATCGTAAAGCGTGGGAACGTTGGGCGTAATTTAATCTAAGTCCTCGCCCATTCTGCAAAGTATGTCTTTCAAATCCCATAAAACTAAATTGCTTTTGTTCCATTGACTAAATGTTTTGTCGTAATTAAGCATATCATTTTTGCTTTTATACAAGTCTAAGTTTTCACTCAATTTAGTTTTTAGTTCAGTTTCTTTTTGGATAAGTTCGTGAATAAAACTACACCCAACATTGTATAAAAACAATACTCGGTCAAGCGCTTCTTCACTACTTATTTCTAATTTTTGGTGTTGGTCTATTATTTTATATATTTCACTCATAAGTCGTACTGTTTTTATACTAGTCCGTTACTTATTAACTTTTACATTAATAGTATATCCATCTTTTAATATTGAGAATCTTTTTATATTTTTTCATAACTATTAACTCTCATTTCTCTTATTTTATTATCCAAAGCTAATTGAATATTAAGAGCGTTGTCAATCCTATTATAATGCATCTTAGGTATTTTACCAGTATTAAAATAGATTCTTACTGTTTCAGTTTCTAATTGCAATTTTGATGCAATAACACGTATAAATTCGGCTTTATACATTAATTGGTTATACTTTTGTTTCATAATTAAATATTTATTTGACAAATATACGAATTAAAAATAACTATGCAACGTATTTAAGTAATTTATATTAATTCTAAATTACAACTATTTTACGTATTATAGTTGTTTATTAAAAAATAAGTTATATCTTTGCTACATCAATAACAAACAAAATTAATTATTATGAAAACGTACTACATTTATTACTGGTTATTCAAAAACGACGAATGGCAAGATTTTGAAACAGAAATTACAGCTATAAGATTTGAAGATGCTTATGAGCAATTTAAAGACAAATACAGATTATCTAAAATACAAGAAATGAAACTAATAACTAAATAATATGAATAACACAATACTACCAGAAGAAACAAAAAAAGAGTTAAAAGAATTACTTGAAATAATAGAAAACAACTCTTTGCCTTTTCCAACTCTTTCAGTAGAAATACAAGAGTTTGAAAAGAAACAAATTGAAAAAGCAAACAAAAGAATTTACGAAATCATTAAACAATTATAATTATGGAATTTAAAGGAACAAAAGGTAAGTGGAAAGTTTCAAAAAAAACAAACATTAATGAATTTAATGTTGAATATTTTACAATAGATTTTGAATCTTCAGAAGATTGTATTGATATTTACGCAGATAATAGACTTTCAGAAAAAGAAAGAATAATTGAATTAAAAGCAAACGCCTTACTAATATCAAAAGCACCTGAAATGCTTGAAATGTTAATGAAAGTTAATAATAAATTAAAAGGAAATGGATTCCCAATGTTACAATCAGAAATAGAACAACTAATTAAAGAAGCTACAGAATTATGAAACTATTAAGAAAAGCAGTAACATTTAGAAGTTTTTTAAACAGACTTTTAAGAAAACCTAAAAGAGTTTTAATAGAAAAAACATTAACAGGTTTAGTAATAGAAACACAAGTTTACAACAACAAAAAAATTATTAAAGTATATTAATATGAAAACACCAACATTAGAAGAAGTAAAAAAATATTTTAAAAACGTTAAAGAGGTAATATGTTTGTCTGATGGCATTAAATATTCATTAGAAGATATGAATAAAAGAGGAATACACGAATATTCTAATTCGTATTGGTTTACTACAAAAAATTATGCTGATGTTAAAATTTTTGACAATGGAAGATACGCTGAAATAATATCTTACAAAGAAAGCCAAAAAACTGATTCAATAGTTGAAAGCGTAATAAATCAATTTAAAGAGCGTTCAGAAGCAGGAATAAATAAATACGGAACAACTTTAGACAGAAACGATTTAACTACTTTAGAATGGATAAATCATGCACAACAGGAGGCAATGGATTTTTGTCTTTATTTAGAAAAACTAAAAAAAGAATATATGAAGTAAAATAATTAACTAAACAACCGCAAGTTCTTTAATATTAATTACGTGATTTGATTTTATATTAAACTTGCAAACCACCTACTGAAGTAAAGTAAGTAGGTGTTAATTTTAAATTAAACGATTATGTCAAATTATAGTACAGTATTAGAAGTTACTAGAAAATTAAAATTATCAAAAACAGTTGTTAATTATAGAGCATTAGTTTTAGGTTTTAATAGATTTCAAGGTACAAAAAGAATTTTAAATGATACTGAAGTTGAAGAAATAAGAAAGTTTAAAAATAGAGATGATTTACGTTTAGTACAAAAATATAGTCCAAAAAAAATAAACGTAATTGATTTTTATTTAACGCATCAAAATAATAGTTTTACAGAGATTGCAGAAAAAATGGGAGTTTCAGTACATTTTGTAAGTTCAACAGTTAACGAATGGTTTAATAACAATACAATAACAGTAGCATCAAAGATATGAGTAAACTATCAAAACGTAAAAGCATAGTATTAGTAGGTAACAGAATTGATACAACCTATGAAAGAACTAAAACAAATAGAGAGCAAGCATTAGAAAACGCAAATAATACTTCTGATGAAATAAAAAATAACAACATTAAATTTTTAGTAAAAGGATATGGCACTATCTGTAAAACAAAGAATTAATAGAATTATGGAGTTCTATTATAAAAGAGGGGTAAACAAAGAATCTGTAAACAAAGTTTATTATAAAATTATAAAACCTAAATTCAATGAAAAAACTTAAACGAGATTACATGCTATTTGGGATTTGCATTGGTATAGCTTTTAGTATGTTAACATTTGCAATTCTAACTTTATTTAACTATCTTTGAATAACTTAAACAAATAATTATGGGAGCAAATTCAGATTTATTTCTAAAAATGTCAGAGCGTGAGTATATGGATATTCCGCAAGAAATAAGAGAAACTTATTTAAGTTCAAAGTTAAGCGGTTCGGACTTGCACGACCATAACGAACTTATGCAAGATGAAAACTATCAAAAGTTTTACTTAGACTACAAAAAAGCTAAATCAACTTTAGAAGATTACAGATTTATTTTAAGAGAAAAGAAACGAAACAACAAATAATTATGGAATTAAAACTAAACACACCTCTTACAATCGATGAAATAGATTTTAGAGTACAAAGTATTAATAAAGGTGGTTACGCTACTATATTAGCTTATAAAGATGCTCGTGTTGATATGAATAGACTTGATGCCGTTTATGGTGTTGGATATTGGCAAAAGAAATACGATGTAATTAATGATAATCTTTTTTGTTCGGTTGGAGTTTGGAATAAAGAACTTAATCAATGGGTTTGGGTTCAAGACGTTGGGACTGAAAGCATGGCAGAAAAAGAAAAAGGACAAGCGAGCGACGCATTTAAAAGAGCTTGTTTTAATTTAGGAATAGGTCGTGAGTTATACGATTATCCAATTATACAAGTTAAATTAGAGCCTAACGAATTTGAAATTAAAAATGATAAAGCATATCCAACATTTAATTTTAAATTAAAAGAATGGATTTGGTTTAGTCAGTTTAATGAAAATGGGAAACTAAACTATTTAGGTGCAAAAGACCAAAACGGAAAAGCGAGATTTCAATATGGAAAATATAATCAATTAAATAAATAATCATGAAAGTAACAGGAGTTATCACAAAAGTATTAGACTTACAAACAGGAACTACAAAAGATGGTTCAGAATGGAAAAAACAAGGCTTTTTAGTACAAACTAACGAGCAATACAATAACTTATATTGTTTTGAATTATTCGGAGCTGAAAAGGTAGATAATTTTTTAAAATACAATAAGGTTAACGATTCAGTAGATGTTGAATTTAACGTGCAAACAAACGAATGGCAGGGTAAATATTACACTTCTTTGCAAGCGTGGAAAGTATTTAAAGCAGAAAGTAATTCACAAGCTCCTCAAATGCCACCAACACCAGTATTTGAACCAGCTACAAATGTAAAAGAAGAAGAACACGACGATTTACCCTTCTAAAATGCTAAATCTCTTAATCAAAACATTTGATTTATACATAGAAACAGATAATTAATTTTATCTGTTTTTTTATTAAAATATTTTGTAGTTTAAAAAGTTTTTGTATATTTGCGTATCTAATGAAGTGAGACGCATTAGCAACATAGAAAATATTATATAGAATCCTATTCAGGAGGCACGTCTCACACTACTGCCAAATGAATAGGATTTTTTAATTTAATTAATTTATATTATGGAAATTATTTTTACAACAAGAAAAACAGAAAAATGTAAAACTACTATTAGTTTAGAAACCGCTTCAAATCTTTTAGTATTAACATCGGAATTTATTAATTATGTAGATGAAGATGATATTTCTAAAACAAAACATTGCATGAATAAAGAGCAATTACATAAATTTATTGGTGCTTTATTACATATTCAATCAAATTTAAAAAATGATGAAAAATAGTAAAGACCCAGCATTTTTATTCTATTCAAGAGATTTCTATGAGGGTACACGTTCAATGCTTCCAGAAGAAAGAGCTTGTTATATAGATTTACTTATTTACCAGCACCAATATAAATTAATTCCTTTAGATTTAAAGCGTGTTTATATGTATTGTAGTGGTATTAGTTCAGAAATTGTAGATTTTGTTTTAAATAATAAGTTTGATAAAACAGAAGATGGATATTTTAACGCTAAACTTTTAGAAGTTTCTAAAGAAAGAGAAGTATTTAGTAAAAAGCAATCTGAAAATGGGCAATTAGGTAACTTTTATAAAAAGGCAAAAACAATACTTTCAGAAGCTGATTATTGGATTTTAAAACAAGAGTTGTCTAAATATAATAATAGCGATGCGTTACGCATAGTAAACGAATTTACAACGCATAGCGATACGCTTAGCGTAGAAAATATAAACGCATTGCGTACGCATTTAGCAATTGCAATTAATAATAATATATATATTAATAAAAAAGAAAAAATCGAAAATTTGCAAATTTTATGTTTAGCTGATAACGAATGGTTAAATACAATTCAAGATAAATTAAAAATACCAATTGATAAAGTTATATTTGCTTTAAACGATTTTAACAAGCATTTGCTTTTGATAGGTAAAAACGAAGATAAAACAATTAGAGATTACAAAGAGTATTTTGTTAATTGGGCAAGAAAAAGAAAGGAGGCTAATAAATGACAACAAAGAAAGCATTTGAAAGATTAGCGTTTACGATTAGTAAACAAAACAAGCCTAATCAAACAGACTTAGAAGCGTTAAAAGTTTTAGCTGAATATTTTGATAACTACAAAAAAGAAGTTAAACAAGAAAACAATATTTTTGCTAAATTATTTGTTTACACTTTATCAAATGAATTAGAGTTTTATCAAGATATTAAGTTTGCACAAATGAAACTTAATCAAGTAATGAACAAAAGCACAGTAGAACATTACAACGATTTCAATAATACTTTAAATTCAATTGAATTAGAGAAATTTAAAAAGCACATAGGCTATTCAGAAAAACACCCTTTACTAACTTTAAACGATAACGAATATTTAAAAGATAATGCTTTAGTAAAAGAGCATCAAAAAGAGTTATTTAAGTTTATAAATGGTATTAATCAAATAGAAGATACTGAAAAGAATTTAGATGCTATGATAACTGAATTTATAATTAAATACCGAGCAACGCCATGAGTTTTTTAGATAGCATAAACGAAGTAGAATTAAGCCCGCAAGAAATTAAAAGCGGAATTAATTTTAAAGAAATACACGAAAAGGCATTAATTGATTTGGAATTAGTTTATGAAAGACCGCCTTTAGTTATTTCAATTGGTAGAGATGACAAAGCATATAATGGAGTACATTATCCTTTACGTTTTGGAACTGCTGGAAATATATCAATGATTAAAGGAGAAGAGAAAGCAAGAAAATCATTTTTAAAATCTTTAATACTTGGTTGTTCTTTTGGTGGTCGTTCAAATATTTATACAAATTCAATAGATATTTTAGGACACGATTTAAAAGATAAATACATAGTTGATATAGATACGGAACAAGATTCTTATGATAGTTGGTTAAATGCTATTAGAATACCTAAATTGGTAGGGGTTAAACCAGATAACTATTTACCAATTAAACTAAGAGAATTTACACCAAACGAAAGATTGCAATATGTTGAATGGTTGTTTTTAGAAAGTGAGTATAAAAATAAATTAGGGGTTGTTTCAATCGATGGTTATGTAGATTTAATAAATGATTTTAATTCGCAATTAGAAAGCTCTGAATTAACGCAAAAGTTAATGAAATGGTCAAGTATAAGCAAGGCTCACATTACTGGAGTTTTGCACTTAAACCCAAATAGCGACAAAGCAAGAGGACATTTAGGAACTATTTTACAGCAGAAATGCGAAACAGTAGTTATAATTGCTGACAAAGGAGAACACTCATTAGTAACTTGCCAACGTGGAAGAGGGAAGAAATTTAAAGAATTTTGTATAAAGGTAAATGATGAATGGTTACCTGAGATTATAGACAATCCAGACGGAGAAAATTGGGTAAATTAACAATTAAATAAATAATTATGAAAACAACAATTAAAGAAAACGTTAAGCAGTTGCTTATTAAAGAACCTAGATTAAGAGATAATGATACAGCATTGTGCTATTATTATTATAACCAAATTTGTAAAATTAGTTACAATGTAGCATTAATAGATTTTTATTTGGATAGAGATATTTACAAGCTACCAAGTGAGCAAACAATTACTCGTTTTTCACGTAAAATACAAGAACAAAACCCAGAATTACGTGGTAAAGAATGGGAAAAAAGACAGCGAAAAGTTAAAAAAGTTCAAAAAGAATTAGGATATAATGTTGAAAATTAGTAATTTAGCTTATGAAAATTTTAGTAGTTAAAACAATAAACGGATTTTTAAAACCAGCATACGATTCGGACTTTGAAGCCTTTTCTAAAATGCCAGTTAATGAAACGTTTGAAATTGAATATACAAAAAGAAGAAACTCGAAATTTCATAGAAAGTACTTTGCCCTTCTTAAATTAGCTTTTGAAAACCAAAGTGATTATAGAACACTAGAAGAAATGCGACACGACTTTACAATAGTTTGCGGTTATTATAATGAACACGTTAACAAAATAACTGGAGATATACACAAAAAAGCTGATTCAATTTCTTTTAGCCAAATGGACGAACTAGAGTTTTCAGAACTATACGAAAAAACAAAGAATCTAATTAGTAAATGGTTAGGAATTGAAAACGAAGTAATAGATGAAGAGATACAACAATATTTTTAACGGTTTGTGGCTTGGCTAAGTAGCCATATACACGCATTTTATTTTTGTGGCTATTTTGCCAAACCGCTGTTATGTGCTGGGCGGTTTATCAGCACTAAATTTAATTTGAAAACGAAATGAAAGCATTAAAAAGTTTATACAACGGAATTATGAACGACTACTCAATTAGACGTTATTCAATGGGGTGGCAAGATATTGTTACCAAATTAGAAAAAAGATATAAGAACATACCAAAAACGGATGAGCAATTTGAAAATGAATTACTTTTTAATGCTTTATCTGTGGCTAAGGGTTCTTTGCATAAAGACATAGAATGTTTTGCAAGAGAATTGTCAATTAGTATGGAAACATTAAGAGAAAAGTCAAATCGTGGAACGCAAAGAAGTCCGTTTGGTATCGGTTCGTAGCCTTGCACATAACGTTCTCCAGCTTGTTGCAGTTGCAAAGATTATTAACTAAAAATAACAAAAATTATGGAAATACAAAAAGCATTAGACGAATTGAAAGCATTAAAAATAGATTACAATTTAGACTTAGGAATTGACTTTGAAAAAGCACAATCAGAAATAAACCAAGCCTTGAAATTGCAAAAAACTGGTGTTAGTGATAGTTTTTATCACGATGACGAAGATTCTTTACTTGATTATTGGTTAGAATCACAACCAGACCTTACTGAAGAAGAAGAAAAGCAAAAACTTGAAGAATCAAATAAATGTGCTGATTTTATATTAAAAAACAAAATAACTCCTAATATGGATAGTGTTTATTAAAATTATCACTAACGTCCTGCGGCTTTATTCAATTGCGAACTTCGTAACTAGATATTTTCTGCTATCACTAAATGTAATGCGAAACGTGAACGTGATGATACTACAAAATTCGCAATTGAATAAAGCCGCTGTTACCAGTAGTGCTTTTAACTTTTAAATTATATAAAATGAACAGATTATTAATTAATATGAAAAATAAAATTGACATCATTAATGGTGCAATTGATATGATTTACAAACTTCAAAAAGGCGAAACTATCCATTTGAACGGGTTGCATAAAATTAACGTAACCGCTAAAGGAAATAGTCACGTTGATTTAAATAAGCGACTTTGTGAACTTTTTGAAGAACGTGAAAATTTACAAATTCGAGTTAACAGGATGCGAGCGTAGCATTACTGGTAACGTTCTCAGGCTTTGTGTCTGTTGCGTAAAAATAAACTAAAACTTTAATTTAAACACTAAAAAATACAGATTATGACTGAACAAAATTTAAACACCGAGCAAAGCAATAGCACAAAACCTGTGTTATCGGCAGTTTTTTCTGAACAAGAAGTCAGAACATTGATACAAGCAATTTATTCAGAGTTTGCTGAAACTAATTGGAAATATCAAAATACCGATACACTAAAGGGAATAATAAAAGCAGAAGTTGAACAGCACCCGCTTAAACCAATAAAGATTTTCGTCAAGTAAAATTGCCGATAACGTATTGTAATATGAAAAGTGCGTGAATTAAACTAAAACTTAACAAATGGAAACAGAAATTAGACAATATATAAAAGAGATTTATACCGAACAGCAAGTTTTGCAACGTATAGAAGATGAAATAACTTCTGGTGATTGGCTAAATGATTATTGGGAAGATGAAGCTGATGACGAATTTGAATGGTATGCTAATTATGGACGTGGCGAAATAGAAAAGCAAATAATAGATGACATTATTGAAAAAGTTGCAAAACGATTTTTTAACAATAACTATGATTTTTATTACAAAAGTTTGTATGGTGACATAAACTCTTTTATATATGAAGCCTACCCAATGTTAAAATGCTAAAAGTAAGCATTTTTTATATTACTTGTTGTATGGCGAAGCGAACTGTAAAGCGGTTAAATAAACACAAATATTCGGAATGAAAAATAGAAACTTAATACACAAAGACGATTGGGGAACACCACCTTACTTTTATGACCAAATAAACAAAGAGTTTGATTTTAACTTTGATCCTTGCCCTTATAAGCACGACCTTAATAAATGGAACGGACTTGATATTGAATGGAAAGAGCGAAATTTTATAAACCCACCTTATAGCCGAAAACTTAAAGAAGCGTTTGTAATTAAGGCAATAGAAGAAAGTAAAAAAGGCAAACTATGCGTAATGTTGTTACCTGTAAGCACAAGTACTCAATTATTTCACAAACATATATTGCCGAACCAAAAAGAAATAAGGTTTATTGAAAAGCGTATAAAATTTTGCGGTGTTAACACAAAAGGCGAAAACGTTGAGGGCAAGGCTGGAATGCACGATAGTATGTTGGTGGTGTTTGATGGTATAAAATAGCTTTATTGCATACAACTACAAGATAACATCATAAAAACTATTATTTTTCTTTGTTAACTACTATAAACACTAATATTTTATGCCAAAATGCATTTACCATAAAACTAAATTCGAAGCTAAATACTTCAATCAAAAATTTTGTTTATCAGACGATGAATGTATAAAGGCTTTTAACGAATGGGTGAAAGAGCAAAACGAAAAGAAAATAGCAAAGCAATGGCAGAAAGAAAAGAAAGTGATTAAAGAGAAGTTAAAAACTAAAAGTGATTTTGAGAAGGAACTGCAAACACAAATTAATAAAATAGTAAGGTTAATTGACAAAGGGAGTGTTTGCATTTCTTCTTTAAAACCATTAAACAATAAATACGACGCTGGACATTTTTACTCTCGTGGTTCAAATCCAACTATTAAATTTCACTTAATGAATATATTTGCTCAAAGTGTTTATTCAAATCAATATCTATCAGGCGACCAGATAAACTTTTTAAGCGGTTTAGAGCAACTTTACGGAAAAGATATAAAAGAATATGTATTAAGTTTAAAAAGTCGATACAACGCAATTAAATTAAGTCAAGAAGATTTAAAAGAAAAAACACAAATAGCAAAACAAATAGTTAAGTATTTAGAATTAGAAAATAAAACATACAACGCAAAAGAGCGTATAGAGTTAAGAAACAAGTTTAACAAAATGATAGGAATATATAACTAAAAAATAATTATTATGGAAACATACAAAGGATATTGGTTTCAATTTGATAAATCAGGATTCGCACCAAAAAATAGTAAAGTGCATTTCTTTTCAGAAGAACAAGATTTTGCAGTAGGTTCTGGAGAAAGTATAGAAGATTGTAAAAAACAAATTGACGAAATAATTATAGAGGATATAAAAGAAAAATTAGAGTTTGATTATGGTTGGGAAAATTTAGATTGTAAGGATAAAAAATGGTTTGTAGATGAGTTAATTTTAGACATACATAATATTTTAAATGAAAAACAAACCTAAGTTCCAAACAATAAACGAACTAGAAGAAGAAAAAAGAAAACTTTATTCAAGTAAAGAAAACCCACAAAGATTAAAAGAGATTATTAACAAACTAAATTATTTATATTATGGCATCGAATAAACAACAAACTGCAATCGATTGGTTAATGGAGCAAATTACTTATGATTCATCTGGAGAAAGATGGGCAAGCTTTAGGGGAACAGTAGACTTAAAAATATTCTTTGAACAAGCTAAAGAAATTGAAAAGGAACAGATAATTGACGCACATTATGATGGTAAGTGTAATGGCATGGATATATCACACCCGTTAAGTTTTACAAAAGAAATTTTTGGAGAAGAATACTACAACGAAACTTTTAACCAATAAATTACTTTGGTATAAAATAATTTACTATATTTGTATTAGCGAAACACAAAATATAATTTTTGGCAAAGTAAGGTGGCGGAATTGGTATACAGCAGTAGTCTGACTGGAGCGGCTCAAATCAGTCTTTAATTAAATTCTAGAGTATTACAGGTTCGAATCCTGTCCTTACTACAAACTAAATTAAACATTATGAAAATTACAAAGAAACAAATTAAAGCATTAGACAAAGGAGGAACAACAGTAAGAGAGTTATTCCCTGAAGTATTTGAAACTAAATTAGAGGATAATACTTATTACATTTTTGGAACTGGAGAAATTCAATTTAATGTAAATAATGGAGAAGGTTATGGATTTAATAAGTATGGATTTCAAGAAGAAGCGAGATGGTTAAAATATCCGCACAATGGAAGTTATAGAAAAGCCACAAAAGAAGAAGTAGAAACAGCTTTGATTAATGAGGCTAAAAGAAGAGGGTTTAATAATGGAGCAATAGTATCTAAAACAGGAATTAATAAACGTTATACTTTTAAATTTCAACCTATAAGAGAGGAAAGAATTAGATTTTTTGAAAATCCAAATGTATTAGATTCGGGTCAAGGTGAATTATTTAGAGATGGAGTTTGGGCAGAAATTATAAAACCTAAACAAATGACAAAAGAAGAAATAGAGAAAGAACTAGGTTATCAAATTGAAATAGTATAGTTATGAATTGTAAAATATTATTAAACTACTTTGAAGATGAGGGCAACTTTGAGTTTACCGATTTCGAATTAGATTTAAAAGCTATTAATGGTTTTGGCGAAAAAGACAATTTATTATTCATAATGATAAATGGAACTCTATATTGCTTTCTTTACGAAGAACAACTACACAAAGAATTACAAAGTGAAATGGCAAAACGAAAAATGTATAATTTGAACTAATGAATAAAGAACAACATAAAGCAAAAAAAGACGCTCTAAAAGATATTAAAGAGAGTGAAGATGCTATTTATGTAAACTCTTTTAAAACAATTAAAAAAGCACCTAAAGAACAAACGATTAATATTGATACAACTAAATTGTAATGTCAGCACCAATAGAAAATACAAATGCAGAAAAATGGACAATAGAAGAAGCTTCAAAGTTGTTTGAACAGGCTTTAGAAAAATCTATTGAAAAAGACTATGATTTTATTGGCGAAATAGCAAGGGATTTAAACACATATAGAGATATTTTTACTTATTTAGTAGATAAGTTCCCAGAGCTTAAAACACTTCATAAACGCATTTTATCCAACCTTGAAGCTAATTGTTTTTCGCACAGCAAAACAGGTAAAATAAATACAGCAGTAGGAATTGTTAATTTAAAGTCTAATTATAATTGGACAGATAGACAACAAACAGACGTAACAACAAACGGGAAAGAGTTAAATACTGCTCCTATTATAAAGTTTGTTGATTCAGAAGATGAATAAAATAAATGGGTGTGGCAGAATGGTCTATTGCACGAGGTGGCCTCTCGTTTTATTGGTTCGATTCCAATAGCCTATTTTTTAATATATGGAAATAAAATTTAGTAAAAAATATCAACCACTATTTAAACTTCTTAACGATGAAAAGTTTAAAGAAGTAGATACAATTATTATAACTGGCGGACGTAGTTCCGCTAAATCGTTTGTAGTAGCTTGCTTATCTTTAATAGGTTTAGTATCTAAAGCATGGAACGTATTATATACTCGTTTTACAAATGTTTCTATTATTGATTCAATTAAACCAGAGGTAGACGATAAAATTGAGTTATTAGGATATGAAAATGTAGTTACATCAACTAACACGCATATTGAGTACAATGGCAATAGAATAGCTTTTAAGGGTATTAAAACAGGTTCTAAACAGCAAACAGCAAATTTGAAATCACTATCTGGATTTAATATATTTATAGTTGATGAAGCTGAGGAGTTGCCAGACTACGAAACGTTTGAAAAGGTATTCTTATCAATTAGAAGTAAAGATAAAAGAAACATTACAATATTATTATTAAATCCTACTTCCGTACATCATTGGATATATCGTAAATTCTTTGAAGAAAGGAAAGTTGAGGCTGGTAGCAATTCAATAAAAGATAATGTAATGTATATTCATACTTCTTACTTAGACGTTCCAGAAGAATATATTGCTGATAATATTAAAAAATACTACAGAAACTTAAAAGAAACAGATGAAAAAAAGTACAATCAAATTGTTTTAGGTGGTTGGACAGAAGCCGTAGAGGGCAGAGTGTTTAATAACTGGAAACGCAACACGTTCAAAGAATTTATTAATTTACCTTTAAAATCTTTTTATGGGGTTGACTGGGGTAAAAATCACAAGTTCGGAATAGTTGAGCAAAAATACGATAAATATACTAATACTCTTTATTGCCACCAACGTAACTACTATTCAGAAAATGAATTATTAGATATGTTAGAGCCTATTGAAAGAGCAAAGATTAATGATTACGGAGGTATTATAATACATACATTTAATAAATTAGGGATACCTAAAGATTCCGATATAGTTTGTGATTCTGCTGTTCCTGATAATATTTTATTATTACGTGATTATGGATGGGAGTACGCTTATGGAATAGATAAACCTAAAGGTTCAGTTATGGCTGGTATATCATTACTTCATTCAACAAATGTAGTTTACACTGAAGAAAGTAATGGAATAGATTTAGAATACAAAAACTATAGCTATGCAAATGATAGATTAGGAATAGTTGACGATGAAGTTATAAAAGCTTACGACGATGTAATTGACCCAATTAGATACGGACGTAGACACGCTGAAAGAGTTTTTAACAATAAATAATTAATAACATGAAAAAAACAGCCTTTATTTATTATAACGGGGAATATATAACAGATTTTGAAATAACAAAAGTTGTTACTTTTGAAGGTTTGTTTTATTTTTATTTAAACCACAAAGTAGTTTCTCAATTTCCAATATCATATGGTTATGAAATAAAAGAAAAAGAATAATATAAAAATATTTTAATAAAAAAGTTTGCATATTAATTATTTTTGTATATTTGTAACAATTAATTAGGTTTAGTGTCGTGATGACAGAGAACAAAAAACAACATAGAAAGGAGGGAAAGCCTTGTATTATTAATTTAATGCAAGGCTAAGCCTATTTATATATATGGGATTCAATTTTAATATATCATTCGGAAACAATAAACTACCTAACTATGTTGAGCGTCTTAACGATGGTTCTTTTTGGTATGGTATAAAAGACTTTTTTAACGATAATTCAGACACTAAATTCGGTTCACATCAAAAGAAGTTAGAATCGGTGTTATGTAATCCAGCAGTTTTAAAAGTATTATCGTTTAGAGCTGATATGTATTCGCAAGTAAAGTTTAATGAATACGCAAATGATAAATTAGTAGAACAAGACTTTTTATATTCTTATAAGAAACAACCGAACCCAATGCAAAGCTGGTTAGACTTACATTGGGATATTTCTTTTAATAGAGATTTAGGAAATGCTTATTTATATGTTGAAAATGATACTTTCTATTGTTTTGGACTTCAAAATATAGAAATAAAAGAAGAACAACTAAAAGAGATTAACAAATATCGTTTTTCAGATTATAAAGTTAAACAAGCAATGAAAGGAACTTTTAAAGCTCGTTTTAATTGTGATGCTGAATGGCAAACGTTTGAACTGAAAAACCTTTATTTATTAAGTGATTTGTCGAACAATGTTAGTGGTAATTGGTTAGCTGGTAATAGTCGCTTAGATGCGTTGTATGACGTTGTACAAAACTCAAAACTATCTTTAAAAGCAAAGAAAAAGAATTTGTTTTTTACGTTCAAGCATTTTGTAAGCGGTGGTTACGATGGTAAAGTAGATGCTAGACCAATGTCAGACGAAGAACAAAAAAGTATTGCTAATAGTTTATTAGGTTCTAAAGATATATTTGCTTCTAAACATAAAATTGAGGTTAAGCAATTAGTTGACAATTTAGCTAACTTAAAATTAGATGAAAGTTATTTAAGTGATTTATCTATTATAGCTAATATGTACGGAATGACTAAAGATATTTTAGATATTTTAACAAAAGGTTCTACTTATGAGAACAAAGAAAAATCAATAGGGGCTTTTATCGATTATTCTTTAATGCCTAAAGTACAGCAACATTCTGACTTGTTAGAGATTATTTTAGATAAGCAAGATATTAGAGGAAGTTTTAAACATTTACCATTTAATGCGGTGTTTGAAGCTGAAAAGGTTACTAATAAAAAGTTAGAATTAGAAGCGTTAAAGATAGCGAGTGAATTAGGGTTTACAAATGTACAAGATGAATTAAAACGCATTTACGATGGATATTAAAGAAATACAAAAGCAACTCGATAAGAAAGATATTTCTCCAGAGTTACGCAAAGCATTAGAGCAAAGAAAAAAGATTTTAGAACACAATAAAGAGGTTAGAAAATGATACAATGCAAAGAATTAAATAAAGAATTTGCAACTAAAGAAGAAATGTTTAAAGAGTTAATAGCTAACAAAGAGCTATTAATTAAAGAAAAACTTTCTCAAACTTATAAATCTTTTGAAAAGGGTTTAGGTTTAGTTGCTAATCAAGAAAACATAGTAAAAGCACTTGAAACAGAAAAGGCTTTTAAAATGGATTCTGACTATTACTATTTTGTTGTTAATAGTGCTAATATACTTGATTCACATGGCGACGTTCACGTTAAAGGGAATTGGGATAAAACAGTAAAAGAACAACAAGGAAAAGTATATTTAGTTTTCGACCATAATTTAAAGCGTTCTGAAATTATTGCAATGAAAGAAGATATTGAAATGTTTACTTCAGACGTTCCATTTTCTTTAATTGGTAAAAATTATGAAGGCAAAAGCTATTCACTTATTTACAAAGTAGCTAAAAACAAAATTGTAAACAAAGAAGCTAAAGAATGGTTAGAGAATGGTTATAGTTTAGAAGCGTCTGTACGAATGCAATACGTTAAGATTGATTTAGCAATTGATTCTAAAGAGCAAGGAAACGAAAAGGAAAAAGAAACTTTCGATAAATATATTGACTTAATAGCTAATAAAAACGATTATGAAAGTATAGATTACTTTTGGGTTGTAAAAGAGGCTAAAAACGTATATGAAAGTTCTTTAGTAATGTTTGGTAGTAATTCAGCAACAGGAGTTGCACAAGAAAATAAAGCAGAAGCCGAAGAAATCACTTCTGAAACACAAGAGCCGACAAAAGTCACTCAACAAGAGGAGCAAGAAACTCCAAAAAGAAAAAGAAGTATAATTTAAAACTAAGAAAAATGTTCGTTTACAAAAACACACAAGAACTTGAAGCAATGACTCCAGAGCAGTTAGACGCTTACAAAACAGAAATGAGAACTCACGAAAAGACTGAGTTATCGAATGAATTAAAAGCTGAACTTTCAAAAGCACAAGAAACTTTGAAAGACTTTTTAGCAAAAGAAGTATCTAACCAATTGTTAGAGCAAACATCTAAAGGAAATGAAGAAGTGAAAACATTATCACAAGAAATCAAAGAAAACAAAGACGCACTTATTAAAGTAGCTAAAGGAGAAACAAAAGAATCAGTTGTTTTAAAAGCTGATACAAACAGAGCATCTATCGCTAATAATCAACAAGCGGTTGACTTGCCAAACATCGGTCAATTAGCTACAAGAAAATTATCATTATATGATATTTTTCCAAAAGTAAGAGTTTCAAGTTCTAACCACAACGGAACTATTCGTTATTATGATTGGGACGAAGATACAATTGCAAGAGCGGCTGCATCGGTTGCTGAGGGTGGAACGTTCCCAGAATCAACTGCTAAATTTAAAAAAGGTTCAGTTGTAATTGAAAAAATCGGGGATACTTTACCAGTAACAGAGGAGTTCTTTGAAGATGAGGCAATGTTTGCATCTGAATTAGGTTTATTCCTTGATACTAACGTTCAATTAGTAGTTGACGACCAATTATGTAACGGAACTGGAGCATCAAACACTTTAGTAGGTTTATATCAATCGGCACCAGCTTATACACCAGTCGCTTCAGGAATTGCAGACGCTAATATCTATGATTTAATTATCAAAGTATCTGAGGATATTACAACTACTGGAGGTTCTAAATATATGCCTAATGCTGTAATTGCTCGTAAAGCTGTAATTAACCAAATGAAGTTGAAAAAAGACGGGGAAAACAACTATATTTTGCCTCCATTTGTTTCTGCTGATGGTAGAAATATTGACGGAATGGTTGTTATTGAGTCTAATATTGCACCAGCTAATACTTTAGTTGTATGTGATACTCGTTTTGGTAAAATTTATGAAAAAGGTGGAGTTGAAATTTCTACTGGAATGGTAGGAAATCAATTTATTGAGGATGCAATGACTTTAAAAGCACGCAAGAGATTAGCGTTCTTAATTAGAGAAGCTGACAAAGGTGGATTTAGAAAAGTTACTAACATCACAACTGCTTTAGCAACTTTAGCATCTTAAATTTAATTAATTATGGCTACTAAAAAGAATGTCAAAGTAGAATTTATATCGGATTTTTCTAATAATAAGAAAGGCGATGTAAAAGAATTTAGCAAAGATATTTCTAACATTTTTATAAATGATTTGAAAGTAGCTAAATTATTTGAAGAAACTAAAAAAGAAGTAAAGAAAACAAAAACTAAAGAGTAATGTATTTAATAGACAAAACATATTTTATCAAAAAGATTAGCGTTGCAAATGCTAATGAACCATTAGGAGACGCAAGTGAAAACCTTGAAATGTCAATTGATAGATATGCACGTCAATTTTTACAACTTACTTTAGGAAATGTTTTATTTACTGATTTAGATAGTAATGTCACAGATGGGGTGTTAGATACACTAGCACCTCAAAAGTGGCTTAATTTAGTTAATGGTTGTACTTATACTTACAATGGTAAAGATTTTGTTTGGAAAGGTTTATTACAAGAAGATGGACTTTATAAGAGTTCAGTTTTAGCACATTTTACCTATTTAAACCAATATCAAGAAGATATTAACTCTTTATTAGGGCAAATTCAAATAGACCCTAAAAATGGCGTTAATGTAGGCAGTACAAATCATTTAGTTGAAGTTTGGAATGAGTTTGTAGATATGTATCAAGGTAGTGCTTGTAATTATCCAGAGAAATCATGGCATAGTGGAGTATTATTTGTTAATTATTACGGAACAGGTAGTGAAAGCGGTTATGTTAGTTACTTGCAATTCTTGAAAGATAATGCAACTGATTACGAAAATGCACCAGCTGGAGTATTAAAATATAAAAATTCTTTAGGTATATGATAATTGGAATAGCTTTAAAAGAAGTATTTAAAGACTTAACATTAAGTGTTAATAATACTGATATTTCTGTACAATTCCATTTTGGCGACCAAAAAGAATTTAATATGTGGGTTGCTTCAAAAATGAAGTCAAACAAACAGAAATACCCTTTAATTTGGTACGTTATAAACAATCCAGAGCCTTTTAATAATGGTAAATTAAGAGTTGAAAGTCAATTAATACTTTTTCAAGGAACTAAACAAGAGCTTTTTAATGATAGTCGTTACGATTATACTTATAAAGATATTTTAGAGCCTTTATATGAATTAGTAAACAAAACGCTATCACAACATCAATATATTACATTGTTACACAAAGGGCAACCAATTCCGTATAAAGACGAGCCAAATTTTGGGGTTGATACAAACGAACCTTTATTAACTTCAAATGATTTTGCAAAAGCAAGTTCAAAACAAACTAAATCAATTACTATTGACGTAGTAGATGCAAAGATTTTAAGATTAAAAATGGAAATTTATCCAAAATGTATAATTTAAAAACAAAAATAAAATGATATTATTTCAAGAATTAGGACAATGCGAAGGCGTTGTTTTAGGAGCAGGTAGAGGAACTTGTCCGATTGGAGATTTAGGTGACTTATTAGGTTTAGGACTAAACGCAAAAGGAACTATTTTAGCTACTACTGCTGGTGGCTATACTGAAACTGTTTTCAGAAACTTAATCACAACAGGTAAAAAGCACCAATTATTAAATATTGATAGCTTTGAGGATGCAACGCCTGAGAATGAGCGTTATACTTCGCCACAAGGTTTTATGAAGTCAGTTCGTGAAGGTAAACCAATGTACAACATTAACTTTAGAAATGGTTATTGTTTTGACAAGGCTTTACAATCAATGAAAGGGCAAGATAGATGGGATGTAGAATTATACTTCTCAACTGGTGTTTTATTCGCTACAAATTCAGCGGGTACACAATTAAAAGGTTTTAACTTAGGAATGTTTGACGCAAACGTGTTTAAATTCTTAAGTGGAACAGATACGGAGTTTTCTCGTATTTCTTTACAATTTAAAGATGCAAGCGAATTTACTGAAAAATGGGTATTTATACCTTATGAAGTTTTAGGTTACAATCCTTTAGAGATTGACGATGTTATTCAAACTAATGTAGTATTAAATTCTAATTTAGAAGATTCTGAAACAGTTGTAGATGTTACTTTAACAGATTCATGTAATAATTCAATTTCTTATGCTTCTTTATTCGACCAAGTAGGAGATTGGAGTGTATTAGTAGATGGTGAGAGCGTTACAATTTCGGCTGTATCTATTAGTATTGATAATGTTGTATCTTTAACTATACCAGCTCTTGGAACTTCACAAATTGTAAAAGTTTCTTTAAATGGCATTGTAGAAGATGCTGAAATGAAGTATTACAAATCAAACACAGTTACAACAACAGTAGTAGCATAGTTTTTTTCATGTTTGTTTAATTTTCAAGCCCTCTCACTCTTTGAGGGGGTTTGTTTTAAAAAGTAGTTTATGAAAGTATTAAATGTAGATTTTAACGAGAGTATAATTTGGAGTTACGAAACAGCTTTGTCAATATTACAAAAAGCGAATCCAAATAAAACAGAAAAAGAACTAAAGGCACTATTAAAAGCGTCAAAAATTGTAAAAAATGAATTACGAAAAAATACTACAGAAAGCACAGAAGGAAAAGGCATTGATTCCGCAAGTATTGGGGACTCTAATAATCTTTAATAGTGAGCAAATTGTAGATGGCATTCGTAGACGTTGGGCGTTTGGTAAAGATGTAAATGGCGGTATAATAGGAAAGTATCGTAATAGAGATTATGAAGCATTTAAAGTTAGTTTTAATTCACGTGCTGGCGGTAAC
>Ga0196905_1000055_pt1 | contig 39452 bp, 49 predicted proteins | sample CB_VirMetaG_3_FD_169098 | JGI IMG/M metagenome (GOLD analysis project Ga0196905, IMG submission 169098) | Freshwater to marine saline gradient viral communities from Chesapeake Bay - CB_1508_1S Viral MetaG (v3) (version 3) | ecosystem: Environmental > Aquatic > Marine > Coastal | place: USA... | reverse complement strand
CTTCTAGGTCTTGTGTAGGTTCTTCCAGTATCATCTCTACACAAATTACTAGGTAATTCTGCATCAGGAATACCTATACCTAAAAGTAACATACCTTTTAGATCATCACGCCCGGTTAATTCTTTAAAATAATCTGCTTGTTTGTACTCATCAAAACAAGCACAGAAACCAGTAGCATAACCTAGTGCAGATGCAACAGTGGCAACTGACCCACAAGCAATACCAATATTTAAATTTGCAGAAACTTCATAGTTTCTTTCTGATTTTTCATTTTCACTCATTCTATCTTGTGTAGAATCTTTGTTAATACAAAATGCCAAAACCAAAGGTGCTAGTACCTGAGTATTGTAGTTTACAACACCTTGATCTGCATAACCTTGTTGACTATCAGCAATTCTAAACAAGTTTTTTTTATGCTCAGCATCAGTTACAGCAACCACTTTAAAAAAATTAACATTCTGCTTTGATGGGGCATAGTTTGCAACTTTTAATAGTAAATCAATATGCTCTTGAGGGACTGCATCATCTTTCCAGTTTCTCTGGCATCTATTTAACGATGGTAGCATATCTAAAAATGTTTGTTCTAAAGACATTGAAATCTCCTTTTATATTTTATATGCATATATTTATATTAGTATTTTTTAAGGAAAAAGTCAATAAAGAAGTGCTAAAATGCATAAACCCCGGTCTTAGGATGCATCAGCATCTGCCGGGGAAAAATCAAAAACATTTTTTGTACAAATTATAGGTATTATTGTTTAATAAAAGTAGCATTACTTTAAAAGCCTTTTTAAACCCAACTGCCTAGCAGTTACTGAGGTCGCTTACTACGTAAACATAACCTATATAAAACAAACAGTTCGTCAACGGCGTCCGGATTAGCATCTTGCTATGTGCCTCGTCTGTTTGTTGCCCTAGGTAATAATAGTTATCACCTCTAGAGGTTGGTAAAAACTATACAGAACTCTATATCTACAGTGTTAATTCAAAAAAAATTATGTACTCAGTACAAAATCATTAACTGTAGTGTAATGGTTAAAGTGGTATGTTTGATAACCATAATAATGCATTAAATATATGTGTAGGGAGAGACATTGTGGATAAAATTATTTTAACAGACATTGACGGAGTTGTATTTGACTGGCACACTGCTTTTGTAAGGTGGATGGAATTGCAAGGTTATTCGTCTACAGGAGTTATTCATCATGATGCAGAAATTCACAATGAGTTTGGCATATCATTACAAGAAGCAACTGTAAAGAGAGAAGAGTTTAATGCTTCAATGGCCTGTTCGGTGCTAGAACCAATGAGAGAATCTCATACATGGATTAAAAAACTTCATAAAGAAGGATTTCATTTTATTGCTATTACTTCATTAAGTGACCGACCTATTGCACAGTACTATCGTTATCTTAATCTTGAAGATTATTTTGATACAGATGTTTTTGTTGATGTAAGATGTTTACCAGCCGGTGCACCAAAACTAGAAGCACTAATGGACTTTGAAGAGTCTGGTTTAATTTATGTTGATGATAGAATTTCCAATCTAGAAGATGCTCTTAAAATTGGTCTTAAGCCTGTGATGATGAAACATGCCTACAATATTCATTATAATAATAAAAAAGTACACCAAGTAGCCAATTGGGCAGACATCTATAAATATGTACAAGATGTCTATAAAATTCAATAAAAAATTAGGAAAAACTTTAGGTATATACGGTGACAGTTTTGCTGTACATCCGTATAAAGGCAAAAATGATATACTTTTACGGCCGGATTGGACTGACAATAAGTCTCTTTTAAAAAATAAAACATTAATAGAAATATTAAGATATAACTATTTAAGTAAAGAAAAACTTGCCAACCCAAAAGACAATCTTTATTCAAATGTATCTTGGTGGACATACCAAATTACTCAAATGTTTGAGCAAACAATTCATTACGGTTACTCTGGCTCATCTATTGAACACATGTTATTTTCTCAAATAGATGTAAACGACACTTTTATAAAAAAATACCCCAACGATCCATTTGCTAAAAACATTGTACCAGATGTTATGATATGTTTATGGACAGATCCATGGAGATATTATTTTGATAAAAGTACAGTTGAATTTAACGAAAAAGAACTAATAGAACTTAATTCGCTTGGATCAATTGTGAATATGCATTTTGATAGTCGTTTAAAAGAATACAGATTTAAAAATATTCAAAAAAGAATAAAAAGTTTAATAGAAATAACATCTAATGATACCATAATACAAAAGAAAAATTCTTATAAAGTAATGTTTGATTATCACTGGAGTGAACAACTCAAAAGAAAAAATCCCAAAGTTAAAATCATTCATATAGAATGTTTTGCCCCACATGCCCCAATTTATAAAGAATATCAAAAAAATCTGCCTTTAAAAAATAATCTTTGGATAGAAAATTTTACATTAGATATGTTACATAATAAAGAAGAAACAGAAACAAAAGTGAAAGATTCAAATGCTAATGACTATCTTTGGAAAAAGTATATAGGTCATCTAGGCAATCAAAAAAGTCATAATTTTATCACAAAAAGTTTAGTAAAATGGATAGAAAAATATGATGATATAGAAAATAAAAAATTTGATTTTTCTGATTGGCAATCTTCATATAATCTGTTATAATAAATAAAATTAACAAGGAAAAAAATGAACAATCAAATAGTGGCCATAGATAATGATTTAGAAAACCTCAAAGAACATGGATTTACTTTTGAAGTAACATGGGATATGGGAAGACGATGCAACTTTGATTGTACATATTGTCCTGATCATAGACACAACAACACATCGCCTCATTCTAATTTAGAAACACTAATCAAAACTAGTGACTTTGTATTCAAGTACAGAAAATTATTAGAAAAATATATGAAACAGAAAATGATTTGGAGTATTGGTTTTACTGGTGGAGAACCAACTAACAATCCAAACTTTTTACCAATGTGTGAATACATACATTCATTAAATGTTCCAAAAACAATTGTAAATGTTACAACCAATGGAGCATTTAGTGAAAATTATTGTAGTAAATTAATGAAGTGTGTTGATACTCTAACACTAAGTTATCACTGTGAAGCAGATCCAAAAATAAAACAAAAAGTTATTGATCGTATATATCAAATGCAAAATAATCTTAACAAAGATAAACTTAGACATTTAAAAATTAATTTAATGTTTCATGCCAAAGAAGAATGGTTTAACGAATGCATAGAACTTGCTGATAGATTTACCAAAGACGGTATTAAATTTGTTCCAAGAATTATAGGAGAAAGTTATGAAAATGATAGATACAATCACAGATATACTCAAGAACAACATGATTGGTTTAGAAAATATTGGGCAAATAAAAATAAAAAAATAGATAAGCCTGATGAAAACAAAGATGCAGAATATGAGTACAAAGATGATCAAAACAAAGTCAAAGATCAAAATAGACTAGCACAATTACCTAGAGATCCTGCACGTGGAGAAAGAATCAAAGCAGAGAACTTGTCAGATACTGTAAAACAAATATTACCTAAAAAAGAAGAAAATCAAGATTTAAAAGAAATGACTAGAAAAAGTTTAGGCAGACCTTGTTGTGGTGCAAGAACTTTCTTTACATTAAATGAAGATAATGCACAAGAAATGCTAGATAATAAAATTGAATTTAACAATGACAAATGGCAAAAAAGTGTGTTTGCTTGTTCAACTGAATACAAAGATTGGTCATGCATGATCAATTGGAATTGGTTACACATTGAACAAGAATACGACAATATTTTACATCATCAAACTTGTCGTGCAAACTTTGGTGGAACCAAAGGACCAATTGGTAAAATATCAGAATGTGATAAAATATTAGATAGATTAGAAAGACAACTTTCAACTGGCACTATGCCTGTAATAGTATGTCCTAACAAACTTTGTGGTTGTGGATTATGTGTACCTAAATCAAAACATCATTCAATCACTGAAAAAATGTTTGAAAAAGCAACTGTAGGGTTGACTCCAATTATTGGAGGCACTTTAAATGAGTAAAGATTATAAAAAATTTATTGAAGATCACGGAAAATACTTTTGTGTTTTGCCATTTACAGAAATATGTAACACAGCACAAGGACAAGGAAAATTATGCTGTTACTCAGACAACGTTGACAATGTAAACTTTAATTATGTTAGTGATTTTGTTGATACTTGGAAAAACAACAAACAGATAAACGAAATTAGACAAAGAATGATTGACGGTAAACCGGTTAAACAATGCCGTAGGTGTTATCAATATGAAAATGCTGGTGCATATTCTATGAGTAAACGTATTAATAATTCTATTAACATTGAAAAACAATTTCCTGGTTCAATACAACAAATGAAAGACAGTAAAAAACTAACACTAAGAAGCCTTGACATTAAGTTTGGAAACAAATGTAATCTTGCCTGTGTTATGTGTGACGGTGGCAGTTCATCACTGCACGTTAAAGAAAAGAAAAATAATCCTGTACCAAAAGAACTACACAATTGGATTGCTCCAGATGGAAAAGACAATACTTTTGACAAAGAAAACCTAGAAGAACTACTAAAACAAGCACCAAATCTTGTTAAACTTAAATTTACAGGTGGTGAACCAACACTGCTAGATGGGTTTAAAGAATTTATTGAACGACTTTCTGAAACAGAATATGCTAAAAATATTGAAGTAATGATTGTTACTAATGGAACAACTGATGTAACTAAATGGATAGATACATTTAGCAAGTTTAGATTGTTTGAAGTAAATTGGTCCACTGATGGATTAGATAGTACATTTGAGTATATTAGATGGCCTGGTAAATGGGATAAAACAACAAAGATACAAAGAAAGTTCAACCAAACAATAAAAGAAAAAGGTTACACAAACATAGTATCAATACTTACATCAGCAATACAGTTATTAAATTTAGATCAATTTCCTAAGTTATTAGAGTATTGTGAAGATGCAAACTTTGATTGGTTTGCTCCGGTATTAGTTATGTGGCCTGAGCCATTGCAATTAAGCATTGCACCAAAACATATAAAAGAACAAGTAATAAAAGAATGCTTACCTTACACACAAAAAGGAAAAAGATTTAGCGAAGTAGAAAGTTTTATAAAAATAATTGAAACATCAAAAGACAGTCATTTAACTTGGCAAGACACTAAAAAGTTTTTAAATTATTACGACAGTGTTAGAAACTTATATGCTAAAGACACTTGTCCAATATATAACGAAATAGAAAATACTATACAAGGGGTTTCCCCCTTGTACGTGTAGTGTTTAATTCTTTAAAGTCTCTAATGGGATAAAACTAAACCAATTGACGCGAGTTTCCTGGTTTGTTTGTAATCATATTTAGTTTGCTTACCTATAATATAAACAATCTACAAAATATAGTTTGGTAGCAGTGAGGAGAATCGAACTCCTAATTTCGGCTACTGAGACCAATGTTTTGCTATTAAACTACACTGCGTAATTATATTTATAGGTTTCTATAATTAATTTCTATAAGCAGTTAACGTGTGGTTAACTCATAAAAAAAGCGGGGACTGTTTCCAATCCCCGCCCAAAGTATTCTTAATAGTGTTTGTCTAACCAAATAGGCTAGTCTAAACTAACCTATTATGATAATGCTTTGTACTCAACAGTAACAACTGCCGCACCGCCTGATGGTGTAGCCGCTGAAGCGCCACTGTCTAAGAAGTTCAATGTTAGTGTTGAACCACCTGCTGTAGCAGTTGAGAATGGTAAGTCAACTACATAAGTACCTGCTGTTGTTACATCTGAATCAGCGTTAGCAACAAATGTGTATGAGCCGTCACCAATTGTGATGTGATCTACAGAACCGCCTGAGAAGCCTGTTGATACATAAACAGTTACTTTTGAAATGTAGTATGTGATACCAGCCGTATTTGGCATTGTACCAATAACTGCTGATGAAGAACCAGAAGAAACAGAAGTTCTAATAGTTAAGTCATCAGTTGATGTAACAACGTTGTCTTCAACCCATTTTTTAGTTACAAGATCGTTGTCACCTGATACGTTTGCATCATAACCTGAAGGAACAGTAATTACACCTGTGCCTTTTGGAGATAATACTAAATCAATGTTAGTGTCATCACCAGTAGCCGCGATTGATGGGCCTGAGCCTGTAGCCGCGTTAGTGATTGATACTTCGTTAACAGCACTTGCTGTTCTTTCGAAGATTGCGATTTCGTTGTTAGTAGAGTCAAGAACTTTAACTTTACCTTCAGCCGCACCGCCTGTACCACCTTTGATTAGTACGTCGCCTGAGTTATATGCACCGTCACCGTTACCACCTTTTAGTACTAGGTCACCAGCATCTGCACCGTTAGCCACACCACCTGAAGCAGTTAAGTCTAATGTGTCGTCAGCTTGGATAAGTGAGTTACCACCTGAAGATTCATTAATGATAACAGCACCTGAACCTTGACCTTTAAGTACTAGGTCGATGTTTGCAGTACCATCGTCTGGATCGATTGCTTGAAGAGTTACTTCACCAGAAGTGTTTGTAACCATGATCTTTGTATTGTCAGCCACGTTTGCTGAATCAATTTCAAAGATTGAGTTACCTGATGAGTCTCTTAATGCAGTCACATAATCATACTGATTAACTGAACCAGTTGATCTTAAGTATTTGTTTACAGTACCAACCGCAGTTAAACCTGTACCACCATTTGCTACTGGTAAAGTACCTGTAACATCTGCTGTTAGATCTACTTGTGCGTATGCTAATGTGCCTGAGCCATTAACTTTAAGTACTGTGTTGTTTGAACCTTTTGCTAATTCAGTTACACCACCTGAACCATTGTAAGTGTGTAATGAACTTGCCGCAAAAGATGAAGTGTCAGTGCCTGTACCACCGTTTGCTAATGCAACTGTACCTGTGATATCAGCCGCCGCTAAATTTGAAGCGGCAAAGTTTGTACCGTCTGATCTTAAGTATTGACCTGCTGTACCTACAGTGATTTCACCACCGTCTGCTTCAACAAGTGAGTTGTTACCGTGACCAGAGATAGATGTGCCGAAGCCACCGTATGCTCTACCAATCACAGTACCGTTCCAAGTACCAGCTGTTACTGTACCAAAACGCATAGTTGCGTTTGTAGTAGAAGCCTGGTTTGCTGAGCCTGTTGTAAATTCCCAAGCATCAGTTGAGTCATCAAATGAAATGTAAGCAAATTGATCAGTGTCAGCAACATTTGATCTTTTTACTTCAATACCACCTGCGTCACCAGTTTCTTGTGTAGTAGCACCTGAGTTAACTTGCATGTATTTGTCTTCTGATGTAACTGTACCAACATCTAAAGTGATAGATGAACCAGATACTGTTAAGTTACCATCAACTGTTAAGTTACCAGTGATTTGTGCATCACCGTCAATAGTTGCTGTTGAACCCAATGTACCTGTTGAGAATGTAGTTACACCTGAGATTGAACCACCAGAAATAGATACGTTGTTTGCGTCTTGAGTTGCAATTGAACCTAATCCTAATGAAGTTCTTGCTGTAGCACCTGATTCTAACACAAAGTTAGTACCGTCACCAACGATGATGTTGCCATCTGTTGGAGTCATGCCAGCAATGTCAGCCAATTGAGCGTCATAAGCCTGAACGTCAACGCCAATTTCAAGACCTAAGTTTTGTCTTGTTGAAGCGCCATCAGTTAAAGTAATAACACCTGTGTCAGTGATTGTTGCATCACCTGACATAGCCGCATCTCTCCAAGTTGATGTACCTGTATCATATAATAATAAAGATGCATCTGCTGGAGATGTAATGTTAACGTCTGACAATTCTGCCAGTTCGTTTGCTGTAGATACCGCAGTATCAACATAAGCCTTAGTAGCGGCATCCTGAGCGTTTGATGGATCTGCAACGTTAGTAATCGCCGCTGAACCCATGTCTGCACCTAAGAAAGTTGGAGTATCGCCTGTACCTAAGCCTAAAGATGTTCTTGCTGTAGCACCTGACTCTAACACGAAGTTTGAACCATCACCAACAATAATGTTACCATCAGTTGGAGTTAAACCTGCAATGTCAGCCAATTGTGCATCATATGCCTGAACGTCTGTGCCAATTGTTAAGCCTAAAGAAGCTCTTGCAGTTGCGCCTGACTCTGCTACGAAGTTTGAACCATCACCAACAATGATGTTGCCATCTGTTGGAGTTAAGCCTGCGATGTCTGCCAATTGTGCGTCATACGCCTGTACATCAGAACCGATTGCTAAACCTAAGTTAGTTCTAGCATCAGCGGCTGATGTTGCACCTGTACCACCATTAGCAATAGCAATAGTTGAACCATTCCATGTACCAGTTGTGATTGTACCAAGTGTTGTGATCGATGTTTGACCAGTGTATGTTGATTTAATTTGTAGAGTATCTGCTGAGATCTCTAAAGTTGAGTCATCAACGTTTACGCTCAAAATTGAACCAGATTTTGCAAGACCATCGCCTGCTGTAATCTGACCTGTACCTGAGAATTGAGTAAATGTTAATGCTGTTGAACCAACAGTGATATCATCGTTTGTAGTTAATACAAAACCTGAATCAGCGTTAGTTGTACCTTCTTCAACAAAGAAGAAAGCGCCTGCTGTTACTTCTGCATCTGCATCGAAATCAGTTGCTCTTGTTGGAGCACCTGAGGCGTTAATTGTGTAAACACCGTTTTCTGAGCCATCTGCTTGATCTTTGATCAAGATTCTGTCACCAGTTGCAAGTGTAACACCGTCAATTGTGTCACCGTTTTCGAAGTCTGAAGCAAGTGTACCAGCCGCAGTAGTTGCCGCTCTAACTGATTGTTTAACGTCAAGACCGTTAACTGCACCATCAACATAAGATTTTGATGCAACGTCATTAGCGTCTGATGGAGTTGTAGCAACTCTAATCTGTGCTAATGTTGAACCGTCTGTTGTAAATTTGAAGAAAGATGAAGACGAATCATAGATAAGTCTACCACCGCCCTTACCAAATTGGACGTCAGAACCTATACCAGCTAAACCGAAGTTTTTAATGTTAGCCATATTAATATCTCCCTATATATGCTATATTATATTTGTATTCAAAGTATATTTGGGAGGGTCTGCCTCGTTGTTATATAAACCCACCTTCGTTCGGAGTGGTTATTGATATTTATATAATAAGTGTGTGATTTAAGTATGTATATAAAGTGCTGTTATAACTACAGAAAATTTTTACCCCATATACAAGTTTTTGCACAGGTGTTTATTCTAGGAGTGTTAGCGTCACTTCTAGTACTATTAAATGTCTTGTCTAAATAACTAACAAAAAATTCATGGTTTAATATATCATCAAATGAATAATAATTTAAATTATTAAAATATTTGCCAAATTTTAATTCTATGTGTTTCCATTCTTTGGTAATATTTTTATTAAGTGTTCGATGCATATCACCAGTCCAACAGCACATCCACACAGTGCCGTCATACTCAACATACATGCCTTTGGTATCATACCATTGACAAGATATTTTTTCAGTATCTAATAATTCATCTAAAGATTTAGATTTTGATTTTATAGAATTAACTATATCATTCTTTGCATCTTTGAATGCTTCTCTATTGGAGACTGAAACTGCAACTGCATCATTTTTCTTTGTTTCTGTACCTACATCTACAGTATCGTTGTTAACTGCTTTTGTGTAATTTCTCGCCCCACCTTCATTACCAAAACCTCCTTTAAAATCTATTTTTGCAAATCCTAGTTTTTTTGCTCTATACTTTGCTTCTTCTACTTGATGTTTGTTATGATTAAAAACAATAAATTGCCATATGGCATTGCCACCATTGTTGATAAAAGTTTTTGCATGATCTATTACATCTTGATATGTTGTGTTTCTTCTATAGATATGATGGGTATCTTCTAATCCATCAATTGCAAACACCACTTGATGGTTTTTTAACGGTTTTAAAACTTCTGCAACTTGTTTCCAATATTTAGAATCAAACATAGCACCATTGGTTGATATTCTATACCAAAAGTCTTCGTGAGCATTATCAACAACATATTTTGATATTTCTAAAAATTGAGGATGTATACAAGGATCACCAAAGTTGCCATTAAGAGCGATTTTTTTTAATTTTTTAGGATCATTTAACATATCTTTAGTCACTGCTTTTTGAAATATTTCTATTGGCATATCCCAAGTGTTAGCAGATTCTATTTTAGGATTTAGATCTTTGCCATTGATGTTACGAGAACATTCAAGACACATGGCTTGACACCTTGCTGTAATATCTATTTGAATCCAGTCTAAATTGTTCTTGTTAATTTGCATTTGTAGTATTTATAGGTCATAAAAAAGGGTCATGTATTTCTACATGACCCTTTTGGTATTTTATTTAACTCTTAAGCGATTGTGCCAAAGTCAAAAGCGCCGTCTGTACCTGATACAACATTTGTATCTGTGATACCGCCCAAGTCCACTTTGTCTTCTAAAAATGAACCGCCGTTACCAGCACCGTATGTGTCTAAAGGAAAGTCTGAATTTGCTTCCGTTACTGATCCCCAGTTAGTTAAAGTCTGAAGATCAAACACACGTTTAATGTTTGACGATGTTTTAATCTGTGTAAGTCTAACGTTATTTAATGATTTAAGGTTAAAAACTCTCATGTTTGCCATAATGTGTTTCTCCCTTCAATTACATTAAGTTCACTAGTACTTCAATTACACCTGATTCGCCGTCAAAGTTTTCTAACGCTTTACCAATCATGTGACCTGCTTTTGCTTCACCTGCCATAGCATGACCTGCCATTGCTGATGTAGTTAAGATGTCACCTTTGTTGATTGTGCCTGTTACTTTACATGGTACACGACCTGTAAGTGCTACGTATGGGTGTGTTGTGTCATCACCTGCTTCTGAGTTCATCATGTAAGCTGGTGCTGAAGAAATAACACCTGCTACTCTGTGATCATACTCACCGTTAGCCATTGTGATTTCTTTGTCGCCACCGAATACTACCACTGTACCTGCGTCATACTGTGCATCTGCTTCGTATCTCTCAGCCAAGTCCGCATATTGCGCCTGTGTTGCTGTTGCAGTAATTGTGCCTGCTGAGAAGTTACCTGAACCATCTCTAAACACAATAGTTGATGCAGTGTTGGCACTTGTTGCGTTTGATGTAACAGTAAATGTACCACCTTCTGAGTTAACAGAACCTGAGATACCATTACCTGATGTTGCACCTTGCTGTACATAGTTACCAGTTGTGTCTGTACCTAATGCTACTGAGTTAGCCGCCACTGTGGTTGTTATAGTCACACTGCCTAAGTTTGTCATTGTAGCTGAACCAGTGACATCACCTGTTAGTGTGATAGTTGGGTCATTAACATCAAAGTCAAGTGTACCGTCAGCATCTTGGTATGTAACTGTAATACCTGATTCTGAGTTGCCAGTGACCATTGCACCTACAATGTCTTGGATTCTTTCTGCATTGATGTCTAGTGTCACAGCCGCTGATTCAGATCCACTGTTTGTAACTGTGATAGCTGAATTACCTGCGTCAGCAATAGTTGCCACATAGTTACCAGTTGTGTCTGTACCTAATGCTACTGAGTTAGCCGCAATAGTAGTTGCGAAACTCAAGTTACCTGAACCATCAAATGATCCTGATACACCAGTAACATCACCAGTAAGTGTAATAGTTCTTCCTGTAGCCCATTTTGTGGCTGTTGAAGCATTACCTGTTACAGCACCAGTTAAGTTACCTTCAAAAGTACCTGCAACCATAGTTTCTGCACCAACTGTCCATTTGTCTGCTGTTTCATCCCAAACAAATGTTTTGTTTGCAGATAAACCTCTTTCGATTTCGATACCACCGTTTTGTGATGGAGTACCTGCTTCGTTTGAGTTTAACAAGATAATGTTGTCTGCTAGGTTGATTGTTTCAGTGTTAACAGTTGTAGTTGTACCTGACACTGTTAAGTCACCGTTAATTGTTAAGTTATTAAATGTAACATTGTCACCAGTACCAACTGCCTGACCAATTGCGATTGAACCAGATGTGATTGTTACACCTGTGCCACCTGTAAAGTGTGCTCTTACTTCTGCCGCACTTGGACCTGTGTATGTAAATACACCTGTTGATGAGTTGTATGCTAATGAACCGTCACCGCCAGCATCAGTTACTGATACTAGACCTCTTACTTCTGCATCTGTTCTTTCAGTAAATGAAAAAACACCAGTTGTTGAGTTGTATGATAAATCACCACCTGCTGATACTAGACCTCTTACTTCTGCATCTGTTCTTTCAGTAAATGAAAAAACACCAGTACCTGAGTTGTATGATAAATCACCACCTGCAGATACTGCCCCACGTGCTCTTGCATCTGTGTAGTATTGGTTTGTTGAACCTTCTGCTACATCATCAGTGTCAATTGTAACTGCACCTGTTAGTGAGTTAACACTTGTTACACCACCTGTTACCGTGATAACACCTGTTGCTGAGTTGTAAGAACCAGAACCTGTAACGCTGATTGCACTACGAGATCTTGCATCTGTGTAGTATTGGTTTGTTGAACCTTCTGCTACATCATCAGTGTCAATTGTAACTGCACCTGTTAATGAGTTAACACTTGTTACACCACCTGTTACAGTAATAACACCTGTTGATGAGTTGTAAGAACCAGAACCTGTAACACTGATTGCCCCACGTGCTCTTGCATCTGTGTAGTATTGGTTTGTTGAACCTTCTGCTAGGTCATCTGTGTCGTTGTTTGATAAATTGTCTTCGTCTGTAGCGTTTACCCATGCTGAGCCATTGTATTGTAATACTTGACCCGATGATGGAGTTGTAATCGTTACGTCTGAAATTGAGTTAACTGTTAAACCGTCTACTGACGCTTTAGTTGCCAACTCAGTACCGCCTGCTGTTGAGCCATCATGGACGTGGATTGAGTTTCTAGTTGTGTTAACTGTAATCTCACCCGCTAAACCAGTAAATGACCCGTGTTCAACTGCTGTACCTCTTCTTAGTTGAATTGCATAACTTGCCATAGTTAAATTGCTCCTATATCGATATATTAACAATCATATTTGATTGTTTCGTCGTTATTGTTTTAAGCGAGGTCGCGTCTCCTCACTCATGATTATTTACTTGCAATTGACAGTATATAAAGTTATAATATAACTGTAGTTAACTACATAAATAACTTAAAAAATATATAAAAATGCAGATTTTAGAAAACATTAACATACGTCTTGTTTGGGATAACTGGAGCAATAATGCTACTCCAATGCCCAATGGACTGCACCCAAAATACATACCAGAGTGGGAGTCAAAATGGAAACATCGCTATGACATCAATGTGCTTACTCGTTTTATACCACTAGAAAGATACAACATGGGTTTTTTTCCATTATTGTCAGCTCAAGCAGGCATTCAAATACAAAACCTTACACCACAACAAGCACTAGACAGTTCACAAGAAGTCAATTGGTATGTTATGGAACCAAATCACATGGACATATCATTGCTCACAGAAAACATGTTTGGCAACATCAGTGATGCTTCACTAAACCTGTTGCGACAAGGCAAAATGAAATTGGTATTGTACTATGCTTATGAAGCCTTTCCTGTTAATCAAGTAAATTGGATCAATGTTATTGAAAGAAGTCTAGGATGGTTACAGATTCCCAAAGAACACTTTATTCTTATATTTGGTGATCAAAAATTTGATCAAAACTATCAAAAGTACATGAGCTCAGGTCAAGGACCATACTATGGTTATTATCTGCAAAATGTTTTTACATTTGATCACTTTGCTTGGGAGTTTTCAGACTATCTTAAAAATCAAGTAATAGGCTCTGACAGAGAAGCAAAAGAACTAGTACCAGCAACAGAACAAACTAGAAATCTACAAAGACCTAAAAAATTTCTATCACTCAACGGTGGTGGCAGACCTCATCGTAAATTTCTAATGGCAGAGTTTGCTCGCAATAATCTATTTGAACATGGTATAGTGAGCTATCTCAACAAATTTGATATTCCTTACAATCCAGCAGACTTTTGCTACCAACCTATACAAAAATACAAAGGCGATACTAGACATCTTGATCAAGTGGAATTTCATACAAAATATCAAACACCAGAAATGCAACTAGATGTAGATGCCAGCAACGATGCATGGCACAACAGAGGAATGACTGCTCAACACTATGCTGACACTTATTTTAATGTTACCACAGAAACATGGCCAGCAGAACCAAGTTTTTTTGTTACAGAAAAAATCTATAAACCAATTGTAAATCTACAGCCATTTATATTTGTAGGTCACCCTGGCTTACTTGCATATCTACGAGAACACGGATATGAAACCTTTCCAGAGTTTTTTGATGAACACTATGATGAAATTGAAAAACACCCTCAACGTTTTTATAATGTAATGCAAAATCTAATTAGAGTATGTAGTATGCCACAACAAGAACTACACGGACTATACAAACGTGTATGGGAAAAACTTCTACATAATAGACAAAAACTACTAAATCATACTCACGTAGAATACTGGCGTGAACTTATCAAAACCATGAAGGAGATAAAATGAAACACATTGGTGCAGTACTAGGATCCCCAAAAAATTATTATACTGAAAAATTTGCTTGGTTACCAAAGCGTTTGAAAGGTGGATCATTTGTTTGGTTAACCAAATACATTGAACGAGAAACATCATGGCGTTGGTACAAAGGTGCACCTATAGTATCAAAATTTAACATAAGCACTCAAGATGCTATTATAGAAAAACTTAAAGAAACAAAATGAAAATATTAATGACCGGTAATCCTACTTATGGCCTTGCAGAAAAGTTTGCTGTGGTACAACCACAAACTGATTTTGCAAGTAGATCAAATGACTATGACCTATGTACCAAACAAGGCCGTGTTAAACTAGCACAGGCTAGTTTAATGTATGATGTGTTTGTAAATTCATCTGCACTACATCAATTTAATCAAACACTGGTATTAGAAACTGTTTGGAAAACATGGAAAGAATATAGAAAGCAAGGACACATCATTAACATAGGTTCAACAGTTGACCGTTCTAGCAAAGGTGCTGAATGGATTTACCCTCAAGAAAAGAAAGCACTCAAAAGTCTAAGTCATCAATTGGCTATGCTGGGCATATGGGGTAGCAGTGGTATTAGAGTAAGTTATATATCTTATGGTTCTCTAGAGACTAAAAAAGTAATTGAAAAACATCCTGACAGAAAACTAATGAATGTTACACAAGCCGCAGAATATATCAAATGGATAATAGACGCTCCTATAAACATCAACATCAACGAACTACACATGGATCCAATACAATGACATATAAAATTTTGCAATGGAACTGTTCAGGAAATAAAGAATACAATAAAGATTATCTACTACAAAGATTAAAAGATGTTGATATTGTTTTGTTTCAAAGATGTCCGAATAGTTTTTTAGAAATTTTAAAAGATAAATTTCAAAATGTTTTCCATAAAAATCACAGCAAAGAAACCAGTTTAGTTTTTGCAAATAATTTTGATTTTAAAAAACACTATTCCATAGAACAAAATTTTTATGAACTACCAACTGTTGATCTAGCAAAAAAATCAAATGACTCAGCACAAGGAAGTCATGCTTTGTCAATTACATTTGATAACTTACAAATAATTGTTTTTCTTTCAGCATACAGCAACAAATATGATAATGTTGATATTACCAATCAAGATACCTACAACGATATTAATTATATTTTTAAAAATATTATTACTAATCAAAATTGTATTGTTGCCGGCGATGTACACTGCCCACCTAATCAAAACAACGAAATTGAAACACTAATATCAAATTATAATTTTAAAAACAATGCCAATAACCTTATAACTTTTGCATTAAAAAAACACAATGACCTTTATGCCTTTAACTTAGATAGAGTACTAACTCGAGGAAATGTTAATGTATCTAATCTAGAAAGTTATGCAAGACCACAAGACGGTGGAGGGCATTGGGCATTTACATACACCATGGAGATAAACCAATGACTTTGTTTAAAGCCATAGCAATTATCTGTGTAATTGCAGGAATATACACACTGTACTGGCAAAACTTTGATAGTGTGTTGCTGTTTCTTAATAGCATGGTTTAATTCTGTATTCACTTGGCATTAAATAATAGTGTTATGACAGCACTTACTAGAAAAGAATGGCAAAGTTTAAAACGCACTGCACCACGTGTGCCTGGCAACACTTGCCCACAAATAGATGCTGTGCTTACAAAACTTGAAACCATAGTTAATCGAGAAAAACCCATATCAGAGTTCCAACACAAACAATTGATCAAACGCATGGAACAACTGCGTCGAGCCAATGAAACACTGCGTGAAAGTGGACACTATTGGTATGATGTAGCCAAAGACAATCTTAGACCGTAATAAAACAGCAGTTATTATCATTTACATATACGATTAAATAATAGTGTAGGTCAACTATGGCACGAAAAAACAAACGCACTAAAAAATACCATGACAGCGTAGACTTCTATGACGAAGTTTATACTCCAACTTATAAACAAATTCAACCTAGAAACGACCAGCAACGCATATATCACAGATACTTGACTGACTGGAGCAAGGTCATACTCATCGCCCTTGGCCCTGCAGGAACCGGTAAGACATATCTGGCTGTGCAAGAAGCAGTGAGTTCGTTCAAAGCCAAAGAAATTGAACGAATAGTGATAACAAGGCCTGCTGTTAGTGTAGACGAAAAGCATGGTTTTTTACCTGGTAGTTTGGTAGATAAAATGGCGCCATGGATAAGACCTATAGTAGACATATTAAGAGAACACTGGTCACCGCGACAAACAGAATACTTCATGAAGCAGGAAAAAATAGAAATAGCACCATTGGCATACATGCGAGGCAGAACATTTAAAAATTCTTGGATTATCGCAGATGAAATGCAAAATGCTACTCCTGAACAAATGAAGATGTTACTCACTCGTATAGGTGATGGCTCACGCCTAGTGGTGACTGGTGATTTACAACAGCATGACCGCGGTTATGAAAAGAATGGTCTACAGGAATTCATAGAGCGTTACAATCAAAACCCGCAACGCTACAACCTCATCAACACCATAGAGTTTGGCCAAGAACACATAGAACGTCACCCTGTGGTTTCACAAGTACTAGACATCTACAAATAAGGCGCTAGCCTTTACCTGCGGATTTATCCGCATTTAGGCCCCTCGGCGGCTGTAGGAGAGCAGTGGCAGTATCGTCAATCAATATCTATCTGTATAGATTCACTCTAGCACACATGTTCAACACTACAAGGGGCCTGCTCAATTCAACTCTAGGACTCAATGCAAACTACCGTCAGAACCGCTCAATTCAGATTAGTTTTGCACATCCATCGAGTCAGAATATTCAAGAGTATGTTTCCACTCTGTTCTATGTTAGCAACAAGGCACCCATGCACTCTCTACTCGCCATTCACAATGTCCTCCACGTGGTTCAGCAGTGGACAGCAGTGAGGATCTGTGATTCGCCTTGGTGTTTATCTAGAACCGCGTTGGGAACGGTGGCTCTAATGTCGTGGGAAAACGAATATGAAAATCACGAAGTGATTTGATAGTGAGTTTTACATTAAAATAGGACTTCCTAAAAATTTAACCGCACATACAATTATAATGCAATATTCGCCGGTCTGATCTCTGGCCTAATCGTTGAAGTCGTTATACAATGTATATTTTGCTGTGAGTTCTTCGCCTGCTGTGATTGGTTGAATTGTTACCAAATAGCACACAGGTAATTGATGCCAAAAACCTTTTACGTTTTTACAGTTAGGTGTATCTGAATGATTATAAAAAGCACCCAAGGCTGTTCTAATATAACCATGTGGAAAGTTTTTGTTTTGAATATGTACAATACCTAGAACAACATCAGCATCAAAGTCCTGTGTAGCAAACAAGCCTAGGCCCTGCACATTTGACTCTTTGATAGTTAATCCGTCTGGTAATGGTCTATACATAATAATAGTATTTATTGTGCTGTTGTCTAGTTATTATCTCAAGTGTTTATATAAAAAACTTTGATTAACATGTAAGTTTAAGTCATATGTTGCGTTTTAATTTCAAAATATAGATGCCTAAATACTATTGACTTAATACAAATTGCTTTGGGAGTAGACACATGGAAGAGAAAAATTTAATCGAAAGACTTAACGATAGAATCGATGAGTTAGAAGAAAAGATCAACAGAATTGTTGAACTATTAGAAATGGATCATGAGTTTGATAATGAAGAACACGATGATGATTATTGTGAAGAATGCTATCAAGATCCATGCGAATGCGATAACGAAGATGACGATGAAGATTATGTAGACGAAAACGATTGGGATTCATCAAATGACGAAGATGAAGAAGATGATGAAGATTACGACTACAACAATGACGACAAATAGTTTTATATTACTAGTATAAAGATAAAGGTAGGGTATTGATTTACCCTACCTTTTTTTATGATTAACTTACTCTACTTTGGTAACTGCTTCTATATAATGGTGCTTTAATCCTGTTTTAAAGCGTCTACAAGCATCATTACAATAGATTATGATGTTTGAGTGCTTAACAGTTAAAACCCTATTTAAAAGAGGATTTAAGCAAGTGCTTTGATTCTATCTCTAAGACGAATTGCTCTGTTTCCTACCTGGTTAGCCCAACGTGAATCCATCATTTCAACAGAAGCCGTGTCCCAATTGTGTGCTTCTATGGCCGCAATAAATTTTTTAAATTTGGCCAATCTTGGTGCTCCCATGTTAAACGTCATGTTCACAATAACTTCTTGTGCTTCGCTAGGTAATGTTTCTAGGTTAGGAAATACTTTTTTTGCTTCATTTATATAGGTTGCAACGTCGCTATCAAACACAGCATTTACACGTTCCTCTGATACAGGTGTACCCACTGGCTTACCATGTTCTTCATCAGATTCTACTATCAAATGGCCTATACCAAATGTAGGATATCCCAAATGATCTAGATAGATTTCGTACTTGACTCCTTCGTCTATTTTTAGTTGTTCTCTTAATTTGTCAACGTTCATATTATTCTCCTTTTGCAACTTTTCAATTTGATTCCAAAAATCTTTAGCATCGCTATTACTCATTATCATACATTGCTATTTATATTGGCATATTGGCCTGCTTGGCAGGAGTTGAACCTGCGACCTTCAGTTCCGCAAACTGATGCTCTATCCAACTGAGCTACAAGCAGATTATTCATTGAATACATATTCAAAGTTTACTGTGTTTTTGTTTTCTCTTAATTCTATAGCACCGTTCTTTGTGTGAAACTTTCTAGCCATTTCTGTCTTTGGTGATAATGTAACTAATCTAGTTAGATGATTTGACTGTTTGATCATTTTGAAAACTTCTTCTACAATTTTTTGGCCGCCTCCACGTTTACGACTCCACACTGTATAGGCAATGGCAATTTTTCCTTGAGCTTGTGCTGTGTTTATAGATTCTGTGTGAGCTTGTTTGCTCATTGTATCTAATTCTTCTACTGATGCTGGTACTTCGTTGGTAAATGCAAAACACATTACAGCAACAATTTCGTCTCTATCTTGAAGACCATAAATCTTTCTACCATACTGTTGCCTAAACCAATTGTCTAGTTCTGGTCTTACAGGATCTTCGGAAGTATCTATTTCATTAAGTTCAACTAGTTTAACTTTTTTTAACCATTCAAACTTATCTAGTATTTTACTAAGCATTCTATATAATACTATCTTTTAAGATTTTGTCAAGCACCAATTACGGTTTAATTGGTGTAGTATCTAAAACTGTAGCAACTAGATGTACTCTGTCTTCTTCACCGCCATTGAATGCATTATGATATCTTGTGTTATCTGTAACCCAAACTGATCCATCTGCTGGCATATGACGAGCTTCTGTGTCAATAACCATAATAGAACCTGGATTAGTTATGATTGGTATATGCAATCTTGGTTCTGGATCTCTATGCCAACTCAATGTTGTTCTTGGTAGTTTCCAAAGTAGTCTAATTCTACCCAATTTATATTTTGCTGTGAGTGTATCATATACTTCTTTGAAATACGTGTCTTCAAAAAGTTCAACAAATTGAGAATATTTTGTTTCGTCAATTCTTTCTTCACGTGTTACTTCAACACCTGTGCTGTCTGGTCTTGTCCAAAACAAACCTCTTACATTACCACCAGTAATTGAATTAGGGTCTCCAGGTATCTGTGTTAAACAAATTGCGTTGATATCTCTTTCACCTAATGGTGATTGACGTGCTACTCTTGTGTCTACTTCTGCTAACGCAGACTGTAGTTTTGATATATCAAACTGTATATCAGGATCTTTATAAAAGTTTGTGTGCATGTTAATTATTTATAATCCCAAATATTAAAAACCCAAACAACATTATTATTGTAACAATTACTGTTATTTTTATCCAAAATACACTGTCTGGTATTTCTTTCCACTTTTCCTGTTGTTTAGTTGGTGGAAAAACGTTCCAAGGGTTTATTATCATTATTCCTGAGTGCCTGCTCCGCCACGTTTGATTGTTTCAAGTATCATTTCCATATCGTCAAACGCATCTCGCTCTTCTGATAAACTATTTTTGTATGCAATTTTAATTGCTTTGTTTAGCACAGCAGGTTTAATGTCTAATTCTTCTGCTATGTGTTTTACTGTGTCTCTTAAGCCTGCTCTTAGATCATCTGTTTCTTGCAACACCTGTGTTGCTTCATCAAACAGTTTAATAAGTTTTGCTTTTTCTTCTTGGTTAATTGTTAGTGCCATTTTATCTTCCTAGTTTTTTAGATCTACCTAGTGGTAGTGTTTGTTGTTTTTCGTAAGTGCCGCCTTTTTTTGCTTCCCATTCAACTCTAACTTCTTTGCTTTTGGTACTTGTTTGAAAAGACTTGACTGCTTTTTTATAACTTACTGCATCTACTGTTTTTGGTTCTTGGTCTCCATCATAGAACGTAAACGCTCTCATTTTTGCCATAACCCTCCTTGGTTACAATTATTTATTTGCTTCAGCACTTGTATCAATATCAACTATAATTTTATCATCTAGATATTTAACTCGTTGCTCCATATGTCTTATTTCCCAACCTTGACCTTCTGATAGTTTTTGTAGATCTACCCAAACATCATGGCCATATAACTGTTGGTGAATATCATTTATTTTTGTTAGATGTTGTTTAAAATCATCAACCAATCTAACTACTTGTGGGTCTTTCATGTATACTCATCCTTTTAATTGACTTATTGTTCAATAAATACTATAATAAAGGATAATAAACAAATAGTCAAGAATAAATTATGAAGCCAAACAACAAAACATTCTGTAATTTTCCATTTAGTTCTATATGGACAGGTGGTTCTGGCCTAATAAATCCTTGTTGTGAAGCTCAATTGCATAAAACAAAAGAGTATCAAATTCCAATACATTCAATAAATGAATATTGGAATTCAAAAGAATTACAAGGTTTAAGAAACGACCTAATTAATGGTATTCAACACCCTGCTTGTGTACATTGTTGGCGAGAAGAAACTCAAGGAATGACATCAAAAAGGTTACAACAACCTATTACTACAATAGAAAATGTAGATGTTAATAATCCTTCTATAAAAGAATTATCACTTGCACTTACAAATTTATGCAACCTAGGATGTCGTATGTGTCATCATTGGGCTAGTTCAGTAATTGAAGATGAAAATCGAGAAAATCATTCTTTATATTACAGTGACAAATATAGAATTGATGAAGATCGAAATTGGCACCATAGTGACTCACACTTTAAAGAATTAGATAAACAAAGAAACTGGTGGGCTAACAAAGACTTTTTAAATGAAATATATAAATTGTTACACAATATAGAATACTTATCTATATCTGGAGGAGAGCCGACTCTTAATAAAACACTCTTAAAAATACTAGACTATTGTATTGACAATAATCTTGCAAAAAACATATGGTTAGAAATTACAACTAACGGACAACAAATTAATCCAAAACTACTTGAAAAGTTACACAAATTTAACCAAACGGTTCTCCTTATTAGTATCGATGGTTATAAAAATGTTTACGAGTACATCCGTTGGAAAGGTTCTTGGAATAAATTAGAAAAAAACATTATGTATCTAAAAGAAAATTCTAAAAAAAATATTTCTGTTACAGCAGTTATGACTTCTCAAGTATTAAATATTTTAAATTTACCAGAACTATTATCTTGGTTACAAGAAAACAAAATTAACTGGATTAACATAAATGCTGTTACTCGTCCAAACTATCATAATGTACTTGTTCTTCCTAGTCATGTTAAATCTATTGCAAGTAAAAAATGGAATACATTTTTAAAAACAAATAAACTAAATTTCAAACAAGAAATGCATACAGTTAACATAATTAATAGTTTAAAAATAAATAACCAAAGTTTTGAAGACAAATGGTGGAAATACTTTGTTAGAGATACTATGATTAAAGATGAAATTAGAAATCAAGATCTTGCAAAATCTATTCCAGAGTTGTATAATATAATAAAAGAAAGATATAAGTTATAAATGAAATTAGAAGACATAGTATTTTATGAACTAGAACTAACATCTAAATGTAATGCTAGATGTCCTGGCTGTTCTAGAACTTTAGACGGTGATACTCATCCTGGACTTGAAATGCTAGACATTTCAATTGATCAAATAAAAAAAATATTTCCACCTAAAGCAATTAAAGGCAAAGACTTTGGATTCAGTGGAGTATATGGTGATCCTGGTATGAACAAAGACCTATATGAAATATGTGAATACTTTTTAGAAAATGAGTGCCGGCCAATAGTTATCGATACTAATGGTGGCATGCAAACTGAAAATTTTTGGTATAAACTTTCTCAACTTAGTTTAAAATACGATTGGAAACTATGTGTTAAGTTCAATGTAGACGGATACAAAGATACTAATCATTTATATCGTGTTAATGTTAATTGGGATAAACTAACAAAAAATATGGAAGCATACTCTAAAGGACAAGGTAGAGGTGTGTGGCAATATATTGAATTCGATCATAACCTTGATGACATTGATCTTGCAAGACAACATGCAAAAAGTTTAGGCTTTGAATTTAGAGTAAGAAGATCAGCAAGAAATCAATCTAAAAAATCATGGATAGCAGTTTCTAAGAAAAAAGAAGATGGCAAAATAGTAGAACACGAACATAGTGTTACAGCAACCAACAACGCCATACTCCATAAACATGCACAAGCCAAATATAATATAACAAAAAACATAGACTCAATTACAAACACAAAATTCACAGATGTAAGTTGCAGATTAATACATGAAAAACGTGCATACATTTCACATGATATGAGGTTATGGCCATGCTGTTGGTTTGGTGACATGCACAAAGATAACGCAAGAGCTTCTAGTATTCAAAAAGGTAGAGAAAAACTATTTGTTATGGAAGATAAGTTTGGAAAAGATTGGAATAATCTAAATAAACACTCAATAGATCAAATACTAGAACATGATTATTATGCAAAAATTTTAGAAGAATCGTGGAATACTGAACATGAGTTGTATATTAAAAGATGCATCATTGAGTGTGGCGGGCACGGATCAAGATCTAAAATAGAATACGAAATTAAAGATCATGCAGATATATCAAAAGTAAAATCTAAGCCTAATGCAAAAGAAGTTTACACTTCTTATTTAAAGTATCAAAAAGAATCTGCTAAAAAATAATTATTTTTTTTGAAAATCTTTTGGGCTAACACCTAATTTAGAAAATGCATCAGCAAATACTGTATTAATAGGATTTGATGTTTTTTCTTTAACCTGATTGTTTTTAATTGCAGGCTTTTTATTTTTTTTAGAGTTATTAACTTTTTTCTTTGGTGTGTCTTCACCTATAATGTATGTTTGTTTGTTTTTCATATACTGCTCAATTGTATGTTGTATTTATATAGATATCTTTAAATTCTACTTATATTGATCTAAATCAATGTTTCTTGCTTGTTCTTTTAGATATAACCAATAGTCTATTACAATCAATTGCCATAGTGTTCCAAAAGGACTAAGTACATATCCAAATAAAAAAGGAATACCAAGTATAAAAAAGCAAATAATTAATAGATATTTTATAGGACGTTCAGGAGTCCAGTCTAACCACCTAGGTGGTTCATAAGGTTGTTTGTTTCTGTGATCTTCAAATTCATAATGCATTTACAGTGCTATCTCAAGAATTAATAAACTTAAAAAAGTAATTATAATTCCTATAACTAATGGCTCAGTGATTAAATCTTTTAAGTATTCAATAAAAAAATTAATTATCTTCATATTTGTATAGATCAGTTAGTGTTCCAGTCATCATTGCTGATGTTGTTTTTAAAGTGTTAGAAGTTCTACCAATACGTTTTAGATGTTCTTTGGCTGTATCATTATATTTGATACCATAATGGTTTTTGATATATTTTGCAAACTCAAGAATTTCTCCTTCAAGTTCTTCCATCCACCAAACTTTTGAATCGTGTTCAGATGCTACAGAGTGTTTTACTTTTACTGGATCTAATTTTATATGTTTCCCTTCCATTTACCGTATCCTTCTTTTTTCTTTTTCTTTTTTAATGGTTTTTTAGTAATTTTTGACATCCATAACTTATCTAAAACAAAATACCAAACTGAATTTGCTAATGGTTCTACAATAGCATCTGTCATTGCTTCATAAAATGTTACTTCTGCTACTGATTTAAGAACTATGATTGCAATAACAAAGTGTCCTATTGTATAGATTAATGTTCTTAATAATGAACCTCTATTTGTTAGATAGAAATTTTTTGCTGAGTTAGGTAACCCATGTGTAAATTCAGTCATGTTTTATTTTAACCTACTGGTTCTAGTTTACCATTTTTATCTGTAAACCAAGTGTATCCTGCTACCTTGGCTTGTTTGTCATAGCCTTTGAGATTATAAGCAAACAATAGTTCAGGTTGATGTGTATTTCTAATCAAACCATACTTTGATTGTCTATTTCCTTCAAGGATATACGTGGCTTGTTTGGTTTGTGGATCTTTTACAAGCTCTACCTTAAATTTGTGTTTACCAATAGTAATTTCAGTATTCTGTGGTAAATCACTGTGCTTTTTTATTTCTTCTGTCATTTATTTGCCTCGTTTGTATTTAACATAACTTTCTATAGTATAGCATCTTATAGGTATCTGTCAACCATAAAGATGCCTAAAAATTCATAATAAATACATATATAATATGATAGTATCTTGGAAAACAACTAACAAAAAAGAGGATATTAATGCTGTTTTACTGCGTATGGAACAGCAAATATTGCCGCATGTTCCTGAATTAGTTAAGCAAAAAGCACAGATTGTAAACAATTGTTTAGTTATTACAGAAGAATGGAATATCAATAACATAGAACAAGCAAAACAGGAATTTCCACACTTATTTTGGGGTTATAATGATTTGCCTATGGAATTTACTGATGAACATTTAGATCTCAGCGATTTAAAGCCAGGGCAGAGTTATTTTAACAATAAACTACACTATTAACTACCTAGTTTAGATAAATATAAATGTTTATATAATACACATTCTTATAAGAATTAGGAGAAAAATTATGGCAAAAAAGATATCTTATAAAACAAATGGTACCGCTGGTGCTGTTGAAGCCTTAAAAGCATTTTTAGGCGAAACTGCTGGTCCAATCCCTGTTGAAGGTGACGGTACTTATAATGCTATTGATCATTCTCAATTTAACAATGTAGCAGGTGGCCCAAACAATCAAGTTGATTGGAACAAATATATTGGAGCAAAATGGGCAATGAGAGGTGATGATGTTGTGATTACTATTTCATTTGATGACTCATATGATGATGCGGCATTGGCGGCAACTGGTATTCAAACTGACATTGGTAGTTTACCATTAGTTACTGAAACTGATCACTTAGACTAATAAATCAAAAACAATTTAAGTGTCTTTTTTATAAAGGCACTTAAACTTGTTTTGTTACTTTTAAAAAATTTTCTTTATCTATATGTATTTCAATTCTGTGCAGAAGTCTTTTTTCTAACTGCTCGACAGTTAAAACATCATTACCATCTGTTCTTGCTCTTCTATGAATAGATACTTCTTGATCAAAATATATAATGTCACCGTTTTGCCATACATGATCATATGTATACTCTGGTGTTACATACTCAGTCATTATGTATTTTTTAAGATCTAAAAATTCTTGTTCTGTCTTACCAACTATGCCTGTAATCTGACTTGGTGAAAAGTGTAGCCCTTCTTTGCCGCTTATATTTTTTCTAACTAGCGGTTGTTTCTTATCCATCCAATCACCGCCATGGCCTGTTTCTGCTGTTCTATATTTGTCATCAACATCGATAATTGCATCTTCACCTTCTACAAATCCCCATTGCATGATTGTATTTTTTAGTTCTTGTTTTTTTTCTTCTGACTCTAAATGATATCTATCAACCATTTGACAAATTTGTGTCATTGTTCCTTCTGTACCTTCGACTCCATGTAAACCAACTATTTCAGGTAAAGGTCTTTCTACTCCATTTATTAATTCACGTTCTGCTTCAGCACAATGCCAATTAAATCTTTTTGTAAAACCTCCTGCTAGTCCTTTATAGTCACCTTTTTCATTTTTGTATTTGGCAGTTACCATATCAAGCCCAGGCCATATAGGAGCACCTTGCTCATCTAAGTAGCCTGTTTTGTGTCCTGTAGGTACTCCTCGCTTTTGTCCATGTGTTGCTATTTGTCCAATACCTTCAGATAACTGGTAAAATTGATCTATACTGTAATGCACTTGAGGTAGTACAACCACTAGTTCTTGTTTACACAACTTTGATACTTCATCTAACTCGTCTTGAACAAAAGGATATTTTAGGTCTGTTATTTCAACACCAAAATTTCCAAAGTTCTTTAAAGGTTTAACTTTCATATACTGCTTCTCCTTGCTTTTGTTTTAGTTCAGCATATGGATTTCTAGAATCTGGATATACTTCTATTCTATGAAGCAAACGTTTTTCTAATTGTTCAAGTGTAAGTCCTGCTACATTTTTATTAGCATCAGTTCTTCTATGAATACAAACCTTTTGATCCATATAGAATATATCACCATCTTGCCATTCATGATTGTATATATATTTGTCAGTAATATACTCTTTCATTATATAATCTTTAAGTTTTTGGTATTTTTCATTGTCTTGACCAACTATCCCTACTATTTGACTTGGTGAAAAATGTAGGCCTTCTTTACCATTGACTGCTACCTGTACAAGTGATTGCTGTTTAGACAATGCTCTAGCAATACCTAATTCTTTTTGTACTGCTTCTTTATATTCATCAAACTGCCCCCATTCTGGTAATATAGCATCATCACCTTCTACAAAGCCCCAATTCATAATTGTATCTTTTAGTTCTTGTTTTTTCTCTGGTGTTTCCAGTTCATATCTATCAATCATTTGACAAACCTGTGTGATAGATCCTTCTGTTCCACGTACACCTTGTAGTCCTACAAAATCTGCTAATGGTAGTTCTACACCGTTGATGCTGTCTCTTTTGGCTTCAGCACAATGCCAGTTAAAAACTTTTGTTCCGCCGTTTGGCAATCCATCTACTTTACCATCGGCATCTCTTTTGGCAGTTACTTTATCTAGTCCAAGTAATAGAGGATAACCATTGTCATCAACATAACCGCCTTTGTATGTTGTTTTTTCATTTTCATTTAATCCATACTTCCATACTGTTCCTAGGTTAGTTGATAATTCATAATATTGTTCTTTGGTATAGTTAATTTTTGGAAATACCATTACAAGATTTTCAACTAATAGTTTTTTTAATTCATCCATTTCTTCTTTAACAAATGGATATTTTACTCCTGTTACTGATATACCAATAGAGCCAAAGTTTTTTATTTTATCTATGTTCATGCTACTAATTTCCTTTCTAGCATTTGTTTACGCACAAATAAATCTGCCAATACTTCAAAACTATAAGGGTAGTCAAAACAAATTGTAAAATTAATTCTTTGCTTTGATGAAGCAGTATCTACTGAATGGTAAATTGTTGTGTTAATTAATGTTGGTTGATCAATAAGTGTTTCACTTATTAATGTTTTGTTATCATTTTTCCAAAAACGTAATGGATTTTTATCCTGCTCTCCTACAAAAGGAATTAATATTGCCGCTACTCTGCCCATGTCTACATGAGAAGGTATTGCTTTATCTTCTTTTGCTCTTAAAAATCCATTTGATTTATACATTGGAAAAATAAATTGTTCTTCTACAAACTTTGGTGTTGGTACCTGAGCATATCCTTGTATGTCTCGGTATTCACCTTTGCCTGTTGACCCAAAGTTTGCTGAATCATATAGTTGCTGTATTTCTTCTTTGTTATATTTAAAGTTTGGCAACTTAATATATCCTAGTGTTAGTTGTTTATAAAATTTAAGATCATCTTGTAACTGCTCTTGTGAAATACCCATATATTCTTCTAAGGCTGTGATGTCTTTTTCTGTTGCTATATCATCACGAGCTCTAAGTTTGATTACATTTTCAATTTTGTTTATTGTTTCTGTTAGCATCAGTTTAATAATTCTCCATTACTAATCATATTTACTACTTTTTCAAAAGTGTACTTACCATAAAAACTTATTTGATAAGTAACCCTATCGCCGCCTTTGGTATTGTCTACTCCATGAAATATATCTCCACTACACTTCATTAATGTTGGAACCTTAAAATTTAAATCAACTATTTTGTTTTTTGTGTTTGCTTCATATAATGTTGTTGGTGCTACATCAAAGTCACCATACACTGAAAAGAAAATAGCACACTCTCTTGGTAGATTGCTCCACTCGTCATTGTTTACTTTGGTTTTCATCAGTGCCATTGCTTCTTCGTTTTCATGTAAACTTGGCCAATCTACATGTGTGTCTTCGTGGGGTGGCAAATAACATCCTGGCCAACATTTGACATACCCTGACCATGTATAACAGTGATCTTTAAAATTTTGTTTAATTGTTTCTGGTATAATTGGTTGTATGTAATCAGCATATGGATCTTTAGATCCTATTTGATTAGGATTGGCAGGATTTTCTAACCAAGCATTGCGAGAGTCTATGTCTTTTACTTCATCAATAAGTTCTTGATAATTAACCTTAAAGTTTGGTAACTCTAAATATCCTTTTTCAATTTGTTCAATCATTTTAATTTAAAATTTTTCCTTTACTATGTAATAATAACAGATTTTCCCATAGTTGTCTATTTAAAAATTCAGTGTCAAATGTTAATTGAAATGATATACGATCTTGTGTTGGAACTTTTATTGTGTGCATTTTTTGAGTGTTAACTATTGTAGGACCAGTATACTCGTGTTCAAATAAAAACTGGTCACCATCATAGAATTCTATAGGTGATGTTTCATCTGTCAAACTTATGTGAATCATTGCTTCTCGCATTTGACTATCAGGTTTTCCATAATCATCTGTATGTTTTAGTAATTCAAACCCTTTTGGAAATTTTATAAACTGCCCACGCATGGCTGGTTGTAATATAGGATTAAACTGTTCTATTATTGATTGTATCAGTTCATATGCTTGTGATTGTGTTTCGTAGTCTACATACTCTAACTGTTTAAATAAGTTATGACCTGTTTGTCCGTCATAGTTATAAATGTCATAATCATTTTTACTTACAAAATAAAGTGTTGTTTGATTTTTAGAAATAAAAGACGTTACCCCAAAGTCATCAACCACTTGTAGTAACTTTGACTTATTATATTTTAAACCTTTTATTTCTAAAATATAATCTGACTTATCAATTGTTTCTACCATGTGTTGTTTTTTCTAAAAAGAAATGTTTTATGATCCAAGCAGGTAAATCAATTTCCCACCATTTTTCTTTGTTTGTCCAACTGGTTGGTTTTTCATGATGAGTGTTATGTAAACCACTACCTAATGTTAAAATGTTTACCCATGTATTATTTGTACTATGATCTTTTGTGTCAAACAATCTATATCCCCATTTATGACAAACTGTATTAACTAACCCGGCACTGTGAAAAGTAATCACTGCTGGTAACGATATTAAAAACACTGCTATACGCCAATCAATTAGTGCTACAATTAAATATGTTCCTAACAATAATTTTAAATAGTGTTGATGTATAAATTTAATCCATGTGTCTTTTACTAGATCAGCAACAAACTTTCTTTCAATTGTAAATGGTTCCCAAAAAGTTGACCATATACGCCACATTGGTTGACCACCATGTGGATCTTCTTTGGTTTCTGGAACTGCATGATGCTTTCTATGTATTCCGCACCAAGCAATAGGTGATCCAAAACAATTAAACATACTTAAAACAATAAGCAATCTTGATTTCCAATATGATGTTTCAAAACTTTTGTGTGTTAGATATCTGTGTAGTGCTATCTCCCCGCCAATTTTTCCAAACACTATCCAACCAATAAAAGATAGCCATAACCATTCCCATCCAACATACACTAGTCCTATAATGGCTAATATATGATTGGCTAATAAAATTAATTTTAATTTATACTCGTAACTCATTTGCTGTTATTATATACTCTTTATATTTATTTGCACTCTTTTTTAATAGTATGTTGTGTTTTTCTGTATTTACAGTTCCTATAATAAATCCAACAATACGTTCATCATCAATACCAGGTTTAGGATCCATACCATGTAATTGTGTACAGTGATTTATAACGTAAGCATCTGTATTTTTTGGAATATTACAGTATACTTTGTTTTTTCCTTGTTCGTCTTTGCACATATATAAAGTATCTCTTGAACCATGTACAATAAATCTATAGCCTATTGGTTCGTTTTCTAATTGATGATCTAGTACTGCTTGAGGGTTGTCAACGTAACTAGGTACATCTATATAAGCGCCACTACTATCCATCATACGACCAACGTATCCAACTGACGCTCCATCTGTGTGTGGAAGTACATGACCTTTTGCTCTTTCTAAACGTGCATCTAATATAGTTTCAAATGGATAGTAGTCATCAATCCATTTAATTAAATCAGGGTATGTTTTACGAGCAAAACTATTCCATGTTCCTTTATCTGATAACTGTTGTGCTTTCCATTGATAAAATACATCAGATGCTTGTGATAAAGTATCATCACTAACATCTCTAAAAACTAACTCTTTATCTTTACCATATCCTACTGCTTGAGTTTTACCATAAAAATTTTTTATGATTATATCTTTATTTGGTATAGGTGGTATATCTAACGGTAGAAATAACATTAAATCGTCTCCTTACTATACCATGGAAGATCTTGCTTTGATAAAGAATAACTTTTATATACATTATAACTTTTTTCTATTAATTGTTTGTGTTTATTTGGATCAACTATCCCATCTATAAATCCAACTACACGTTCATCATCTACTGATTCTTTTGGATCCATACCATGCATTTGTGTACAATGATTAATAACATAAGCATCTGTTTCTTTTGGTGTTGAACAAAAAACTTTTTGCTGTGTATTATTTTCATTACACATATATAAACTATTGCGACTTCCACTAACAATAAATCTATAGCCTATTGGTTCGTTTTCTAGTTGGTGTTTATAAATTGCTTGTGGATTTGTAACTTCATTAGCATACGGTATTTTAACACTGTTGCCTTTACTATCTGTCATTACTCCTTCAAAAACATGATTATCCCAATCATAAGCATCAGTATGTGGTAATATACTTTGTTGAGCCCTATCTAATCTTACATCTAATTTTTGTGTAAAAGGAAAATTATCATCAATCCATTGAATAAGCTCTGGGTATGTTTGCCTAGCAAATTCATTCCATTCACCATCTTCTAATAGATTTTGTGTTTTCCATTTGTAAAATACATCGCTGGCTGAATCAATCTTTTTTTGATCAGTTTCAATTAACATAAGGTCATTGTTAGAATCATATCCTACAACTTTTGTATTTCCATAAAAATTTTTTAAAATTTTTTCTTTATTTGGAATAGTAGGGACATCTAATGGCACAAAAAGAATCATGTTACCATTTCCTTGGTCATTACATATTTTTTATATTTTTCAGCACTACGTTGTACTAGTTCTTTGTGTTCTTTAGGTTTAACTAAACCAATAATAAATCCAACAATACGGTCATCATCAATCCCTGGTCTTGGATCAACACCATGTGGTTGCGAACAGTTATCAATTACATAAGAGTCTGTGTCTTCAGGTATTGTACAATAGTGTTTTTTATCATCAGATAATTTTACTCGTTGATCTTTAGACATATATAAAGTATCTCGCGATCCACTTAGAATAAATCTATAACCTACAGGTTCATTTGCTAATTGATGTTCATATATAGCATCTTCAACTGCTGTGTGTTTAAATAGTTCTGTTTTTGGAAAAGGACAAACTTTACCATCATTTAATTTTTTATATAAATCATCTGCTTGTTGAGATACCCAAAACAGATTATTGTCCACATGTGGATCTGCTTTGTATAATCTTCCTAGTTTAATTAAAAAATACTTTTCAAAAGGCAGGTTTGTTTGCACCCAATCCATTATTTCAGGAAAATCTTTTTTAGCCGTATCAGTCCATTCTTCGTTTCTCCAATATAAATTTGTGTCAGTCCAATGAGCAAAACGATCAGTGATTGTCATATTTTCTTTTTCTATTTCTATACGACCACAATGTCCTGTAACATAAGTTGTTCCTACAAATCTTTTTACTAATTCTGGCTTGTTTGGTATAGGTGGTAAGTCTAGTGGTACAAATATCATTTTAGGTCTTCCTTATAAACTACATACTTTTTATATTTATCTGCACTACGTTTTATTAATTTTTGATGCTCTGCTGTGTTTACTTTGCCTAGTATAAATCCAACAATGCGATCATCATCTATGCCTTGTTTAACATCTACACCATGAGGTTGCGTACAATTGTTAATTAAAAAAGCGTCTGTTTCATTAGGTATTGTGCAAAACCATTTTTGTTGATTGTTCATATCTTTAGAATAGTCATACTCTTTGCACATATACAATGTATCTCTTGATCCGCTAACAACAAACCTATAGCCTATTGGTTCATTTGCCAATTGGTGATCTAACATTTTTTGAGTTATTGTCATATGATGTGGATGTGGTGCTGTAACGTAATTGCCATCCACATGCGGTGCAACATTACCAGTTGATCTTGCAAGTCTTACATAAAATTTATATTCAAATGGAAAATATGTGTCTATCCATTCAATCAAATTTGGGTATGTTAAATGTGCAGATAACTCCCATTGTCTTGATTCTCCAAACGGTTCATCTAAATTTTTAGTTCCTAGTAGTGTTTCTTCTTTCCACCAAGCAAACTTTTCAGAACCAATAAACTTATCAAGAATAGATTGTTTATTTGGTATTGGAGGTATATCTAACGGAGTAAAAATCATCTTTGTACAAATGCCTTTTCAATAACAAACTGCCCAGGGATTGATGTATTTCCTTCTTGCATACCCAATGATTCAAAATGTTCAATTAGATCTGTGTTTAATCCTTGTGACCCACAGATCATAAATCTATCAAACTCTGGTTCAAGTTTTTGATTAGTTGTAGTATGAAATAAATTACCATCTTTAATCCACTGTGTAATTCTACCTTGTCTTGGCCACTCTTGCTGAGTAAGTGTATTAAAATATCTAAACTTACCTTGTGTAACTTCATGCCAACTCTCATTAAATGTTTCTAATTCATCCCTGTAGGCCAGTTCGTTTTCATACTGCACTGTGTGAGTAAGCACAACTTTGTCAAAGCGTTCATAGGTTCTTAGATCTTTGATAATAGCCATAAAAGGTGCAAGTCCTGTACCTGTTGCTACTAGATATAAGTTGCGTCCTGGTAACAAATAATCAATAACAAGTGTACCTGTTGATTTATCATTGACAAGAACTTGATCACCTTCTTTGATGTGTTGTAGTTTTGATGTTAATGGGCCGTCTTGTATTTTAATAGACAGAAACTCTAGATAGTCTTCATGATTAGCTGAAGCAAATGAATATGCTCTCATGAGTTTTTTACCTTCATGCTCTATGCCAATCATAGCAAACTCTCCGTTCTCAAACTTGTTTGGAAAAGATCTTGTAGTACGAAATGAAAATGTTTTATCACTCCAATGTCTTACATGAGTTACTGTTTCTGTGTTAATCATTTTTATTTAAACGTTCCTTGTGTTACCATACTCAACCACTGTACAACCTTCTAGTTGTGGACACTGCCTCCATGGGTCAACAATAATTGATCCTTCCGGAAAGTCATACTTAGATGTGTCATCTGTACCATATGTTACTCTAGGATTGTGTGCTAACAAGTAGACTGCACGACCCAGTGTCTTAGGTGGAGTATCACCTGTGTGTTCATCTTTGTAGTACAATGTTCTACCTGCTTTTTCAACATAGTGCCCTATCAACAAACTGTATGATCCGTTAGTGTAAGGCACGTGAGGTTTATATGCTTTACCTACAATCACAATTGGTAAGTTATACGACATTAATTTTTTAGCAAGATTTTCTGCTTGTACTTCTCTAGCACCCATAATAGCGTCAAACAAGTCATAGCCTAAGCCTAGGTGATCTGCCATCCAACGCAGTGCAATATTATCTCTAGGATGACAAGCACCACCATCACCCATGCCTGCTGTCATGTACTTTGGTCCCATAATTCTTTGATCTGAGTATGCAAGTGCTGATGTTACTACATCAACATTGATGTTACCTTGTTTCTCTGCTACATCTTGAATCATGTTTACCAATCCAATCTTTGCTGAAATAAATGTGTTGTAGAAAATTTTGATTGATTCACATTCGTCCCAAGTACCAACTATGTATCTTGGGTTGTTCTGCATCATTGGTTTGTAGAAATCTATAAGTTCTTTTGCATCACCTGTTTTAGATCCATCTTCTGTGCCAATCATAATCATTTCTGGATTTACCATATCCCATTTTACAGATCCCATAGCAATCAAATACGGATTATACACAAAACGTGCATTTGTAATTAGTGGTTCTAGTTCACGTCTTGTTGTGCCTGGCAACACAGTTGAAATTAGTACCACCAGTTGCTTTTTATTAACAAATTGATTAACTTCTTTTAAAATGTTTTTTACAATTGTGTAGTCAAAGTCTTTTGGTTCTAGATGTGCTGTTGGTGTTGACCCATCATAACGTGGATCATGTGGTGTTGGTGCCGCAATAAACACAATGTCCTTGTCTTTAACTGCTTCAGCAATTGACTGTTTCATTGCAAAATTTTCTGGCTGTCTTGGTTCTACATCATAACCTTCAACCATGTATTGTTGTGCCATTACTTCTGCACAGTCTTTTCCTAGTTTGCCGCAACCAATCATTGCGACTTTTGTATTTTTTAGTTTCATGAATATACCCTCACTTTGTGTTTTTGTTCAAATGCATCTGCATGTTGTCTTGTGTTTACCAAAGGTTCGCCTTTGATGTTTAAACTTGTATTCAATAGCATTGGACAACCTGTTTGATCATAGAACTTTTTGATTAGTTTATAAAATCCTGGTGCTTCACGTTGTGTCACAGTTTGTACACGTGAAGTACCGTCAGCATGTATGATTGCTGGAAATTCTTGTGGCTTTCTACATATCGCCACTGCCTGCATGTACGGTGATGCTGTTATACCACCTGGCATTGTAAAATACTCATGTACATGTTCTTCTAGGATAGCAGGAGCAAAAGGTCTAAACTTCTGTCGTTTCTTAATATCATTTACTCTGTCTTTGATTTCACCTCCTCTAGGATCTGCAAGTAAACTTCTATTACCCAATGCTCTTGGACCAAACTCTGCTCTACCACTTGCAACTCCAATGATGTTGCCATTCATCAGTGCTTTGCAGGCACTGTCCACAGGATAGTCGCCTTCAATGTTTGTGCCTAAAAATGGACCTTGCCAATTTAGTTTATCACCATATCCCAATGCCGCGGCGCCTAGTGAGTTACCTGCATCACCTGGATTAGGCATAATCCATATGTTTTGATTTTTATTGTACATCAACGAGTTGGCTACACAATTAAGTGCAACTCCGCCCATCCATACAATGTTCTTTTGTGAACTGTATGAACGTGCTATTTCAAACAGTGTAAGAATTTTCTTTTCAATCACTTGCTGTATTGATGCCGCTACATCATATGAAAATTGATGATCAAGCAATGGCATGTGTGGCATCCATTCTTCAATACCAGCATGAACATTTCGTTTTAGTTTCAAAGGATCACGTTCATCAAAGAAATATGTTTCAATGTCTTTGACATATTTAGGTTCACCGTACGCCGCCATTCCCATTAGAATGTATTCTTCTTCGTTTGGCTTTAGTCCAACTCTTTGTGTGAATGCTGAATACAATAGTCCTAGTGAATGTGGATACTGATATGTTTTTAATCTTTTTAAACCATTTGGTGCTGTGTAATCCCATATAGATATTGTGTCAAACTCTCCTATTGCATCAGCAACAATAACACAGGCACTGTTGTATGGTGATGTGTATGCTCCTGCGGCCGCATGTGCTTTGTGATGTTCTACATATTCTAATTTGTGGGGCACCATGTGTTGAAACTGTTTCATATACTGTGATGGTAGATTATCTGTTTGGAATACTTCACTCCATTGTCCAGCAACCATTTGTCTACGTTTTTTCAACCAAGGTCTTTCATGCCATATAACACGATCTGGATCACCATGCTCTAGTGCTTCGTTGATTATTTCATCACATAGATCTGAATCATTTTTTACTCGTGTATATCTTTCTGTGTGAGCCGCAAACACTATTTCGCCATCTTTAACCACAGACAGAGATCCGTCATGTCCTAGTCCACATACGCCCCAAATTGTTTTACTCATCTATTTTTACCTTTATAATTTTAATCCATTTTGCAAACTGCTTTGCTTTTTCTATTGATTCTATATTAGTACTATGATTTAAAAAAGCATCAGCATTATTATTGTTGTTAAAATAAACTTCACAGACAGTTATATTAGCATTTGTGTTTACTTCTTGACCCCATCTAGTTCCTGTAGGTGCATCAAACTTTATAAAACCTGGCAATTGTTTTACCCAATCATACCACGACTGTTCTGATTCTTTATATTCATTATAATCTGTATCAAAACTACTTACTTCACTTATAATTAATAGTTTAATCATCTTGCACTTAATACCATATGTTTAATTTCACTTGGCTGTTCAATTATCCATTTTACTGTGTCAATAATTTCTTGATAAGATAATTTAGGGCCAAGATAGTCTTTGTTAAATTCTGTATCAACATAACCTAAAGCCAATGTTGTTATTTTACATGTACGTTTTTGATTTTGTAATAGTTCTGCGTGTGAATGTAATGCAACTTTTTGAACAGGATACATTTGATGTACTACTTGCCAATTAGTATAAGGTACACTATCAACACCTATATTGATAATTAATTTGTTTTTGTCTTTCCATGCAGTAAACATTTCGTCTAACATTTCTACTTGTCCAAATCCTTCATGTGCATTATTAATAAACACATCACAGTTTATACAAGAATGAATTATCTTTGTTCTTGAATCTTTATCAGTAATATCATGACCTGTAGATCTACTTATACCTAATGCATTTGGAAATGCTTCATACAATGCTTTACCAATTTTTTTAGTATACCCTGTTATTGCTATTTTTTTATTCATCTATTACCTCATATGCTGGTGTTAGACAAACTCTGTTAACACCATTATCTCTCTTAAATCTATTCCATTCACTATCATATGTTGTGCCAAGCAAATAAGAATCACTTGGTTGTAGATTAAATTGCTTACAAATATCATACTGCATTTTACTGTATTGTTGTTTTTTAGCAAACACACTACTGTTTAATGTTACTGCTTTAAATACATCTATAATGGCATGGTTAAAATATCCTACACCTTGAAGTTCTTGTTGTATTGCTTCTTGTTCTCTAGAAAATCTAACTCCTGCTCTTAACAATCCAAGTCCGTATGGTTTTGAACAACTCCAAAATACTTCGCGAACATTGTCATATAAATTTATTTTATACTGTCCTGTTGTTCCAGCAAATGCTAGATCTAAATATATTGGACAAATTTGTTTTAATCCTACTTCGTCATATCTTTTATCAAAATTGCCTGTAGCACTAAATGGATTACTCATATACAAAGGAATATCAGCAATTAAATCACTTGTTGTTTTAGCAATATTAATAGGTTTTTTCATAAACAATGGATATCTATATTCTCCTTCAAACACTTGATACTTGTCAACTTTTATACACATCCAATCTATGCTTTCATGTATTCCATTTGTTGGATATGCCCATTGTAATTGTGATAAATCAATAAAAGGATCTAGATAATTACGTATTTGTTCTTGACAAGTTTCCCAACGTATTCTTCTTTTTACTGATGGCGTTTTGTCATTCTCATTTGTACTTTCAACATACGAATTATAACTTTTTGTTAATGCATTTTTAATAGTCATATCTGTAGGAGAATGTATTGCTTTGCTTTTACCAAAAGTTTCATTTGTTATATTCATTGTTATTATCATTACATTTCTCTCATATGTTTACAAACTGTGGCTACTGTTTCGTCATTAACATCAACATTAACTACAAGCCAATATGCCGGATCAAAGTTAGCATTAAACAAATAATGCATCTTAGCAGTATCAACAAAGTAAACAACACCTTGATGCCAATGTAATAATTTATCTTCAAGAACAAAGTTCATTCCTGGTGGATTACAGTTTTTTAAAGGAACTATTAATCTAAAGGTATCAAATACAATTTTATTTGTATGATGAAAATCTTCATCTGGATGATCTCTATGCGGTGGAAAAAACCCACCGGGTTCTAATTTTAATATATGTGTTCTAAATATATGATTACCAAATAAACTTAAAAACTTTTTTAAAGATTTCCATTCAAATACCGGTGTTGGTACTTTAAAATCTCTTTCTGTCCATTGTGTTCCATTTTCTTTGTTATATTCAAAAACACTATCTAAATCAGGTATACCTGACATTCCGCCATCTAAACTTGTAATACTTAATCCATATCTGTTAACTTTTTTTCTTGGATTATACCTTACATAAGTAAAGTTTTTTTCTGTCCATTCAATAAACTCTTCACTATCAAACATATTTAAAACTAAAGGATATTGACTTCCAAAAGTTGTTAAATCTCTATATAAACTGTTCTTATTCATATATATGTTTTATCTCCAGGCCATAATGGCATTTGTGTTCCTTCAGCACGTTTTGGTATTTTTGAATCAGCACTTGATACACAACTA